>OGRO01000197.1_pt1 | contig 61430 bp, 62 predicted proteins | sample 1553451 | NCBI WGS metagenome assembly OGRO01 (sample SAMEA2580021, study PRJEB22360) | human gut metagenome | reverse complement strand
CGGCTCTTATCTGGATAAGAAGGAGAACCTGCAGAAGAACGCGCTGCTCATCATCGTTATGGATACGCTGGTGGCACTGATGGCCGGTCTGTGCGTCATTCCCGGCCGTTTCGCGCTGGATCCCACCGGTAATCTGGGCGGCCCCAAGCTGCTGTTCGTCACCATGCAGAACGTGTTCAGCCGCATGGGCGGCTTCGGCCCCATCTTCGGCATCCTGTTCTATCTGCTGGTGGTCTTCGCCGCCATCTCCTCCTCCATCTCCCTGCTGGAGGTCATCGTGGCCCACTTCGTGGATAAGGCCCGCAACGAGGGCAAGGGCGATATGCGCAAGAAGTATACCTTTATCGCTGCCGCAGCCGTGGGCGTGGGCTGCATCCTGGTGTGCGCCGACCGTCTGGGCGACGCCAGCTTCACCCCGTGGAAGCTGCTGAACCTGCCGGCGGAGTCGATCCGCACATGGAATGACTGCTGGCTGGACTTCTGGGATATGCTGTCTGAGGGCATCATGATGCCGCTGGGCGCGCTGCTGATGTCTCTGATGTTCGGCTGGGAGGTCGGCCCCGACGTGGTCAAGGAGGAGTGCGAGGCGTCCGGTCACGCCATGGGCAGCTACGGCTTCTTCAAAATCTGCATCAAGTACATCACTCCGCTCATCATGATCCTCATCCTGTACGGCCAGATCAAGGAATTCTTCTTCTGATGTCCTTAACACGGAATTAATATTCTAACATACATCCTGTCAAGACCGCCGGAGCATCGCTCCGGCGGTCTTTTGCATGGAACATTTTGGCGTGAAATGTCGGTACAACGGCATTTTCTTGCCTTTGGCGAGGTGGATGCGGCCGGTTCGGAGCAAAAAACGGGGCGATCTTCTTGTAAAAACGACGGAAAAGAACGTTCACAATTTGTTAAAATAATCGAATGTAGTGCCAAGAAGTTGACAATATCTTAACGTGCGAGTATGATGAAAGAACAATTTGTGAGGAGGTAAATCACACACATGGAAAAGAAAAGTACCAAGATAGCGTATTTCGTTGCGCTGGGTATCTTTGTCGTGCTGCTGGCCATTCTCGGTATCACGTTTAAGGATGCTCCCATCATCGTCGAGGACGCGACTACCCCGTTCGCAGGTACCTTCTGGTCCCTGCTGCCCCCCATCGTGGCCATCGTGCTGGCCCTGATCAGCAAGGAAGTGTATTCCTCTCTGTTCCTGGGCTGCCTGGTAGGCGCTCTGCTGGTCAGCAACTTCCATCCCTGGAACACGCTGGTGCAGCTGGTCGAGGGCGACAACGGTATCGTCACCACCGTCGCTGACTCCGGCAACATCGCCATCATCGTCTTCCTGGTGGTGCTGGGCATCATGGTCGACCTGATGAACAAGACCGGCGGCTCCGAGGCCTTCGGCCGTTGGGCGAAGAAGACCGTTAAGTCCCGCGCCGGCGCACAGCTGATGACCATGCTGCTGGGCGTGCTGATCTTCGTGGACGACTACTTCAACTGCCTGACCGTGGGCGCCGTCATGCGTCCCGTCACCGAGTCCCACAAGATCTCCCGCGCAAAGCTGGCCTACGTCATCGACTCCACCGCCGCTCCCGTCTGCATGATCGCCCCCGTTTCCTCTTGGGCGGCTGCCGTGTCCGGCTACGTGAACTCCGAGAACGTCAGCGGTATCCAGATGTTCATCCGTCAGATCCCCTGGAACTACTACTGCCTGCTGACCCTGCTGATGATCATTGTCATCTCCATCCTGAACATCGACTACGGCCCCATGCTGACCCACGAGTACAACGCACAGGTCAAGGACGACCTGTTCACCACTCCCGAGCGTCCTTTCGCCGGCGCTGACGATTACGAGACCGGTTCCAAGGGCAAGTCCTCCGTGCTGGATCTGATCCTGCCCGTGGTGGTTCTGATTGCCTGCTGCGTCATCGGCCTGATCTACACCGGCGGCTTCTTCGATGCCGAGGGTGAGACCTATCACAACTTCATGGAGGCGTTCTCCAACGCTTCCTCCGGTCAGGGCCTGGCCATCGGATCCATGCTGTCTCTGGTGTTCGCGTTCGTCTACTACTGGCTGCGCGGCGCTGTTGGTTTTGAGAAGTCCTTCGAGTCTGTCCCCAACGGCTTTATCCAGATGATCTCCCCCATCCTGATCCTGACCTTCGCTTGGACCCTGTGCGGCCTGACCCGTTACGGTATGTACTCCGCCGACTTCGTCGTCAACGCCATGTCCGGCGCCGGCGAGCTGGCCAAGTTCCTGCCCGCCGTGATCTTCATCATCGGCGCCGCCATCGGCTTCGCTACCGGTACCTCCTGGGGCACCATCGGCATCATGGCCCCCATCGTTGTCCAGGTCTTTGACTTCGACACCCAGCCCATCCTCTGCACCATCGGTCTGGCTGCGGCCTGCGCCGGCGGCGTTATGGGCGACCACTGCTCCCCCATCTCCGATACCACCATCATGGCTTCTGCCGGTGCGCACTGCTACCACCTGAACCACGTGTTCACCCAGATCCCCTATGCGCTGACCGTGGCCGGTGTTTCCTTCGTCAGCTTCATTGTGGCCGGTATCATCCAGAACGTGGTCATCTGCCTCATCATCGCCTGCGCGCTGATGGTGGCCACCCTGCTGGTCATCAAGGCCATCATGGCCAAGAAGCATCAGGGCATCTTCCAGGAGATGGCCGAGGCCGACAAGGCTCTGACCAAGTAAGTAACCCCTCGCAACCGCATATACTGCATAAGTATCGAAACGGGAAGTCCCTCGGGACTTCCCGTTTTTCGTTGTGCGAAGGCCTCAAAAAGTGGTAAAAAGCGCGGCGGGGCAGGAAGGAATGGCGGGATACAAATTTACGATATTTACCAAACAACGATAACAAAGCACGACAAAACGGTCAAATTTTACAGCTAAAGAAGCGTTAAGGAACAAACGAGGGCTGATAATATCGCGTAAAAACGGCCGGAAATTGGGGAAAAGGGAGAAAGTGCGGTTCATAATTTGTTAAAAATTACCCGCCCGCCGGATTGCCGAAACATTGACAAGTGCCTAAAAAAACGTTAGGATGAGGCAACCAATTTGTGAGGAGGTAAATCACACACATGGAAAAGAAAAGTACCAAGATAGCGTATTTTGTTGCGCTGGGTATCTTTGTCGTACTGCTGGTCATCCTCGGCATTACCTACAAGGACGCCCCCATCATCGTTGAGGATGCGACCACCCCGTTCGCAGGCACCTTCTGGTCCCTGCTGCCCCCCATCGTGGCCATCGTACTGGCCCTGATCAGTAAGGAAGTGTATTCCTCCCTGTTCCTGGGCTGTCTGGTCGGCGCTCTGCTGGTCAGTAACTACCATCCTTGGGAGACGCTGGTGCAGCTGGTCGAAGGCGACAACGGTATCGTCACCACCGTCGCTGACACCGGCAACATCGCCATCATCGTCTTCCTGGTGGTGCTGGGCATCATGGTCGACCTGATGAACAAGACCGGCGGCTCCGAGGCCTTCGGCCGTTGGGCGAAGAAGACCGTTAAGTCCCGCGCCGGCGCACAGCTGATGACCATGCTGCTGGGCGTGCTGATCTTCATCGACGACTACTTCAACTGCCTGACCGTGGGCGCCGTTATGCGCCCCGTCACCGAGTCCCACCACATCTCCCGTGCCAAGCTGGCCTACATCATCGACTCCACCGCCGCTCCCGTCTGCATGATCGCCCCGGTCTCCTCTTGGGCGGCTGCCGTGTCCGGCTATGTTAACTCCGACAACGTCAGCGGTATCGAGATGTTCATCAAGCAGATCCCCTGGAACTACTACTGCCTGCTGACCCTGCTGATGATCGTGGTCATCTCCCTGCTGAACATCGACTACGGTTCCATGCTGACCCACGAGTACAACGCACAGGTCAAGGACGACCTGTTCACCACTCCCGAGCGTCCTTTCGAGGGTGCTGACGATTACGAGACCGGCAGCAAGGGCAAGTCCTCCATGCTGGATCTGATCCTGCCCGTGGTGGTTCTGATCGTCACCTGCATCATCGGCCTGATCTACACCGGCGGCTTCTATGAGGCTGGCGGCGAGTACGCGGGCGACTTCATGGGCGCCTTCTCCAACGCCTCCTCCGGTCAAGGTCTGGCCATCGGCTCCATGCTGGCTCTGGTGTTTACGTTCATCTACTTCTGGCTGCGCGGCGCCATCGGCTTTGAGAAGTCCTTCGAGTCTGTGCCCAACGGCTTTATCCAGATGATCTCCCCCATCCTGATCCTGACCTTCGCTTGGACCCTGTGCGGTCTGACCCGTTACGGCATGTACTCCGCCGATTTCGTCGTCAACGCCATGTCCGGCGCCGGTGAGCTGGCCAAGTTCCTGCCCGCCGTGATCTTCATCATCGGTGCGGCCATCGGCTTCGCCACCGGTACCTCTTGGGGTACCATCGGCATCATGGCCCCCATCGTTGTCCAGGTCTTTGACTTCGACACCCAGCCCATCCTCTGCACCATCGGTCTGGCTGCGGCCTGCGCCGGCGGCGTTATGGGCGACCACTGCTCCCCCATCTCCGATACCACCATCATGGCTTCTGCCGGTGCGCACTGCTACCACCTGAACCACGTGTTCACCCAGATCCCCTATGCGCTGACCGTGGCCGGTGTTTCCTTCGTCAGCTTCATTGTGGCCGGTATCATCCAGAACGTGGTCATCTGCCTCATCATCGCCTGCGCGCTGATGGTGGCGACCCTGCTGGTCATCCGCGCTATCATGGCGAAGAAGCACGCTGGCATCTTCCAGGAGATGGCCGAGGCCAACAAGGCTCTGACCAAGTAAGTACCTGCGGTACGCTTGGTTTCACAGGAACATAAGGAGAGACGGCAGCTTGTGCTGCCGTCTCTCTTGTTCTTTCCGTGATGGCATGGTAGGCCGGCGGAGCTCTCTGAGCCCCGCGTTACACGCGAGGCGATATGCTTCTGTGAGGCGATGTTTCCGACAAAAAACGCGGCGCAATTGCGTCGCGTTTTTTGTGTAGGCTCAGAAGTGTGTGTCTACGAACTTGTTGAACTTGGTGACATTCATCTGGTCTTTGTAGGTGTTGCGGAAGCGCTTGACGGTCAGGCTGTTGTACTGCACGATCTTGCGGTACTTCAGGAACCCCGCCACCAGCGCCACGCCGCCGCAGAGGTAGCCCATCGGCGCGGTCTTCCAGCACGTCCAGACCAGTACAGCGCACAGCACCAGCGAGATCAGCACGCCGGCGATCTGCTTCTTGGATTGCATCTGCTTCACGGTGTCGGCATCAATGACGCCCTCCTCCACCATGGCCTGTGCAAAGCGCTTCTGGACGCCGAACAGGCTGGCGGTGTTCAGCAGGATGGGCGCCACCACGAAAAAGGCGAACAGCGCGTCCACGATCCCCACCAGCAGGATGGCCAGATCTCCCATATTTCCCATGTTGTATATTCCTCCTAATTTAATTTACAAATTGAATGGTGATGTCGCTGCGCGATGTGGCGTAGAGCAGGTGGCTGTAGCACAGAGAAAACTCCACGATATCGCCCACCTCCAGCCGACGGGGGCAGTCCTCCACGTCTACGATGCAGTGGTCGGAGGAGCCACCGATGACGGTCAGCCCGGCCTCTCTGGGGATGAGGGACTCCAGCTCGCCTACATCCGCCCGGCCCAGCGCCAGAATGGCGCGCCGCCGTATGCCGCGATCCACATACACGGGCTTGCGGCCGAAGGCGTCAATGGCAAACTCGCCGATGGGGTAGGTGGGCTTTTCCCGCACCTCTACCACCTCGGCCCGCAGGGTAAAGCCGTCCATCCGCAGGTAGTCCATATCCTGAATGCCCCAATTTACCTGCAGGTCCTTGCCCAGCAGGATATTCTCACCGATGCGCAGATGGTTGATGCCCGCCGGCATGGTACCCCAGTGTACCAGCGTGTATGAGCTGGTGGCGCCGCCGGAGATGATCTCCAGCTTGCGGCCGATGCGCTTTTCAATGCGCGCCGCAATGGCCAGCAGAGCCTGCATCTTCTCGGGCGTGGGCTTGGTGGAGCCGTAGCACGTCAGGTTCACGCCGACGCCTGCCAACTCCACATGGGGCAGCTCCCGCTCCACGTGGACGCACACGTCCACCATCTCGTCCTTGTCCCAGAAGCCCTCCCGCAGGTCACCCAGATCGGCCATGACGATGACCCGGTGGGTCTTGCCCTGCAAAACGCACTCCTCCTCCAGTGCGTCCAGCGTGACGCGCTCACTTTGGAGGGACGTCTCGCACAGGCGCACCACGTCCGGCAGCTCGGAAAGGCCGGGGATGCGGATCAGCAGCCATGGGCCGCCGACACCGGCGGCGCGGCACCGCTCCACCTGCTCCAGGCGGCTGGTACCTAACTCCTCCGCACCGCACAGGCGCATGGCGCGGGCCACCTCCGGCAGACCATCCACGCCCTTTACCACGCCGCAGACGCGGATGCCTTGCTGCTGGCAGCGCGTAATGACCTGCCGCGCATTGCTGCGCAGGATAGACAGATCGACCTCTAATTGCGGATATTTGCGAACCATGAGAAACACCTCTTGACACGATAACGGTCGCTAACATTCCAAGTATATCATTAAATTCCCGGCTTGTCACACCTTTTCGGGGAAAAACGTAAAATTCCCCTGCCGCGCCATGGATGGCGGCTGTCCGGTGCGGCGGTTCAGGGGGTCTGGAACCGTTCCGCGCTGATGTCCGCTCCGGCTTCGGCCAAGGCGGTCATCGTCTCCTCGATGCAGGCGTCAATAACATCCGCAGACTCATCCCGGTCGAGAGCTACGACGCCGCGCAGATCCAGACCGGCTGCGGAGGTGGAGGGGCGCTGGGCGTTGCCAAGCACGGGAAACTGGAAGCAGCCGTTGGCGGCCGCCAACTCCACGCAGGCGGGGGACAGGGCAAATTCCGTCCAGAGCTTGGCGGCGTTGGGGTGCGCGGCGTCCTTGAAAATGGCGGTGGCGGCGATCCGGCAGGGGGTACCTTCGGCGGGAAGCACCAGCCGGAGGTTGGTGCAGCCGCCCTCGATGCGGGCGATGCCGTCGGACAGGAAGCTGATGCCGATGACGCACTCGCCGGTGCCGAGGCAGCGGGTCACCGCCGCGTCGGAGGCGGCGTACAGGGCGACGTTCTCATCCAGCGCCAGCAGGTAGTTGTCCCCGCCGAACAGCTCCGGCTGCTGCCGGACGGCGCGGAGCAGCAGCCGTCCCGCCCCGTCGTATGTATAGTTGGAGGTCCAGAGCAGCTCCTGATACCGGAAGTCCAGCAGCTCGGCCCAGCCCGTGGGGGCGTCGATCGCCATGCGCTTGAGCATATCCCGGTCGACGACGAAGCCCAGCGGATCCACGCTGATGCCATACCAGAGCCCCTCCGCGTCGCGGTACAGATCGTCCGTCAGGCGGGAGGCGTGGACGGCGTCGTAGGCAGCCAGCAGACCGGCGTCGCCGCAGGCGGCACAATCCTCGGCGCTGCCGCCGAACCACACATCCGCGGCGGAATGACCCGGCGTTCCCTGCGATTGGGTCTGCACGCTGTCGGAGGCCACATACTGGTAGGTGGTACGGATGCCGAACAGCTCCTCAAAGCGCTGGCAGGCGGCGGCGAGATATGCCTCCTCGCAGGAGCCGCAGACCGTCAGCTCGCCCTCAGCCCGGGCGGCGGCGAGCAGCTCCTCCATGCCGTCGAAGCCGGCGGGACAGACGATGCCGTCGTCCTCGCCCTCCGGCGGGATATCGTTGGCTGTTTGGCCGCCGCAGGCGGTGAGCGTCAGCGCCAGTACCAGTACCAGCAGTTGTGTGAAAAGTTTTTTCATATGCGTTTCCTCCGTTTGCACGCTCCGGATATCCGCGCCGGAGGTGTCTGTCGTCCATGACGTGTCTGTGAAAGCGGGTATGCGGAAAACTCGCAGAAAATTCGAAAATTTGGCAGGATCTTCCCTGCTGAAGCCTTGACATATCGAGTATAATGAGGATACTACACCTTCGGGCTTCAAAATGCAAGACGCGAAAGGAGGTCTTACGATGCTGCCGGGTTTGACGAGCTTTGTGCCGGAAGCGGCACTGACTGCATTTGACAATCTGGAATTCTTCATCCGTATCGTGCTGGCGGCGGCGCTGGGCGCGCTGGTGGGGCTGGAGCGCAGCAAGCGGCAGAAGGAGGCGGGCGTCCGCACCCACTGCATCATCGCCTGTACCTCGGCGCTGTTCATGATCCTGTCCAAGTACGCCTTTGTGGATCTGGTGGGCGTTGACGGCCTGCGGGGTGCGGATCCTGCCCGCATCGCGGCGCAGGTGGTCAGCGGCATTTCCTTTCTGGGCGCCGGCGTTATCTTTAAGAACGGAAACTCCATCCGGGGTCTGACCACCGCCGCCGGTATGTGGGGAACCGCCGCCGTGGGCATGGCCATCGGCGCGGGCCTGTACTGGGTCGGGTTCATTGAGGCCGCCGTGCTGGTGGTGATCCAGATCGTGCTCCACCGCTTTCCGGTGGGGGCGGACGCCCTGACCACGCAGGAGCTGGTGGTGGAAATGGCGGACGACGAGGGGCTGCTGGCGTGCTTCGACGAGCTGCTGCAGGCGCACCGGGGACAGATCACCGAGAGCAGCCTGACCCGCGAGGACGGCGTACTGCGTATGGAGGTCACCGCCAAGCTGGACCCGCCCATCAGCCACGAGGAGGCGCTGGCCTTCCTGAAGGCCAATGACGGCGTTCGCCGCATCTCCGTCTGACGCACCGATACATAGGGAAGACATACCCCGCCTGTGCCGCCGCATGGGCGGGGTATGTGTCACATCTGCTTTTCCGCCCAGTCCGACAGCTGCTCCAGAATGGGCAGCAGCCCCCGGCAGCTGTCGGTGGGGCTGTACTCCACCCGCACCGGCACCTCCAGATATTCCTTGCGGATGAGGAGCCCGTCCCGCTCCAGCTCCCGCAGCGCGGAGGACAGTACAGTGTTGCTCACGCCGTCCAGCTTGCCCCGCAGCGCGTTGTAGCGGATGGCGCCGGCGTTGCACACGGCACACAGGATCTGCACCTTCCATTTGCCGCCGATGAGCTGCATGGCGTGGTGCAGCGGGCATTTCTCCATACAGGGACAGTCGTAGTGCTGTTCGGACATGGTTAGTTCCTCCTGACCTGCTCACATAAATCTGCGCTCTTGCTTTTTCCGGCGCAGGTGCTATCATAATAGCAGGTAAGAAAAACAAAGTAAATAGCAACGAGGAGAAAATCACTCCATGAATATCTATCTTCAGGGCCTGACGATGGGCCTTGCCTATGTGGCGCCCATCGGCCTGCAAAACCTGTTCGTCATCAACAGCGCTCTGACCCAGCGGCGCAGCCGCGTCTATCTCACGGCGCTGATCGTCATCTTCTGGGATATCTCACTGGGACTCAGCTGCTTTCTGGGCGCGGGCGCGCTGATGCAGGCGGTGCCTTGGCTCCAGAAGGTCATTCTGGCCATCGGCAGCCTGATCGTCATCTGGATCGGCGTGGGTCTGCTGTGCTCCAAGGCCAGTCTGGAGGGCGGCCGGGACGTAAACGTGCCGATCTGGAAGCTCATCACCTCCGCCTTTGTGGTGACGTGGCTGAACCCCCAGGCCATTATCGACGGCACCATGATGCTGGGTGCCTTCCGCGCCACGCTGCCCACCGGCGGCGACGTTCCCTTCATCCTTGGCTTCGGCTCCGCCTCCGTGATCTGGTTTCTGACGGTGTCCACGCTGGTATCTCTGCTGGGCAGCAAGTTCAACGAGAAGGTGCTGAACGTCATCAACAAGGTCTGCGGCGCCGTCATCATCTTCTACGGCCTGAAGCTGCTGTACAGCTTTGTCAAGATGATGGGCTGGCTGTAAAGAAAATACGTTGGCAAATCACGCCATTTCTGCTACAATGAGACAGAAAGGGCGTGATTTCTTTTGGAACAGAACTACAAGCTGACCATCGCCTACGACGGCACCCGCTTTTTCGGCTGGGAGCGCCAGCCGGGGAAGGATACCATACAGGGCAAGCTGGAGAGCGTGCTCTCCCGCTTACAGGGGCGTCCGGTGGAGATCATCGGCGCGGGGCGCACCGACGCGGGCGTCCACGCCCGCGCCATGACCGCCAACGTTGTGCTGGATGTGACGGAGACGCCGGAGGGCATCCGCGACTACCTGAACCGTTACCTGCCCGACGCCATCGCCGTCCGGGAGGTGAAGGAGGCAGCGCCCCGGTTCCACGCCCGCTACAACGCGCTGGGCAAGACCTACCGCTACACCTGCTTTGACGGGCCGGTAAAGCCGGTGTTCGACCGGAAGTATGTGACGCTGCTGGACTACCGCCCCGATGTGGAGCGGATGCAGCAGGCAGCGGCGTACCTCACCGGCGAGCATGACTTCGCCAGCTTCTGCGGCAATCCCCGCATGAAGAAATCCACCGTCCGTCTGGTGGACAGCATCACCGTGGAGCGCCGGAAGGATCGGGTGATCTTCACGTTCCACGGCACCGGCTTCCTCCAGAACATGGTGCGTATTCTGGTGGGGACGCTGCTGGAGGTGGGGCGCGGCTACTGGGAGCCCGCCTATGTGCAGGAGATCCTGCTGGCCAAGGACCGGAAGCTGGCCGGGCCTACCGCTCCGCCGGAGGGCCTGTGCCTGATGAAGGTGGACTATTGAGAAAACAGAGCAGGATGCCCCGCTTTTTCGCACCTTTCGCGGCTTTTCTCCCGCCGCGGGATTGGCTATACTATCATCGGATATGCTGCGGGAGGGCGCTGACCGTCCCGCTGAAAGGAGATCGGGTCTATGATCAAATTCGGTACCGGCGGCTGGCGCGCCGTCATCGCCGATGAGTTTACCAAGGAGAACATCCGTCTGCTGATGGCGGGGCTGTGCCGCCTGATGGAGAAGGAGGGGCTGTCCGGCGCGGAGATCTGCGTGGGCTACGACCGGCGCTTTTTGTCCAAGGAATCCGCCCACTGGGCGGCGGAGGTGCTGGTGGGCTACGGCTTCCACCCCTTCGTCATCAACCGCTCCAGCCCCACGCCACTGATGATGTTCACCGTCAAAAAGCGGCAGGAGCCCTACGGCATCGCCGTTACCGCCAGCCACAACCCCGCCATCTACAACGGCATCAAGGTGTTCACCGCCGGAGGCCGCGACGCCGACCAGACCGTGACCGCCCGCATCGAGGCGGAGATCGCACAGCTGACCCCCGACGACGTCAGGAGCGTGGACTACGATGAGGCGCTGGAAAAGGGCCTTATCACCGAGGCCAATCCCATGAATGAATATCTGGACAGCATCCTCGCCGCCGTGGATGTGGACGCCATCAAAAAAGCGGCGCTGCGCATCGGCTTTGACCCTATGTACGGCGTGAGCTGGTCCAGCCTGAGTATGCTGCTGACCACCTGCCGCTGCGATCTGGAGGTCATCCACGACCGCCACGATACCCTGTTCGGCGGCAAGCTGCCCGCACCCAATGTGGATACGCTGAAGCCGCTGGCGGCGCTGGTGCTGGACAAGCACTGCGATCTGGGCATCGCTACCGACGGCGACGCCGACCGGTTGGGTGTTATCGACAACGAGGGGCAGTTCGTCTCCCCCAACAAGCTGCTGGTGCTGCTGTACTACTATCTGGTGAAGTACCGGGGCTGGCACGGCCCCTGCGTCCGCAACAACTCCACCAGCCACCTGCTGGACCGGGTGGCGGAGGGTCTGGGCGAGAAGTGCTATGAGGTGCCGGTGGGCTTCAAATGGGTGTCGGCGAAGATGACGGAGACCGACGCGGTCATCGGCGGCGAGTCCTCCGGCGGCATGGCCGTGCGGGGGCATATCTCCGGCAAGGACGGCATCTACGCCGCCGCGCTGCTGGTGGAGATGCTGGCCGTCACCGGCAAATCCGTGTCGGAGCTGTTTGCGGAGATCGCCCGGCAGTACGGCGACCCCCAGTGGGCGGAGGCGGATTTCCGCATGACCCACGACCACAAGGCCGCCCTGCAGGAGCGCCTGTTCGTCCGGGGCGAGACGCCCGATTTCGGCAAGGCCGTGGCGCGCATCTGCCGCGACGACGGCTGCAAGGTCTACTTTGCCGACGGCAGCTGGGTCATCTGCCGCTTCTCCGGCACGGAGCCGCTGCTGCGTATGGCCGCCGAGGCGGACACGCAGGACGAGGCGGAGCGGTATATCCGCGTCTGGCGCGACTTTTTGAAATTGTAAAAAAACAGGAAAAACTTTCAAAGTGTTGCAATTGCAACTTATCAAATCCGCCGTTCGTGGTATACTGACCACAGTAAGCGAGAGGGAAGACCCCTCACAGATCAATATAATAATGAAAATTGGAGGATACGATTATGAAAAAGTGGGTATGTCCTGTTTGCGGTTATGTTCATGAGGGCGACGTTCCCCCGGCCGAGTGCCCCGTCTGCCACGTCAGCGGCGACAAGTTCCTGCTCCAGTCCGAGGAGAAGTCCTGGGCCGCCGAGCACGTTGTAGGCGTCGGCAAGGTCTTCGGTGACGATGTCCCCGAGGAGGTCCGTCAGGAGATCATCGACGGTCTGCGCGCCAACTTCGAGGGCGAGTGCTCTGAGGTGGGTATGTATCTGGCCATGGCCCGCGTGGCCCATCGTGAGGGCTATCCCGAGATCGGTATGTACTGGGAGAAGGCTGGTCTGGAGGAGGCCGAGCACGCCGCCAAGTTCGCCGAGCTGCTGGGCGAGGTCATCACCGACAGCACCAAGAAGAATCTGCAGATGCGCGTGGATGCCGAGAACGGCGCTACCGCCGGCAAGTTCGAGCTGGCCAAGCTGGCGAAGAAGTATAATCTGGACGCCATCCACGATACCGTCCATGAAATGGCCCGCGACGAGGCCCGTCACGGCAAGGCCTTCGAGGGTCTGCTGAACCGCTACTTCGGCAAGTAAGCAAAACCGCGTCAACACCGGCTTTTTGAAAGAGGAGAGGGAAATTCCCTCTCCTCTTTTTTCGGTTGTGTCGGCGGGGTGTGATCGGAGCATGACGCGCGCGTCACGCCGGAAACCGGCAGGGAGTTGCCTTTTTTTTACGCCTATGCTATAATCGTTCTATATGAGCGGAAAAATCCCGAAAGGAGCCTTTTCTATGAACGAAGAGCTGAAAAATATCCTCGGCCGCGTGGATCACACGCTGCTGAGCCAAACCGCCACATGGGCGGAGATCAAGGCCATCTGCGACGACGGCGTGAAGTACGGCTGCGCCAGCGTCTGCATCCCGGCCAGCTATGTGAAGCAGGCGGCGGAATATGTGGACGGCAAGATCGCCATCTGCACTGTTATCGGCTTCCCCAACGGCTACGATACCACCGCCGCCAAGTGCTTTGAGGCCGCCGACGCCGTGAAGAACGGCGCGTCGGAGATCGACATGGTCATCAACATCGGCTGGGTCAAGGACGGCCTGTATGAGCAGGTGCTGGACGAGATCAAGGCCATCAAGGAGCACTGCGGCGGCAAGCTGCTGAAGGTCATCATCGAGACGTGTATGCTCACCGACGCCGAGAAGATCGAGCTGTGCCGCGTGGTGTCCGAGTCCGGCGCGGACTATATCAAGACCTCCACCGGCTTCGGCGGCGGCGGAGCCACCCGCGAGGATGTGGCGCTGTTCAAGGCCCATGTGGCGCCCCATGTGAAGATCAAGGCCGCCGGCGGCATCGCCGACCTCAACGACGCCCGGGACTTCATCGCGCTGGGCGCGGATCGTCTGGGTACCAGCCGTATCGTCAAGGCCGTCAAGGCCATGGAACAATAATTATATAAGGAGGAATCACTATGCCTACCCCCCACAACAACGCCGCTAAGGGCGATTTCGCCAAGACCGTTCTCATGCCCGGCGACCCCCTGCGCGCCAAGTTCATCGCGGAGACGTTCCTGACCGAGCCGAAGCTGGTCAACAATGTCCGCGGCGTGCAGGGCTACACCGGCACCTACAAGGGCGTGCCTGTCTCCGTCATGGCCAGCGGCATGGGAATCCCTTCCATCGGCATTTATTCCTATGAGCTGTACACCCAGTACGACGTGGAGAATATCATCCGCGTCGGCTCCGCCGGGGCCATGCGCGCCGATCTGGAGCTGGGCAGTGTGGTGGCCGGTCAGGGCGCCTGCACCAATTCCAGCTTTGCCGACCAGTACGAGCTGGGCGGCGCTTACGCCCCCATCTGCGACTTCGACCTGCTGATGGCCGCCGTGGAGAGTGCCAAGGAGCTGGGCGTAAAGATGCCCGTGGGCAATCTCTACTCCTCCGACACGTTCTACGATGCCGCCGGACGCAATATGCGCTACGCCAAGATGGGCGTCATGGCGGTGGAGATGGAGGCCGCCGGCCTGTACTGCACCGCCGCCTATACCGGCAAGCGGGCGCTGGCCATCTGCTCTATCTCCGATAACCTTGTCACCGGCGAGGAGCTGTCCGCCGACGACCGCCAGAACACCTTCACCAACATGATGAAGATCGGTCTGGAGATCGCGGTGAAAATGGCGGCGAAGTAAGAAAACCGTGCGCTTCACACAAACGAAATGCAAATTAACTGTAAAATTTGTTTAGAATGTCCTTGAAAAGTATGGAAATGGCTTGCTATTTGTAAAGTAATCTGCTATAATGCACCCTGCGGTGAGAGGGGTACCTCTCCTCCGCACACTTGGTTTTCCCGCCGCGAGGCGTGAAAATAAAAAAATTTAGGAAGGTAGATTAAGAATCATGAAAAAGTTTCTTGCTCTGATTTTGGCCCTGGTCATGGCTCTGTCTCTGGTCGCCTGCGGCGAGCAGAAGCAGCCCGATAACCAGGATCCGGACAACTCTGGCGATAACACGGAGACCACCTACAAGGTCGCCATGATCACCGACTACGGTGACATCACCGACCAGTCCTTCAACCAGACCACCTACGAGGCCTGCAAGGCTTTCGCGGAGGCCAACGGTGTGGACTTCCAGTACTTCAAGCCCGCCGGCGATAACACCGCCGACCGTGTGGCCATGATCGAGAGCGCTATCGACCAGGGCTACAACGTCATCGTGATGCCCGGCTACGCCTTCGGCGCCGCCATCGCGGAGACCGCCCCCAACTTCTCCGATGTCAAGTTCATCGCGCTGGACGTGTCCGCCGGTGACCTGGGCGAGGGCTTTGTGGTTCCCGCCAACCTGTACTGTGCTGTGTATCAGGAAGAGCTGTGCGGCTACATGGCCGGCTACGCTGCTGTGAAGCTGGGCTACAAGAACCTGGGCTTCCTGGGCGGCATGGCTGTCCCCGCTGTCCAGCGCTACGGCTACGGCTTTGTGCAGGGCGTTGACGCTGCTGCCGCCGAGCTGAAGCTGACCGATGTCAAGCTGAACTATGCTTACGGCAACCAGTTCTCCGGTGATGCCGACATCACTGCCGCTATGGATACCTGGTATGCCGGCGGCACTGAGGTCGTGTTCGCCTGCGGCGGCGGTATCTACACCTCCGCTGTTGACGCCGCCAAGAAGGTCGAGGGCGCCAAGGTCATCGGTGTTGACGTTGACCAGGCCGGTGTCATTGCCAACTACGCCGCCGGCGAGGGCGCTGATGCCGCCACCGTCGAGGGCTACAAGTCTCTGACCGTCACCTCCGCCATGAAGGGTCTGTATCCCGCCACCTATGACACCCTGACCGATGTCATCGTCAATGGCAACTGGGAGAAGTACTCCGCCAAGATCGACACGCTGGGTCTGGTGTCCGCTGACGATCCCACTGCCAACTACGTCCAGATCCCCATGGAGTCCACCCAGTGGGCTGATGGTGCGTTCACCCAGGACGACTACAAGGCTCTGGTGAAGGCCATGTTCGACGGCACCCTGACCGTCAGCAACGACATCACCAAGGCTGCCTCCGATTTCGCCACCGTCATCACGGTGGAGGATCTGGGCAACATCAAGTAAGCCTGTACTTACCGTAAAAAACAGAGGCTGCATCCGCAGCCTCTGTTTTTTTTGCGCGTTTTCCAGCAATTGCCGTTACCGGTATCGTCAAAAGTATCGTCAAAACTCCGAAAAAACTTTGCTTTATGCCGGGAAGTATAGTATACTGAATATATTCATGGTTTCCGTCCCCGCACACAGCGTAAGCGGCGGGCCATAAAACGGAAGGGAGGGCGAAAACTTGGATACACCGTATGCCATCGAAATGCTGCACATCACAAAACGGTTTCCCGGTATCATCGCCAATGACGACATCACCTTACAGGTGAAAAAGGGAGAGATCCACGCCCTGCTGGGCGAAAACGGCGCCGGCAAGTCCACACTGATGAGCGTGCTGTTCGGCCTGTACCAGCCCGAGGAGGGCATCATCAAAAAGGACGGCGTGGAGGTGTCCATCAAAGATCCCAACGACGCCAATGCACTGGGCATCGGCATGGTCCACCAGCACTTCAAGCTGGTGGAGTGCTTCTCCGTGCTGGACAACATCATCCTGGGCGTGGAGCCCACGAAGCACGGCTTCCTCCAGAAGAAGGAGGCCCGCCAGCGTGTGCTGGCCCTCAGCGAGAAATACGGCCTGAAGGTGGACCCGGACGCGCTGATCGAGGACATCACCGTGGGCATGCAGCAGCGTACCGAGATCCTGAAGATGCTGTACCGCGAAAACGAGATCCTCATCTTCGACGAACCTACCGCCGTGCTGACGCCCCAGGAGATCGACGAGCTGATGGAGATCATGCGCAATCTGGCGGCGGAGGGCAAGTCCATTCTGTTCATCTCCCACAAGCTCAACGAGATCATGGCCGTGGCCGACCGCTGCACCGTGCTGCGCAAGGGCAAGTGTGTGGGCACCGTGGAGACGAAGGACACCTCCATGGAGCAGCTGTCCGCCATGATGGTGGGGCGCAATGTCAATTTCCATGTGGAGAAGAAGCCCTGCACCCCCGGCGACGTGGTGTTGGACGTGGCGCATATGACCGTGGCCAGCAAGATACATAAGAACAACGCCGTCCGCGACGTGAGCCTGAAGGTGCGCCGGGGTGAGATCGTGTGCCTGGCCGGCATCGACGGCAACGGCCAGACGGAGTTCGTCTACGGCCTCACCGGTTTGGAGCCGCTGGCCTCCGGCAAGATCTCCCTCTGCGGCAAGGACATCACCCACGCCTCCATCCGCAAGCGCAACACCATGGGCATGTCCCACATCCCTGAGGACCGCCACAAGCACGGTCTGGTGCTGGACTACTCGCTGGAGGACAATCTGGTGCTCCAGCGGTACTTCGAGCCGGAGTTCACCGACAAGGCCGGATTCCTCCGCCGGGACAACATCCACAAATACGCGGAAAAGCTCATCGAGCAGTACGATGTCCGCAGCGGACAGGGCCCCGTCACCATCGCCCGCAGCATGTCCGGCGGCAACCAGCAGAAGGCCATCGTCGCCCGCGAGATCGACCGCGATCCCGAGCTGCTGGTGGCGGTGCAGCCCACCCGCGGTCTGGACGTGGGCGCCATCGAGTACATCCACAAGCAGCTGGTGGCGCAGCGCGACGCGGGCAAGGCCGTGCTGCTGGTATCGCTGGAGCTGGATGAGGTCATGGACGTGCCCGACCGCATCCTCGTCATGTACGAGGGTGAGATCGTGGGCGAGCTTGACCCCAAGAAGACCACGCAGGAGGAGCTGGGTCTGTATATGGCGGGCGCCAAGAGAGACGAGGTGACAGCATGAAAAAGAACATCCTGAAAAATAACGGGGTGCAGTCGCTGCTGGCGTCCCTTGTGTGCGTGATCCTGGGTCTGCTCATCGGCTATATCGTGCTGCTGTTCATCAACCCCGACGGCGCCGGCGAAGCCATCACCGACGTTATGAAGAACTTCCTTACATACAGCAAGCCGGAAACGCAGGTCAAGTACCTGGGCAACACCCTTGTCAAGACCGCGCCCCTGCTGATGTGCGCGCTGGCCATCCTGTTTGCGTACAAGGTCGGCCTGTTCAACATCGGCGCGGCCGGTCAGTACTGCATCGGCGTGGCCCTGAGCCTGTACGCCGCGCTGGCGTGGGGCTGGAGCTGGCTGCCCTGCATGCTGCTGGCCATGCTGGGCGGCGCGCTGCTGGGCGCGATATCCGGTCTGCTGAAGTCCTACTGCAACGTCAACGAGGTCATCTCCGGCATCATGCTCAACTGGATCGTCCTCTACCTGACCAATATGCTCCTCACACAGGTGAAGGAGGACACAAGTCCCTACACCTTCGTGCTGTCCCACAAGAATGCCTCGGCCATCCTGCCCTCTCTGGGTCTGGGCAGCCTGTTCAACGGCAACCAGTACGTGGGTCTGGCGCTGCCCCTGTCCATCGTTATCGCCATTCTGGTGTGGGTGGTGCTGGAAAAGACCCGCATCGGCTACGAGCTGCGGGCCACCGGCAACAACAAGAACGCCGCCAAGTACTGCGGCATGGCCGAAAAGCGCAACATCATCATGACGCTGGCCATCTCCGGCATGCTGGCCGGTCTGGGCGCGGCTATGCTGTACCTCACCGGCTACGAGCAGTGGCAGTGCTCCACCTCCTCCGTGCCGGGCATGGGCTTCAGCGGCATCGCCGCCGCGTTTCTGGGCGGCCTACACCCCATCGGCACCATCCTGGCCTCCTTCTTCATCCAGCACATCACCGCCGGCGGCGCGTATGTGGATAAGACCATGTACTGCGCACAGGTCTCCGACCTTATCGCCGCCGTCATCATCTACCTGTGCGGCTTCGTGCTGTTTATGAAGTACGCCATGAACAGCGCCATCGCCCGCCGTGAGGAAAAGGCCATCCAGAAGGCGAAGGCGGCGGAACAGGCCGCCTCGCAAACAGACACATCTGCGGAGAAGGGAGGCGATCAGTAATGGTACTGCTGCTGCAATATACGCTGATCTTCGCCTCCGTGCTGATCCTGGTGGCACTGGGCGGCTGCTTCTCCGAGCATTCCGGCGTTATCAACCTGGGTCTGGAGGGCGTCATGATCATGGGCGCGCTGGGCGGCGCGCTGGCCATGCGCTACATGCCCGCCAACTCCTCCACCTTTGCGATGATCGTGGTGGTGCTGCTGGCCGCCGCGCTGCTGGGCACCATCTATTCCAGCCTGCTGGCCGTGGCCTGCATCAACTTCAAGGCGGACCAGACCATCGTGGGCACGGCCCTGAACATGCTGGGCACCGCCGGCGCCACCGTCATCGTCAAGGCCATCAACACCGCCGCCAACCCCGATGACGTGTCCTCCATCATCCAGTACGCCGGCGCCAAGAAGGCGTTTGTGGTGAACATCGGCTCCTTCGAGTTCAGCTGGTTCATGCTGGTGACGCTGCTGCTGCTGATCGGTGCCTATGTGGTGCTGTACAAGACCCGCTTCGGTCTGCGCCTCATGGCCTGCGGCGAGCATCCCCAGGCGGCGGACTCCGTGGGCATCAACGTCTATAAGATGCGCTGGGCCGGCGTCCTGATCTCCGGTATGCTGGGCGGCCTGGGCGGCATCGTATTCATCACCGCCGGCGTGTCCGAGTGGCGGTTCGAATACGGCGTGGCCGGCTTCGGCTTCCTGGCGCTGGCCGTTATGATCTTCGGCCAGTGGAAGCCCACCCGCATCGCGCTGGCGGCCCTGCTGTTCGGCCTGTTCCGGGCGCTGTCCAATGTGTATGCCGGCTTCGACTTCCTGAAGGCCATGAACATCCCCGGCCCGGTGTACAACATGATGCCCTACATCATCTCGCTGGTGGTGCTGGCGTTCACATCCAAGAAGTCCCGCGCCCCCAAGGCGGAGGGTATCCCCTACGACAAGGGGCAGCGCTGAGGCGCATCTGCGAAAAAACGGCAAACACGAAAAAGAGACGGCTGCGCCGTCTCTTTTTTGCGTGTGGGGAGGGGGTGTCCGGCGCTTCACAACACCCAACGCCATACGGCGGCAGCCAGCACCGCCGATAAAGCACTCTGCAGGGTCTTGGCGGGCAGATACCGCCGCAGGGAGATGCCGGAGCCGCCCAGCACCGCTGCCGTCTGGCCGTGTACGCTGAGTCCGCCCCAGCCCAGCAGCCCAGCCGCCGTGATGAAGCCGCGCCGGTCCGGCGTCAGGCGCAAAATGCCGTTGGTCAGCTCCAAAAAGCCCGCCGCCAGCGGCGGCAGCGAGCCGAGAGCTTCCTCCGCCAGACGCAGCAGCACCAGGAAGAAGATGACGAAGCCGCACACACCCGCCATGGCACGCACCCCGCTCTGCACCGCCTCGATGAACGCGGCGGCGAGGGAGGCGGGCGGCTTTTTCACCGGTACGACCGCGCTGCGCCGTGAGGCGACCGAAGCGGTACGGGGGACGGCGGGGGGCTTCCTCCCTCCGGCGCGGCACAGGAGCAGCCCCACCGCCGTGGCGGAGGCGGCATGGAGGAGGTATAGCCATACCCCTGCCCGGGGGCTGTGAAACACACCGCCTCCCACGATGCCCAGAATAAACGCCGGCCCGGCGTTGTTGCAGAAGGTCAGCAGCCGCGCACCGTCCTCCGTGGAGAGGAGCCCTTGCCGCACAAGGCTTCCCGCGGCCTTTGCGCCCACGGGATACCCGCCGATCAGCCCCAGAAGAAACGCGGCGGCGCCGGCACCGTCGATGCCGAACAGCCGCCGGAACAGCGGGCCTGCCGTCCGGCCCAGCACCTCCGCCGCACCCAGTGCCGTCAGAAGCTGCGCCGCCACGAAGAAGGGGAACAGCGCCGGTATGACGGAGGCAAGGCAGAGGGATATCCCGTCCCGCACCCCCTGCGCCGCCGTATTTCCGCAGGTCAACAGCAGCAGTGCCAGTACGCCGGAGCAGGCGGCTGCCGCCGGGAAAAGCCATTTTTTCAAGCACATCACCGCTGTCAGCCTATGCGCCCATCTCTGCCGGATATGCGCGGGGACAGGCAAGTTTCCCGCTCCGGACGCATAGGCTTTTTTACCCGCGAACGGGCATCGGAGGTGCGTATATGGCAAAGCTGTCAAAAAAATGGGCGCAGGTCAGCCAGCAGGCCATGGACCGGCTGGATCTGCCGGTGAATCTGGCATCCGGCGTGGCGCGCATGGAGCTGCTGGGCAACCGCTCCCTGTACATTGACCGACACCGCGGCGTGCTGGCGTACAGCACCGAGGCGGTGGACATCAACGCCGGGACGGTGGTGGTGCGGGTGCGGGGCGAGGGGCTGGAGCTGGCGGTGATGACCGATGAGGAGCTGCGCATCAACGGCGTCATCCGCAGCGTAGAGCTGGTGGAGTGAGGGACGGCCATGTATCGGAAGGTGCTGAATTATCTGCGGGGGCAGGTGACGGTGGAGGTGGAGAGCGCCGCGCCGGAGCGGGTGCTGAACCTCTGCGCCGCCCACGGTATCCCGTTCTGGGGCTTGACATGGCTGTCGGAGCTGCGGCTGCGGGCGGCCATCGACCGTGCCGAGCTGCCCCGCCTGCGGCAGGTGCTGACGCAGACGGACGCGGTGCTCACCGTGGTGCGGACGGAGGGCGCGCCGGAGGTGTGGCGGCAGTACAGGCGGCGGTATGTGCTGCTGGCGGCGGCGGGGCTGCTGATGCTGACGATGGCGCTGGGCAGCACCCATATCTGGGCCTTTCAGGTGACGGGCAACGACACCGTGCCAACGGAAACGATCCTGCGGACGCTGGAAAAATACGGCGTGGCGCTGGGAGCGCGGAGCCGTATCCAGCAGGAGGAGCTGCGCAACCATGTGCTGCTGGAGCTGCCGGATGTGGTGTGGCTGACGGTGAATATGCGGGGCTGCACCGCCCATGTGCAGGTGGTGGAGCGCCAGCGGCCGCCCCATCTCTACACCGACGGGGAGATCACCAATGTGGTGGCCGCCCGGGACGGTCTTGTCACCGGCATACAGGCGCTGGACGGGGAGGCGCAGGTCATGGCGGGCAGCACCGTCACGGCGGGACAGGTGCTGATCTCCGGTGTGGTGGACTCCGACCGGCGGGGCTACCGGCTGCTCCACGGTATGGGGCAGGTGTGGGCGCGGACGTGGTATGAGCTGTCGGTGTCCGTGCCGCTGACGGTGCGGGAAAAGGGGCGGGAGACAGGGGCGGTCACCCGTCTGGCAGTGGATGTGGGAAGAAACCGCATAAAAATCTACGGAAAGGGTAGCATGACCGGCCCCGATTGTGATAAAATGACCCTGTACCATCAGGCGCGGCTGCCCTTTGGCCTGACGCTGCCGGTGACGCTGGTGACAGAGCGCACCGTGCGCTATGCCGCCGGGGAAACGGAGCGTTCGCCGGAGGAGGCCCGGGCGGAGGGAGAGGCGCAGCTTATGGCGCAGCTCCGCACGGAGTTGGCGCAGCGGGACGGAAGTCTGCTGCACCACCGCTTTGATGCGGTGCGGCAGGGGGTGTGGCTGGTGGTGACGCTCCACGCGGAGTGTGAGGAACAGATCGGCGTATCATCGCCGCTGGATATACAGGATATGGGGAGGTAAAGACCCAAATATGGAACAACGCATCAGCATTGAACGTATGGAGGAGGCCGTCAACCTGTTCGGCTCCTTCGATGAGAACATCCGCCTGCTGGAGACGGAATTTCAGGTACAGGTGGTGAACCGGGGCGGCGAGATTGTGGTGTCCGGCGAGCCGGAGAATGTGATGCTGGCGGTCAAGGCGGTGCAGGCGCTGCTGACGCTGTCCAACAAGGGCGAGAGCATCTCCGACCAGCACGTGCGCTATGTGACGGGGCTTGTGCGGTCGGGACAGGCCGAGCGCATCAGCGAGCTGACGCAGGACGTTATCTGCATCACCAGCAAGGGCCGTCCCGTAAAGCCCAAGACCATCGGCCAGAAGGAGTACGTCAACGCCATCATGAAGCAGACCGTCACCATCGGCGTGGGGCCTGCCGGTACGGGCAAGACGTATCTGGCGGTGGCGGCGGCGGTGGCCGCCTTCCGGGACAAGCAGGTGAACCGCATCATCCTGACCCGCCCCGCTGTGGAGGCAGGCGAGCGGCTGGGCTTCCTGCCCGGCGATCTACAGAGCAAGGTAGACCCCTACCTGCGGCCGCTGTACGACGCGCTGTTCGATATGCTGGGCGCGGAGACGTATCAGAAGTATCTGGAGCGGGGCAACATTGAGGTGGCGCCGCTGGCGTATATGCGCGGCCGCACGCTGGACGACAGCTTTATCATTCTGGACGAGGCGCAGAACACCAGCCGCGAGCAGATGAAGATGTTCCTGACCCGTATGGGCTTCGGCTCCAAGGTGGTCATCACCGGCGACGTGACCCAGATCGACCTGCCCGCTGACAAGGTCAGCGGCCTGAAGGAGGCCATGAAGGTGCTGCGGGATGTGGAGGGCGTAGCGGTCTGCAAGCTCACCAAGGAGGATGTGGTGCGCCATGTGATGGTGCAGCGCATCATCGAGGCCTACGCGAAATTTGAGGAGAAAAAGAAATGAAACGACACTATATCCCGGTGACGGCGGATGTCCCTGGCGTCAGCGACAGCACCAAGAGCTTCCTGCGGAAGGTCATCCGCACAGCCCTCGACCAGCAGGGCGTGGACGTACCCTGCGAGGTGGATGTATATGTCACCGGCGACGCGGGCATACAGGAATTGAACCGCGAGATGCGGCAGGTGGACAGACCCACGGATGTGCTGAGCTTCCCGGAGTTCGAGCTGACGCCCGGCCAGCTGCCCGGGCAGGAGGACGCCGATCCGGGGACGGGCTATGTGCCGCTGGGCGACATGGCCATCTCGCTGGAGCGGGTGAAGGCGCAGGCCAAGGAGTACGGCCACAGCAACCGGCGCGAGCTGGCGTATCTGGCTGTCCACTCTGTGCTGCACCTGCTGGGCTACGACCACATGGACGAGGGCCAGCAGAAGGCGCAGATGCGGGCGCGCGAGGAGGCCATCATGGCCGCACTGGGCCTTGAACGGAAATAAATAAACAAAAAGCTCAAATGAAAGAAAGTTGAGGATCACCTGATGGAACACATTACGAAAACCGCGATGATCACGGTATGCGGCCGGCCCAACGTGGGCAAGTCCAGCCTGACCAACGCACTGGTGGGCGAGAAGATCGCCATCGTGTCGGACAAGCCCCAGACCACCCGCAACCGTATTTACGGCGTGGTGAACCGGGGCGATACCCAGTATGTCCTGCTGGATACGCCGGGTCTGCACAAGCCCCGCAGCCGTCTGGGAGACTACATGGTCAAGGTGGTGCGGGAGAGCCTGAGCAGCGTGGAGTGCGCGCTGCTGCTGGTAGAGCCCATCGCCCATGTGGGCGAGCCGGAGCGCATTCTGCTCCAGCGCATCCGGGAGGAGAACCTGCCCTGCGTGCTGTGCATCAACAAGATCGACACAGTGGAGAAGAAGGACGCGCTGCTGGAGGTCATCGCCGCGTACAGTGAGGCGTATGACGGCTTTGACGCCATCATCCCCATCTCCGCCCGGACGGGCGACGGACTGGAGGATCTGATGCACCAGCTGGAAAAATACGCCCAGGAGGGGCCGCAGCTGTTCCCTGATGGCATGACCACCGATCAGGCGGACAGTCAGGTTTGCGCCGAGATCGTGCGGGAGAAGATGCTGCGGTGTCTGGACAAGGAGATCCCCCACGGCACGGCGGTGGAGGTGACGCGGTTCTCCGAGCGGGTGGACAGCGGCATCATCGATCTGGATGTGACCATCTATTGCGAAAAGGCCAGCCACAAGGGCATCATCATCGGCAAGGGCGGCGAGATGCTCAAGCGCATCAGCTCGCAGGCCCGGCGGGACATCGAAAAGTTCATGGGTACCAAGGTGTACATGGAGACGTGGGTAAAGGTCAAGGAAAACTGGCGGGACAACCCGAATTTTATCCGCAGCCAGGGGTATACGGAGGAGTGAGGGTATTCCGCGCCCCCGGGCGCGGCAGGGAGATTTCGCGCTCCGGCGCGACCCACTTTTGCCAACAGCGGCAAAATTATTTCCTTTTTGCCGCCGGCGGCCCCATTTCTTTCAGCAGCGAAAGAAATGGGGGAAAGAACGCCGCCAAAAACCCATGGTTTTTGGATTTCCTTCCGCCGCTTGCTGCCGTATTCTGGTTCGTCCGAAATGTTGAAATGACGTATTTCTCTGAGCGCTGCCGCTTTTACTCTGAAATGCGCCGCTGCGCAGTTCTACATTTTGGACGTTCAGCGGCAGCGGGGACAGAAGCAGATCAATTCCACATTTCGGGTGGTCTACACTTTGCCGCGTTCGCGCGGGATGCAGAACGGCAAGCCCACATGTGCGGGGCGCGGGCGGATTTTCAAACCGCAGGTTTGAACGGCGTTTCTGGTCACTTTTGGGGCTGGGGCCAAAAGTGACCCGTGCCCGCAGGCACGGAACGGCCCCTTGCCGCCGGAGGCAAAAACCAACACCAGGCATTCCCAGTGATAATTCCGCCGCAGACCTCCATGCTAACGGCAGGGAGGTGACGGCCATGGACTACTGGGAGCTGTTCTGCGACACCGGCGCACCGGAGGCGTATCTGCTGTGGCGCGGCCAACAGGAGGCGGTATGCAAAACGGAAAAACAGTGACCACCGGCCTTGTGCTGCGGGTCACGGAGACAAAGGAATCGGATAAGATCCTGACGGTGCTGACGCCGGATATGGGGAAAATTCCCCTCATCGCGCGGGGGGCGCGGCGGAAAAACAGCCGCATCGCCGCCGCCAGCCAGCTGCTGGCCTACTCGGAGCTGACGCTGTACAAGCGGGGAAACTGGTATATGCTGGACGAGGCGTCCACGCTGGAGCTGTTCGACGGCGTGCGGCAGGACATCGTGCTTTTATCGCTGGCATCCTACTTCACGGAACTGGCGGAGGCGGTTTGCGCCGAGGAGACGGCGTCGCCGGAGATATTGTCGCTGCTGCTGAACGCGCTGTACGCCCTGTGCTATCTGGGCAAGGAGCCACAGCTGGTGAAGGCGGCGTACCAATTCCGGCTGCTGGCGCTGGCGGGCTTCGAGCCGTTGGCGTCGGCGTGCGCCGTGTGCGGCCGGGAGAAGCCGGAGGCGCCTATGCTGGATGTGCTCCGCGGCGTGGTACACTGCGGCGGCTGCAAGCAGCCCGGCGGTCTGCGTATGCCGCTGACGGCGGCGGGGCTGGCGGCGCTGCGGCATATCCTGTACTGCGACAGCCGGCGGCTGTACGCCTTCACGCTGGAGCCTGCGGCGCTGCGGGAGCTGGATCACGCGGGGGAGGCCTTCGCCGCCAGCCAGCTGGAGCGGAGCTTTCGGACATTGGACTACTACAAAACCCTTTTGGGGTAACGTGAGGGCATACATATGAGCGACTTATTTGAAAAATCCATGCGGACGCTGGAGCTGCCCGCCGTGCTGGAAATGCTGGCACAGCGGGCCGTCAGCGACGAGGCCAAGGAGCGGTGCCGCAGGCTGCGGCCCTCCACCGAGGCGGAGACGGTCAGCCATCTGCTGGACGAGACAGACGCGGCCAAGACCCGTCTGGGGCTCCATGGCAGCCCGTCCTTCACCGGCGTGAAGGACGTGGCACAGCCGCTGAACCGCGCCGACCACGGCGGTATGCTGAACACCCGCGAGCTGCTGGACATCGCCGGGGTGCTGACCGCTACCCGGCGGGTCAGCGACTACGACGCGGATCGGCAGGGCGAGCCCACGGCCATTGACCGGCTATTCTCCGCCCTGCGGCCCAACAAGTATCTGGAGGACAGGATACGCGGCGCCATTCTGGACGAGGAGACCATCGCCGACACCGCCAGCCCTGAGCTGGCGGATATCCGGCGGCAGATGCGGGTGGCGGCCACCAAGGGCCGCCAGATCCTGCAGCGCATCATCTCCTCCCCCTCCTACGCCAAGGTGCTGCAGGAGGCGCTTATCACCCAGCGTGACGGGCGGTTCGTGGTGCCGGTAAAGGCGGAGTGCAAGGGCAGTCTGCCGGGACTTGTCCACGACGTATCCTCCTCCGGCGCCACACTGTTTGTGGAGCCCATGGGCGTGGTGCAGGCCAACAACGAGATGAAGGAGCTGGAGGCCAAGGAGGACAAGGAGATCGACCGTATCCTGCGGATCCTGTCCGGCGAGTGCGCCGCCCAGCGGGAGACGATCCTCTATAACTACGATGTACTGGTGCAGCTGGATGCCATCTTTGCCCGGGCGCAGCTGAGCTACGCCATGGACGCGGGGCGTCCCATGGTGCGCAAGCGGGGCGGCATCGACCTGAAACGGGCGCGGCATCCCCTGCTGGATCAGGCCAAGGCTGTGCCGGTGACGGTGGAGCTGGGCGGCCGGTTCGACACGCTGGTCATCACCGGCCCCAACACCGGCGGCAAGACCGTGACCCTGAAGACCATCGGGCTTCTGAGCCTGATGGCCCAGTGCGGCCTGCACATCCCCGCCGGAGACCAGAGCGCCGTGCAGGTGTTCTCCCGTATTCTGGCGGATGTGGGCGACGAGCAGAGCATCGAGCAGAGCCTGTCCACCTTCTCCGCGCACATGGCCAACACGGTGGAGATCTTAAAGCAGGCAGACGACAGGAGCCTCATCCTGTTCGACGAGCTGGGCGCAGGCACCGACCCGGTGGAGGGCGCGGCGCTGGCCATCGCTATCATTCAGGACGTGCGGAGCAAGGGTGCGCTGACGGCGGCCACCACCCACTATGCGGAGCTGAAGACCTTCGCCATGACCACGGCGGGGGTGGAGAATGCCAGCTGTGAGTTCGACGTACAGACATTGCGGCCCACCTATCGGCTGCTCATCGGCATCCCCGGCAAGTCCAACGCCTTTGCCATCTCCCGGCGGCTGGGACTGGACGAGAGCGTCATCGAGGCGGCCAAGGCGCAGATGGACAGCGAATCCGTCCGGTTTGAGGACGTGCTGACCCAGCTGGAGGAGAAGCGTCAGCGGCTGGAAAAGGCCCAGACCGAGGCAGATCGCCTGTGGCAGCAGCGGGAGGAGGACGCCCGCAAGGCCCGGACGTTCCGGGAGCAGATGGAAAAGGCCAAGGACAACGCCCGCACCAAGGGCGAGGCCGAGGCACGGCGTATCGTGCGGCAGGCGCAGCAGCAGGCGGAGCAGGTGTTTGCCGAGCTGGATGAGCTGCGGAAGCAGCAGCAGCGCAGTGACTATCAGACGGTGAACGACGGCAAGGCCGACATCCGCCGCCGCCTGAAGGAGGCAGAGGCGGCGCTGCACCAGCACGACGAGGAGCAGGAGCCCATCCCGGCGCCCAGCCGCCCCATTGCCGTGGGCGACACGGTGGAGCTGGCAGGCGTCCGGACGGCGGCGGCGGTGCTGGCGGTCAACGGCGACGGCACCCTGCTTTTGCAGGCAGGGAAGATGAAGATGACCGTCAAGGCCGCGCAGGTGCGCCTTTTGGAGACGGCGGAGGAGATCGAGGAGAAGAAAAAGCAGGCCGCCAAGTCCCGCGCCGCCAACGGCGGCGGCACGGTGCAGATCAACACCGGCGCCCGCGCCTCCGCCGAGCTGGATATCCGGGGCTTGGAGACGCTGGAGGCGGAGAGCGTGGTGGAGAACTATCTGGACGCCGCACAGCGTTCTAAGCTGGGCTCGGTCACCATCATCCACGGCAAGGGTACCGGCGCGCTGCGGGCTGCCGTCCACCAGATGCTGAAGAAAAACCGGGCCGTCAAGAGCTTCCGGCTGGGCCGCTACGGCGAGGGAGAGGCAGGCGTGACGGTGGTGGAGCTGAAATGACCGCCGCATTTTGTCAAATTCGACGAATTGTTCAGGGAAAATCATAGGGCTTAGTACAAATTTCGTATCAATGCCCATTGCATTACAGCGGGTGTTTCGGTATAATAGGGATACTGTAAGCTTGCCTTTTTGGCCAAATCTGTAAAATTGCTGCATAAGGAGTGCTGTTCCATGTATACACGGGAAATCACGGTCAAGAATGAAGTCGGTCTGCACGCCAGACCCGCCACCTACTTTATCCAGAAGGCCAACGAGTTCAAGAGCGGCATCTGGGTCGAGAAAGAGGAGCGCCGCGTCAATGCCAAGAGTCTGCTGGGCGTGCTGAGCCTGGGGATCGTACAGGGTACCACCATCACGCTGATCGCTGACGGCGTGGATGAGAAGGAGGCCGTGGACGCACTGGCTGATCTGATCGAGAACCAGATCGGCGAATAAGCCGTGCGCGAAAAGGCGCGGGGAACTTATCGAGTAAAAAAAGGAACGCACCGGTGTACCGGTGCGTTTTTTTTTCGCGTCAGCGTACTTTTTCCGCTTCCTGTGCCACGCGGATGAGCCAGTCCGCCGATTCCAGCGGGTAGCGGCCCTGCGCCGTCTCGCCGGTGAGCATCAGGCAGTCCGCGCCGTCCAGCACGGCGTTGTAGATGTCCAGCACCTCCGCACGGGTGGGGGAGGGGTGGTCGATCATGCTGTGCAGCAGCTGGGTCACCACCAGAAAGGGCTTTCCGCGGCTGCGGCACAGGGCGGCGATGCGCTTCTGGGCGGCGGGCAGCCGCTCCAGCGGCAGACTGCTGCCCAGATCGCCCCGGGCGATGGTCACCACGTCGCACAGTGCCAGCCAGTCCGGTAGGGCGTCCAGCCCCGGCTGGTTCTCCACCTTGGCGAACAGCTCCGCGTCGGCAAGGCCGTTCTCCGCCATAGTCTGCCGCACCACGCGCAGGTCGCCGGCGCTGCGGACAAAGGGCTGCATAACGGCGTTCACGCCCAGCGCTGCCGCCTGCGACAGATCGGCAAGGTCTGCCTCGCACAGAGCGGGGCGGCGAAGGTCAACACCCTCCAATGTCAGGCTCTTGTGGCCGGTGAGAGTGCCGCCCCGGGTGACGCGGCACACACCGCCGTCTACCACCGTCAGCGCCATAGCACCGTCGTCCAGCAGCACGGTCATGCCGGGACGCAGAGCGTCCAGCACGTCGCCGTCCACGGGGATGTCCGCGCCCAGCGTGGCGGCAGCACCCTCCGCCAGCGACAGAGGAACGGGCATATCGCCGATGCGCACCTCCGGACCGCGCAGGTCGATCATCAGTTGAGCGCGCAGGTCGGTCTTCCGTTCTGCCGCGTGCAGGGCAGCGATCCAGTCCGTCCGGGCCGCCAGCGGCGTGTGGGACAGATTGAGCCGGAAGCCGGTGATGCCTCGGCGCAGCAGGGCAGCCAGCGCGGCGGTATCACAGCAGGACGGGCCGAGGGTGGCGTAATATCTCATGGTGTGGTCTCCTTGTGAAAATGATCGTAGACGGCGCGGGCGGCGGGCTTGGGCAGTACCTCCTCCAGCTGGGGCAGGTCTGCCGCACGGACGGCCTTCACCGTGCCGAATCGCTGCAAAAGCAGCTTTTTTCGCGCCTCGCCCACGCCGGGGATGCCGTCCAGCTGGGAGCGATAGGCGCTTTTCGTGTGCTTCTGGTGGTGGTAGGCGATGGCGAAGCGGTGTACCTCCTCCTGCACCCGGCCGATGAGGGCGAACAGGGCGGGGGGCGTCTGGATACCGATCTCCCGGCCATCGGCGGTGACCAGCGCACGGGTACGGTGTCGGTCGTCCTTCACCATGCCCAGCACCGGAACGGTCAGTCCCAGCTTTTCCAGCACCGTCTCCACGGCGCGGGCGTGCTGCACGCCGCCGTCGATGAGCAGCAGGTCAGGCAGCGGGGCGAATTTTTCATCGCCATCCAGATACCGGCGGCAGCGGCGCTCCAGCACCTCCGCCATGGCGCCGTAGTCGTCGGCGCCGGTGCCGGTCTTGATCTGGAACCGGCGGTAGTCCCGCTTCAGGGGCCGCCCATCCACAAATACCACCATGCTGGCCACCTGATCGGCGCCGCCGGTGTGGGAGATGTCGTAGCTCTCCATGCGGCGGGGCAGGGCGGGCAGCTCCGCCAGCTCCTGCAAAAGCCGGAGTGTCCCGGCGGTGCGCTCGGCATCGGAGGTGACACGCTCCACCTCCTCCCGGGCATTGCGGCCGGCGATGTCCAGCAGCTCCCGGCGTTGGCCGCGCTGGGGTATACGGAGGGTGACGGCGTGGCCGCAGCGCTCTGTCAGCAGGGCGGACAGGGTGTCCATATCCTCGATGGGCAGGGGGAGCAGGATCTCCCGGGGCAGCACCTCGCGATCCAGATAGTACTGGGTCACCACGGCGCTCAGCAGCGCCGCGTCGTCCTCGGCGGCGGGCAGCACCTCCACCCGGCGGCCCAGCAGGTCGCCGTCCTCGATGTGCAGCACGGCGCAGCCGGCCCGGGCGGGGCCGGTGTACACGCCCCACACGTCGGTGTCAGCGCAGATGCCGGCGATGACCTTCTGGTTCTTGGACAGGACAGCCAGTGCCCGCCCCTGATCCCGCAGGGCGGCGGCCTGCTCAAAGTCCAGCGCCTCGGCGGCGTCGTTCATCCGGGCAGTCAGCTCCGCCGTCACCTGCCGCAGCCGCCCCTCAAACAGCCGTACCGCCTGTTCGATGCGGCGGCGGTACTCGGCGGCGTCCGGCCCGTCGGGGCGGCAGAAGCCGTCGCACCGACCGATATGGTGGTTCAGGCAGGGACGCTCCTTGCCGATATCCCGTGGAAACCGGCGGGAGCAGGTGGGCAGCCGCAGGGCGGCGCACACCGCGTCGATGGCGTGCCGCGTCTCACTGCGCCCCCCGAAGGGGCCGAAGTACCGGGCGCCGTCCTGCGCGGGACGGGTCACCAGGGTGAAGCGAGGGTATTCGGACGATTCATCCAGCCGCACGAAGGGGTAGCCCTTGTCGTCCTTCAGCAGGATGTTGTAGCGTGGCATATGCCGCTTGATCAGGGAGTTCTCCAGAATGAGCGCCTCAAATTCCGAGCGGACGATAATGGTGTCGAACCGATCCACCTGCGACACCATGCGGCGGGTCTTGTCGTTGTGGGAGGCGGTGTCCTGAAAGTATTGGCTCACCCGATTTTTCAGTTTTTTGGCCTTGCCCACATAGATGACCTGCCCCGTCTTGTCCATCATCAGATAGACCCCCGGCAGCAGCGGCAGATCGTTGGCTTTGGCGCGCAGCTCGTCCTTTGTCATGACGCCCCTCCCTTCACAAATTTTCCTTAGTATAACACGGCGCGGCCGGGCAGACAAGGGGGGGCGTCGCCCCCGGCGCGCAGGGCGGGGGAGGTACCAGAAAAAGGAAAAGAGAACCGCGAAAAGCGTTGACAAGACAGGACTGTTGCGGTACAATATGCAAAAAGCATAGTATTGTGTTTGACTTGCGGACACGGTGCTTTCTGTGAATATGCTCTTCCCCCTGTCGGGCTCCCCCCTTTCGCCCGGCATTTAAATGGACGGAACGCCTGCGGCGCTCCGTCCATTTTTTTGTTCAGTTCAAGCCGCCCTCGTTTACCGCGAACAGGCGGTCGATGCGCCGGCGCAGCAGGGCATGGGCGGGGTCGGACAGGGCGGGGTCGCCGTCCAACAGATCGTTGGCGGCGGACTGCGCCTCCTCCAGCAGCCGCATATCGCAGCTGAGATCGGCGGCCTTCAGCGTGGGCAGACCGTGCTGCCGCTGGCCGAAAAAGTCGCCGGGCCCCCGGAGACGCAGATCCTCTTCGGAGATCTTGAAGCCGTCGTTGGTCTGCGTCAGCACCTTCAGACGGCGGCGGGTATCCTCATTGTCACTGTCGGACAGCAGGACGCACCAGCTCTTGGCACTGCCCCGGCCTACGCGGCCGCGGAGCTGATGGAGCTGGCTGAGGCCGAAGCGCTCGGCGTTCTCCACCACCATCAGGTTGGCGTTGGGTACGTCCACGCCCACCTCCACCACAGTGGTGGATACCAGAATATCGCTGTCTCCGGCGGCGAAGGCCGCCATGACGGATTCCTTCTCCTTGGCCTTCATGCGCCCGTGGAGCACGGCAACGCGCAGGTCGGGGAACACCTCGTCCTGTAATTTCTGGGCGTAGGCAGTCACAGCCTTCCGCTCATCGGGAAGATGGTCGTCCTCCCCCACCAGCGGGCAGACGATGAACACCTGATGCCCCTCGGTCACCTGCTTGCGGATGAAGGCATTCAGCCGCTGACGGTATTTCTCCCCTACGGCGAAGGTGTCCACCTTTTGCCGTCCGGGGGGCAGCTCGTCGATGACGGACACGTCCAGATCGCCGTAGATGATGAGCGCCAGCGTCCGGGGGATGGGGGTGGCGGACAGCACCAGCATATGGGGGGACGCGGCCTTTTTGGACAGCGCCGCCCGCTGATCCACGCCGAAGCGGTGCTGCTCGTCGGTAATGACCAGCCCCAGCCGGGCGTACTGCACATCCTCGGTCAGCAGGGCGTGGGTACCGATGCACAGGTCGATGCTGCCGCTGGCCAGACCGGCCAGAATCTCCCGGCGCTCCTTGGCGCGGGTGGAGCCGGTGAGCAGGGCGCAGTGCAGCCCGAAGCGGGCGAACAGCGGCGATAGATTTTCATAGTGCTGGCGGGCCAGGATCTCCGTGGGCGCCATCAGCGCCGACTGCCAGCCGCTCTGGGCGGCGAACCAGACGCAGGCGGCGGCCACCATGGTCTTGCCGCTGCCCACATCGCCCTGACACAGCCGGTTCATGGGGCGGCCGGAGGTCATATCAGACACGGCCTGCTCCACGGCGCGGCGCTGGGCATTTGTCAGCGCGAAGGGCAGGGCGTCGTAGAAGGGCGTCAAGGCCACGTTGTCACAGGCGGGGCCGTGTCCCGTCTCCCGGCGGGCGCGCAGCAGCCGCAGACCGCAGGCCAGTACAAAAAGCTCCTCAAACACCAGACGGCGGCGGGCGATATCCAGCGCCTCCGGCGAGGTGGGGAAGTGGATGTTCTCGTAGGCGTAGCCTGTGTAGCACAGGTGATGCGCCTGCCGCACCGCATCGGGCAGCGCGTCGGGCAGCAGGTCATGGCAGGCATCCAGCCCCTGCCGCATGGCCTCCGCCAGCCGGGACTGTGTGATACCGGCGGTCAGGGGATAGATGGGCATGATGCGCCCGGTCAGCAGCTGGCGGCCCTCCGGCTCCAGCAGGGGGTTGGTCATGCGGCGGCGCAGCAGGTCGCCCTCTACCTTGCCGTAGAAGATATATGTCTCCCCCTTATGGAGGCTGGTTTTCCGGTACTCCTGATTGAAAAAGGCAACATCCAGCACGCCGCTATCGTCCACGGCCCGCACCTTCACCAGTGTGCGGCCGCCGGCGATACGGCTGGCGGTGGGGTCGCCGGCCAGCATGGCCCGGACGCAGGCGTATTCGCCCACGGGCAGCTCCCGGATGGGGCGCTCCAGCGTCCGATCCTCCCACCGGCGGGGGAAGTAGGACAGCAGATCGCCCAGCGTGGCGATGCCCAGCTTGTGCAGCGCCTTGGCCCGCGTTTCGCCGATGCCCTTGATATACCGGATGTCGGTGTTGAGATCAGCCATGGCGTCAGAAGCCGCTGAAGGCGGAGAAGTCGGCAGGCGGCGCAAACAGAGGCGGCTCCTGCGTCTCCTCTGCCGGGGAGGGCAGCAGCGCCTCCTCCGGCGTGGGGACATACTCCACGAATTGGTACTTCAGGCCGTCCTCCTCCATGATCTCGCTCTCGCTGTCCGCCTGCCACTGGGGGTCGGCGTCCAGATCGGGGAAAAAGGCGTCGGCGTGACCGTCGGCAAAGATCTTGGTGATATACACCCGGTCGCACAGGGGCAGAAACCGGCGGTAGACGCTCTCGCCGCCGATGATCCATGCGTCCTCCCCGGCCTGAAACACCGCCTCTACGGGGAAGTGGACGATCTCCGCATTTCCCGCGTCAAAGTCCCGGTCGCCGGTGAGGACGATGTTGCGGCGGTGGGGCAGTCCCCTGCCGCCGGGCAGGGATTGCAGGGTCTTGCGGCCCATGAGGACGGTCTTGCCCTTCGTCAGGGCGCGGAAGCGCTTCATATCGGCGGAGATGTGAAACAGCAGGGCGTTATCCCGGCCGATGCCCCAGTGTTGGTCAACGGCTGCAATGGCATACATGGGCGTTCCTCCTTAGATGGCCACGGGGATCTTGTCCTCAAAGGGCTGGGGGTCGTAGCCCTCCAGCGAGAAGCTGTCCCGTGTGAACCGGTAGAAATCGGAGATAGACTTGTCCATCACGAAGCGGGGGGCGGGACGCTCGTCCTGCTCCAGCAGCTTTTCGATGATAGGGACATGGCGGTCGTAGATGTGGGCGTCGGCGATGACGTGAACCAGCTCGCCGGCCTCCAGACCGGACACCTGCGCCATCATATGAACCAGCACGCTGTACTGCACCACGTTCCAGTTGTTGGCGGCCAGCATATCCTGACTGCGCTGGTTGAGGATGGCGTTGAGGGTGTTGCCGGAGACATTGAAGGTCATGGAGTAGGCGCAGGGATACAGCGCCATCTCGTGGAGATCCTGAAAGTTGTAGATATTGGTGAGGATACGGCGGCTGGCGGGGTTGTGCTTCAGATCGTACAGCACCCGGTCCACCTGATCCATCTCCCCCTCGGGGTACTGGTGCTTCACCGCCAGCTGGTAGCCGTAGGCCTTGCCGATGGAGCCGTTCTCATCCGCCCAGCTGTCCCAGATGTGGCCCCTCAGGTCGTGGATGTTGTTGGACTTCTGCTGCCAGATCCACAGCAGCTCGTCGATGCAGGTCTTGAAATAGGTGCGGCGCACGGTGAGGATGGGAAACTCCTGGCGCAGGTCGTAGCGGTTGACGATGCCGAACTTTTTTACAGTGTGGGCGGGCGTGCCGTCGTCCCAGTGGGGACGCACCTGCTGGTCGGTGTCCCACACCCCGTTTTGCAGGATGTCACGGCAATTTTCCTTGAAGATCTGGTCTGCACGGCTCATAAGCGTACCCCCCTGTTTGTTTTCCCCATTGTAGCAGATTCGCGCGTGATTTGAAATACAAATGTGAGGAATAAGAAAAAAGAAATTGCGCCCTGCCGATACTTCGGGTATACTGTATGCTGGTTGAAAATGTGAAGGAGGTAATCTTCTGATGAAATATGATGTATTGATCATCGGCGCAGGCCCCGGCGGTATTTTCTCCGCCTATGAGCTGATGCAGCGGAAGCCGGAGTGGAAGGTGGCCGTGCTGGAGGCGGGCAACCCGCTGGAGAAGCGGCACTGTCCCATTGACGGCGACAAGATCAAGTCCTGCATCCACTGCAAGACCTGTGCCATTATGAACGGCTTCGGCGGCGCCGGCGCCTTCTCTGACGGCAAGTACAACCTGACCAACGAGTTCGGCGGCACGCTGTACGAGTACATCGGCAAGCAGAAGGCCATGGAGCTGATGCACTATGTGGACGACATCAACGTGGCCTGCGGCGGCGCCGGCACCAAGCTGTACTCCACGGCGGACAGCGGCTTCAAGCGCCTGTGCCTGCAAAACAATCTCCACCTGCTGGACGCCTCCGTGCGGCATCTGGGTACGGATATCAACTACAAGGTGCTGGAGAATCTGTACGCCCAGCTGAAGGAGCATATCGACTTCCACTTCCTGACGCCGGTGAAGGCACTGACCATTGCGGAGGATGGCACCTATGAGGCGGAGACGGACAAGGGTACGTTCAGCGGCCGCAAGTGCATCATCTCCGTGGGACGCAGCGGCAGCAAGTGGATGGAGTCCGTATGCGCGGCGCTGGATATCCCCACCAAGTCCAACCGGGTGGATATCGGCGTCCGGGTGGAGCTGCCCGCCGAGGTGTTCGCCCCCATTACCGACGAGCTGTACGAGAGCAAGATCGTCTATAAGACCGAGAAGTATCAGGACAAGGTGCGGACGTTCTGCATGAATCCCCGTGGCGCGGTGGTCAACGAGAACACCAACGGCATCGTCACCGTCAACGGCCACAGCTACGAGGACCCGGCCATGCATACGGAGAACACCAACTTCGCCCTGCTGGTGTCCAAGCACTTTACCGAGCCGTTCCGGGACAGCAACGGCTACGGCGAGAGCATCGCACGGCTCAGCAATATGCTGGGCGGCGGCGTGATGGTGCAGCGGTTCGGCGACCTGATCCGCGGACAGCGTACCACGCCCAAGCGCATTGAAAAGGGCTTCATGACCCCCACGCTGGCGGCCACCCCCGGCGACCTGAGTCTGGTGATGCCCAAGCGTATTCTGGACGGCATCATCGAGATGATCTACGCGCTGGACAAGATCGCCCCCGGCACCGCCAGCGACGACACGCTGCTCTACGGTGTGGAGGTGAAGTTCTACAACATGGAGGTGGCGCTGGACGAGAATCTGGAGACGCCCCACAAGGGCCTGTTCGTCATCGGCGACGGCAGCGGCGTGACCCACTCCCTGTCCCACGCGTCGGCCAGCGGCGTCTATGTGGCGCGGTATCTGGCGGAGAACGAGGAATAAGCAAAAAAGAGGCGCTCCGGCACTGCCGGAGCGCTTCATACTGCTCAGTCGTCCATATCCACGGTGATGTTGTCGGTGCCGTGCTGCTCAAATTCCCCCAGATACGTCTCCATCCGGGCCATCACCTCATCGTAGTTCTCCGGCGTGATGGGGGGATCGTCCATATCCCGCAGCGCCAGCTCCTGCGCCAGTATCTCAAAGAACGTGGTGTCCTCATAGGCCATGATGGCCTCGTGGATCCCGCCGTCGGCGAAGGCGCGGGAGGGGATCAGCTCGCCCTGATACAGCTCCGTCAGCGGCGCCATGCCGTGGTCGAGACAGTGGGCAAACACCAGACTCTCCACCTGATCGTACTCCCTGATGCGGTCGTCGCCGCGGGTGGAGTTCAGCACCCAGTTGCCGATATACACCAGATCCAGCAGACGCCGGAACTGCTTTTCCGTCATTTTCAGCTCCATCAGACCACCTCCATTTCGCGGTCAGCGCTTTGTTTTCCTGATTATAACACGGTGTATCGCGGAATGCCATAGAAAAAGTGGGAAGGGCCGCCAAAATTTAGCTTGTGTCGGGCGCTTCTTCATAGTACAATATATAAGTTAACTGCAAATAAGCAAAATAACAAAGTTCACTGCGATAAGGAGCGTTTCCATGGACCTGCGTCCCATCGGGGTGTTCGACTCCGGCAGCGGCGGCCTCACCGCCGTGCGGGAGATCCGCAGCATCCTCCCCTCTGAAAACATTATATACTTCGGGGACACGTCCCGTGTACCCTACGGCAGCCGATCCGCCGAGATCCTGCTGCGCTACGCCCGGCAGGATGTCCGCTTCCTGCGGACATTCGATATCAAGGCGCTGGTGGTGGCCTGCGGCACCGTATCCACCACGGCGCTGCCCCGCTTACAGGCGGAGAACGGCGACCTGCCCATGCTGGGTGTGGTGGAGCCGTCCTGCCGCCGCGCCGTGTCCGTTACCCGGAACAAGCGGGTGGGGCTGATCGCCACCGCCGCGTCTGTGCGCTCCGGCGCGTATGAGCGCACCATCGCCGGACTGGACGGCGACATCACGGTGGTCAGCAAGGCTTGCCCGCTGTTTGTGCCGCTGGTGGAGAACGGGCGGTTCCGCGTGGGCGACACGGTCATTGAAACGGTGGCGCGGGAGTATCTGGAGCCGCTGCGGGATACGGGCATCGACACCCTCATCATGGGCTGCACCCACTATCCGCTGCTGGCGGAGATCATCGGGCGCATCATGGGCCCGGCGGTGACGCTGGTGGACGCCGGAGCCGAGGTGGCCCGCGCCCTGAAGGGGGAGCTGACAGACCGCGAGCTGCTGGCAGACCGGCCCTGCGGAGAGACGACGCTGTATGCCAGCGACCGGCCGGAGGATTTCGGCCTGCTGGCTGCCACGTTTCTGGGCCAGCCGCTGAGCGGCGCGGTGCGGGCCGTGGACATCGAGCAGTATTGAAGTGGGCCATGGCGGAACGTGTACAGGTGGCGGTGAAGAGCCGCAGCCGCTTCGGCGGGCAGGAGGATGTGCTGTCCTTCCGGGGACAGGGCGTATTGACAAAAACAGCGGAGGGATGGCATCTGCGGTACGAGGCGGCCAACGAGGTCGACGGCAGCGCCATCGTCTCCGAGATCAGGCTGGAGACGGCTACCCGCCGTGCGGTGGTCATCAACGAGGCGGACAGCGGCGGCTACGGCCTGCTGCTGGACCCCAAGACGCCCACCGCCACCCGCATTGACGGCGGCGATGGCGGTGCCCTGATGCTGAACGTCGCCACCAAGGAGGTGGCGTGGCAGCTGTCCCGCCGCGGACAGGGCTTTATCACATTGGCGTATACATTGCTCCTCGGCGTGCAGCCCCTGGCGGCGCTGCAGGTGGAGCTGACTTTAACGAAAGAGGAGAACTGACGATGAATATGATCCAGAGCGCCAAAGATCAGGTGCTGCAGCTGACTGTGGCGGCCTATGAAAAGGCTGCTGCCGCCGGTGTTTTACCCGCCGGCATTACCGTGACCCCGGCGGTGGAGATCCCCAAGGACACCGCCAACGGCGACTATACCACCACCTTCTGTCTGGCGGCGGCCAAGGCCATGAAGATGAACCCCCGGCAGGTGGCACAGACCCTCATCGACAACATGGCGCTGGAGGGCAGCTACTTCACCTCCGTGGAGCTGGCAGGCCCTGGCTTCCTGAACTTCCGGCTGGGCGGCAAGTGGTACGCCGACACCGTCTCCGGCATCGAGGCCGCCGGTGCGCGCTACGGTGAGAACGATATGCTGGCGGGGAAGAAGTACATGGTGGAATTCGTGTCCGCCAACCCCACCGGCCCCATGCACATGGGCAACGCCCGCGGCGGTGTGCTGGGCGATACGCTGGCCAGCGTGCTGCAAAAGTCCGGCGCCGACGTGACCCGTGAGTTCTACGTCAACGACGCCGGCAACCAGATCGAGAAATTCGCCAAGAGTCTGGAGGCGCGCTACCTCCAGATCATCAAGGGCGAGGACGCGGTGGAGTTCCCGGAGGACGGCTACCACGGCGACGATATCCGCGAGCTGGCGCAGGCCTTCTACGAGCAGGAGGGCGACAAGTACCTGAACTGCGAGGAGCAGGTGCGCCACGACGCGCTGGCCCAGTTCGGCCTGAGCCGCAACATCCCCAAGATGAAGACCGATCTGGCCCGCTACGGCATCCAGTACGACCAGTGGTTCTTTGAGTCCACCCTCCACGAGAGCGGCTATGTGGCGGACTCCGTGCAGCTGCTCACCGACCGGGGCTGGACGTATGAGAAGGACGGCGCTCTGTGGCTGAAGACCTCCGACATTCTGGCGGAGAAGCTCCGTGCCGCCGGTAAGTCCGACGAGGACATCGAGAAGCTGGCGCTGAAGGACGACGTGCTCCGCCGCGCCAACGGATTCTACACCTACTTTGCCGCCGATATCGCCTACCACCGGAACAAGTTCGCCGTCCGCGGCTTTGACAAGGTGGTGAACATCTGGGGCGCCGACCACCACGGCCATGTGGCCCGCCTGAAGGGCGCTATGGACGCGCTGGGTCTGGACGGCGAGCATCGGCTGGATATCGTGCTGATGCAGCTGGTGAAGCTGGTGCGGGACGGCGAGGTGGTGCGTATGTCCAAGCGTACCGGCAAGGCCATCAGCCTCACCGATCTGCTGGACGAGATCCCCGTGGACGCCTGCCGTTGGTTCTTCAACGCCAAGCCCGACACCCAGATGGAGTTCGATCTGGGTCTGGCCGTCCGGGAGGACAGCGAGAACCCGGTCTACTATGTGCAGTACGCCTATGCCCGCATCTGCACGCTGCTCAAGGCGCTGGCGGCGGAGGGCTACGACGTACCCGCTGCGGCGCAGGCCGATCTAACGCTGCTTACCGCCGACGAGGAGAAGGCGCTCATCAAGCAGCTGGCCCAGTACCCGGTGGTGGTGCGTCTGGCTGCCCGGGACTACGACCCCAGCTTCATCAACCGCTACCTGTCGGAGTTGGCCGCCGCGTTCCACAAGTTCTACAACGCCTGCCGCATCAAGGGCGAGGAGGAGGACGTGCTGCTGGCCCGTCTGAAGCTGGCGGACACTGCCCGGGCCGTGCTGAAAAACGGCATGACCCTCATCGGCTGCTCCGCGCCGGAGAAAATGTGACCATAAGCAAAAAGCGCACCTGCGGGTGCGCTTTTTTCATGCGCCGAAGAACAGCCGCACGCTCCACGCTGCCGCCATAAACCCCGCCAGATCGGCGGTCAGCGCCGCCGGAACGGTGTAGCGGGTGCGGCGGATGCCCGCCGCGCCGAAGTACACGGCGATGGTGTAGAAGGTGGTCTCCGTGCAGCCCAGCATCACCGCCGCGCACCGCCCGATGTAGCTGTCGGGACCGTGGGCGGCCATCAGCTCGCTGCCCACCGCCAGCGCCCCGGAGCCGGACACCGGCCGCACCAGCAGCAGCGCCGCCGTCTCCGGCGGGATGCCCAGCCGTTCCAGTACAGGCGTCAGCAGCCGCGTCAGAAGCGTCAGCGCGCCGGAGGCGCGGAGCATATACACCGCCGTCAACAGGGCGATGAGGGACGGGGCGATCCGCGCCAGCACCAGCAGCCCCTCGGAGGCGCCGGCGGTGAGGGCGTCGTACACATCTATGCGCTTTCGCAGCGCCCACAGCGCCGTGCCTGCCAGCAGGAGGGGGATGAGAAGGGAGGCAATATCCACGCTACGCCCTCCAGAGTTGCTGCAAAAGCCGGGCGGCCAGCAGCCCCGCCGCCACCGACAGCACCGACGACAGCCACACCGCCGGGAGGATATCCAGCGGCGCGGTACACCCGTGGGCGCTGCGGATGGCGGCTACGGTGGTGGGCAGAAGCTGGATAGAGGCGGTGTTCAGTACCACCAGACGGCATAGCTCGTCGCTGGCGGCGCCGCCGCAGCCCGCCGCCATCCGCTGCGCCGCCCGGATGCCCAGCGGTGTGGCGGCGTTGCCCAGCCCCAGCAGATTGGCGGACACATTGGCCGATACCGCCGCCAGCGTGTCGGCGTCCTGACTGGCACGGGGCAGGATGCGCCGCAGCAGCGGGCGAAACAGGCGGGCCAGTCCCTCCGTCACGCCGCCCCGCTCCATGACCGTCATGACCCCCGACCACAGACACAGCGCGCCCGCCATGGACAGCGTCAGCTCCACGGCGGCGGAGGCGCCCTCCATGGCGGCCGCCGTCACGTCGCCCAGCGTACCGCAGGCGGCGCCGCACACCAGCGACGCCGCGACCATCAGTGTCCATGTAACGCTCATCGCCATGCGCTCACCTCCGTTTTGGGAGAGCATATGCGGCGGTGCTGTACATTATTTGCGGAATCACAACGTTTTTTGACGAACGGTAGTTGACAGGGTTGGCAAAATATGCCATACTGGATACGCAATGTAGAGGTGTATTTGTAAAAACTACATAGGGGGGGTACCAGAGTGAAAGCGACAGGGATCGTCAGACGTGTGGACGAGCTGGGCCGTATCGTGCTGCCCATTGAGCTGCGCCGAACGCTGGATATCGTGGAGAAGGATGCGCTGGAGATTTACGTTGAGGGGTCTGCCGTTATCTTGAAAAAGTATCGGCCCAGCTGCATTTTCTGCGACAGCGGCAAGGACGTGACGGTGTTCCACGGGAAGAATATCTGTGCGAAGTGCTTGAGGGAGCTTCGGGCGGATATCTGATACCGGAAACGTTACCGGTGTCATTTTGCCGGGATGTTTTTGCGGAGATCCACACCAAAAGCGGACAAAAGGGTCTGCACGGCATATGCCGTGCAGACCCTTTTGCTGTTTCCTTGTTGTACGCGGTGCGATGCGGTCAGCGCCGCAGCGCCGCGTCGTACAGCTCGTTGCGGCTCAGGCCGGTGTCGTCGGCCACCTGCCGGACGGCGTCCTTCATCCGCACGCCGTCCGCCCGCAGCCGCAGCACCCGCTCCACACCCTCCTCCAGCGTCAGCTGGGTCTGGGACTGCCGCTCCCGGCCTGCCACCACCAGCACATATTCCCCCCGGGGCTCGTTGGCGGCGTAGTAGGCGGCGGCCTGCGCCAGTGTGGTGCGGACGGTGTCCTCGTGGAGCTTGGTCAGCTCCCGGCACAGGGCGACGGGACGGTCGCCCAGCGCCTCCGCCATGTCCGTCAGCGTGGTACGCAGACGGTGGGGGGCCTCATGGAACACCATGGTCCGCGTCTCGCCGGTCAGCTCCTCCAGCGCGGCGCGGCGCTCGCTCTTACCGGCGGGCAGGAAGCCCTCGAAGGTGAACCGCCGGGTGTCCAGACCCGATACGGCCAGCGCGGCGATGGCGGCGCAGCAGCCGGGTATGGCCTGTACCGTCACGCCGTTCTCGGCGCACAGCGCCACCAGCTCCTGTCCGGGATCGCTGATGGCGGGCGTACCGGCGTCCGTTACCAGCGCGCAGGTCTCGCCTGCCAGCAGCCGGGTCAGGATGGCCTGTCCCGCCGCCGCCCGGTTGTGCTCGTGATAGCTGACCAGCGGCTTTTTGATGTCGAAGTGATTCAGCAGCTTGACGGACACGCGGGTGTCCTCGGCGGCGATAAAGTCCGCCTCCGCCAGCGTCTCCACGGCGCGGGGGGAGAAGTCCCCCAGATTGCCGATGGGCGTGGCGACCAGATACAGCATACCAGCCATTGTATTACCCCTTATCTCTGAAATAGATGCGCCGCAGCTCCTCTGTCTCCGTGCCGTCGGCGTTTTGCAGCAGCAGCGGCGGCTGCACCGTCAGACCGGTGCGGCCATCCTTCCGGCAGCCCAGCAGCACCAGCGACGGCGCGGATGTGCCGTTTTTCTGGACGAACCGCAGCGCTTTCGGCTCCAGCCTGTACCGGCGCAGTGTCTCCATCAGCTCCGCCAGCCGCTCCGGGCGGTAGACGAGGCAGAAATGGCCGCCGCTGCGCAGCAGAAAGGACGCGGCGGCGCAGAGCTGCTCCATGGTGCAGGTCAGCTCCGAGCGTGCCGTGCCCCGGCTGCCTGCCGCCGTCCTGCCGCCGCCGGCGGGGAAGTAGGGCGGGTTGGACACGACCAGATCGAAGCTGCCCGCCGCCGGAAGCTGAGAGCGCTCCCGCAGGTCGCAGGGCAGCGTCACCAACCGGTCGGCCAGGCCGTTGGCCGCCGCCGTCCGCGCCGCCAGCCCACAGGCGTCCGGGGACAGCTCCAGCCCGGTGACGGTGAGTGCGGGCTCCCGCGCCAGCAGCAAAAGACCCAGCAGCCCGGTACCGGCCCCCAGATCGCAGACCCGCCAGCCCCGCCGCAGCGGGGGAAAGCTGCCCAGCAGGAAGGAGTCGGTGGAGGGCATGAAGGCACTGTCGTCAAAGCAGAACGTCCAGCCGCCGTCCCATAGGGTATCCCATCGCTCCATATGCCACCCTCCTGCATAGATACTGGGGCTATTGTAATATAAAAAGCCCGCCGCCGCAACAGAAAAAGTGACCGGCCAGAAGGCCGGTCACTTTGCCGCGCGTATGTAAGATTACTCAGCGGGGCTGATAGCGCCGTTGGGGCAGGTATCGCTGCAAGAACCGCAGTCCAGGCAGGCACCGGCGTCGATCACGTAACGATCATCACCCTGGGAAATAGCACCCACGGGGCAAGCATCTGCACAAGCGCCGCAGCTGACGCAAGCGGAACCGATCTGATAAGCCATAGTAGCACCTCCATAAAGATTTGTAAGCTTATTTTATCATGAAAATCTAAAAATGCAAGAGCATTTTCCACCGGATGAAAAACTGGCAATTCCGGTGGTATCTGGATTTTCCACAGGGAGGGCTCATTGCCCGGTACAGACCATGTACAGCAGGGCGGCGGCCTCCCGCGCCCAGTAGCCGGGGGCGAGGAACCACGGGCTGGCGCAGCCCGCGGCATAGGGCGTCAGCCCTGCCCGCTCCGCCCAGATGGCGGCGCGAAGCTGGTGGAAATTGTCCGAGGCGATGGCCACCTGTGCGGGAAGCCCCTCCTCCTCGATGATGCGGGCGGAGAAGGCCAGGTTCTCCTCGGTGGAGGTGGAACGCGCCTCCGTATAGATGCGCGCCGGGGCGATGCCCATCCCCACCAGCGTGTTTCGGATGCAGGCGGCCTCGGAGATCGTCTCCCGGTCATTCTGCCCGCCGGAGGCGATACAGACCGCCTCCGGATGGGCGGTCAGGTAGTCGTAGGCGGCGTGAATGCGGTTTTGCAGCATCAAACTGGGGTGTCCGTCCGGATACACCTGACAGCCCAGCACCACCACGGTGCAGGGCGTATCGCCCGTGGGCCGGTGCGCGGCGCTCTGCGCCATTTTGCCCAGCGTCACCAGTACCGCCGTAAGGCAGACCGCCGCCGCGCAGGCGATGATCCGCCGCAGCCATTTGGGGCGCAGCAGACGCCGGAAAAAGTCCGGCCACAGCAAAACAGCCGCCCCACCCATCAGCACCGTCGCCGGCCAGAGCATACCGAAATGGAGGATGCCGGCGCACAGCGGCAGCAGGAAGAACAGTGCCAGCGCGAGGCACAGTGCGGCGGCGGCTCGGGAAAGCGTGCGCTTCACGTCAGCTCTCCCGGATGTGGCTGGCAATGCGCTGCATGATCATGTCCAGCGCCACCAGATTGTGGCCGCCCTCCAGCACGATGATATCCGCGAACTTTCGGGTAGGCTCCACGAATTGCTCATGCATGGGCTTCACCGTGGTGAGATACTGATTCACCACCGACTCCAGCGAGCGGCCCCGCTCCTCCACGTCCCGCAGGGCACGGCGCAGGATGCGCACGTCGGCGTCGGTCTCCACGAAGATCTTGATGTCCAGCAGATCCCGCAGCGCCTTGTTCTGAGAAATGAGGATGCCCTCCACGATCACCACCTTGGTGGGGCGTACCTCCACCGTCTCGTCGGTGCGGTTGTGGATGGAGTAGTCGTACACGGGGCAGTGGATGGTCTCGCCGCGCTTCAGTGCCTTCAGATCGGCGATCATCAGATCGGTGTCGAAGGCGTCGGGGTGGTCGTAGTTCTGCTGGCACCGCTCCGCAAAGGGACGATCCTGCCGCTTGTAGTAGTTGTCGTGGTGTACCACGCTGATGTCGTTGCCGAACCGGGCGGCCAGATGCTCGGTGAGAGTGGTCTTGCCGCTGCCGGTGCCACCGGCGATGCCGATAAAAATGGCGTTCATAGCCCGCGTCCTCCCAAATGCTTTGCCCATTATTATAGGAAATATAAGGGAGAAAAGCAAGCGGTGCGGCGTTTGCTTGTAAAAAAAGAATGAATTTCGCCGTTAGGCGGTTGACGCGGGACGGGAAAGTGGATATTATGTAAAATAGATTTTTCCCCGGAGGTTTTTCACATGAGCTTGATCAAGTGCAGACGATGCGGAGAGATGTTCTCCGATAGCTATAAGACCTGTCCCTTCTGCGAGGAGGACGACGCCTATTACAATGGCCGCGTGAAGAAGCGCCGCAGCCGCCGGGAGGATACGTCCCGCCGCCGGGCGCCCAGCATCCTCGGCCCCGTGATGGTGTTGGTGCTGATTCTGCTGGCGCTGCTGGTGGTGTGGCTGGTGTTCGGCGACCAGATCAAGGACGCCATCGGCGGGGAGAAGCCGCCGGTGGAGGACGTGACCCCCACGCCGGATCCCGATACCCCCGACCCGGCAGGGCCGGAGAACGTCATCACCCTGAACCGCGCCGTGCTGGCGCTGACCGTAGGGGATAGGGAGACGCTGAAGGTCAACGAGGAGACGGAGGAGACCTGCGCGTGGAGCAGCAGTGATCCCACCGTGGCCACCGTCAGCGACAGCGGCGAGGTCACGGCTGTCGCCGCCGGCAATGCGGTCATCACCGCCAAGGTGGGCGATGCGGAGGCCGCGTGCAGCCTGACGGTAAAGGCCGCCGAGGACGGCACGGAGCCTACGGATACCACGAAACCTACGGATACCAATAAGCCTACGGATACGACGAAGCCCACAGACACCAACAAGCCCACAGATACCCAGAAGGTGGATGTGAGCAAGCTGGTCATCACAGCCACCTCCGAGGGCGGCTATGTCGGTGAACTGGCCGCTACCTCCGAGACGGGCGTGTTTGAGATGAGCACCAAGAAGGGCGAGGTCTGGAAGCTGGGCGTCAAGGGCACCACCGCCGCCGTCACATGGAGCATTGACGGTGACAGCAGCGGCGTATGCACGCTGGACGGCGACAAGCTCACCGTCACCGGCACCACCAGCGGACGGTATGCCACCGTTGTCGGCTCGGTGGGAGGCGGAACGGTGAAGGCCATCATCCGCATCCGCTGAATGTAAAGGACTGCAAGGGACGGGTCGCAGGAGCGGCCCGTCCCTTTTGCCTGCGGCGCAAAAGCCGCAAAAAAGCACTACCAAATCGGCGCAGAGTGTGATACAATATGCTGTATATTGGCCGTACTGCCGGAAAAGGAGGGAGCCGCCGTGAAACGTACCCTGAAAAAGTGCATCCTGCTGCTGATGGCGTGGGCGGCTGCCGCCCTGCTGACCGGCTGCAACTTCTTTGACGCCTCGGTGGAGCAGCTGTTCACCCTGCCCCGCATGGCGCCGGAATATACCGGCCTGTCCCAGCAGCTGGACAGCCTGATCGCCCAGGGCTACGAATACGCGTCGCCCTCCGGCGGACGGAACATCCAGTCCGTGCAGATGCTGGATCTGGAGGATGACGGCCGGCAGGAGGCCATGGTGTTCATGCGCCGCAGCGCCGATGAAAAGCCGCTGAAGATCATGGTGTTCCGACTGGACGAGGACGAGGGCTACCGCCTGTTCTGTACCATCGAGAGCAGCGGCACCGCCGTGGACAGCGTATACTATCAGGATCTGAACGGCAATGGCCGCCGGGAGCTGATCGTGGGCTGGCGCATCAGCGCCGATGTCCAGACGCTGGCGGCCTACACCATCGAGCCGGAGCCGGTAGCGCTTATGTCCTGCGGTTACAGCCGCTTCACCATTCAGGATCTGAACGGCGACGGCGTCCCCAGTCTGCTGGTACTGCGCACCGACGGCGAGATAGGGCCTGTGGCGGAGTTCTACGGCTGGCAGGGCGCGCAGATGGGCGTGTCCTACCGCTGCCGTCTGTCCAGCACCATGACGGCGCTGAACCGGGGCAGTGTGGTCACCGGCATGGTGGCCAAGGATACCCCTGCCGTCTTTATTACCGGCGTGGACACCACCAATATGGCGGTCACGGATATCCTCATCTACCGGCAGGAGACCGATCTTGTCAACGTGGCCATGGACCGGAACAGCGGCGTTTCCACTGCCGTCTATCCCTATCGCCAGCTGTCGCCGCAGGATATCGACGGCGACGGCATCATCGAGCTGCCCTGCCCGCTGGGAGATACGCCCACCGAGCAGACGGACGGTCTCGTCTCGTGGATGCGCTGGAAGACGGATGGCCGCTTTGAACAGACCGCCAAGACCTACCACAGTCAGTCCGGCGGCTGGTACCTCACCATCCCCACCAGCTGGTGGACATGGGATGTGACTGCCGTTACCGGCGGCATGATCAACGAGAACCAGATGACCCTGCACATCAACGGCGATGCCGTTTTGACCGTTTACACCATCACCGGGGAGAACCGGGACAGCCGAAGCCGCATCGGCAGCCGTATCGTCCTCCGCCGCCAGACCGCCACGGTCTACGCCGGCGAGGTCTACGAGATCGCCACCTACTACGGGATGGACGAGGATCTGCTGCGCCGGAGCTTCCGTCTCATCCTCCCCGCGTGGAACAATTCCTGATCGAACGAAAGGAGCAGGCTATGAAAAAAGTCTTGGTCTTGGAGGACGAATCCAGCATCCGCAGCTTTATCGTCATCAATCTCCGCCGCGCCGGGTATGAGGTGGTGGAGGCGGAGACAGGTGAGGAGGCGCTGGAGAAGCTGAAGGAGCATACGGATGTCCGCGTCGCGCTGCTGGACATCATGCTCCCCGGTATCGACGGCTTCGAGGTCTGCCGCCGCATCCGCGCCACCAACGCCACCATCGGCATCATCATGCTCACCGCCCGCTCTCAGGAGATGGACAAGGTCACCGGCCTCATGACCGGCGCCGACGACTATGTCACCAAGCCCTTTTCCCCTGCGGAGCTGACCGCCCGCGTAGACGCCCTCATGCGCCGCTCCGGCGGCGCCGCCGTGGACGCCGGTGAGATCGAGCAGCCGCCCTTCCTCCTCAACACCCGTAACCGCACCCTGGAGAAGAACGGCCAGCGCATCAAGCTCACGCAGGTGGAGTATTCCATCATGAAAATGTTCATGGAGAACCCCGGCAAGGCCCTCTCCCGCGAGGAGATCCTCGACCTCGTCTGGGGGCACGACTACTTCGGCGAGCTCAAGATCGTCGACGTCAATATCCGCCGCCTGCGGCTCAAGATCGAGGACAACGCCACGAATCCCACCTATATTACCACGGTCTGGGGATATGGCTACAAGTGGGGCTTCTGACCGCGGATCTTTTTCGCCAGTACTTCGTTGCGGCGGCGTGCCGTACACAAAGTACGGCTGTGCCGACGCGCCTCGTCCTGACGAAAAATCTCACGCTGTCAGAGGTGCGCTGCGTCTGCGTGCAAAACACTTGCCGCGTTCCACGCAGTGCCGCGCGTCTTCTCAGCGAAAAATCTCGCGCTGTTCGCGCCGCACCATGACACACAAGAAAGGAGTTGAGGAATATGCCCGCCAAGCTGCCCAAGGTAAAGGGCCTGCGCCGCCGCTGGCTGGCGGGGAGTATCGTCCCTGTGGCCGCCATACTGCTGCTGGTGGGTGTCCTCATCTCCGTGGGCTTCGCCGGCAACTATTACAACAGCGCCCGCTCCACCCTGCGGGCCAAGGCGTCCTCCGGCGCGGACTACTTCAACACCTATGTCATGACCGGCTACAAGGAGTATTACCGCAGTGCCACGCTGTACGCCGCCACCTTTGACGACAGCGACCGCATCGAGCTGCAATTCCTCAACAGTGCCGGACGGGTGGAGGTCACCACCCGCGGTCTGACGGCGGGTACCTATCCCGGCACGCCGGAGATCGCCCGGGCCGTGGAGAGCGGTACGGTGCAGGATTTTGTAGGCCGGGACGAGGCCACCGGCGAGCGGATCATCGCCGCCTCCAGCCTGCTGAAGTACAACGGGCAGGTGGTGGGCGTCATGCGCTACGTCACCGGCATCGGCGAGCTGGATCGTCAGGTGTCTCTGACGGTGCTGGTGGTCTGCGGCGTGATGGCTGCCGTCATCTGCCTGATCTTCCTGTCCAGCTCCATCTTCATCAGCAACGTGGTGGCACCGGTGTCGGCGGTGTCGGAGGCGGCCAAGCGCATCTCCGGCGGCAGCTATGGCATCCAGATCCCCAATAAATACACGGACGAGATGGGCGTGCTGGTGGACAATATCAATGATATGTCCCTGAAAATCAGCCAGAGCGAGAAAATGGAGTCAGAATTTATCTCCTCCGTGTCCCACGAGCTGCGGACGCCGCTGACGGCCATCAACGGCTGGGGCGAGACGCTGCTGGAGGACGAGTCCTGCGACGTCCAGCAGCTGCGCCGGGGCGTGCAGATCATCCTCAAGGAGTCCCGCCGCCTGACCAACATGGTGGAGGAGCTGCTGGATTTCTCCAAGATGACCGACGGCCGCTTCACCTTGCAGGTGGAGGATACCGACCTGCAGGCGGAGCTGGAGGACGCGGTCTACACCTACCGGGAGCTGTTCCGGCAGGACGGCATCTCGCTGGAGTACACCAGCGACAAGGCGCTGTACGAGGAGCCGATCACCGGCGACCCGGAGCGGCTGAAGCAGGTGTTCTGCAACGTGCTGGACAACGCCGCCAAGCATGGCGGCTCCGGCAAACGCATCGTCGTCCGCCTGACGCAGGAGAACGAGGCCTATGTCATCACCATCCGGGACTTCGGCCCCGGTATCCCGGCGGCGGAGCTGCCCTATGTGAAGCAGAAATTCTACAAGGGCTCCTCCCGGGCGCGGGGCAGCGGCATCGGGCTGGCGGTCTGTGATGAGATCGTCAATCTCCACGGCGGCCGGTTCGACATCGGCAACGCCGAGGGCGGCGGCACGGTGGTCACCATCCACCTGCCACTGAAGCGGGAAACGGAAAAAGAACTGTAAATAATCGAACAACTGTTGCATTTTTCGGCAAGCTGTGATATGCTTGCCTTCAGAAAGGATCACACAGGCATATGGAAAAGAAACAGGGCACCTTCCGCACCACCATTGGCGGACAGGCGCTGATCGAAGGTATTCTCATGCGCGGCCCGGAGAAGGACGCCATCGTGGTCCGCTCTCCGGAGGGACTGGTCACCAAGGTGACGGAGCGGAAGTTCATCAAGGACCGGTATCCCATTCTGGGCATCCCCATTCTCCGCGGCGCCGTGACGTTCATCAGCTCCATGATCACCGGCGTGAAGGCACTGATGTTCTCGGCGGATTATTTCCCTGATGACGAGGATGCAAAGCCCGGCAAATTTGACCAGTGGCTGGAAAAGCACATCCCGGCGGAAAAGCTGCAATCGCTGATCGTGGCATTTTCCGTCATCCTCAGTCTGGGGCTGACGCTGGTGCTGTTCATGCTGCTGCCCACGTTTATCGCAGGGCTGTTCCACGCACAGAGCGCCGCTGTCCACAACATCATCGAAGGCGTGGTGAAGGTGCTGGTTTTTCTGACCTACCTCATCCTCTGCTCCAAGCAGAAGGATGTGCACCGGGTGTTCTGCTACCACGGCGCGGAGCATAAGACCATCTTCTGCTATGAGGCGGGGCTGCCCCTGACGGTGGAGAACGTCCGCCCCCAGCCCAAGCACCATCCCCGCTGCGGCACCAGCTTTCTGTTCGTGGTCATCATCGTGTCGATCCTGGTGTCCAGCATCGTGTTTCCCTACATCGACTGGCAGAACATCTGGGTGCGCATCGGCGTCAAGCTGCTGCTGCTCATCCCCGTGGTGGGCGTGACCTATGAGTTCAACCGCTTCGTGGGCGCCCACGACAATGTGGTGACCCGCATCCTCTCCGCGCCCGGTATGTGGATGCAGAACTTCACCACCAACGAGCCGGACGACTCCATGATCGAGGTGGCCATCGAAGCAATGAAGCTGGTGATCCCTGCCGAAGAAGGGAAAGATCAGTGGTAAAAAGGAAATACGAGACGTATTATGGCGATCACATATAACAATTTGTATTTAGATATCCGCCAGCAGCTCCATAAGGCGGGGCTGCCCGCCGCCACATTGGAGGCGCGGGAGCTGGTGTGCTGCGCCGCCGGTAAGAGCCGGGAGGAGCTGAGCCGGGACAGCCGGCTCTATGTTCCTGACACGGTGGAGCGGCAGACCCGCGCACTGGTGGAGCGCCATCTGGCCGGCGAGCCGGTGGCGTATTTGATCGGCGAGTGGGAGTTCTACGGCCTGCCGCTGGACATCTCGGAGCGGGTGCTCATTCCCCGCCCGGACACGGAGGTGCTGGCCGCCGCCGTCATCGAGGGCCTGCGGGAGGCGGAGAGCCCCCGCGTGCTGGATCTGTGCGCCGGCTCCGGCTGCATCGGTCTTGCCGTGGCGAAGCACGTTCCCGGCAGCCATGTGGTGCTGGGCGAGCTGGACGAGGGGGCGCTGCGCGTCTGCCGCCAGAACATCCGCCGCACCGGACTGTCCGGTCAGGTGGTGTCCATGCAGCTCAACGCACTGGAGAAGGCGCCTGCCCGTCTGGGGGAGTTTGACTGCATCGTGTCCAACCCGCCCTACATCCCCGACGGTGACATAGCGGGACTGGACGCCTCGGTGCGGGACTACGAGCCGCACTTGGCGCTGAAGGGCGGCGTGGACGGACTGGATTTCTACCGCGCCATCTGCGCGCATTGGAGGGAGGCGCTGCGTCCCGGCGGGCGGCTCTACTTTGAGGTGGGCATCGGCCAGGCCGACGACGTGCTGCGCATCATGCGAGCTGTGGGCTTCGGCGACATCGAGGTGATCCCCGACCTCAACGACATCCCTCGGGTAGTCTGGGGTATTCTGCACACGGAGATCTGAACTGTCCTGCTTTCGGGACAGCGATTCCCATAATATCAAGGTATCACAACGGAGGAGGACGGAACAATGGCAGCGAAGAAAGAACCTGTGGCCGCCAGCGCGGCGGTGTCCGACAAGAAAAAGGCGCTGGAAACGGCCATGCAGCAGATCGAGAAGATGTACGGCAAGGGCTCCATCATGCGCTACGGCGCGGAGAGCACGATGAACGTGGAGGCGATCCCCACCGGCTCCCTGTCGCTGGATCTGGCGCTGGGCATCGGTGGACTGCCCCGGGGCCGTATCGTGGAGATCTACGGGCCGGAGTCCTCCGGTAAGACCACGCTGGCGCTCCATGTGCTGGCGGAGGCTCAGAAGATGGGCGGTGAGGTGGCGTTTGTGGACGCAGAGCACGCGCTGGATCCCACCTACGCCAAGGCGCTGGGCGTCAATGTGGAGGATATGCTCATCTCCCAGCCCGACACCGGCGAGCAGGCGCTGGAGATCACCGAGGCGCTGGTGCGCTCCGGCGCTATCGACGTGGTGGTGGTGGACTCCGTGGCGGCGCTGGTGCCTCGCGCCGAGATCGAGGGTGAGATGGGCGACAGCTTTGTGGGTCTTCACGCCCGTCTGATGAGTCAGGCGCTGCGTAAGCTCACCGGCGTCATCAATAAGACCAATTCCATCGTCATCTTCATCAACCAGCTCCGCGAGAAGGTGGGCGTCATGTACGGCAACCCCGAGGTCACCACCGGCGGCCGGGCGCTGAAGTTCTACGCCTCCGTCCGCATCGACGTGCGCCGCATCGAGACACTGAAGTCCGGCGGCGAGGTCACCGGCAACCGCACCCGCGCCAAGGTGGTGAAGAACAAGGTAGCGCCTCCGTTCCGTGAGGCGGAGTTCGATATCATGTACGGCGAGGGCATCAGCAAGCTGGGCGACCTGCTGGATCTGGCGGTGAAGCTGGATCTGGTGCAGAAGAGCGGCTCGTGGTTCAACATGGGCGAGATCCGTCTGGGACAGGGGCGCGATGCCGCCAAGCAGTATTTCCGCGACCATCCGGAGGAGGCGGACAAGCTGGAGGCAGCCGTTCGGGAGAACTTCCATAAGCTGATGGGCGCACAGTCCCGCATCGCCGCCAAGGCGGCGGGCCGTGCGGTGGACGTGTCCGCCGACGACTTCGACGACGCAGACTGATGCGCATCGAACGGCTGGAAAATTCCAAACGTAAGCAGGAGCGCGTGCTGGTGCATCTGGAGAATGGCAACATCCTCCGGATCACCGGCGCGGAGCTTCTGCAATTTGGCTTATATCAGGGCCTCGACCTGACGCCGGAAACGCTGGCGGCGCTGGAGACGGCGGCTCGCTGCAGCGACACCAAGCGCCGGGGCGCCAACATGGCAGCCGGTCGGATGCTCTCCAAAAAGGAGCTGACCAGCCGCCTGACGAAGAAGGGCGCCGCGCCGGAGGACGCCGCCGACACGGCGGACTGGCTGGAGGAGCTGGGGGCGGTGGACGACGCCGCCTATGCCGGCGTTATCGCCCGGCACTACGGCGGTATGGGCTACGGCGCCGCCCGCGTCCGGCAGGAGCTGCACCGCCGGGGCGTACCCAAGGAGCTGTGGGACGAGGCGTTGGAGCAGCTGCCGCCGCCGGAGGAGGCCATCCGCAAATTCCTCCGCACCAAGCTGCGGGGACGCCCGCTGACCCCGGAGGACAGCCGCCGTCTGGCTGCCGCCCTCCAACGCCGGGGCTTTGGCTGGCAGGATATCCGCCCTGCCCTCAACGAGCTGGGGCAAGAGATCGACGAAACATGAGGTGACGAACGTGAAAGTATCCTTTATTTCCCTTGGCTGTGCCAAGAATCTGGTGAACACCGAGCAGATGATGGCGCTGTGCCGCGACGCCGGGTATACCCTGCTGGAGGGGCCTGCCGGGGCGGACGTGGTGGTCATCAACACCTGCGGCTTTATCGACAGCGCCAAGGAGGAGGCCATCGACACTATCCTCGCCGCGGCGCAGCTGAAGGCGGAGGGGCAGGTGCGGAAGATTCTGGTCACCGGCTGCCTCACCCAGCGCTACCAGCAGGAGATCCTGACGGAGCTGCCGGAGGTAGACGGCATCATGGGTACCGGCAGCTACGGCGAGATCGTGGCGGCGCTGGAGGAGCTGATGGGCGGCGGCCACCCCTGCCGCTTTGCCAGCATCCACGGCAAGATCGACGAGTTCGACCGGGTGCTGACCACTCCCAAGCACTATGCCTATCTGCGCATCGCCGAGGGCTGCGATAACCACTGCGCCTACTGCGTTATTCCGTCCCTCCGGGGGCGCTACCGCAGCCGCCGCATGGAGGATGTGCTGGCCGAGGCCAGGAAGCTGGCGGATGCCGGCGTGCAGGAGTGCATCGTCATCGCCCAGGATATCACCCGCTATGGCATCGACCTGTACGGCGAGCGGAAGCTGGCGGCACTGCTCCGGGAGCTGTGCAAGCTGGATTTCCACTGGATCCGCCTGCACTACCTGTACCCCGACGAGTTTACCGACGAGCTGATCGACACCATCGCCGATGAGGAGAAGGTGCTGCCCTATCTGGACATCCCCATCCAGCACTGCAACGACAAGGTGCTCAAGGCCATGAACCGCCGGGGCGACAAGGCGGAGCTGCTGGCGCTGTTCCGCAAGCTGCGGGCGCGCATCCCCGGACTGGTGCTGCGCACCAGCCTCATCGCCGGTCTGCCCTACGAGGACGAGGCCGCCTTCGAGGAGCTGTGCGAATTCCTGCAGGAGGTGCGGATCGAGCGGGCGGGCGTGTTCCCCTACTCCCCGGAGGAGGGTACCCCTGCCGCCAAGATGGAGCGGGTGGACACCGACGAGGCGGAGCGCCGCGCCGATCTCATTGTAGACGTACAGTCCCGCATCATGGACGACTTCAACGACAGCCGTATGGGCGGCGTGACGGAGGTGCTGTGCGACGGGTTTGACAACCAGGCTATGATGTTCGTGGGCCGCAGCTATGCGGAGAGCCCCGATATCGACGGGCGCATCTACTTCACCGCCGACCACGAGGTGGAGGCGGGGCAGTTCGTGCCGGTGCGCATCACCGGCGCTATGGACGGTGAACTGACCGGCGAGCTGGCGGAGTAAAAAATACTTTCCATTTGCCGCTGTCCGTGTTACAATAGCGCAGAGATCAAAACGAAAGGCTGATACATATCATGACGACCGCGAACAAACTGACGATCCTGCGGGTGCTGATGATCCCCGCTTTTCTGGTGGTACTGTACTGGGGCTTTCCCGGCTGCCGCTATGTGGCGCTGGGCATCTACATCGTCGCCTGTCTCACCGACCTGCTGGACGGCTACATTGCCCGCCACTATAACCAGGTCTCCGATTTCGGCAAATTCATGGACCCGCTGGCGGACAAGTGCCTTGTGATGGCGGCGCTGTGCTGGTTCGTGGAGGAGGGTACCTTCGCCGCGTGGGTGCTGGCCATCGTGCTGCTGCGGGAGTTCGCCGTGTCCGGTATGCGCCTTGTGGCGGTAGAGAAGGGCCGTGTCATTGCCGCCGGCTGGTCTGGCAAGGTCAAGACCGCCAGCACCATGGTGTGCATCTGCCTCATCCTGTTCGGTATTCCCCAGTGGCTCAACTATGTGTGCCAGGGTGTGATCCTGGTGACCACCGTCTATTCCGGCATCGAGTATTTCGCCAAGAACGCCGATGTGTTCAAGAGCATCAAATAAGCATCGTCCCAAAAAAGCGGCTCTGCGCAGAGCCGCTTTTTTCATGCAAAAATGTCCTCATAACTGGTATGCAGGATATCTCGAAGCAGGATAATCTCGTCTGGATACAAATGGCGCTGTCCAACCTCGATTTTTGCTATTGCGCTGCGGGTAATGTCACAGCCATTCAGCTGCAGCTGTGCGGCTACCCATTCCTGCGTCACACCGGCTTTTTCCCGCAGCTGGCGGATGTTATGGCCAATCCGCTTTTCCACCTTTTGGTTGATATCCGTCACCTCCTTACAAAAATGCACCCATATGGGTGCGATTTTTCTTGACATTATTATATGCAGGTGATATGATTGCCTTGCACCTGTATAGGTGCAAGGCAATCAGGAGAGACTTTGCCGGAACGATCCGGCAACAAATGAAAAGGAGGAGACACAAATGGAGTGGGGACGTTTTTTGCAGGTGACCGGCTCGATTTTTGCAACTGCCGGTCTGGTAATGCTGATGCTATTTAAGTACGTGCTTGAGGCCGATGCGCCGGATGGTGTCATGGCTTCCTTTGGTCTGGGCTTGGGCGTGGTGCTGCTCGGCGCATTGATTATCTACGCGATACCAAAAAAGAATGAATAACTCCAAGGCTCGGCGTTCCTAGAACACCGAGCCTTATCAACTGCCCGTGCCGCAGACTTGACACCAACCGCAAACCCTGCTAAAATAGGCACCATAAATGCATAGCGCGTTGATCGGAAAGAGTATGTCCATCCCACGGGGCAAGAGAGAGGGGGCCATCGGCTGCAAGCCCGCTCACCCGCTGCGGACAGAAAGTGCGTCCGGGAGCGCGGGGGATGTGGACGCCCTCCGCATGGCCTGCGTCATGGGCCGCACCTGAGTGATAAACGAGAGTGGAACCGCGAAGTATCCTTTCGCCTCTCATGCCTGCAGGCATGGGAGGCGTTCTTTTTTACACACATTATATTATTGTAGATCATAGGAGGCTCATCATGTATCTGTATAATTCCGCCACTCACAAAAAAGAGGAGTTCAAGACCCACACCCCCGGCCATGTGGAGATGTACACCTGCGGCCCCACGGTGTACCACTTTGCCCACATCGGCAACCTGCGCTCCTACATTATGGAGGACGTGCTGGAGAAGTACCTGCGCTACGCCGGGTACGATGTGAACCGCGTCATGAACATCACCGACGTGGGACACCTGACCTCCGACGCCGACGAGGGCGAGGATAAGATGCTCAAGGGCGCTCGGCGCGAGCATAAGACCGTTATGGAGATCGCCCAGTACTACACCGATGCGTTCTTCTCCGACTGTCAGAAGCTGAACATCAAGCGCCCCGACGTAGTGCAGCCCGCCACCGGCCTCATCGACGACTATATCAAGATCATCTCCCACCTGCTGGAGAAGGGCTATGCCTATGTGGCCGGCGGCAACGTGTACTTCGACACCTCCAAGCTGGAGCGGTACTACATCTTCAACGACCACAACGAGGAGGATCTGGCGGTGGGCGTCCGCGAGGGCGTGGAGGAGGACACCAACAAGCGCAACCGCAACGACTTTGTGCTGTGGTTCACCAAGTCCAAGTTCGAGGATCAGGCGCTGAAATGGGACTCCCCGTGGGGCGTGGGCTATCCCGGCTGGCATATTGAGTGTTCCGGCATCTCCATGAAGTACAACGGCGAGTACCTCGACCTGCACTGCGGCGGCGTGGACAACGCCTTCCCTCACCACACCAACGAGATCGCTCAGTCTGAGAGCTACCTCGGTCACCCCTGGTGTCCCCACTGGTGCCATGTGGCCCACCTGAACACCGACCACGGCAAGATGTCCAAGTCCAAGGGCGAGTTCCTCACCGTCTCTCTGCTGGAGGAGAAGGGCTACGACCCACTGGCCTACCGTTTCTTCTGCCTCCAGAGCCACTACCGCAAGAGCCTGGTGTTCACATGGGAGAATCTGGACAACGCCACTGTGGCCTACAACAAGCTGCTCACCCGCATCGCCGCGTTGAAGGACGAGGGCGAGGTGGAGCAGGCGGTCTTTGACGAGTACAAGGCCAGGTTCACCGTCGCCATGGACAACGACCTCAACACCTCCATGGCCGTCACCGTGCTGTACGATGTGCTGAAGGCAAAGGCCAACGACAAGACCAAGCTGGCGCTGCTGGACAGCTTCGACACGGTTCTGGGACTGAAGCTGCTGGAGAAGGCCGCCGCCCTCCGCGCCAAGCAGACCGCCGCTCCCGTCGCCGGCGAATTCACCGTCATCAGCGAGTCCGGTGAGACGGACGGTGAGGTGGAGGCGTTGATCCGCGCCCGCGCCGACGCCAAGAAAGCCAAGAACTTCGCCGAGGCCGACCGTATCCGCGACGAGCTGAAGGCCAAGGGCATCGAGGTCACCGACATTCCCCACGGCGCCAAGTGGAAGCGTATCTGATTGCCAACACGCCGAACGCCCCGCAAGAGTGAGCATAACGGAAGCGTATACGCAAAAAAGAGCCGCCGCAAGGCGGCTCTTTTCCGGCTGGTGGGACACCAAATAGGGGAGGAAGGCGCCTGCTTTGCCACAACATCTATGCCCGTCAAAACTACCGAAAAAATCCAGAAAAATTTGTAAACAAAATAGAAAAATTCTCTTGACATCCAACCGATTTTCCTATATCATATGCAGGTACGCGCGTAACGGGGACAACACACCCGGGAGCGTTTGCAATGCGATGAACCGGGAGATTGCTCCGCAAGGAGGTAACTTCCGGGGAGTATGTCCGATAATCGGGCGGCTGAGAGATTTCTGTTCGTCGGCGTAGATCGCCGCGCCAGAAGGACACCGGCCAGAAGCCGGTGTTTCTTATGAGCCGGAATGATACGCACGGAACGGTGAATAAGAAATTTCCCGCCGTACGGCAGTAGGTCACGCAGAAAAAACCGTACGAAAACATGGAGGAAGAAACCAAAATGGCAAAAGAAATGATTCGCATTCGTCTGAAGGCCTATGACCATCAGGTCATCGACCAGTCCGCAGAGAAGATCGTGGAGACCGCCAAGCGCACCGGCGCCAGCGTGTCCGGCCCCATCCCTCTGCCCACCAAGAAAGAAGTCGTCACCATCCTGCGCGCTACCCACAAGTATAAGGACAGCCGTGAGCAGTTCGAGCGCCGCACCCACAAGAGACTGATCGACATCACCAACTCCACCCCCAAGACCGTGGAGGCACTGATGGCTCTGGATCTGCCCGCCGGTGTGGAGATCGAGATCAAGCTGTAACCCACCTTATATAATACCCCTGCAAAACCCTGCAAACAAATTTGCTTGCTACCCGACCGCTCGCCGACTTGCGTGAGGCGGGCGGGGGTTACGTCGGCAGAGCAAGCGATCTGCCCCAATGCGGATTGAACTATGTCGACCAATAACCTTTAAGGAGGATCATACATGAAGGCAATCATTGGCAAGAAAGTCGGTATGTCTCAGATCTTCGACGAGAACGGCAAGGTGATCCCCGTCACCGTGATCGAGGCGGGTCCCTGCACCGTCGTCCAGAAGAAGACTGCCGAGAAGGAAGGCTACGCCGCTGTGCAGCTGGGCTACGAGGATATCCCCGAGCGCAAGCTGACCAAGCCCGAGATGGGCCACCTGAACAAGGCCGGCGTCGCCCCCAAGAAGTACCTGCGCGAGTTTGACCTGGACAACGCGGCTGAGCTGAACATCGGCGACATCGTGAAGGCTGACACCTTCAAAGAGGGCGACTTCGTGGACGTCACCGGCACCAGCAAGGGCCACGGCTATCAGGGCGTTGTGAAGCGCTGGAACGCCGGCCGTACTCCCATGAGCCACGGCGGCGGCCCCGTCCATCGTCACGCCGGTTCCATGGGCTCCACCACCGATCCCAGCCGTATTTTCAAGGGCAAGATCGGCGCTGGCCAGATGGGCTGCGACCAGGTCACCATCCAGAACCTGGACATCGTCAAGGTCGATCCTGAGCTGAATCTTATCGCTGTGCGCGGCGCCATTCCCGGCCCCAAGGGCGGTCTGGTCCTCATCAAGAGCACCGTCAAGACCCACCGCGTCAAGCATGCCGACACCGGCATCAGCAACAACCCGCAGAAGGCTTCCGGTCGTAACCCGCAGAAGGCTTCCGCCCGTACTAAGTAAGGAAAGGAGTGCTTAAGGATATGTCTACCATCAAAGTTTTGAACATGGCCGGCGCTGAGGTCGGTACTGTTGAACTGAACGACGGCATCTTCGGCATCGAGCCGAACACCGCTGTTGTCCACGAAGTGGTGAAGAACCACTTGGCCAACTGCCGTCAGGGCACCCAGAGCGCTCTGACCCGCGCCGAGGTTTCCGGCGGCGGCAAGAAGCCCTGGCGCCAGAAGGGCACCGGTCACGCCCGTCAGGGCAGCACCCGTGCGCCCCAGTGGACCCACGGCGGCATCGTGTTTGCCCCCAAGCCCCGCAGCTACTCTTACGTTCTGAACAAGAAGGTCAAGAGACTGGCTATGAAATCCGCTCTGTCCGCCAAGGCTGCTGCCGGCGAGATCATCGTCATCGACAGCATCAAGATGGACAGCATCAAGACCAAGGACTTCCGCGCTTTCCTGACCGCCGTCAAGGCTGACGGCAAGTCTCTGGTGGTCACCCCCGCCAAGGACGAGACCATCGTCAAGAGCGCCCGCAACATCCCCGGCGTCATTACTTCCATGGCGAACCTCATCAATGTCTACGACATTCTGAACGCCAAGTATCTGGTGCTGGATAAGGAAGCCCTCGCAGTAATCGAGGAGGTGTTCGCATAATGGCTAACGTATACGACATCATCATCCGTCCGGTCATTACCGAGCGCTCCATGGCCGCTACTTCCGATAAGAAGTACGTCTTTGAAGTGGCTCCCACCGCCGGCAAGATCGAGATCAAGA
>OGRO01000194.1_pt1 | contig 62060 bp, 92 predicted proteins | sample 1553451 | NCBI WGS metagenome assembly OGRO01 (sample SAMEA2580021, study PRJEB22360) | human gut metagenome | reverse complement strand
TCAGGTTCTGGCTAAGCCCGGTTCTGTGCACCCCCACAAGGTCTTCGAGGCTCAGGTCTACGTTCTGACCAAGGACGAAGGCGGCCGTCACACCCCGTTCTTCTCCAACTATCGTCCTCAGTTCTACTTCCGTACCACCGACGTGACCGGCATCATCACCCTGCCGGAAGGCACCGAGATGTGCATGCCTGGCGATAACGTCATGATGCACGTTGAGCTGCTGACCCCCGTTGCTATGGAAGAGGGCCTGCGTTTCGCTATCCGTGAGGGTGGCCGTACCGTTGGTTCCGGCGTTGTTGGCAAGATCATTGAGTGATTTTGACCCTTCGCGCCTGTTCTAAGGCATAAGGTTAAACTTACAAAGAGCGTTCCCATTCCGGAGAGTGGGAATGCTCTTTTTGCTTATACCAGCCCTTCTGCGCCTGTCGCAGAAGGGCTTTTTCGTTTTGATAAAAAGCGGCTTTACAAATTTTGGTTGTTGTGATACACTTGAAACAGAATAAATCTCCGGAGGGTGTAAACGATGGCCTTTGATTATAAGAAAGAATACAAGGAATTTTACCTGCCGCCGAAGCAACCAACGCTTGTGACCATCCCGCCCATGAATTTTGTGGCGGTGCAGGGAAAAGGCGACCCCAATGAGCCGGATGGCGAATACCAGGCAGCGATGGAGCTGCTGTACGGCATTGCATTCACCATCAAGATGAGCTATAAGGGGAGTCACAAGATCGACGGTTACTTCGAATATGTCGTTCCGCCGCTGGAGGGCCTGTGGCATCAGGCAGGCGTTGATGGGGTGGACTACGCCCACAAGGAGACATTCGAGTGGACGTCGATGATCCGCCTGCCGGAGTTCGTGACGAAAGCTGAGTTTGACTGGGCTGTGCAGGAAGCGACCGCCAAAAAACGGAAGGATTTCTCAAAGGCGGAATTCTTCCATTATGACGAGGGGCTTTGTGTTCAGTGTCTGCACCTTGGTCCATATGACAGTGAGCCGGAAACACTGCGCCAGATGGACGCTTTTGCGGAGGCACAGGGATACGCAGTTGACTTTGCAGCCCGACGCCACCATGAGATCTATCTCTCCGACCCTCGCCGCACGGTTCCGGAAAAGTGCAAGACAGTCCTGCGGCACCCAATTCGAAAAAAATAAATCCGGTCAAATCCACAAAAGATGTCGATTTTGGTTGTGAAATGTGCTATACTGTTCTTATCTATAAAAGCACACCTGCAACAGGGAGGAGAATATCATGCAGCACGAAACCGTGATCGTTCTGGATTTCGGCGGCCAGTACAACCAGCTGATTGCCCGCCGCGTCCGCGAGAACAATGTCTACTGTGAAATCTATTCCTACAAGACGGATCTGGCACTGATCAAGGCCAAGAACCCGAAGGGCATCATCTTCACCGGCGGCCCCAACAGCGTCTATTTGGAGGATTCCCCGACGATCGACCCGGAGATCTTCAACTGGGGTGTGCCCATCCTGGGCATCTGCTACGGCAGCCAGCTGATGATGCACCTGCTGGGCGGTCATGTCTGCCGTGCACCGGAGCGTGAATACGGCAAAACGGAGGTCTTCGTGGACAATTCCAGCAAGATGTTCGCGGATGTTCAGCCCTCCACCATCTGCTGGATGAGTCACAACGACTACATTGAGCAGGCGGCACCCGACTTCCGGATCACGGCGCATACGGTGAACTGCCCGGTGGCCGCTGCGGAAAATGCAGAGAAGGGCCTGTATGCCGTCCAGTTCCATCCGGAAGTCCTGCACACCGCCGAGGGCAAGAAGATGCTGCACAACTTCGTGTACAACGTCTGCGGCTGCACGGGCGACTGGAAGATGGACTCCTTTGTGGAGAACAACGTCAAGGCCCTGCGGGAAGAGATCGGTGACGGCAAGGTGCTGTGCGCTCTGTCCGGCGGCGTGGATTCCTCGGTTCTGGCAGCTATGCTGGCCAAGGCGGTCGGCAAGCAGCTGACCTGCGTTTTCGTGGATCACGGTCTGCTCCGCAAGAACGAAAAGGAAGAGGTCTGCGCCGTCTTCGGCCCCGGCAACCCCAACTTTGACATCAACTTCGTCTGCGTGGATGCCCGTGAGCGTTACTTTGGCAAGCTGGCAGGCGTCACCGAGCCGGAACGCAAGCGCAAGATCATCGGCGAGGAGTTCATCCGTGTCTTCGAGGAAGAGGCCAAGAAGATCGGCAAGGTGGATTTCCTGGCACAGGGCACCATCTATCCCGACGTTGTCGAGAGCGGTCTGGGCGGCGAGTCCACCGTCATCAAGAGCCACCACAATGTCGGCGGCCTGCCCGACACGGTGGACTTCAAGGAACTGGTCGAGCCTCTGCGCAACCTGTTCAAGGACGAGGTCCGTCAGGTCGGCCGTGAGCTGGGCCTGCCGGAGTATCTGGTCAGCCGTCAGCCGTTCCCCGGCCCCGGTCTGGGCATCCGCATCATCGGCGAAGTGACCCCCGAAAAGGTCGCTATCGTGCAGGATGCAGACGCCATCTGGCGTGAGGAGATCGCGAAGGCTGGTCTGGACAAGGAGATCAACCAGTATTACGCAGCTCTGACCAACATGCGCAGCGTCGGTGTTATGGGTGACGAGCGCACGTATGACTACGCTGTGGCTCTGCGCGCTGTCACCACCACCGACTTCATGACTGCCGAAAGCTATAACATGCCCTGGGATGTCCTGGGTACTGTTACCAGCCGCATCGTGAATGAGGTCAAGCATGTCAACCGCGTGTTCTACGATTGCACCGGTAAGCCGCCCGCCACGATCGAGCTCGAATAATGGAACAGTGCAAGCTTTTAACGATGCTACGAGTATAATTAGAAGAAAAATCGCGCCGTGACATTAGTTTGACATTAAGCTGCGAAAAAGCACACAGAACTATAATCCAACGAGCCTTCGCAGTTTAACATTTGAGAATAATTTGAAAGCCCCCTGAAAGTTTCGATTTCTCGTTACTTTCAGGGGGCTTTTTGACATTATTGACATTAAAAACGGCCGTGACATTATCGAAAATAAGGAGCTACTGCCTGACAGTGAGGTGATACTATAAGCTTCCCAAGTAGCCGGAATCCTTATTTTCAGGGGCGGCAAGATCTTCCAGCTTGGAGACAAGTTCAGCCTGCTTGTTTGGGTACAGGTGAGCGTATGTTTTCATAACTACAGGGACGGTGTCGCCCAAACGCTTGGCAACGAGCAGAGCGGAGTATCCGAGTTCGATACAGAGGGAAGCGTGGCTGTGGCGCAGATCGTGGACACGAATATCTGGCAGCTGGGTGAGTTGGGTGCAGCGGGTCAGCTCCTTGTTGAGCGCTGTGCACGTCATGTAGAACACGCGGTCGTCCGGGGTCAGCCCATAGAGCCGGGAGCAGTAGGCGCGGAACTCTTCGGCCAGCCAGTGCGGAATAGGAACATTGCGGTTTCCGCCTTTTTTACTGTTCTTGGTGGGGCCGAAAAGGTCTTGGCCGTTTTTCCTGCGATACGTTTTATAAATTTTTAGTTCATCGGTGTCGGTCAAGTCTTTCGGCTGGAGTGCCAACATTTCGCCTTCACGGCACCCGGACCAGAATAAAACATCAAAAGCTAACAGATATGCTTCATTGCGAAATTGTTTTCGCAGGATATCGTATTGGTCTTTGGTAATAATCAGCATCTCTTCGGTGACGGACGAACCCATAGGCCCTGCCATGGTACACGGATTTTTTGGAAGCTGATACATTTTTTGTGCATAGCTGAAAAGCGCGTTTAGTTGGGAATGAATGGCCAACAGATATGTTTCGGCATACGGAAGGCCGGTGCCCTCGCCCGCTTTCTTCACCGCCTTTTGCCATTCACGAATATCCATGGCGGTGATTTCATCCATTTTTCGTTTTCCAAGATAGGGAATGATTTTTGTTTCAAAAATCTGCCGTTTATTATCAATCGTGGAATCACGGAGCCGGCCTTTCATATCGGCAAAATATAGTTCAACAAAGCTGGACAATGTCATGTCACAGTTCTTGGATTTTTTGAGTTGAAATTCTCGCTCCCACTCCAATGCTTCACGCCGAGTTTTGAAGCCGCGTTTACGCTTTTGCTTCTTAACGCCCGTGAAGTCGGTGTAATAAAATTGGCAGTACCAGGTGCCAAGTTTTTCGTCTTTATAGCAGGGCATTAGAATATACCTCCTGACGTGTTTAGAAATCCCCGACCATTTTTATAATGGCCGGGGTCTTTTTTATTTGGCGATGATGGAATTGAAATCATCGATGTGCTCTGAATTGCTAAGCATGAGACATAGATTCAAACCAGCAGGGGAAGAAATGCGCAGTCGGCCGCATTCACAGATGGAGCACTGGTGATTGTTTTTATAGCGCTTATCACGGGATCCGTCTGCATTTACCTTGAGCCACGTTTTGCCGACAACCTTAGCATCCGCCGGGATTTCCATTCCCGTTGAGTCCATGATGGGATGAATGATGTCGGCGCGGTAATTGACTTCGTCCGTATCGTAGGCACTCAGCTTTCCGTCATGCAGATAGAATATCTTATCGGGGAGAATATAGAACGATTCCTTTCTTGACAGAGCCGCAGAAAAATATGGAACATTGGTGCTGAGGTAATAGGGGAGCTTCGGCATTCCAAGGAGCTTTTTGGGGAGAGTTGCTTCGCTAGCTCCTGCATTTGTTTTAGTGTTGTGTCCCTTTTCTATCTCCGTGACATACCATGCGGCATCGCAAGCGAATAGCTTTCGCCATGCGTGATACCAATCCTCATAAGCGGCACGTTGTTCATCAGAGAAATCGTATTCCAAATTTACTTTGGCCTTATAATGAACAAACAAGAATGCAGCGCAAGAGAGGATGGTTAGCAGGAGCCGCTGTGGCGTGTGAAGAACAATGAAAGCCAATAGGCTGACAGTGCCAATTATAAAGGACGCTTTGTTGAGAAAACGGACTAAGTGGATTTGTTTCATAAGCGCCGCAAAATCGGCGTCCTTGTAGCTGTTCCGATCAGTGGACTGTATGACCTCTGTTTCAAATGCTGGAGGCTGTTTGGAAAGCCTTGGCGTCTCAGCACTACGAATAGATTCCTCTGAAACATAACTGATTCCGGTTCCGGGGATGGATACTGTTTGTCTGATTTTTCCGTTAGCCGTTTTGGTGATTCGGTATCCGGGAACGCCCCACGAATACCCAACTCCACTTCCTGAAATATTGATGCGAAAGCCGCCGCCAAGACGAATGCTTTTTCTGTATCTGAATCCCATAACCTCACAACCCTTTCTGTTATTTATTCACGGATTTCGGTAGATGGCTGGAATCTGCTTGTAAGCTGTCTTACTCTTTCCAATGGCGTGCTTGCGCCGGGAAGGAGTGAGAAGATGCCTGCATCGGATGAGCGCTCCAGACATGGAAATGTGCTTGATGATGTTCTTCGGGAAGAAATCAAGGATTTAACCCCGGAACAGGTCAAGCGGGTGCTTGAGTACATCGAAACGCTGAAACAGAAGTAACGAGCACCGATGGCGCGGACAGGCCCTCTTTGGGAGCCTGTCCTTTTGCTATTCGCGCAGGAATTTGACGAAGCGGACGTACTCTATTACCTTGCGCATTTCATCATCTGTCAGATCGTGCGTGGAGTCCATGAGCCGCCTCTGCAAAGCGGAAAGATTAGATTCCGGGAAATCTACCTCTCCCCGGAGATATGCTTCAGACACGCCATAGCGGGCGGCAATAGTGGCGATGTCCGAAGCGGTAGGAACAGATTTTCCCGCTTGCCAGCTTGCAACAAGGGTTCTACTTTTCCCGCACAGGCGCGACATAAAAGCGCCCGATGAACCGTAATGTTCCATCAAATCGACAATGCGTTGGACAGTAATCGTCATCCTTTTTACCAGCTTTCTTTCTAAAATCTTGTGTAATACGCCGAAATCCAACACTTGTTAGATTTGCGGTCTTGTCGTCTAACAGGTGTTGGATTATTATATAATCACAGTCAAACATTTGTTGGACTGCATGAACAACAACGGAGGTCGAAAAAATATGAAAATGGTAACGTACAAAGTACTTAGCAAAGCAATGCGAGAGCTGACAGGGCAAGTCGCAGAGCTGGATGAAGCCATTGAAATCCGCTTGGTGTTTGGCGAAAAAGTTAAAATCACCATTTCGATGGACTGGGCAACAATGGATGCAGCGCGGGCCGCAGAACTCGCTGAGCATCTGGCAAAGGCAGCGGAGCTTGTGAACAATTTCAAGTACGCTGGTTATACGATTGTTAGATAAGGGGGATGGCCATGAAGTATTCAGACATCAACAAGATGTTCACGACAGAGGTGAACAAGTACTTGGCGCAGGGATATCGTTTCAACACCGCAAGCATGAATGGGAGCCAAGGTGAACTGGCCAAGGTCGATTTGACCAACGGAACTGAGATCATCCGCATTGTGGCCCGCACTTTTTCCAAGGAGTGGGATAAGCAGGGCGTTGAGCTGTTCGTTGGCCGCGTGGTCGAGAAAGAAGGCATTCGGCCAGATGTGGCCTATTGCGTCAACACGATTTGGAACGGACGCTTGGAACAAGTCAGCAGCCAGCGGTTCTACGAGGTGAGCGGCTACGGAGATCCCGACAAGTTCTATGGGACGGAAGCGGACGCCGAAGCGGTCAGCAAAGTCCGTATGAGCCGCTATGCGCAGAGGCCGAGCCGCAAGGCTGAGGACATGACCAACGCTGAAACCATCAAAATTGCGGTGCGGTTCATTCGCCGGAAGCTTGGCATCAAGAATGTGGACAAGAAGCGCATTGAAGTGTTCCGCACGCCTGACCATCGGCACATCATCAATTATCGCGGCAAAGCATATCAGCTCAACAACAAGGAGGTTTGATTGTGTATTGCAACAAGTTTTTCAGAACCGAAGAGGAGGCCAAGGCTTTCAAAAAGTCTCACGGCGGGGCGCTGTACAAGAACATCAAGGGAAGTTACACCCGGCAAGCGTACCGGGTAGAAGCGATGATGGCCGTGCAGGGCGGCTGGCTCCGCAGCACAGAGACGGATACGTACCCGTTCTGCGTTGCATGGAATGGCAAGCCGCTGTCGGCAGGAAAGGAGATTTAAGCCATGAAAGCATTAAAAATTGAGCCGGGAAAGGCCCCGGAACGCATTGACATTGACAACGAACTTGAAGCACTGCAAGACGCTGTGGGCGGCTACATTCAGGTGCTCTACCCGGACCCGCACCGCCCGGTGGGCCTGGTCTGCAATGAGGAGGGCAAGTGCTGCGGGCTTGAACTGAACAGAGCCTTATACCAAAACGGTAAGCCCTACGACATCATTGCCGGCACGTTTTTGGTAGTTGGGCTCTCGGCAGAGGACTTCACGGATCTGCGGGAAGAGGATGCAGCATATTTTGAGAAGTTATTCCATTCGCCGGAGAAGTTTAAGTACTTCGCAGGGCGGCTGGTCATTTCCAAGGTGGTTTCTGGCGGGGCTTGATGGCCCCGCTTTTTTCGAGAAGCATGTGAAAACAAGCAAAACAACCAAATGCTTGATTTGATAAGCAAAACAAACAAAACAAGCTGTTAATGTAAATGTTAATGTTAATGATTATGTATGAAGACTATCGTCTTCATCACGCGCGGGCGCGCGTTATATAGCCGATGACGACGAATCCAACTGATGAAGAACGGGGTCGTCGGTGCGGCCAAGCAGGTAGTCAATGGAACAGTCTAGTCTATCAGCAAGAAGCATAAGAGTTTTTCCTGATGGAGGATCCTCTGCATTTTTCCAGCGTGTAACAGCACCAGAAGAGATGCCCAGTTCCTTTGCGATTGGGTTTGGCTTTGTGCCTCGTAGAACGCACATCTGATAGAATCGCTCCCAAAATATCAAAAGTAAGACCTCCTTTTTGTGCAAAAGCATGAATCTCACCAAAATGAGATTGCTGCATTGCTATCTCATAAAAGTGAGATTATAATATATCTAACAAATGATTCAAACACCTGTTAGATAGAAAGGACAACGCTATGAGACTTCTTGTTGAGTATACCTCGCATGGCCGCGGCCCGGCAGCGCCGCAGACTTACACCACCACGCTGGACATTGTGGACGATGTGGCGGAACGACTGTTAAAGGCCAAGACGCCGTACACGTTCCGGGAACGGAAGCGCTGCACGCGGGAAGCTCTGATCCTTGCATTCCTGATTTACGACATCGAGAACCTGCAGGAACGGAGCTTCGGAGACAACGACCAGATTTTGAGCATCCGGCAGGATAGCCGGAACTGAGGGAGGGCCACACGATGAAGTTTGTAGCACCGATGGACACATGGGAGATGGTAGGCGGGAACCTGCCACCCATCCGGGTTCGCGCCCGGTCGTTCGATGAAGCCTTGAAGAAAGCAAGGCTTCGCAACCCCGGCTATTGCGCCGGCTGGGTCGTTGAGGAGGACTGAATGATAATGCTGAGCATGACAGAGACCGATTACGAGAACTGGCGTGATGACCTCCGCTGCGGCGGACAGGAGGAGTGCGACAACCAATACACCGCGGCTTCCCTCTATGCGGGAGGCTGGCGGGCAGATGCCCTTCCTGACCTGATCGAGCAGTTTAACTTGACCGGCGACGAGGCCGAAAGGATTTACAACGAGCTGCTCGATCTTGAGCGAAAAGCCGAAAGTGAGGAGAACAAAGCATGAAAAACATCAAGGTTGAATGGTGCGAGAACTTCATCCGAGCGGCTTTTACGAAGCACATGCCGCCTCAGTTGAAGAATCCTGGCATCGAGGTGGACTATTTCTGGACGCTGGCGGAGAGGGCGGGCCTGTGGGTGTGTGGCACATACGGCTCGCCGATGAGCATTGCGCTCGACAACCTCTGCACGGTAGAAAGCGTCTGCGATGGGGAAGGCCATTGGATGTTCAATGTTTTCCGGCTGGCTCCAAAGGAGGAATGAAGGATGTTTGACAAGGAGCTTATGAAGCAGCTGGCCACCATTCCAACCCAAAATCGGGAGGAATGGTTTGCCGAGCGCGACAAGCTGGAAGCGCTTGCCGTCGAAATGACCCGCATAAATGCGAAGGATATGGTGCAAAAGTACGGCATCGCACGGGTTCTGAGGGTGCTGGCGGCGACAATCAAACAAAATCCCAAGGATTACGATGCGGATGTGGTGGAAATGGCCGGATGGATCCCGCCGGTTCGATCGGGCCGGAATGCGGAGATGTGGTTCAGCTCGACCATCCACAGAGCTTACGTCCAAGACCTGTTTCGCCAGTATGCGAACCTGCGCAAGCTGTGAGAAAGGAGCCTAAACCATGAAGTGCACCATTTTTACCTACAACATCCGCATGAAGGGTGAGGAAGGAAAGGCCAGCATGACCGTCCTGATGGATGATGACCGAGCAGCGGCCGTTAAGGCTGCATACGATAACCGGCAGGGGAGCAGCGAGATTGAGGACATCCTCTTGCGGTGCAAGGTCGATGACCTGTGCGCCGCTTGCGAAGCACTCCGGGGGCGAAAGTACCTTCGCAACAGCATCAAGCGCGTGGAGATCGAGGAGGCTTGAGCCGTGAACATTGAAATTAAATATCAGGCCGAGGATGGCGAGATTCGGTATTACCACTTTGAGTCGTGGGAACTGGCTGAAGACGATGCCTTTCGGGAAGCGATGCGGGAGTTCCGCAGCACTCGCACAGGAAAGAACAAAATCCTCTCCATCCGGGATGCATCGATTGGTGCAGGCCGCAACTGAAAAGAATAACCCGCCTGAAGATGGTCGCGGGAACCAACACCGTAAACCAAGGAAAGGAAGATTCACATGAAGTATGAGATCTACCAGCTGAAAGAGGACACCATGGAGCAGGTAAAACTGCGATTCATGGCGTCCGATCAGGCCGCAGCGCTGGGCGGAATCCATCGGGAGAACTACCGTCTGGTGTACGAGGGTAATGTGGAAACCCGAAAGGACGCACAGCAGACGCTTGATGGCCTGTTCCGCAGATTCAACATAGACGGGCCCGAAGGCTTCGAGGGCCACAGCTTGAGCGTGTCGGACATCATTTACCTCGCCGATGGGGAATCCTCCGGCTGGTGGTTCTGCGATGCTTACGGTTGGAAGCTGCTGAGCGGGGAAGAATGGGGGCAGACCTGATGCGCCACTACACAAAAGCGGAGTGGCGCAAGATCCCGGAGGCCTACAAGGGCCGCTGGGAGCCGACGCCGCTCAACCTTGAGCGGGTGAAGAGCGGTGAGCTTCCGGCAGAGTACATCGGCAAACGGAAAACCATCGTCAATGACGAGCATCACGGCACGGTGCTTATCACCGAGGGCGCGCACTTCGTAATCGACGAATGAGCACAATCGCTCAAAGAGGCGATTTGAGCCGCATTTTGCATCAAACGACAAATTCCTTGCGGAAGAATCAAAAACGCAAAATAGAGCCATCTGAGCAGCTCTGAGAACTATTTCCGCTGACTCAGAATGAACTGAAGATAATCTGTAACCTTTTGGCGTTCATCATCTGTCAGATTCATCCGTTTCACGGCGGGGTCAACAGTGCGCCCCATGAGGAAGTCCATGGAGCAGTCGAGGGCATCGGCAATTCTGGCAAGGCTATCTGCCTTGAGCATTTTTCCGGAGCGAAGATTGTACAGGGTGCCATTGCTTAGGTTGGCGCTGTCCATCACGTCCTTTATCTGAACGTTCCTGCTTTTGCACTGAAGTTTGATTCTGTCTGCAAGAGCAATAGAATCGTACAAATTGGTCTCAGTCATTTTGTGCATCCTCACAAAAACCATCTAGTTATGATTTTTACGATTGAAAATCATAAAGTGATGGTTTATAATACACTTGTACAAAACAAATGTCAGATTGAAAGGGTCAGCGCTTTCCATTCAGCGCGTTCCCCGAAGTCCCTCTGCAAAGGGGCTTCAACGTACCACGCAGTACAAACCATGCAAGTTGATTCCTCCTAATGACAGGCATCGCTGCAAAGCGCAGCGCCGATACTGCAAATCGGCGGTGCGTAGGTAAAGCGATTACTCCCCAAGAGCTTCTGCTTAACAGCTTAAAGGCGGGGGAACGCGTTGAATGGTGGGTACTGGCCCTTTTAGTCTATCAAAAATCAAACAAGTGTTCAATACATTTGTTAGATAAATCTTTGTCGGGAAGGAGAAAAAACATGAAGAAAGTTCCGCTGCCAGAGTGGTGCGTGTCAGTCAAAAAAGCGATGGTTGAGCGCGACGATATGAGCGTCACCGAGCTGGCAAAAGAAATCGGGTACTCTCGCGCACACGTCAGCCAGGTCATCAATGGTACGATGGTGCCGTCTGCGAACATCAAGTCCGCGATTGAGTCCTGCCTGAACCTGCGGGCATGATTTCTTACATCATAAGTTTACCAGAAAGGAGAGTTGTGCGAAATGGCGGTTGATTGCCAGAATATCTACAAAAACGCGCGGAAATCTGCCGGAATGACGCAGGAAAAAGCCGCACAGCTTTTGAACGTGTCAGTTGATTCTCTGCGAGATTATGAGCAGAGCCAGCGCCCGGTACCCAGCGACGTGGCAAGCGCCATGTGCGATGTGTACCAAGCCCCGTATCTTGCAGTTCAGCATCTGCGCCGGTCCTCAGAGCTGGGCAAGCGGGTGGTTCCGGAGATTCAGTTAAAGGACTTGCCGGAAGCTGTTCTCAGCGTTCTGGCGGCGGTTCAGAGGTTTATCGTAAAGCGCGATGCGATGATAGAGATCGTCGCAGATGGAAAAATCGAAGAGGACGAACAGGCTGAATGGGATGAGATCATGGATCGAATGAACAACCTGTTCGTGGCGATGGCCAATATGCGTTTTTCAAAAGGAGGGCGTCGGACGTGAAAGAATCGTACTTTATCGGCGCGAGCGAAGTGCAGGAAATTGTCGGATGCAGCAAATCCAGAGCCTATCAGTTTATCCAGCAGATGAACAAAGAGCTGGAAGCAAAGGGTCTGCTTACGTTTCCGGGCAGAGTGCCCCGGCGGTATGCGTTCGAGCGGTTCGGCATTACGGAGGTTCAGGATGATGCGAAAGGCAATAATCCCGCTGGTGGCAACAGCGGCGGCGCAACTACTGGTAATCGGAAGCATCGCCGCGGCGTTCGCTTTCCAACCGAAAGAAACGCAGCTCCCGATAGCGATGATTCCTGTGCAAGCTGACATCGAGCAGGGCGAGTGCATCCGGCGAGACCCGGCTCCCTATGAGCCGATTACATACCATGTGCCGCTGGATGCGGATTTACAACAGTATACAGCTGAGATGTGCGACTTGTACGAAGTTCCGCTGGAGCTGGCCTACGCCGTCATGCAGGTCGAGAGCGGCTATACGGCGAGCGCTACCAGCTCAACCGGGGATTATGGTCTGATGCAGATCAACAGCATCAATGCCGGATGGCTCAAAGATGAGCTGGGAGTCACGGATCTGCTGGATGCCGGACAGAACATCAAGGCTGGGTGCTACATGCTCGGAAGTTATCTTGCCCTGTACGATGGAGACATCAACCGAACTATGATGGCGTACAACCTTGGGAAGAGCGGGGCAGAAAGGGCTTGGAATGCAGGAACCCGCAGCACTGCCTACACCGACAAGGTGTGGAGCGCAATGGTTGGCCTTTTGGAGGAAGAAAGGGATGTTTCGTAAGGTGATGCAAATGATTCAGGATTACGCGGAGAAGAAGCTGCTGGATGAAGTCTTTGCTACATACCTCGATGTGCAGGATGCCGCAGCTGAGATGGCGCAGGTGCTCCCGTGTCCCCGGTGCGGGAAGCTGACCATGAAGATGCGCTTGCACAGCAACGCTCTTTCCCGTCAGGTTCCGGGCATCACGATTTGTGACCAGTGCGGAACCGAAGAAGCGCTGGATACAATGGCGGGGAAGCCAAAGGATGCCCATGAATGGGCGCTGGTCAAAACCTACATGAAAGGAGCAAACCTCAAATGAAGCGCAGGGAAAAGAAGCTGAGTGTGATGGATTGGGTACTCGTAGGACTGCTGGACACGCTGGTCGGGGTCGTAGCCGGAGGGCTGATGGCAATATGGCAGTTGCCGAGCGCTTACCGCTGGCGTGGCTACTGGGCAATCGGCGGCGAATGGCTGCTTGTCATCATTGCAATCATCATGGCGGTGCGGCTGACGCACGCATTCCAGATGTTCATGATTTTCGGAGGAAAGAAGCATGGTAAGATGCGCTCGGTGTCACAGGGTCATTACAGATCCGGCGGCAATCGAAGCGGGGTACGGCGCAAAGTGTTACGCCAAGGAGTTCGGCAAGAAGCTGAAATCGCCCGCAAGACCTCGCAAGGGAAAGACCGCTACACAGCCTAAGAGCACCGCTGAGCGCCAAATCATCGGCCAACTCACGGTATATGACATACTCGCCGCACACGAAAAAAGCGCTGACCAGAACGGCCAGCGCGCTACAAATGGATAGAGACCCGCACATTCCGTTGGCGCTTGATGCAGGAACATCAAGCCGGAAAATACAGGTCTCCACCACACACAACCATATTGTAGCATATTCGGTTGAATTTTTCAACAGGTACGAAGCGGCGAGAAAGGACTATCCTTTCTGCCGTTTTTCTATGCAAAAATTAGGAGGTACAACATGGAAAAAGAACTTACTGCCGCCGTAACCACGCAGGAGCCGATGTTAGCCGACAGGCTGATTGTGGTGCAGCAGCTTCCCGTCATCAAGGAACAGCTGCACAGCATCAAGGCTCAGGCACAGGCGTCCGTGGCGGAAGCGCTGGCGCTGGTTTGCACGGAAGAGACCCTTAAAGCGGTCAAGGATCGCCGGGCGGCACTGACCCGCGACCGCAAAGATCTGGATGCCCGGCGCATGGTTGTGAAAAATCAAATCATGCAGCCGTTTGAGGATTTCGACAAGGTTTACAAGGAGTGCGTCACCGATGTCTATGGCCCTGCGGATGAAGCGCTGAAAGGCAAAATCGCGGATGTGGAAGCCGGCTTGAAAGCTGACAAGGAGAAGAAAGTGGTTGCTTACTTCGACGAGCTGGTCAAGGCAAACGGGGTCGAGTGGGTCAGCTATGAGGACATCGGCATTGCTGTTACCATGACGGCGAGCCTGAAATCCTTGAAGAACAAGGTCAAGGAATACGTTGACCGCGTGGTGGCTGATGTGAACTGCATCAATGGCATGGAGAATGCCCCGGAAGTTATGGCCGAGTACAAGCAGTGCCGCAATCTGGCCATTGCGATTAACAGCGTGAGCCAGCGCAAAGACCGTGTGGCCCGCGAGGAAGCTGAACGGAAACAACGCCTTGAAGCCCAGCTTCGCGCGCAGGAAGCAGAGTCGGCGGTGCTGGATGCGGTGGAAGAAGAACTGGCAGCGCCGCAGGTCATGGGTACCGAGCCTCCGGTTATGGATGAGCAGGAGGCCGAAGAAACCCAGCAGGAGAGCAAAGAACAGATCATGACGGCCAAATTTGCTTTCATGGGCCGCACGTTCCAGTGCCACGGTACATTGACCCAGCTCCGGGAGCTGAAGTCTTTCGTAAATGAAAAAATCGACGAGATCCAGAAGCATATGGATTCCGTCGGCATCGAGAATGAGGAGGTAAGCGACAATGGCTAAAGCAGTACAGCCGCAGAAGATTCGTTTTTCTCAGGCAATCCAGACTCCGCTTTACAAGAATCTGGTGAACAACACGCTGGGGGACCCGGTTCGTGCAGGGCGCTTTATTGCAAATATCACCTCTGCGGTGGCGGTCAATGCCGAGTTGCAGAAGTGCGACCCCGGCACAATTCTTGCGGGTGCACTTCTGGGCGAAAGCCTGTTCTTACAGCCCTCTCCGCAGTTGGGACAGTTCTACTTGGTGCCGTTCAAATCCAAGGCCAGGTATGACCGTGAGGGGCAGATGATTGAACCGGAGAAGTTCAAGGCTCAGTTTGTGCTGGGCTATAGGGGCTATATCCAGCTTGCCCTGCGCACGGGTCAGTATAAGCGGCTGAACGTCCTTGAAGTAAAGAACGGGGAGCTGAGTGGCTGGAATCCTTTTGAAGAGCGTTTCCATGAAATGCACTTTATCGAGGATTTTGAAAAGCGCATGAGTATGCCGACGATTGGCTACATTGCCCATTTTGAGTATATCAATGGTTTCCAGAAAACGCTGTACTGGACGGCAGACCAGATGATGTCTCATGCGGACAAATATTCCCCGGCATTCAGCGCCGCCGCATATAAGAAGCTGCTGAATGGTGAGATTCCGCAGAATGAGTTGTGGAAGTATTCGAGCTTCTGGTACAAAGACTTCGACGGGATGGCCAAAAAGACCATGCTGCGCCAGTTGATTTCCAAGTGGGGCATCATGACGGCAGAAATGACGATGGCCTATGAAAGAGATGGCCATGTGATGATGCCGGACACCGCGAGCGGAGACCTGTTGCCGGAAGTGACCGATACCCCGGAACTCGGCCAGCAGGATGAGCAGGAACAGCCAAAAATCGAGCGGACGGCCAAAACTATGGACTTGCCGGAGCCGGAAGCAGATGAAGTGAAAGCGGCTGTTGACTTGGCGACACTCTGATGGTCAAGTACAACATTATCAGCACCGGAAGCGACGGCAATGCCACGATTTTGGAAGAATTTGTTCTGATAGACTGCGGCGTTCCATATAAGGCACTGGAGCCGTATGTGCCGAAGCTGAGGTTGGTCCTACTCACCCATATCCACAGCGACCACTTCCAAAAGCGCACCATCAAGCGGCTTGCCGAAGAACGGCCAACGCTGCGTTTTGGGTGTTGCCGCTGGCTGGCACCGCCGCTTCTGGCCGCAGGAGTACCGGAACGTCAGATTGATGTGCTGGAACCCCGGACAATGTACGGATACGGCTTGTGCAATGTGATTCCGTTCATGCTGACTCACAATGTACCGAACTGTGGGTACAAGGTACATTTTACATCTGGCAAGGTGATCTATGCCACCGACACCAACAATTTGAACGGTGTGCAAGCGCTCGGATATGACCTCTATTTGATAGAAGCCAATTATCGAGACGAGGACATTCAGGCCAAAATCGCAGAGAAAAAGGCTGCTGGACAGTATGCCTATGAGATGCAGGTGCTCAAGAATCACCTGTCGGAAGCAAAGTGCAATGATTTCTTGGCGAGAAATATGCAGGCGAACAGCGTGTATATTCCTATGCACGTTCATGTTGACAAGGAGAAAACGGATGGTCGTAACGGCGAAAATTGAAAAGCTGGAAGATGGAAAGCTCGTCCTGAAGCCCGATACGGACATCAGCCGCTTTGTGGAGCAGAAACGCCCCCGGCGGGTGGAAGTTCGGTTGGATGATGGACGCACGATTTCCGTTGACCAGCGCCGAAAGATTTTTGCCATCATCCGTGACATTTCTTTGTGGTCCGGCCATGAGCCGGAAGAACTTCGGCAGTATTTGGAATGGGATTTCTGTTCCCGCGCTATGCGGGAGTGGTTCTCCCTCTCAGACTGCGACATGACGACAGCACGAGAATTCATTACTTACCTGATTTCGTTTTGTTTCCACTGGGGCGTTCCGACCAAGGATAGTCTGCTGACGCAGACGGACGACATTGGAAAGTACCTGTATCTGTGCCTTGAAAATCGCCGCTGCGCAATTTGCAACCGCCCGGCGGAGGTGCATCACGTTGACCGTATCGGCATGGGTATGGACAGAGAAAAGGTCGTCCACGTTGGCCTGAACGCAATCGCACTTTGCCGAGCACACCACGAGGAAGCGCACCGCCGGGAGAATGCGTTGTTCGCTGAGTACCACATCTATGGAATCAAGCTGGACAAGCACCTGTGCAAAATTCTGAATTTACGAAGCGGAGAGCAGTCAAGTGAAAAACGATAAAAAGAGCGTTCTGCTTTATACAGAATGGGCAGAACCGCTGAGGAGCTTACCGCTTGAAGAAAAAGGGCGGATATTCGACGCGATTCTTTCCTATACCGAAAATGGCAGGATGCCAAAATTTGAGAATCCGGCGACGGATATGGCTTTTCGGTGGATTCAGCAAAAATTGGATGAGAACATCCAGAAGTGGGAAGAGACAAGGGCTAAACGCGCTGCGGCAGGGAAAAGCGGCGGAGCGCCAAAAGGAAACTCAAATGCCAAAAAGCAGGAACAATCAAAACAATCAAATGATAGTTTTGATTGTTCGGATACTCAGGAGGACGAACAGCGGGAGACATCAACTGGTCCGCCCGACGGAAAGCCGGAATCTTACTGGGTCTGGGCTGGATGCGATAAGATGCTCACGCCTTATATGGCCTCAGAATTCCAGGGCCTGCGGGAAGCTGGTGTAGAGGATGCCTTAGTGGTGGCCGCGCTGAAAGAAGCGATGCGCCATCAAGCAAAGTATCCTTGGGTCTATGCCAAGCGTCTGCTTGACCAAGCAGCAGCACAAAAAATCACAACGCTGGAAGCGTGGGAAAAAGTACATATCACATACAAAGGAAACCGGGTTGACCGGGAGACGCCGAGTGGAAATAACTTCCTTGGCCTCGATAACAGCTGGGATCGCCTAAAAAGGAGACCTCTCAGAAAGCAGGTGGAGGAAGTTCTACCAGACTAAGGAGGTTTTCTAATGGGAAGTGACGTTCGCCATGTCCGCGGCGAGGCCCAGAAAGAGCTTGTAAAAAAGTTTGAAGTATTTACAAGCAAGGGGCGGTCAAGGTGGCAGGTTTGGAGCGACTGGATTACGATAAGCGCCATTGCCGTGTCCAACGCGACAGACAAGAGCCACTTCGACGAGCGAGAGCAGCAGTACATGACTATCGTGAAAAAGTACACGAAGCAGGAAGTGGACACATTCGCGGATATGTTTTCGCTTCTGGTTATGGCACTGGAGGATGACCCGGAACAGGATTTCCTTGGCGAGTTGTATATGTGCTTGGGGCTTGGAAATGACCATGCAGGCCAATTCTTTACGCCCTACCACCTGTGCGAGTTTATGTCAGCAGTAACGACCCCTGCGGAAGAGTTTCAGCAGAAAATCGGAGACAGGGGATGGGTTGCGGTCTGTGATCCGACCTGCGGCGCTGGGGCCTTGCTGGTGGCGTTCGCAAACGAATGCAGAAAGAAAGGCATCAATTATCAGACGGATGTGCTGTTTGTGGCGCAGGATATTGACTACATCGTGGGCATGATGTGCTATCTGCAAATGAGTCTGCTTGGAATGCCGGGGTATGTTGTTATCGGTGATACGCTTGCAAACCCGTCTGTGTCTTATGACAAAAGGGGGCTGCTTCCGGTTGACAACGGGAGCGTCTGGTACACGCCGCTGCTCAGGATCCCGGTTTGGCAGTATCGAATCTTTATGGCGCAGATGGAACTGGTCACTCAACCGATAAAGGAAGAGTGTGCTGCAGATGCACCAAAATCCGAACCACAGAAAGCCCTTGAAGCAACAAAAAAGAGTAAGCAACCAAAAGATACGGAAAAGCCCAAAACCGCTAAAATACCGCCCAAAGAGCCGGAGCAGGAACCGATGTTCTCTGAGGGCAAGGGCGGGCAGTTGAGCTTTTTCTGATAGGAGGACAATATGGATTCCACCACACACACCACAACCACAGTAGAGTTCGTCGATTGGCGGGCCAAGGCAAAAGAGAAGTTAGAGGCAGAGGACAAGATGTTCAAAGGTGGGCGCGCCGCCGCGAGCGTTCAGAGCTATGTGCTGCGGGCGCTGCTGAACTTTGCAGATCAAGAGCCGCGCTTTGCCGAGGTCGTTTGCAACACGGAGCGCACATTCTCGGAATGCTGCGCGGCAGTCGTACACAATGCGGGAGAGGTTTTGTCTGACCTTGAAGCGTACCGCAAGGCCGTGCAGTTTTACTTTCCCAATGCTGAAATCTCGTTCTCGATGAACATCAATCTTACCGGAACACCGCCGACGGAAGAAGAGATGCGGGCACCGGCAACCATCAAACCGGAGAATGCCACCCTGAATATTCCGAAACCGCAGGAGCTGGAAAAGGAAAAGCCTGACCAGAAGAAGCCGAAACCGGAGAAAAAGCCTGCAAAAAAGAAAGAGAAGCAGAGCGAGGATTCGATGCAGCTTTCCTTGGAGGGATGGTTCTGATGGTTTTAGGATTCAAAGGATTCAAGCCGGGGCTGGTCGCAACGCTTGGAAACGGAAAATTCCAGTATGTTCCGAACGAGCTGAATGAGACGAAAAAGGCCATGTGCGCCAGCACCGGGTTCCATTATTGCTTAGACCCGTGGGATTGCCTGAATTGGTACACATGGAACGGCAAGAATGAGTTTTGGGCAGTTGCGGCCGGGGGCGATGTTGACGAGGATGGCTACGGAAGCCGGAGCAGCTGTACGAAGCTGGTTCCTCTCCGCAAGCTGACAGCAGAAGAATTTTTGCTGATGCACGCCAACTATGTGTTTGAGCATCCTGCGGAGAAGTTTGAGGACAGCTATAAAGGGCCATTTCATGTCGCATATGGCCGGGATAAGAAGCTGGCCGGAGAACTGGGAGAATGGCTCTGCTTCATCATCCAAGATCATCAGGAGCCCATCTGTATTGCACAGCCGATTGACGGCGTGAAGATTTTGCCGGGGAAGAACTACACGGCGGAGAGCTTGGAGGCGGCATGCAATGAAAAAGGCTGAAGAATTGAAACTTTATGCGCCGGAACCGAAACGGCCGGAGCTGGATGCGGCGCTGTCTATGTCAGTTGCCGAGGGGCAGGGCGTGGGCCGCTATATCAAGGGAAAGGTGCTGACGGTGGCCGTCTGGGACAAAAAGGAAAAGCCGCTGGTCGTGTGGCGCTTTTTCAAAGATTACTGGACGGGAGAGCTTCGCGGGAATAAGAATCCGACCAAAGGCGAGCTTTCGCCGCTTCAAATCGAGGTCAAACCCTGCCAGTGCTTGACTTGGAGAACCGAAGTGTCGGCAACAAAGGAAGAATCGGAGCTCCTGCAGAACTATTTTGATGACCGCAGACCGGGCTATCTGATTGGCATTGTGGAAGATGCGCTGTCTGCTCATACGCGGAAGAAGCGCGAAGAGCGCAACGCACGGCAGGAGGCTGAGACACAGAAGCTCTTTGAGAATCTGCCGGAGCCGCCGGAAGATCTCGGAAGACAGGTTTTGAAAGTATGCAGTGATGCGGGCTTTCTCTGGGTCACCAATGATAAGCAGAGTGTAGTTGATCCCGGCGGAGTTGAGAATAAAATCCCGATTCAGCGGGCGAGATGTGATAGCTGCGGTTGTGAATACACGCTGTCGGAACCGCTCAAGCATAAGAGTACAGTGGTGTGCGAGTGCTGCGGGGAGAAAATGCAGGTTCGCAATACCCGCTATTCGGTCAAAAGACTGTGGGCCGCAAGGACATTCCTTTGGAGCAAACCGCAGGGAGATGGGGTCTGGATTCGCCGCTATCTGGTGTATTTCGATTTCAGCAATCATCGGGCAGAACTGGAATTTTATGGCCGGGGGATATGGTGGACGGACGGAAAGACCATCAAGCAGTGGAAACGCAGCTGGAGTGAAAAAGAGGAATATATTATGTGCCAGCGCCCGAAGCTATCCGCAATGCTAACGGCCCCCTCTGGCCCGTATCAGCCGTACACGTTGGCATCCCATACTGACCAATTTGAAAGTGATGTTCGGAAAGTGCTGAAATCTGAATGGATGTACCAGTACGATAAGCATCTCAACTTTCCGTGGGAAGTTCGTCAGTGGGAAATCGTGAATCGGTATCCGATGGCCGAAAGCCTTGTAAAAACGGGCTGGGCTGATGCGCTGTGCTCTCAGGTGTACGACGAATATGAGCACAGCACCCGCATCAATCTTCGCGCAGAAACCTATTACGGCGTGTTTGGCTTGAACCGTCAGGAACTGGCCGCAGTCTCGCAGAGCAAAAAGTCGTTCCGCGAGGTGGATAATGCGCTGGAATGGAAAGAAGCCGGCCTTGCAATCAATGGCAAGAACATGGCGATGACGGCTAACATCCGAAAACTCTCAGGAATGGCCAAGACATTGCAGGAAAGCGGAATGACGCGGAGCCTGAAATATCTCCGTCAGCAGACAAGGCGAGCCACCGGAAGCTACAACGGCCAGATTGCTCTTCAAGTTGCATCGGACTGGCTGGACTATCTCGATATGGCCGGACAGATGAAGATGAACTTGAATCTTGAAAAGGTTCGTTTCCCGCTGGATCTTAAACGCCGCCATGATGATTTGGTTCTGGAGCGCAATAAGCGGCGCCGAAAGGATGCGCTGAGAGGTGCTGCAAGCAGCATCAAAAAGGATGCCAAGGAACTGGAAAATCAATTCCATATCGAGAACATCTACAAGAAAATCCGCAAAATCTACGAGTACGATGGAGCGGAATACATCATTCGGGTACCGGATGGAGCAAAGGCCATTTTGGAAGAAAGCAGATTTCTTGACCACTGCATCCAGCGCGGAACCAGATACTTTGAGCGCATTGCCAAACGTGAGAGCTACATCTTCTTCATGCGGCGCAAGGCTGACCCGAATACCCCGTGGTATACCTTGGAGGTGGAACCGGGCGGCACTGTCCGCCAAAAGCGCAGCTATAACAACGACCAGTACGCCGATTTGGAGGACGCGAAACCGTTTATTGCGGAATGGCAACAGGTCGTGCAGGGCCGCATGACAGCGGCGGAAATTGACTTTGCACGGCAGTCCAAGGAAATCCGTGCACAGGAGTTTGCAGAACTCAAGGAAAACGGAAACATTATCCGCACGGGAGCAAATGCTGGAAAGCTGCTCGTGGATGAACTGATGCACGACTTGATGGAGGTGGAAAAACGTGTCGGCTAAAATTGAACTTTCTCTCGCGCCCGCCAAAGCAAAAGGTCTTTCGGAAGATGAGCGTCTGGATTTGGGGCGCCTGCTCCTGAAAGCAGGATACCGAGTTGATATTGTACGCCGTCGTCCGAATACCAATCCGGGCACCAATTACGATTATTTCATGGTTTTGGACAAAGGAGAGAACAATGCCTGATACTCGGAAGAACCACAATCCCAGCGGTGCGCCGGACCCTACACGAGTCCGGGCAGAGAGCAACATCCAGAGGGAAGAAGCTCGTGTGAGCGAGCTTGTCCACGTCCTGCGTTATGTGGCAGGTGCCGCCGGGTTTGAAATTGTGGAGCGAATCGTTCTCGTGAATAACCAAACGGGGAGGATCTATCGGTGAACAGAACGAAAAATGAGTTGGCCGATTATGCTTGGAATCCGGTGACAGGGTGCCTGAAAGATTGTCGGTACTGTTATGCAAGGAAAAGCGCGATACGGTTTGCAAGCGATTGGCGCCGAAATTTGGCAGAGAGACCGAAAGTTCAGCAGGTGGGAGAAAAGCTCTTTGAGCTGGATACCCCTTGGAAAACGAAGAGCCAGCGCTTCCTGAACAGCCCAACGGGGTTTCTGCCCACCATGCACAAATATCGTTTCGATTGGCCGCAAAAGGTCAAAGTTGGCTCAAGCATTATGGTATGCACAGACGGCGATTTATTCGGGCCGTGGGTTCCTGAAGAATGGATTCTTCAGGTGTTTGCGGCGGCTGATGAAGCGCCCCAGCATCAGTACATTTTTTTGACGCAGTATCCGGAACGCTATAAGCAACTTGCGAATCACGAGAAGCTACCCCAAAACAAGAATTTCTGGTACGGTTCGACGGCGACGGTCAGAGAAAGCAGCGTATGGGCGAACGAACACTATAATGCGTTCGTTGCGATAGAGCCGCTCCTTGGCCCGTTTGAGGGAGACGTGACAAAAGCGTTCCAGAAGTTGAAGTGGGTCATCATCGGCGCGGAAACAGGCCGAAATGCCGGAAAGGTCATTCCAAAAGCGGAGTGGATTAAAGACATTCTTGCGTCAGCGGATGCGACCAATACGCCTGTTTTCATGCGGAGCAGTATGGAAAGCGTGGTAGGCGTCGAGAATATGCGGCGCGAGAAACCACAGCCGCTTCTTCAAAGAATCCCCAGCGACGTGCAGAAAGAGCGTCTGTGGGAGCATTGCAAGGTCTGTGGTAAGTATAGGCCGATGAAAGAAATGTACGCGCTGCTCCTGCGCAGAAAACGTGGAGATAGCCCGGAGCGGGTGGCTTATATGTGCCCGGAATGCTATGAGCAGTTCAGCAGAGACAATTTTGAGAAAGGAAAAGACGATGAAGTTTGAACGAAGCGAAATTGGAACACTGTTTTCCAAGTTGCGTACAGCGGTGCCGGAGGTTCGTGCGGTGGGCAACGACAGCACGGGAATCCTGCTGAGTGGCCCGGATGCGTTTGCAACGAATTTGGAACTGAGCATTCGGGCGGAGCTTTCCAGCCCGGTTCCGCAGGATGTTGTTATTCCGCCGCGTGGAGTGGATTTTATCAGCGGAGCAGTAGCCCCCGAAATCAACATCAACGTGACAAAGAGCGGGCTGGTCATAGAGTCCGGCACGGCGCGGGCGCGGTTGAGCACGACGCCGGCAGAGAATTATCCCACATTTGATGGTCCGGGAAAGGATGCGAAGCGCTGCGTGGTAAGCGCGAACGATTTGAGTTGGGCCGTCTCAAAGGTTCTGTACGCTGTGTCCAAGGATGATCGGCATCCGGCGCACAAAGGACTGTGCTTTTCCCACAGCGGCGACGATACTTTGGAAATCTGCGCTCTGGATGGGTACAGAATGGCCGTCAGTCGAATCAACTGCACCGCTGATGGTGATTTCAAGTTTGTGCTTCCGGCGGCAACGGCAAAGGCGATTGATACGCTGGGTCTTGATGGGAGCGTCAATATTGAAAGAGACCGCAAAAAGGCCATTTTCAGCGACGATAAATATGAAGTGAAATCGCGGCTGATTGCGGAGCCGTTCTTGGATTATGCCAAGGTTACATCGCAGAAATACAGCGGCGCTGGAATTGTTGTTGACCGGAAAGACCTGCTGGGGGTTCTGGGCCGCGTTAAGCTGGCACGTTCGGCAGATGCAAAGGACAAATCCGTTTTGGTGATGGATTTTGAACCCGGCGGCACAGGCCGTGCATCGATGCGCAGCGCAATCGCCCAGATGCGCGAAGAGTTTGATTTTCAAGGGGAGTTGGAAGATCCGGTGAGAATTGGCTTCAACCTTGACTTTCTGAGCGAGGCTTTGAAGTCGATGGAAGCGAACAAAGTTAAAATGCAGCTCAACGGTTCGCTGTCTCCCATAAAGCTGGTAGAGCCGCATTATGAAGCCTTTGTGCTTCCGGTTAAGGTAAGGAGCGAGGAATGATGGAGCGGACTTATCGTGGGCAGGCAGTAGATGGAACGTGGCATGAGGGCTTCCTGATGCGCTCCCCCGGTGTAAAGCAGAATCGTCCGGGAGAGGGATGGTACATCAGCGCGGCAGATGAAAAGCCCTATGCACATTTGGTAAAGCCTATGAGCGTAGGCATGAGCACGGGCTTACAGGACGGGAACGGTCAGACTGTGTTCGAGGGAGACATCTTGAAAGATGTTCGTTGCGGCAAAGAAGTGTATTTTGCTGTGAAATATGGTGTGTACTATGACTTTGGCATTAAGCACATGGGCTTCTATGCGAAATTTACGGAGAATCTGCCGCGTGATGTGCATAGCCTTTCGCCCCATATTATGACCGCAAAGGTGGTCGGCAATGTAGTGGACACGCCGGAGCTGATGGGCATGAGCACTGGAAAGGAGCAGCAACATGAAGTGGATTGAGACGATTACCCCGAAACAGGCGGTTGAAGAGCTGGGAGTACCTTATCACGGCTGGATGAGGGAGATGGATCGGGCATGGATCAGCGAAGACCAGAAGTACAGCGTGATGTCTCGTTTGCTCCGCACGGAATGGGGCAAGGTCGAACACGTCACGATTACGGCGGCAGAGGGCGTTGGCCAGAGCGACGGCAGCGGGGATATCCCGTGGGCCGTCAAGATGGAAATTAAAAACGACCTGTTCGGCGAGAAGCGAGTTGCCGTCGAAGTGTTCCCAACGCAGGACCGGCTGGTGGACGTCTGCGACTGCTATCACCTCTGGGTGTTTGAGAAAGGTTTCCAGCTTCCGTTCGGCATCCACCCGCGCGATAAGAAAACGGTGACGGTCAATCGCGGCAGTACCAGAGTTCGGGCCATTGACGGCGCGGGACGCGAACACAGCATCAAAGAGCTGCTGGAAGAGAATGGTGCGGCGGACGTTCCTAAACAGGCATATGCACAGGCTATGGCCGGGTATATGATGAAAAATCTTCTGGGAGGGTGATTCAAAATGTGGCTTTGGATTGTGCTGGTGGTTCTGGCGGTAATGGCTACGGCGCTGGCCTATGCTCTGTGTGTCGTTTCGAGCAGAGAGGACCGCTGGCAGGAGGCTCACCCGCCTAAATCCGGGAAAGGACGGAAAGATGCCTAAGTATCAGATACTGATAGCGGCGTCTGGCAAGCATGGCTCTGCACTCCTGCCGTATGTGCTGGTTGACTGCAAGAACGCCCAAAACGCCGCCAGAAGGGCAGTAAGCATGGCTCGCATTGCTTACCCGGAGTATGACAAATTTGAAGCGAGGAAACCGGAGGTGATTTCTGGTGAATGATACGGGCTGTCTGGGGCAGATGGACAAAGCGGTCGCAGCCGCAATCGAATTGTATGTGACCGATGGCAAAAAGCTGGAAGATGGCACCAGCTTTGTTACAGAACTCAATAACTGTATGCTCACTATCTCGCTGAAAGATAAAAGCCTGAGCATGGAGTTTGACCCCAATAAAGAAGATTTTGATGGAGCCGATTATAGGCTGGATATGACCATCGGAATTTACCAAGATATCGACAGCGAGGATATGGAGCGAAAATTGATGGGAAAAGAGGTTGCAAGACGTGGCTGATAAAAAACCAGAATTTTACCGCACGAAGACCGGTGTTGGCTACATCAAGATGATGTGGCTTGACCTTGTCCGATATTCCGGAATGATCGCTCCGATTTGCGATTTTTGCGCTACTCCCTTGTCAGGCGAGCAGGACGTGACTCTGATTCCTGCGCTAAATCAGGCAGTGTGCCCGAAGTGCGCAGAAAAGTACATCAAAACGGCAAGGCCATACCCGGAGGATGCACCCATCGTCCAGCGGCGTGAAGCGTTCTATAAAAAGTTCTATGGATTGGACGGTGAAAAGGATGGCTAACACGAACTTTATGAGGATGATTTCTTCCACGGCGCGGAGGATATCGCTGCGCGCAAGTACGAACGCTGGCTGAAACGGTTGGAAAAGTACGATGGTTGAATGTCTGAATAAAGACGAACTGATTTCGAGGTGAAAGAAAATGTCTGAAGAAAGAATACTAGTTGACATTTCCCCGCTTCTGGACAAGAATGTTGATTTTGCAAGGAACACTCTTTTTGCAAATTCCAGCGAGAAGTTCATGTTCAAATGCGGAGTAAAGGAAGTTCTGGACAGGCTAGAAGCGCTTCCGACTATCGACCCGGAAACGCTGCGGCCGGTGGCACACTGGGAGGAAATTCCCGGCTCCTATGAGGTCTGTGCCGGGGAAACCGGCTCATGGTGTGTACCGGCAACTCATTGCTCAAACCCGGAATGTGGAGAGGTGAACCCGTGTGGCCTCAAAACGCCATTTTGCCCGATGTGTGGATTCAGGATGGAGGACGTGCCGTATGACGATGATTGACCGCGACGAGCTGCTGAAAAAGATTGCCCCGATGGGCTTGCAGAATGGCTCTGCGCTGGGTCATCACAGCGGCACTGCTGATGTGATCGAGGAGATGATTCGGTGCGCCCCTGCTGTTGACCCTGCAAGCTGCCTGAACTGGCACACCGGAAAGCCACCTGAGCACGAATCCATGTTCGTCAGATTCAAAGCAACCGAGTGGTGGAGACCTAGCATGTTTGAAACCATATCAGATGAAGTGCTCGTAACTGTCGAATTTCCTGACAAAACACGATATACAACTACCTCGCACACGACAGACGGGAAATGGGTAACATCCTACGAGAGCATTAAAGGCCGCATACTTGCGTGGGCTGAAATGCCTGCGCCTGCAAAGGAGGCAGCGAAAAATGAGAACGCTTAACGCTGACCAGCTGAAAGCTGTGCTGAGCATGGAAAGTTCACTGGGACATATTCACACGCTGGCAGATGTCGAAAACACGATTGATTATCTTGCCAAAGAAGAACCGGAAGCCGTAGCCGGTGTAGAAAAATTCAACATTTTCGATACCATGTGGTCGAGGAAAATTCAGGCGGCGTTTCCGCAGTCGTTCGTGAATATGCAAAACGAACTTGTTTTCAGTCTGAGAACTGATTCCGGCTTCAGCCTGAAAGATGTGACCGACGAAACCCAGCTGAAAGCAAAAATTTTGGAGTGGCTTACGCGGACTGCAATTAAAGCGGTCTCGCCCAAGGAAAGAAAACTCCACTTTGAGGGCATCAACAAGCTGCTGGGTACGAATTTTACACTTGAGGAAATGACGGATATCTATACCTATCTCGGCAACGGAATCAAGCACGACCTCTGTGTGAAGTTTGTGGAAAGCGGCTATGATATGACGATTATTCAAAAAGAAGGGTGAGCAAATGGATAAGCAAAAAATCAAGAGCGTGCCAAAGTTGACGACCGACAATCCCGTGGACAACTTTCAGGCGGCCCTCAACTTTACTGACGTCAGCGAGGACGGTTGGGTATGGCTGCGGCAACCTGAAATAGCGCTGACCGAGTATGCGCGGCAGCTCGTCAAGGGCCATGGCAGCAGCATCGATTTGGACTGCAACGATATGGAACTCTCCGAAAGCCTGACCGATCACCTCTTCGACGACCCAAAGCAGAGCATCGATGGCCTGATCGCGGAGCACTACACGATTTTGTGGGCCTATGCGACCCTGCGGGAAAAGCTCAAATGGTACGAGGATGCGGGCATCCCGGCCATTCCTGATTATGGCCTGAGCACCATCCGGCGGGCAATCAATCGGTACGGCACCACCCCGCAACTCCAGATGGCGATTGAGAAAATGTCGGAGCTCACGAAAGCAATCTGCAAGCTCCAGCGGGCCGTGACCTTCAACTACCGCAACGGTGCGAAGATCAAGGTCGCCCACGAGAGCGTCAGGGAAGAAATCGCGGACGTTTACATCATGCTGGCGCAGCTCGTTGAGATCGTCGGCAAGCCGGAAGAGGTACAGCAGATCGTGCTCGAAAAGCTCGAACAGCTCAAAGGCTGTTTAGACGACGGGGAGGTACGCAGTGAGTAAAGAAATCTTACTTATACGCAATGATGATGGCGAATTCGAGCTGTACGATGACACCTACGATGTGGTCATTCATTGCAAAAATCGGCAGGGCATGAAAGAAACCTGCGAGATTCTGCGCAAGGTAGGCACCGATGAGAAAGCACCTAGCGCTTTATTGGTGGATCCCGTTGATATGGCAATCGCCATAAGGAACCATTGCAAATTTCGCACTGATGGCTGTGAGGGTTGCTGCTTTGACAGACCGACCAGTGATAACGGAGATGGCGAATGCGTTTTGGGCTGTCCTGAAGACTGGGAAGTGTGAGACCGACTATGGCAAAAATTATCTGGATATGTCCTTCTTGTGGGGCAACCACGGAAGAGGTTTGCGAAACTGACCTTGTCCCGTTCCACAACCACCCCATCACCCTAAATAGGGAGTGCCAAAGGTGCATATACAGGCAGCGCTGGAATGACCTTTCCATGCTGGGGGTTCTTCCTTCTATTGGTGGCGGCGAAGAAGTTCGTAGCGCAGAGTATTATCACGATGTATGGGGGTTTGATTATTATGGTCCAGGGTAAAGCTGTTCTGCTGAGCGTCCGTCCAAACTGGTGCAAGCTGATTTGGGCCGGAATGAAAACGGTTGAAGTGCGCAAGACCTGCCCAAAGCTCGAAACGCCGTTTAAGGTGTACATTTACTGTTCCGGCAATAGCGGATGGCTAATGAGGTCACCAAAGGGCTTGCGGAAGATGGACAGAAAAGTAATTGGTGAGTTTGTCTGCGATGAGGTTTACAAGGTCGATAGAGATAGCGTGGGGTTCAATTTTACAGCCCCAAGTCTGGATTTGCCGGTTTACACCATGCCAGAAAATAACGATGAGTACCGAAATGTCCAGCGAGAGGAACTTACTACTTGCCTGACTGACGAACAGCTCTCTAAATATCTTGGGATACATCCCGGCTGGGGATGGCACATTTCCAACTTGAAAATTTATGACCGACCACTCGACCTGCGAAAACTCACTGGCTTGCAAGAGACACGGTTTGGTATGCGGTCTGTGGAAATTACCAGCCCGCCCCAGAGCTGGCGCTATGTGGAGGATGCAGAATGTACGTCATGAACAAAAAATGGGACTCCATCACGAACATTGCCCAGTGCACCAGCGTGTATGTGAGTCCTGAGCATGAAATAAAGGCGGTACCCACTGGAGGCGGAAATGTCTATCGTCTGGGTCAGTACGAAACGGCGGAAATTGCCCGCGCCGTTCTGAATGATTTGTATATTCACGTTGCGACTGGCTGCACCTACCAGATGCCGAACGACCAGAGGGCGCTGGTTCTGGCTCGCGGCATGAGTGATGAACGGCCTGAAAAGTTTGCCGGGAATGGCAAGAAGCCGGTGCGCAGGGGAGGATCCTGATGACTAAGAGACATCATTATGACCGAAAAGGCCAACCACAGAAGCGGTGCAATCCCGACACTTGCCCGAACTGTATGTACATTGGAGAGGGCGACAGCTGGTGCGACAAAATTGGTGAAATTGTTCTTTCTGACTGGGAGCCTACGGATTATTACATGGGGTGTTGTAAGGGGGCAAGAGCAAATGAAAGCACACATCGAGCCTAAGAGCAAGGAATGCCCGTTCTGCGGCGCATCTACCTATGAAGTTATGAGTGGTACGGGCGTGAAATGTATTCGGTGCACCAATAAGAGAACCTGCGGTGCCATCGTCAGTTTCAACAACAAAGACTGTGATGAACGCGGAGTTTCCCCGGTTAAGTACTTCAATCGGCGGACGGAAAGGAAAGTGCTCCAATCGGCGTGCGGAAAGGGAGCAAAAAATGAATCTGATTCGTGAAGTTCTTTCAGACCAGACGGTGACGGCGGTGGCATCTATCATCCTGATCGTGGCCGCGCTGCCTATGGCTGGATGGTCTTGGGCCGTAAATCAAATGGCCGGAAAATCGGCCGGAAGAAAAAAGGAGGGTACATGAAAGCGCATCTGTCGTTCCTGTGCAATGGTCAGTGTCGGTGGTGCAAGAGCTACTGGGATTGCAGTAAGCACAAGAAAATCCTGGCAAAAATTTTCGGATGCAAAGATTGGAGATGGAGAATATGAGCAAGGAAATCAAACAGCAGCGCATGAATGCCCGTGATGAAGCGTCGCAGCTGTTTTGCTGGTGCATCGTTACGGCCATGAACCAAAAAGAAGGCATTGGTGCGGAACGGCTTCGGCGGGCCTGTAATGAGATGCAGGCATTCCAAGCCCGCTACAAAAGTAAAATCGACTCTGGGAACCGGAGAACGGCCACTGAAGCCATGCGGGACGATTTAAGGGAAATCTGTGATTTCACGGTACGTCTGCCGCAAAATCGAGCTCCGCGTAATCACAGGGAAGAGCAACTTCGCATGGCGCAGGATGAGGGCGCTGAGATCGCATGGCTGGTTATGGCCGCGACGGCGCATCTGACGTTTGGCTTTGGCAAGGAGCGCCTTGCACGGCTGAAGAAAGGAGCCATGGACGACTATCGACAGTACATCGGATGGGTCAAGACAGACGGCGAGGACTGCGCCAAGGAATGGCTGAAGCGCTGTGTGGAACAGGCCTTGCATGAAGAGCTTAAAGTGAATGACATCCAGAGCGGGAGCCGCCCGCCGAAGCAGTACTATTCGTCTGGAGTTGACGTGGCAGATATGATTCGCGTGACGGGCGCTGTGTCTGCGAAGATGGCGGCAGAGCGGGGCATTAAACGTGTGCCGCTGGCGGTTTTGAGTCAGAGCGAGGTGACCCGCAGGATGAAAACTATCTGAGCAATAAAAAAGAGGATCGCTTGCGCAATCCCCCGATAGAACAAATCTATTATACCTAAATTGATGTATTTTGGCAACGATAGAACAGGAGGGTGCGCAAAATGACTATCCCGGAAGAAATGATGGCCGTTATTCAGGAAACCGCAAAAAAGGCTGCTCGTGAGGGCGCCAAGGAAGTTATCGCAGAACAGACCCGCAAAGCCGCAGGCCGCTGTGACCGTCGGCTTCGGAACACGAAGCTGTTGCTGAAAAACTATCGGATGTTCAAGAAGCACTGCACGGGTGCGGTCTATACGGACGAAACAGGCGACCATGATGGCAAGGAAGAGGAAACCGCACTGGAGCTGCTTGATATGATGCTTCAGCGCAATAACGCGATTACGGTCGAATCGATCCGCAACTCCTGCCGCCGCACCAAAATTATGATTCGCCATATTGATTCGATGCTGGCCTTGTACGAGACGTACTGCGAACAGAGCAAGAATGAGGCCCATAAGCGCGGCTACCGCATCATCAAAGCGATGTACATTGACGACGAGGCCAAGTCCATTGAGCAGCTTGCGGCGCTGGAGGGCGTGAGCACCCGTCAGGCATACCGAGACCACGATGCAGCCGTTGAAAAAATCTCGGCGCTCATGTTCGGCATTGATGCCTTGGACATGGAGTAGGCCGATGTCAAAATCATGTCATTTACACGGCATGAAAAATGTGGTAGAATAATACCGTAAAATTCTAATCATAGCGCATTGCCCGCCCGGTTTCGCCACCGAGCGGGTATTTTTATGCCCGGAAAGGAGGCAGAAAACCGCCGCTCCCCAATTTGACCCGCAACGCCAGCGGGATAGCAAAGAAGGGAGAAAAAATGAATCAGCAAGTAGTGTATCAGGATATTTCGCAGATCCATCCCTATGAGAACAATCCCCGGAACAACGAAGCGGCCATTGAGCCTGTTGCGCAGAGCATCAAGCGGTTTGGCTTCCGTGTCCCCATCCTCATTGACGGAAAAGGAACCATCATCGCAGGACACACCCGCTATGAGGCCGCAAAACGGCTTGGCATGGACGAAGTGCCGTGTATTCGGGTCGATGACCTGACGGATGAGCAAATCCGCGCATACCGCATTGCAGACAACAAGGTGGCCGAGGCTTCTTCGTGGAATGATGATGTTCTCCGCGCCGAAATGGACGCGCTGAAAGCTCTGGATGTCGATTTGACGGACACGGGCTTCAGCGAAGTGGAACTTGATGGGCTTCTTCGGGAAGTGGAGGATGCCGACTTCGAGGAATTCTTTACGGAACCTGTCCAACAGCCGCTCAAAGCGGCCAATGCAGGGCAGAGCACCGAAACCCAGCAATCTACCCAACCGGAATCTTCTCAGCCCGCTGTGCCGCAGCAGAGCGGCTCTAAGCTCATCCAATGCCCGCACTGCGGAGAATGGTTTGAGACATGAGGCTATGTCTGGCAGGTACATTCCCGGCCGAGAAGATTGTGAAAGAGTACCATCCAGAATATGTTCTGGAGAGCTTCTTTTACATCCGACCATGGCAAATCGAAGAAATTCCAAAATGGAAAATGTTCCTGCTCGACAGCGGGGCGTTTACTTTTATGCACGGCATAGAAGCCTCTTCAAAGCCAGTAGATTGGGATGGCTACCTGAGTCGATACATCGACTTTATCAACCGCAACGACGTGCAGCATTTCTTCGAGCTGGATGTGGATTCCATCGTAGGCTATGACGCTGTAAAACGCATGAGAGCGCGTCTTGAAGCAGAGACAGGAAAGCAAAGCATTCCGGTCTGGCACCGCTCCCGTGGTCTGGACGAGTTCAAGCGCCTGTGCAGGGATTATCCCTACATCGGCATCGGCGGCTTTGCAATCAAGCATATACAGCCCAGTGAGTACGGATATATCCGCCGTCTGGTGCAGTATGCAAATTCTTGCGGGGTGCGGGTGCATGGTCTGGGGTATACCAAAAAGGATGCAGTGAGCTTCGGTTTTTACAGCGTGGACAGCACAACATGGACTACGCAGGTCAATTTCGGAGGGCTGTCGTACTTCAATGGTTCGGAGATGGTCGTGGTCAGACCGCCCAAGGGGATGATCGGTGCTGACTATCGCCGCCGCCGGGAGTACTCGTTGAGAGAGTGGATAAAGTACCAGAAATACCTTGATACGAAAGGAAAATGGCGTGGATAAAGAAATCGTCTACCGCGTCGAGGATGGCATGGACAGGGAAAAGATTCTCTGCACCACCTACCAGATGCGGAATTTTTATATGCAGTTCAGAGACGGATTTTTCACCAATCTGGACGTTATGAACTATATCCAGCACCTCGCCGCCGCCCATATGGCGAAAAAGGGGATGAACGTGCTGGATGTGTGCTGTGGGCGCTCTCTGATGCTCCCGCTGCTGCGCTACTACGCAAAGGACATTGCATCCTACACTGGAGTGGACATCAGCAAGGCGAACATCAAGGAAGCGATGCGCGGTGCAACTGCAAAGAACCTCGAACCCAAGGATTTGGCCTCCTACTACCCGTTCCGGGTGGGTTGGAAGCTGGGCAACGTTGCTGAGATGTCGAAAGTCATCCCGGCGGGGTTTGCCGATTTTGTGATTTACACCTCTGCCATTGAGCATATGCACCCTACGGACGGCGCAAAAAGCCTTGCAGAATGCTACAAAGTGATGAAGCCGGGTGCAAAGATGTTTCTCTCCTGTCCGAACACCCCAGGCAATGGGTATCAGACCCAGTACCGCGCTCATGTCTATGAGTGGGGCTACGATGAACTGAAAGCCAAGCTGACCGAAATCGGATTCAGTATTGTGCAGGAGGTCGGTTTGGTCACCAGCGTCCGCGAAATGGACGAGTTCTATTCCAAACAGCCGTCGGCGCTCAAGGATTTCTATGAACGCATGAAGTCCTATGTCCCGTCTGCATTTCTCACAGCGTTTATGGCTATCCCATTCCCGCGTGAGGCGAAAGAGCTGTTGTTCATCGTCCAGAAGCCGAAAGGAGAGGAAAATGCCTAAGTTCAAGAATGAGTATGGGGTGTCGAAAATCAAGTACACCCAGAAGTGCAGATGCTTTTGCCCTATTGGAAAGGCAGACTACACGAACAACTTCACCGTGACTATCACTCCGAAGAAGTGGATCCCGGACTACTGCGAAATCGACAAGTTCATTCATGAGCAGCTGGATGGAAAGAGCCTTGTCATTGAGGACGCCGCCTGCAAGCTGAAGCAGTGGCTCACGGGGAAGATTCATCCCTACTGGGTCGAGGTCGAGTCGGATGTGACCGACGGTGTGCACGGCCATGTAACGGTAACAGTATAAGGGAGGGGCGCAAGATGAAAAATACTCGTGCTCTTTGCCAGACCGCCGTTGTTGCAGCATTGTATGTGGCGCTGACCACCTTGAACCCCCTGTCGTGGGGTGCAATCCAATTCCGGGTTGCAAATATGCTCTGTGCACTCCCGTTCAAGGACAAGAAATATGCCCCGGCGGTTCTGCTGGGAATCGCAATCGCAAACGCAACCAGCCCGTTTGGACCTGTCGATGTGGCCTTTGGTCTGATGGCTGAGGGCGTGGCGTATCTCCTTGTTGTTTGGGGGCCGTGGAAAAAGCTGGGGATTTTGTGGAAAGCTGTTATCCTCTCTTTGTCCGTGGCTCTGTTCATCGGGGTGGAGCTGTACGCAATGGTGGGAGCGCCGTTCCTGCTGACGGCCGCAGGGCTGTTCGTTGGCACTTTCTTGGCCGTGGAACTCGGCAACATGATGATTTCTAAAACCGCTCTTGCAGGAATCGTGTAAGAGGGGGCGCGGCGCTGGCTCTGCAAAGGGTCGGCGCTTTTTCTTTGGAACAACATAACCGTCCGGCCAAATACCGGGCGAGCAGAACAAAGAGGGATAGTGGTGGCGATGTAGATGGAAACGCGAGACAAGGCGTTCACCCTTTATAAGAAAGGGATGGGATGCACCGAAATCTCAAAGAAGCTGGGCGTATCGCTGAACACGGTCAAGTCTTGGAAAAAGCGGTATTGGGATGCACAAAAGGGTGCACCCAAGAAGCGCACCCCGTCGCACCCAAAGGGTGCATCTTCAAAATGCACCCAGCAAGACCCGGCGACTCAGCCTGAGAAGAGACCGAATCTCGGCGGCGCGCCGAAAGGGAACGTCAATGCTGTTGGCAATCATGGCGGGGCACCGCCGGGAAATCAGAATGCGCTAAAGCACGGCGGTTGGTCTGCTGTGATGTTTGGCGCGTTTTCCGAAGAAAACCAGAAAGCTATACAGGACTGCACGAAAGACGTGGATGCAGAGGACCTGCTGATACAGGAGCTTCAACTGCTGACCGCCCGCGAAGCATTTCTGCTCCAGCGCATCACGGCGGCGCAGGAAAAGAAGCAGCACATCCAGTCGGTGCATACATCAAAATCCAGCAGGTCTTTTACCCGGCTGGATGAGGATGAAGAAAAAGAGGCCCACGACAAGGAGGTTTACATTGAGCGGATAGATGCAAAGGTGCAAAGGGACGAGCGCCTTCCTGGCACCAGCGTTGAGACATCAACCACCACCGAATCAAGCTACCTTATCGTGGAGCGCTTAGAGCGGCTGTTGACCGATGTACAGCGCCAGAAGTCTAAGGTGATACAGCAACTTGCCGACCTGCGCAGAATGAGCAACAGCGGCAAGAATGAGCTGGTAGACGACTGGGTAGCGGCAGTCGAGGCGGCGGACGCAGAAGTGGAGGGTGAAGACGATGGCGCTGAGACAACGTGAAGTCTTCGCCAAACGGCTCCCGCTGTACCGCAAAGACCCCTGCTTGTTCTTCAAAGAGGTCACACGCTTCGAGCCGGATAAATGGCAAAAAGAAGCGGCTACGGCCATTGCACAGCACCGCAAAGTTTCCATCCGTTCAGGACAGGGCGTTGGAAAAACAGCTTTTGAAGCAAACTTGGTGCTCTGGTTCTTGGCTTGCTTCCCGTATCCCCGCGTCGTGTGCACGGCACCGACCCGCCAGCAGCTGAACGATGTGCTCTGGGCTGAGATTGCCAAGTGGCAGGAGCGCAGTCCTGTCTTGCAGGCCATGCTTGTATGGACAAAGACCCGCGTCTACATGAGGGGGCATGAGAAGCGCTGGTTCGCCGTGGCCCGCACGGCCACGAAGCCGGAAAATATGCAGGGCTTCCATGAAGACAATATGCTTTTCGTGGTGGACGAGGCATCCGGCGTTGCTGACCCCATCATGGAGGCCATACAGGGCACATTGTCCGGCGATAACAACCGCTTACTGATGTGCGGAAACCCAACGCAGAACACTGGCACATTCCACGATTCGCACACCGTGGATGCCCAGTCCTACTACTGCATGAAGGTGTCCAGCAGGGACAGCCCCCGCACGAATAAGCAAAATATCGCTGACTTGGAGCGAAAGTTCGGCAAGAACAGCAATGTGGTCCGCGTCCGTGTTGACGGCGAGTTCCCGGAAAATGAGGACGACGTCTTTATTCCGATGGCGCTTGCCACAAAAGCGGTCAATACTGAACCGCTTGAGCACAGCATTCCGGACAGAATTTCTATTGGGTGCGATGTGGCCCGCTTCGGCAACGACGACACCGCCATTGCGAAGAACATTGACGGGGACATTCAAAAGCTGGTCACGCGCCACGGCCAAGACCTGTACGCAACAGCCGATGACATTATCGAAATGTACAAGGCCCTGCGCACAGCGCATCCGCAGTATCGCGGTCTGATCTATGCGATTATTGACGATACGGGTGTGGGCGGCGGAGTGACGGATATTCTCAACAGGGAGAAGATTCGGCAGAAGCTGAACAAACTCATGGTTGTTCCTGTCAATTTCTCGTCTGCTGTTCCTGACAAGGAAGCCGCCGGGAGATATGCCGATATTTCAACATGGATGTGGGCTGTCCTGCGCGACATGGCGGCGTCTGGTCTCCTGCATTTGCCGGATGACGCGACCTTGATAGGTCAGCTCACGACCCGCAAGTACATCTTCAGCGGCGCACCCTCCAAGCTGAAACTTGAAAGCAAGGAGTCGCTAAAGAAGCGCGGCCTGACCAGCCCGGACCGGGCTGATGCAGTTGCTCTGGCATTATACGAGGGCGGAATTTTTGATGTCCGCAGTCTGATTTAACATAACCGGAAAGGAGAAAGCGTGAAAAAAGTTATTCCCGGAAAAATCAAAACACAGCTGCGCCTTGACGGTTACTACAATGTGCTGAACAAGTACGGCACCCAGCACGACAGCACGGAGTACTACCAGTGGGCGTCTGGCTCTGCGGTAAGCGATACGGAGCTGGCCGATCTCTATGCAGGAAACGGGTTGTTCTCAACCATTATTGATGCCCCGGCGGACGACGCAACCAAGAACGGCATCGACCTCGGCATCAAGGACAAAGACTTGCAGAAGCAGATCGACAACCACTTGCAGACCATCCGATACCAGAGCAAATTTGCCAAGGCTTTGCGCTGGGCGCGGCTCTTTGGTGGCGCTGCTGTGGTGATGCTGGTTGACGACGGGCGGCTCCTGCAGAATCCTTTGAACTGGCGTGACGTGCACGGCGTCGAAGAGCTGTTGGTATATGGCCGCAACGAAATGTATCCTCTTTGGGTCAATGGATATGAGAACAACCCGGACGATGAGGATTACCGCCGGGGCGGCACTGGCATCCCGGAGTACTACCAAGTCAACAGCGTGTACGGCAACTATGTTGTGCATTCGTCCAGATGCCTTGTTTTCCATAACTCGGACATCCCGGAAAGCTCCACTATGGCTAATCTCTACCGCACATGGGGCATCCCGGAGTATCTGCGCATTCGTGAAGAGCTGAGAAATGCCAGCATAGGCCCCGGCTATTCTATTCGCCTGCTGGAGCGGCTGTCGATGGTGACCTACAAGATGAAGAATCTTGCTGGTGTGCTTTCCACGGCAGACGGCGAGGATACGGTTCTTCAGCGTATGGAAATGCTTGACCTTGCCCGTAATCTGCTGAACATGGTCATTATTGATGCCGACGGCGAGGATGTGGGCGTTCAATCCCTGTCTGTTGCTGGCGTTAAGGACATTCTGGACAATGCCTGTGCGATGTTGTCTGCTGTATCTCATATCCCACAGACGCGGCTTTTTGGGCGTTCCCCGGCGGGCGAGAATGCCACTGGAGAGAGTGACCTTGAGAATTACAAGGAATTCGTCGGGGGCCTCCAAAACGGTGACCTCCGCGATAACACCCGCACCCTCGTTGAGCTGATTCTTCGCGGCATGGTTTGGAACAGGGAAGTCAAGGAGATACCTGAGTACACCGTGACCTACAAGAGCGCGTGGAGCCCGTCTGACGATGAAAAGGCAGCACAAGACCAAGCTGCTGCTGCGGCACAGCTCACCAGAGCACAGACCGCTGGCACATACGTCACAAATGGAATTGTCGAAGCTGAAGAAGTTCGCCGCGCGATGGTCCGTGACGAACAGTTTGACCCAGAGAACATTCTCACGGAAGCGGACATTCACCAAGACTGGGGACTTGGCGGAGCCGATACCCAGCAGGAAGCCGCTGATGGTCAGCAACAGAATGCCGCGGATGCCAGCGGTCTTGTTACCGATGAAGGAGACTGCGGCTATGTGGCGGGCTTTGTCGTGCAGGACGGCAAGATCCTCTGCGGGCACCGCTCTGATGGCCAAGGCTGGTGTGGCCCCGGCGGGCATATCGAGCCGAAAGAAACGCCGGGGGTGGCCTTCCGCCGGGAAGCCAAAGAAGAGTTTGGAATTGACGTTGGAAATATTACCTATCTTGGTAACTGTAAAGGAAAACCAGAAGAAATCCTCCCTGTGCAGATATACCGCGTCAACGACTATGCGGGAATCCCGGTGTGCGATCAGGAAGAGATGTTCACCGCCACATGGTTCACCCCAGAACAGATTCTTGCCCAAGAGGTCCCCGGCGGGCTGGTGTTCGACCCATTCCGCAGGAGCGTGGAAGAATATCTTGAACAACTGGGCCTGACGCTGGATGACTTCGACCCAAGCAAGCACAAGCGCGATGAGGATGGAAAGTTCTCCAGCATGGGGGACACAACGTCAAAAGATGAATCGGGCAAGGAAAATTCGTCAAAAGACTTGAATGATTCCCAAAGTCATGCTAAAATAAATTCTAACGCAGTTTCGGCAAAAGGCGCAAACGCTTTCAAAGTGAAAGGGTTTCCAAACAAGCAGAAGCTGAATAACCACTGGCAAAACGGAAGAACCCACGCCGCCGAGTACGCTCCCGATGGCATTACGACAAAGGAGCAATACGAAAAGCGGGCGGTTCAACTTCTGGAAAGCCCCTGTGGGAACGGCATCAAGGGCTATAAGACAAAAGATGGCCTTATATGCCGATACGATTCAAAGAAAAATGACTTTGCGAAAGGCTCCCCGGAGAAAGGCGTAAGAACGATGTTCAAGCCCGATGATGGGGAAGAGTATTATAGACGCCGACTTGAGGCTGAGGGAATAGAGAACGATGAATGACGAAACCATTTGCCCGCTGTGTGGGCAGCATCACTTTGAAGAGAACGATGATTTTGAGGAATGCCCCGTGTGTGGTTGGGTAAATGACGGCGTACAGCGCGCAGATCCCGATTATCGCGGCGGGTATAACCGCATCAGCCTGAACGAAGCAAAAAAGAAATTTGCCGCAGGCAAAAAGGTGTTTGATTAACAATAACGGCGTTGAGAGCCTTTGTAGGTGACGCGAGAGCGTCCTTTGCGAAGGCTCTTTTTGTTTGCAGTCATAGCTCAGTTGGTAGAGCGCCTGCCCTCCAAGCAGGATGCCGCGGGTTCGAGCCCCGTTGACTGCTCCATACCGAGGGTTGGCCAAGTTGGATAAGGCATGGGCCTTTGACTCCCAGACCGCCGGTTCGAATCCGGTACCCTCGACTTCTGCTGGTGTAGCTCAGTTGGACAGAGCAGTTGATTTGTAATCTTCAGGTCGTGGGTTCAAATCCCATCCCCAGCTCCACACGCCGTACACCGTAATCGGCACCTCGATGGCATGAGGAAGCGCCGACCCCGCTCCCAACAGACCGCTGCGAAGTGTTCTGGCCTGTTCCATGACTGAGCCAGCGCGGAGCCATATGCCGCGTTCCTTCCGCTTCGCCTTGGACGGATGCGCGCTGTAAGCAAAAGGTCGAACCCATTCAAGTGCTGCATGCCATGAACGTAAAGGCCCTGTGTCTTCAATGATGCAGGGCCTTTTTGATGCCGGCAGAGGGAACATTCCCGGAAAGATAAAGAGGTGTTTATGCCAGTGAGAAACAACGGTCCCGGCGGATACAGTCGGGCTTCTACGACAAGAAAATCAAAGACCCAGCCGGAATACCCGCAATGGGCAGAAAGCAAGATGCGGGCCATTGAGAACAGGCGCTTAAAAGAGCTTCAAGCTGTGGTGCGCGATTCAATGCCTGAGATACTGGCCATCGCTGCGGATGAAATGGATACGGCTTCTGAAAGCATCAGAAAAGATGGATACAGCGACATGGTGCGCCGCATCCAGAACAGGTTCCGCATTATGCGTGATCGGCTCAGTCGGCGGCTGAAAACCGACCCGCTGGAACGTGATGTCCGCCGCTGTGCGGATTATACAGACCGCCGCCAGCTCCAAGAATGGCAACGCAGTGTCCGGGCCACACTCGGCATCGACATCAGCAAGGACTTCTTCATTGGTGAGCGGTATGAGCAGATGCTTTCAAGGTGGGCGGAGCAAAATGTTTCTTTCATAACCAGCATCGAGAGCGATTGCTTTGATGATATGGAGAAAATCATTATTGACGGCTTTACAAAGGGCCGAACACCCGCCGCAATTTCAAATGAGATACAGCGGCGCTTCGATGTGACCAAATCGAAAGCGAACCTTTTGGCCCGCGACCAGATTGGTACATTGAGCGCAGACCTGACCCGGACTCGGCAGGAGTCCGCCGGGGTAAAGGAGTATATCTGGCGTTCGTCCGGCGACGAACGTGTGCGCGCGTGCCATCGTGAACTTGATGGTAAGACGTTTCGTTATGATGACCCGCCAGCAATGTGGTACATGACGAAGCGAGGGAAAATCTACACCGGGAGACACTGCAACCCCGGCGAGGATTACCAGTGCCGCTGTGTTGCAAAACCCGTTTTTGACTTTAATAGGCTCAATTCTCAAGCCTTTAAGGAGAAGAAACAATGAATCAGAAAAATCCGCCGCAAGTCCTTCGGAGCGAAATGCGTGCTGACAGCGTACCTGTCGATGAGCATTACAGCACCGAGGGATATTTTTATGATAACCCCATCCTGACCCGCACGGGCATCTTCAAGTACAAGCTGGAAGATGGTTCGGAACGTCGAGAACTGCGCAGGCCGGAAGATGTGTTTGACCCGGCGAGCCTTGCAAGCTATGAGGGAAAGCCCATCATCATTACCCACGATGCGCAGGTGATAGACAAGGACAATGCCCGCCGGGAGAGAGTGGGAACAATCCTGACTCCCGGACAGCAGGACGGCGAGACCGTCCGTGCCAAAATCGTCATTGACGACCCCGATGCTGTAAAGGCGTCGGGCCTGCGCGAGCTGTCCGTTGGATATTATCAGGATCTTATCATGGAACCCGGAGAGTGGGAGGGGGAGCCTTACGATGCAATCCAGACCCACATCCGCGTGAATCATCTTGCGCTGGTTGCCGTCGCCCGCGCCGGAGATGATGCAAGACTGAACATGGACGGCCAAGACAATGGAGGTACTGACCCTATGGATGACGAGAACAAGAAGACCTGCACCACCATGGACGACGATGCTACCGTGGAACCCGATAAGCAGACTGCGGATGATGGCGAGGGCGCTTCCCCTGCGGCTTCGTCCCTTGACCCTGCCGGCATCGAGGCGGCTATCAAGGCATATCTGGCCGCTACTGGCGGTGCAACTGCTGACGATGAGAACGACCCGGCGGCGGGTGGTGACCCCACCAAGCCGACTGAGGACGATGGTGAAGATGATGCCACCACACCCGACGTTCTGGCGGACATTACGGCCCGCCGGGATGCAATGGAGGATGGTCCCGCAAAGTCCGACATCAACACCCTGCTGTCTATGCTGGAGGCTGAGAAAGCCCGTGCGGATGCCGCTGAAGACGATGTCAAACAGCCGCCCACAGAAGATGAGGACGACGCCTCTGACAATGACAGCGGCCAGCTGAACCATGACAGTCTCGACGCTATCGTCAAGAAAAAGGTCGGCCAGCGCATTGAGCTGTGCCGTCTGGGCGACAAACTGCATCTGGATGGCATGGACACCCTGCCTGTGATGCAGGCAAAGAAAAAGGTCATCAGAACTGTTCTGCCCGGTATGCGTCTGGACGGGAAAGGCGACGCATACATCAACGCGGCTTTTGACATTGCCAAGGGCAAGGTCAATGGCCGCAAGACCGTGAACGATCAGCGTCGGCAGGTGTTCAATGCGGATTCCGCAAATGCGGCGACCCGCAATGCGAACGCCAAAAATGACCCCGACGCCGCTCGTACCCGCATGATCCAGCGTCACGCTGGCGAAAAGGAGGACTAAGCTATGAGCAATATGGCTGTACAGATGAATTACGGTGAGCCGAGCCGCGGCATGCCCGGTGGCCTTTATGACCGGGCCGAGTATGAAGCCGTGACCCGCCGCAATAGCGCTGAGGATAAGGCGCTGTGCTTTGGATACGGTGTCGTGCAGGGCGCAGAGCCGGGAAAGGACATTGCGCTTCCTGCAACGGACGTAACTGCTGACAAGTTTGAGGGCGTTGTGATGTACAGCGCCAATGTGGAGATGGACGATGATGGTGCCGTGCTCCTGCGGAAGAACCAGATCGTCGATGTCTGCCAGTCCGGCAAGCTGTGGGTGCAGCTGGTCGATTCGGTGGAGCCTGCTTATGGCCAGCCCGTGTACCTTGTGACCACTGGCGCAGACGCCGGAAAGTTTACCCCGACCAAGGGAACCAATTTGGCAGTGAAGGCGCGCTTCATCGGCGCGGCCGTGAACGGCATCGCCCCTGCTCAGTTCGTGACTCAGCTTTAAGGAGGTAGGAATCTATGTCTAAATTCAATCCTTTCGACCCAGCAAACGGCTACAGCGAGGAGGACCGCGTCGCTCTGGAGACGAAGTGTGCTTCGCTGATTAACCGTGCCTATCGAAACCCGTTCCCCGGTGCTTCGCTTCGTCACGACGGCGCAGACAATGCGGGCATCTTCTTTGCCAAGCAGCTGGCGCACATCAAGACCAAGGCATACGACAAGGAGTTCCCGGAGCTGTCCGGCCTGAAGCTGTTCCCCCAGACAAGCGATACGGATGAGGGTGCAAGCTACATCGAGTACTACTCCTATGAGCCTGTCGGCTTCGCTGCTATCATCGCGAACTACGCTTCGGATCTGCCCCGTGTTGATGTGAAAGGCACTCCCCATCGTGCCGAAATCGTCAACATCGGTGACAGCTATGGTTACAACGTGCAGGAGCTGCGCGCATGCCGCCGGAACGCCGTTCTGGGCATCATGAAGTCTCTGGATGCTGTCCGTGCCGAAGCCGCCCGCCGGGTCTATGATGTCAAGGTGAACCACCTGATCTGGAACGGCGACGAGAAGGCAAAAATCGTTGGTATCCTTTCTTCGGATAACAATATCCCCGTCTACACACTGCAGAACGGTGCTGGGGGCAAGGCTGACTGGGCAAACAAGACTGCCGATGAGATCGCCGCTGACATTGCCGGCATCCTGAACTACATCGACACTCTTACCCAGAGCGTTGAGCACCCGGACAGCTGGGTTATGCCGAACGACCTGTACACCGCTCTGAACCTGCGTCGCATCGATGGCACTGGCGAATCCGTGCTGTCCTACATCAAGGAGCACACTCCCCAGATCAAAAACTGGGAGACTGCTGGCGAGCTGTCCAAGAGCAACAAGGACTACAACACCACCGGAAAGAACATCGGCCTGCTGTACACCAAGGATGCCGATAAGATGTACCATGATGTGCCTATGGCGTTCCTCCAGCATGCGCCGCAGGACCGCAACCTCGAAATCGTCATCAACTGCGAGGGCCGCGACGCCGGCATGGTTATTCCTTATCCGCTGTCCGCCTGCCTCGTCTACGGCCTGTAAGAAAGGAGCCTGCTTATGAAAATCAAGAATATCAGCGTAAAGCCGATTTGCATTGGCGATGTCTCTCTGCTTCCTGGCGAAACTGCGCAGGTCGAAACCGTCTATGCCGATGCTGTGGCGTTCTACATCAGCATGGGCTATGTGCAGGAGGTCGCAGAGAAGAAGACCCGCGGCAAGGCAAAGGCTCCCGATACGGAGCCTAATACCGTTGCAGAGGAAGCCGCAGAGGACGAGTCCTGATGGACACCGTCGATGTAGCGGCGGTCACCAAAATCGTGAAGATGGTGGGAGCGGAGTTCAAAGAGGTGTCCGATAATGACATCGGGTTTTGGATTGAGCTTCAAGCCCCTGTTATTTCCAGAAAGAAATTCGGCACTGATTATAATCTGGCGCTGGCTCTTTTGGTGTGCCATGCTATGAAAATGGCTGGCAACGGTGACAACTCGCTGGGGACAATTTCCGATACGGGACGGCTTGCTAGCGTATCAGAGGGCGGAGTAAGCATTTCCTTTGCGACATCTACTGCAGGAACGACAGGGGACGCGGTCTATCAGCTCACTTCCTATGGATTGCAATTTATTGAGATCCGTAACAGGCATATTGTTCCCATCATGATTCGGTAAGAGGTTACGTACATGTCTATCGTTGGAGAACTCGGTATCAACATGACCGCAGAGGGAATGGCGGCGCTGTCGAAATTGGATGATCTGCTGGATACAACTATCGAAGTGGGATATCATGCTGACCAAACGGCGGCCGATGGCGAACATACGCTTGCAGAGATTGCTTACTGGAATCACTATGGAACCCTTCACAAAGACGGTTCTGTGATGATTCCGGCCCGTCCTTTTATGGACACAGTCAAAAAGCACTCGGAAGAACTGTCAGAGTTTTCGCAGCAAGCCATGTCCTCATTGGAAACAGCTGATGCAGTTGCCAACGCGATAGGTTCGCAGGCAAAGTCCATGATTCAGGATGCAATCAAGGATGAAGACTGGGTACCCAATGCGCCCATTACAATCGAGGGTGGCTGGATGATGAATGAATATGGCAAGAAAGGTCCTGTGCCTGTACATATTGAGGGCAAAAGATCAACGAAGCCCCTGATTGATACAGGCACCTTGCGGCAGAATTGCCATTATGTCATTAAAAAGGGAAAGAAATGAAGATTTTTAAGCATCCCTACAAAGTACGACGGTACGGGAAAACCAGTTGGGAAAATGGATGCCCCTCTGCGCCATATAGCGATGTGACTCTTAATCTGGATGTCCAGGGCGTCACTCGGACAGCCCAAGATGATACATCCGGAAAAAACATCGCGGGTTCGCTCACCGTCTACAGCAATGAAGAGCTTCATCCCGCCGAACCTGACAACATGAATAGCGGTGATCGCCTGTTTTTTGGTGGCCACTGGTACGTTTGCCGACAGTCCGTATATTGGGGGAACACCATCCTGAAGCACTGGGTTTCTCAATTTGACGCGGTGGAGGGAGAAAAGGGGGATGATGCTGAAAATGACGATTGACGAATGCCAAGAAGCCATCAAAGGCATATTTCGAGAACTCTATCCAAACTGTACGGTTACGTATAGCTATCCCGGAATCTTTGAACGCCCTCCACTCCCGTATGTTCTGCTGGATTTTGGAAAGGTCGATTCTACACGAGTTGACAGTTCCTTTTCGCAGGATGATGGTCTACTGTACCAGACCTGGCACAACAGCATGGCGCTTACTGTCGATATGGTCGAAAACTGCAAGACGACTCATACAAACGGAAAAGTTATGGCTCCGAAATTCAGAGCCGTTGCCGATCTGGCACAGGCTGTCGCATACATAAACAGCCCAATGCTGGAAGACCGAATGCTTGGCCTTGATATTGCTATTTCTACCGAATCGAGTCCTCAGCCGATTTATGGAAGTGGGCCCGGCGTCGATAGAGCACAGTGTGCCTTTTCAATTGATTTTACCACCACAACCAAAGAATACGCAGCTCTTCAAGCTCTGGACAAAGAGTATGAAGAACTTCGTCCGGCATCTGCCTCGAAGAAACTCGCTGACTTCGAGGCAGGTTTCTTTATCGGTGTTGAGGTGAAAGCAGATACTCTGAAGGAGAAAACAGATGAATATTGACAAGATCGTTCAAGTTGATATCACGATTTCCACATCTACCACCATCGATGGCGGCTATGATCGGATGCTGATCGTTGGTCCTCTGCCCGAAACTGCGGGTGGAAAGACTACGCCGGATGTTGCCAGCTATACAGGCATTGATGAGCTGAGTGCAGCAGGGTTCACTTCAACCGACCCTGTTTTTAAGGCTGCTCAGGTGGCTTTCAGCCAGTCTCCGCGCCCGAAGGAAATCTATATTGCCGTGCGAAAAAAGGTCTCCGGTGATACAGAGGTCATTACTGACACCTTGTTCCGCGCAAAGGCTACCAGCGGATGGTATGCCATGTGCCCGGTTGGTGTTACAGAAGATGAAATTCAGAAGATTGCCGCCTGGGTCGAATCGAACGAGAAGATTTGTGTGTTCCAGACAACCAGCCTGACCACAAACCCCGTCCAGGAGACCATGAGCCGCAGCGCTACAATCCATGCCAAGTCCGAAGACGAATATATCAACGCGGCGCTCATCGCACGTTTCCTTTCCTACGATCCCGGTTCTGAAATGTGGGCCTATAAGTCTCTCGCTGCCGTCAATGTTCAGGACCTCTCCGACCAGGAGACGAAGACCATGGACGACGCGAACATTATGTACTTCACCAAGCTCGGAAACGCCAATGTGGTCGTCGGCGGAAAAATGGCAAGTGGTGAATGGATTGATACAGTCCGCTTCTGCGACTGGTTGAAGTCCAAGATTCAGGAAAACGAGGTCAACCTCTTCCTGCAATACAGTAAGATTCCCTACACCAAGGAGGGCATTGCTCTTGTCGAGAGCGCACTCCGTGCGGCGCTTGATGAGGGTGTCAAGAACGGCGGTATCGCTGCTCCTGAAATCTCTGACAATGTGCAGGTTCCTTCGTATACCATTACGGTTCCGTCTATTTCCGAGATTACCGCAGCGACTCGAAAGACCCGCAAGCTCCTGGGCGTCAAGTGGACCGCCCGACTCGCAGGCGCTATCAACAGTACTGCGATTTCCGGCACTGTAAACTACTGATCTAGGAGGGAACAATCGTGAGAAAGAGAATCCATACCTATAGCCCTAAGAACGTGCTCGCCGCTCTTGGCTCCCATATTACCAGTGGCTATGCCGCTGACAGCTTTATCACCATCGCTCCGCTTGGTGAAGGCGCCTCTGACGAGGCTGGAGCCGACGGAGAAGTCGTCGTCAACATTTCGCAGGACCCGCGCTATGAGGTTAAGTTCACGATGCAGTACGGCAGTCTGACCAATGATTGGCTGCTGACAAAGTACAATCTGAATGTCCAAGAGCCCGGCGCAGGCTATTTCCCGATTCTGATTAAGGATCTTGGAGACAACCCCGTCTTCAGCGCCGAGGCCGCGTGGGTCACGAAGCCTGCAGGCATCGCATATGGAGCAAAGGGCGGAAATCAGGAATGGACGCTGCACTGTGTTGGCGACCTGACCCCTCAGTAAGGAAGGAAGTTGAACAATGAGACTTAAAAGAATGGAAGCCCAGGACGTTTCGATTGGAGAAATCCGATTCAAGGTCCGCCCCCTGGGAGCAATGAATGCCGCCTATGTGTTCGGTGATGTAACCGCAATCGTGCTGCCCATCATGGGCACTGTTGCCGTATCCAGCGGCAATGATGAGGAAGCATCCGGCATGGAAATGTTCCAAGGCATGAACTTGGACTCCGAATCGCTGGCAAACGCGCTCGGAAAAATCAACGGTCAGAAGCTCACAACGCTTCTGGATGAGCTGGTTCTGAAGTATGGCAATGTTTCGTTCCAAGACGAAGATGACAACTGGGTCGTGCTCACCAGAAGCGACTTTGATGAGATTTTCTGTGCCGACCTGATTGGCGCAGTCAAGCTGTGTACTGCTGTGATTCGTCAGAACTACAGCGGTTTTTTCGACGGTCTGAGTACCCTCTTTGGAAACCTCATGAGCGGCACTCAGGCGGCACGATCGAAGAATACGGAAGTCTCGACTCAGAGCGCATAACCAATCTCGAATGGATTATGTATTCTCTGATTCAAGGCCATTACGCTTCTATGTATGAGCTGAAAGAGGTGTACAACCTTGATGAAGCTCTGATGCTGTATGATATCATCGCCATGCAGAACGACATAGAGCGGATGGAAATGGAAAACGCAAGATCGGAGGATAGTTAATCTGATGGCTCAGAGCACAGTACTTAACGAGTTCTTCAACATTATCAGCTTCAAAACTGACCAGGCCAGCCTAGCTCAGGCACAGTCGGCAATCACTTCCTTCAAATCTCTTGCCACAAAAGTTCTTGGGACCCTTGGAGCGGGTTTATCTCTTTCTTGGGTAAAAAACATCACCGAAGAATTCAGCGGCATAAACGACGCTATTCGCGGCGCAACAGAAGGACTCGGTGAGCAGTCGGAAATCCAGAAGAAAATCCTTGATTCCGCGCAGGAATGTCGTGAATCTTATGGGAAGATGGCTGGGTATGTTGACGACCTCGTCGTAAAAAACAAGACTCTTTTCCCAATCGATGATGCCGTGAAATTCACCTCTCTCGTCGAAAAACTCGAAAAGGGGAGTGGAAAATCCAACAATATCGGCACAACAATGGGGCTGCTGTCAAAGGCCATGAGCGCCGGGAATGTGGACAAAAACACATTTTCGCAGCTGTATGAAAAAGCCCCTGAAGTGGCCGAACTCATTGAAAAGTCTGCTGGCAAGAGTAAGACCCAGCTTGAGGCGATGGCAAAGGCCGGCACTCTGTCTGCGGCTACGGTAAAAAAAGCCATTTTGGATGCCGAAGATGACATTCAGAGAAAGTTCGGTGAGGTCGATCTGAGTATCACAGATGCGATAACGCATATTCGGAACAGCTGGGGCTTTTGGTTGGAAGATATCGATAGCACCAATAAAATCACGGACAAGCTTTCTCGTCTCATCATCGATTTCAGCGATAAGCTTTTGAGCGGAGCGAAAAAAGTAAAGTCTTGGATGGATGATATAGCCAACAAGCTTGGCGGCTATGACAAACTCCTGAAGCTCGTTGCAATGTCTGCTGCTGCTCTATTTATCGCGCTTAATGCTGACAAGATTACGGGATTTCTCTCTGGAATACTTAAACTTCTTGGCGGAATCAATCGTGAGACTATTTTGGCTGCGGCCAAGTGGCTGGCGCTGTTCCTAATCATCGAGGATATCTGGACGTTTCTCCAGGGCGGAGATAGTGTGATCGGACGTCTGCTCAAAGATGCCGGGGTTGATGTCGATTATCTGAGAGAGACCATTCTTAACTTTTTCCAGGATATCCGAGATTTTGGTGAAAATGCAATTTCAAAAATCTCGGCATTTTGGAACGACCATAAAGAGCAAGCTCAAGCAGTCTTCGATTTCTTATGGACAGGATTCTCCGACTTACTACACGACTTTTTGCTTCTTGTTACACATATCAGTGACCTCATATCTGGTATAATTACTGGCTTTCAGACTGGTGATTGGACGCAATTCCTAAATGCACTAAAGCAACTCGGACTTGATTTTGTCGATTCACTTATCGGTATTTTTGAAAATTTGAAATCGCTTGCGACTATAATTTTCAAGAAATTGCCTCAGCCATTACAAGATGCCTTTCAGAGTGTTTGGGACTGGTTGAATGGATTCTTTGGATGGTTTGGCGAGAAAATTCAATGGATAAAGGGGTTATGGGGCGACGTTAAAAGCTTCTTTTTGGGTACTGGAAGTTCCACAGACGAGGATGACTTTGGCGGTTCGTCTGGTGGGACGGTCAACGAGAAGAGTGATGCTTCGGAAAACAATGAGAAGCCGGATAACAAATCCAACTTCTCGGAAGAGAAAACCGGCAGAAAGAGCGACAATTCAGGTAAAACGGAAAAGTCCGAAGAGAAATCAAGCTCGCACAGGTCAGAAAAATCTGGCGACAGATCAGACCCGCAGAAGCAAGAAAAAAACAAAGACAAATCAGGCAACAAATCAGATTCGCAAAACCATGAAAGGGCCAAAGACAAATCAGGCTCGTACAGATTAGGAAAGACAGCCAAGAGTAAAGCGGTATCGTCCAATACCGACAGGGCAGGCTCTTCGTCTTCGAATAATAAAAATGTTCCGTATCTTAACCGACAGAACGGCGTCGCCCTCATGAAGAATCAAGCCTGGACTGGTGGAACTGGCGTAACAGTCAAAACGATAAAATCCAGTCCCGTGAACAACAACACCAAAAATGTATCGGTACGACAAGAAAACAACCAAAAATACACGTTCCATGTTGATTCCACGACCGCTGCTGATAAGCTTCGGAGCGAAGTTTCGACTCAGAGCACACAGTCTGCCGACGGCCTCGCTCGCATGATTAACTATGGGAGGTAGCCCAGATGAAAGTAACGAAGCCGGCAACTCTGGGCACTCTTGAGTTCGACGCCATTATCGAACGAAGCGAAACCCTTGAAAGCGAAGTTCCTCAATATGCAACTGAATCCGGCTATTCCATTAGTGACAACATCTGTCTGAAAGCTGTTTCGCTGGATGTGGAAGCCGTATTTTCGAACTCTCCAGTCACATGGTCAAAAGAACACGCGGCTTCTTCTGCCCGTGTAGAGATGATGTGCGAAGAGCTTCGAAAGCTCTGGAAGGAACGTGCCATCATGACATTCACTGTCGGTAGTGATGTCTATGAAAACATGTGCATCGAAAGCTGCACACTTCCCAAAAAGGTAGAGACAGGCAGCAGTGTATACGTCCAGATGACTCTCACGCAGGTGACGATCACAAAAACTGAGACTGTCACCATCGATATCAAGTATGTCCGTGGAGGAAAGTCTGCCAAAAACACCGGCAGCGGGCAGGCAAAATCTTCTTCCACCAGTAAAAAAGGCTCCGGCTCTACCAAAAGAAGCGTTGCCTGTTCACTCGGAATCGCTACTGGACTGTTGAAGGAGAACCCGTAATGACCTATTATGAACTTTCCGTTCCGGACCATAACGATTCCACGATGCGTGTCAGTCTGGATGGTACGTACTATTATCTCCGAGTTACTTGGAACGAGCGTGGAGCATTTTGGCTTCTCAGCATCTATGATGCAGAAATGCAGCTCATCATCGGCATGGCAAAACTGGTGCCCGGAGCGATTTGGAACTTCTTCAATCTGGATACGGCGGGTCCGCCTGGCATCATTGGCGTGACCAGCGAGAATGAGCGGATCGGACGGAATGATTTTGTCAATGGCACTGCCCATCTGATATACACTTCGTTCAATCAGGATGACGCTTGACTTTACTTGGAGGCTTTATGCAACGCAATTTCAATCGACAATATCGCGTCAGGATCGGAAAAGACCGTTCGACCGGAAAAGAGATCGGCGCGATAAATTCTGATACCGGGAGGGCTCTCCGATGTCGGTTTTCTGTCGAGATTGGAGAAAGTGTGTCCTCCAATACGGGAAAAATCAATCTTTGGAACCTGTCAAAAGAAACGCTCCAGCTGTTGGAGAAGGAAGACTGTCTGATTGAATTGAGCGCCGGGTATGACGACGATATCCCTGTTATCATGGGCGGGACCATTACCTGTTGTTCTACATCGAGCGATTCTGCTGACCATGAGACCACGATAGAATTTGCAGACAGCTTCACCTCTGCCAGAGACGGGACTGTCAGCTTGAGCTATTCTGGAAGCGTAAGCGGCCAACGCATCATTGAAGACTGCGCGTCGAAAATTGGGTGCGGTGTCCGATACTCTAAAAGCGTTCAGTTTTCAGAGTTCAAAAATTTCGCCTTTGTTGGAAAAGGGAAGAGTCTTGTAGAAAAGATATGTAAGAAGGATGGATTTCGTTGGAGCATCCAGAACGGTGTGATTCAGATTTGCGCCGTCGATGAACCTATCACGAATGCCGCCTATTTGATATCTCCGGATACGGGCCTCATAGGTTCTCCGGTCCCGTTCTTCAATTCGTCCCAAAGCAGTGACAAGAACAGTTCGAAGTCTTCCAAAAACACCACCAAAAGAAAATCGAAAAAAGGGCTGGAAATCACGTATCTCATGAATGGACATATTCACATTGACGATTATATTCGTCTTGAGTCAAAAAGCTACTCCGGCAATTATCGAATGTCCAAGATCGCATTCAGTGGAGATACGGATGGTGGCGATTGGATCTGTAAAGCGCAAATAGTGGAGGTGAAAAAATAGTATGATGCCGGATTTCGGACAAGAAACACTGGATGCGCTGTGTGAACTTATCGAGGACAAGCTCGAAGATGTTCATACATCATCTTCGGCAAAAGTCAGTGATAATATCACCGACAATCATACTGCGGACATCACGCCTGACCTGCGAATCCTTACAGATGATGGTACGATCGTTCCGTATCCAAAGGTGCCTGGCGTAAGAATCCTAATGCCATGCGGCAAAAATGGAAGCGTCGGGTTTGCATTTCCCGTCAAGTCCGGAGATGAATGCGTTGCTCTGTTCGGAGAAGGGGGAGCTGGTGATGATTTCAAATTTGACCTCTCCAATGCTCTCGCGATTCCGGGGCTGAACCAGTCGGCAAGTGACAAGGTGAAAAAGGCGGGGGAGACCGATGCGGCCATTATGTTCGCAAAGGACACCTACGTCTCGGTAAAAGAAGATGAAATCAAAATCAGCCAAGGCGGAATCCTTGTCACCATCAAGAATGGGAGCGTTAAGCTATCACTGGGCTCAACGACTGTAAATGCGACTGAATCGAGCGTTAGCGTCAATTCGCCGACTGTGAGTGTCACTGCACCGACTGTCAATGTGACAGGAAATGTTTCAGTCAAGGGCATTCTGACACTCAATGGCGTCAACATGAATCTGCACACGCATACAACCCCTGTTGGGCAGAGCGGCCCGCCGATGTAAATGGAGAACGACTATGGCACTAAAAGATTTGGCCCTTACTAAGAGCGGAGACCTATACGTCGGACCAGATGGTGATTTTCGAATTATCGATTCAGTCCGGCAGGCTTTGCAGATAAAGCTCCATTGGCTGAAAGGGGAATGGGTGTTCAACAAGGATATGGGCACTCCGTATCTGCAAGAGATATTTCAAAAGAATCCAAATCTCACACTCATTGAAAAGATTCTGAAAGAGCAAATACTGAGCGTCAATGGTGTGGATGAAATCACATCTTTTGAACTATCAAGGGATACCAAAAGCCGAATTTTATCCTGCAAGTTTGAAGTCAATTCAACAGAAGGCGAAATTGAAAGCGAGGTGAATCTGAAAATTGGGTGACTATGGCATTACATCCAAGGGCTTCATATTGAAGCGTCTGGATGAAATCTATTCTTCTGTGTGCGATGCTCTCAAAGAAAACATTGGCGTCGATCCGTCGGAAAATCCGCAGAGCATCCTGAATGTTTTGACAACGATTTTCTGCGACCAAATCGCCTCGGTTTGGGAGGATTATTCTCATGGATACGAAAACCTCTTCCCGCTGACTGCTGAAGGCGTTGCCCTTGACCGCTGTATGCAAATCGGCGGCGTCAGCCGAATCGGAAAAGCTCGCACCACATATCTCCTCTCTTGTACTGGAAAGGAAGGAACCACCATTCCAGCCGGTGCACTCGTCCAGACCAGTACATCTCCAGTTCGGCAGTTTCAGTGCGCAAGTATTGAAACCATCACAATAAAAAACTGGGCAAGTCTTACCATTCAGCCAATTGACAACATCAGTGGAACCTTCACATTCTCCTTCAGCATCGAGAGAAATGCAACTTCTGGAGACGTCGGAACGGTGTCTTCAAGCTCCAAATTCTCCAAAAAGCTGACTGTGACCTCTTATGATGACGCCATAAATAAAATGGTTGCAGCACTTCAGGGGTTCAAAGCTTTTGAGAGCTTTGGCGTTTCTGTCAAAACAGTAAGCAACGAGAAGGACCAAAATGTCATCGTACTGACCGGCGCCAAGGAATCGGACAGCTTTTCATCGAGCACCTGTGAATATGTCACTATCGTCCGTGTGACAAGCAATATCTTATTCGAAAGCGTCGATTACGGAAATTTCATCCACGCCAATAACACGATAACAAAAATCGTGACGAATATTGATGGATTTGAATCTGTAGCAAACAGAATCACTCCTAATTCTGGCCACCTGGAGCAAACTGATGCTGAAGCCCGTTCGTCCTACATTGACCGATTGGCGAACCGAGCTCATGGAACTGTGGCAAGTATCGTTTCCATCCTGTACAGCGATGTGGAAGGTGTCACATATGCCACAGGCTACCAGAACGACACAGATGAGACTGATGCTGATGGCCGACCTCCGCACAGCATTGAAATCGTTGTCCAGGGAGGCTCGGATGCCGCAGTCGCAAATGTAATCTGGAAAAATAAAGCTGCCGGAATCCGCGCATATGGGTCTTATTACTCCTATGCGACCGATATGAACGGGAACAGTCAATACCTCGAATTCACAAGAGTCAAAACAGTTTACCTGCTGCTGTCCATAAAAATCACAAGTGCTGGTGGACTTGATGATGACTACGAGGAAAGAATCAAAGCGCTGTTGTCCAACGAGAGCCCTGAAGTGGGAAAACCCATTCGTCTTCAGAGGCTCATCCGCCCAATTCTGGAGAATATCTCTGGTGTGGATTATGTCGAAATCCGAGGAACGCTGAACGAGAAGTCTGATGTCAGCAGTGTTGAGGATAGTAGTATGGCAGTTGGCGTTGTTGCTGTCTCTAAAGAGCAGCAACCGTTGATCGTCGCAAATGGGATAAGGATTGTGAAAGTATCATGATTTCATCATTTGAGGAAATGCGAGCAAAACTCCCAATGCAATTCAGACTTGGCTCATTCGCTGTTGGATATTTTGTTGACTATACATGCGATAGTGTAGATGATTTGAAATCCATTCCGGAAAATGGCGCTATGGGAAGTTTGGCTTTTGTAGCCGACCCGCCCTCAACGTATAAAAAGGATTCTACCGGAAAATGGATTTTGCAGCGTTCTATTTGATGTGAAGGTTAAAAATGGCATATAAAGAATTAAGTGCGGAAGCTTTTTCGACTGGCGGAGAGAATCCTTCAGTAATTGATGGCTTCCTGGAAGCATTCTCAACTGAGTTCGATGAACTCACAGCTGAGTTCGATGAATTTGAACTTCTGAATTACATTGACATGTGCAGTGGCGTTCAGCTTGACCGCATTGGTCAACTCGTAGGTCTCACACGACATGAAGCCGGCCAAATGATTGGAAGTCGAGAACTCGCCGACGACGATAAAATATACAGCATCACGCTCAAGTATAAAGCGTATATCAATTCCTGCCGGTGCACACCGAACGATATCATCAACGCCACAAAAATAATCTTTGGTGCGACACAGGTTCTATACAGCGAGCGAACCGACACGCCTGCAACATTTTACCTTTCTGTTTCTGCACCTTTTTCCGACATCGTCATGACGTTGCTCGGCACACACGATTTGATAATTCATCCCGCAGGCGTAAAAGTTAGGACTTCTCTCTCAACAAAGGACACCGATACGTTCGGTTTTTCTGATTTGAACCCGAATGTATGCGGCTTTGGAAAGGGAAAGTTCGCCCAGTCGATAATGTGATAGGAGGGAATTGATACTATGGCAGACCAAAAAGCGACGGATCTGAACGAATATATCCAGAACCTTTTTTCTGCGAACGGCGTTCAGGCTCCTATTGCAGTTGAAGAATGGACCGGTGGATGGGCCGCTATTGTCGGAGGTGTCAACGGAGTCCCGACAGCGCAACAGTTCAACCGCGTCTTTTATATCATCAATGCAATCCTGAAGGAAATGTTCGGCAATGTAACCGACATTCAGCGAACCGCCAATGATGCCTTGCCAAAAGTGAGCTTTACTGCAAGCGCAATTGTTGAACTTCTGAAGCCCTATGGACTGATGGTCGGCTGTGATGCGGATTTATTAGACGGAAAACATGCCGAAGCATTTGCCTTAAAACAGCATAATCATGCTGCTTCGGATATCAATTCCGGAGTGTTGACGATTGCACATGGTGGCACTGGTGCGAGTGAAAAAGATGCCGCCCGCGAGAATCTTGGTGCTGCTCCGAAGCAGCACAGTCATCCTGCATCTGACATCAACTCTGGCGTTTTTCCAATCGCACGGGGCGGAACCGGTTCGAGCAATAAAGATACCGCCCGTGAGAATCTTGGTGCTGCTCCGAAGCAGCACAACCATTCTGCATCTGAAATCAACTCTGGCGTCTTCCCGATCTCGCGGGGCGGAACCGGTTCAAGCAATAAAGATACCGCCCGTGAGAATCTTGGCGCTGCACCAAAACAGCATAGACATTCTGCGTCTGAAGTCAACTCTGGTGTCTTTCCAATTGAACAGGGTGGAACCGGTTCAAGTAACAGAGATGCCGCTCGCGAGAACCTTGGCGCGGCACCGAAGCAGCATGGCCACGCTGCATCTGACATCAACTCTGGCGTTTTTCCAATCGCGCGGGGCGGAACTGGTTCATCATCCGCGTCTGGTGCTTGCAGCAACATCGGAGCTATGCCGACCGGCGGCGGTACGTTTCATGGTACTGTCTCCTTCGGTAACACGTCCTATTACATCAACACCTCCGGCGTAGCCAATTTCTCCAAATGTTACGGCGCAGTCTATAACGACTATGCGGAATGGTTCCCACGCGGTGGGGAGACCGAGCCTGGTGACATCATTGCACTTGATGTCACCAGCCAAAACGAACGTTATGTTCGTGCGGATGTTCGGTGTAAGATGATCGCTGGAGTTCATTCTGATGAGTACGCGATGCTGATCGGCGGCGAATACGCATCTGATACGGAAGACTACCACGAAAAGAATATTGGAAAGTATATCCCTGTTGCGTTGGCCGGGCGTGTTATGACACGAGTGACCGGGCCAATCTGCACCGGGGATATTATTTTGCCCTCTGACATCCCCGGAGTCGGACGAGCAGCGCGAAAGGACGAGCAATATTCTTCCTACTGCGTTGTAGGTTACGCCGTTGAAAGCGATGACAGAACTGATGTGCGAAGACTGCGCATTCGAGTAGGAAGGTGATGTTATGTCTACAAGAGGAGCTTTAATCTCACCGGATGAGTACATTGCTCTGAAAAAACTTGTAAAATCAGAAATTTCACGTCGAAGCACTTCGGCGAGTGTTGGCTCGATGACACAATATAACGGCAGTTCCTATGATTATGGAACGCAGCCGTCTAGAAGCGGTTTGGTTCTCGATGAACATATTCGGAAAATTACCCAGCCGGTTGATGCAATTTGTGGAAGCAACTATACCAAGGCCTCTCATAGCCTTGTTACTGCCGACACGTTGAATGCTGCGTCAGCAAAAATTTATGAGCTGTCACGGAAGAACCCAGCTGGCGGCAGAGACACTGGATGCGCTGCGTCCTGTTCGGGTCTTTGTTACTCCGGCTGTTACTCCACCTGCAGTGGATGTACGGGCAGCTGTACTGGTTCTTGCACTGGAAGTTGTACCGGCTCTTGTACTGGAAGCTGTAACAACACTTGCACGAACACCTGCACGGGAGGTTGTAACAATACCTGCACGAACACATGTACGGGGAGCTGTACTGGTTCTTGTAACACTTCGTGCAGTGGCGGATGCACAGGCGGCTGTGGCGATAGCTGTCAAATGGCCTGTTCGAACGGCTGTTCCGGCGGCTGCTATGGCTGCAGTGGAAGCTGTGGTGGTGGCAGTTGTGCTGGTAGCTGCTCTGGCTGTGGCGGTGACTGTGCAGGGCAGTGTTCCGGTGGCTGTGGTGGAAACTCCTGTACCGGAAACTGCGCTTTTTCCTGTTCGAATTGTGGAGGGCTTTGGTGATTTTAAGGAGTTAATGATGGAACCTATCACATTTCAGGTCAGAGCAGCAGAGACAGACTCTTTTTATAAACGGAATCGAGCCCTGTGTAAACTGATGCTGCAAGAAAGCATTGTTCCAGAAGACTTTACGATTTGCCAGCGGATGCGTCAGGGCAACAGGTTCTCTCGATGCTTCGCATACTTGTCGGTGTTTCAGAACCCCAACACAAAAGACTTCATTGCGTGGAGCAAGTACATCGAGAAGGTTATCTGCGCTATGGCGCTGGCCTGTGAGAAAAAGTTTGAATCCGATGCTGAGAAAAAGCTGTTCAGCTATGCCCTTGCTGTAAACACTTTTCCGGATGGTGCGCTTCATATCAAAGACCTTGCTCCATTCGACAATGAAGAGCTTCAGAAGATTGCCTCTCTGAGCCTTGATTCCGACGAACGCATCCTTGCAATGTATGTATTTGGCAATGCCATTCTGGGATTTCTTTCCAAGGATCAGAGCCGAGAACTCCACACCTTCTTACAGCTATTGGTGGCTTTTTCGAAGGCAAGTGAACAATATGCAGCTGTCGATGCAAAGATGCCGCATTTTGATGATATGAGGATAGACACATATGGAAAAGTCGAATAAAAAGAAATTCCAGCTTACGGCACAGGAAAGCCTCGAAATCGAGAGGCTGAATTACATCTGCAAAAGCTACCGATCGTTTATTTCAATCTTGGCAAGGGCGTACTCCGAGGCTCCTTCGGAGCAGTTGAAAGCCATGATCGAAGAAAACCAAAAGCTGTACCAGACTACGTACATTGAGCTTTCCTTGGCTCAAAATGAGCTCTTCGCATCTTTGATTGGGGCTGTGCCTCCGGATATGCGCTATGAGTTCGATTTCGACAGAATGGAAGTGACTTGTACATGGTGAAAGAAAAACCCGCGAGCGCTCGTGATTATGCAGATTACCTGTGCAAGCTTTTCGGAACTGCCGAGGATGGCGATTTTCGTGTCAGTCGTGGTGTGACATTCCAAATCACTGGCGACTGCACACTTCGCTGCTCATATTGCTATGAGAACCATAAAAGCTGCCAGTCCATGACGCTCGAAACCGGCAAAAAAATCATTGACTACATTCTGGACTTGTATGAAAAGGACGATGGCAATTTTATTTGCAAGAAAACCAAGGGAATCGTCCTCGATTTCATCGGTGGGGAGCCTTTGCTTCAGGCTGAGCTCATCGAAAAGATATGCGACTACTTCATCGCGGAATGCTGGAGAAAACATATCCCGATCGCTCCATTTTCGCGCATCTCCTTTGCCACAAACGGTCAACTCTGGTTCACACCCGAAGCACAACATTTGTTCCGAAAATACCACGATATGATGTCTGTGACGGTCTCCATCGATGGGGTCAAGGAACTCCACGATGCTTTCCGGGTGGATAAGAATGGAATCGGGTCATTTGATACGGCCTATCGCGCTTTTCAGGACGGAAAGAAATATGGCTGGTACAACTCCAAGATGACCTTTGTTCCGGGGTCTATCCAGTACATCATGCCGAGCATCAAGATGATGGTTGCTGAGGGATGCGAAGTCATTAACTGCAATTTTGCATACGAGCCGAATTATACGCGCGATGATGCTGCGCAAATCTACTCCGAACTTCGGAATCTCTCCAATTGGCTGATTGAGACCAGATGCTTTTCGTATATCTCAATCTTAGAGGCAGACATCGGGACCCCAAATGACCCTGCCGACGACAGAAATTATTGCGGCGGCACGGGAAACATGCTGGCCTTTGCACCGGATGGCAAGGCGTACCCCTGCATTCGCTATGCTCCAATCTCCATCGGAGAAGAAAAAGCATCAAAGGTCTGTTTTGGAGACTGCCATAACGGGCTTTATTCTACGGAGCAGCAACGAAAAGTTAAGGAAGAACTGGACAGCATCACACTGACGAGTCAGTCAACAGATGAATGTATCCACTGCCCGGTAGCAAGAGGGTGCGGCTGGTGCAGCGGATACAACTATGAGCTTTACGGGACAGCAAACAAACGGTATACGGGAATTTGCTACGCCCACAAAGCTCGTGTTCTGTCAGCTTGTTACTACCAGAACAAGCGCTGTTTAGAAATTGGCGATGTCGAGCCAAAGAAAATCTATCTTCCTCAAAAAGAAGCTGAAGAAATCATCGGAGCAGAACTTTCTGAGGAACTGTTCTCGCTAGAGAAAAAAGCTGAGGAAAAGGAGGAGAGGATACGTGGCGATTCTGGTCGTTGAAAAAAAGCTCGAATCCGAGACGGACTGTTGGTATAAGTTCATGTGCGACAAGCCCGCCGACATTGATAACCTTCCAACCAGCACGACAAGAGGAGGCTTGTCAGGAGTTAAGAAATACGCTCACAAGACAAGCATTGCATACTGTGTCGCTACAGCACGAGTATATATGCTTGACAATGATGACTCCTGGCGTTTGCTTGCTGGAATCCCCGAATCCGAGCTTGAAGCTCTCGAACTCAAAGCTGAAACGATTGTTCAGCTCAAAAAAGAAGCAGAAAGCATTGAAAAATCTATAGAAGAAAAGGCCAACACCATAGAAGAACAAGCCAATAAAGTGACTGAGATTGCAGACAAAATCTTTGCACTCGGCCCTTCTGCCGGAGATGGCATCTCGAATAACGCGAAGGGATACATTTTGACTCTGTTCGAAAACGCCGCATATAAAAACACAGCTATGCAGGCAACTTACAATGCACTGCGGGAAGAATGGGGAATGGGTTCAGGCACTACAGTTACCTCTAGTACTACTGCAACCCTCGGCAAAGCTGCTATCGGGAAAATGGTTCTTGGCACGGTATAGTCATATCGGAGGCAGTATGACCAGCTACTATTATATGAATCTTTGACCACGCTGATAGGAGGAAGATCGTATGTGCCATTATGGCGCAAAAGTCAAACATCAAGCCAATCATATCATTGAAAACCGTGTTCGGGAGGGATGATAATGACCTACGAGAAACAGAGCTGGATTGACGGGAAGACCACCGTGTATGCAGCCAATATGATGCACATTGAACAGGGCATTGCAGATGCAGCGAAAGCCATCAACGAGTTGCAGAAGAACGCTGGCAATACAGAGGAGGCCGGAATTACTAAAAAGACCAAGCAACTGGTTGCAACATTGTTTGCTAATGCGGCCTACAGCAATGCCACAATGCAAGCTACGCTACAAGAGTTGTGCACAGAATGGGGAATCGATATGCCAATTCGCAAACCCGATACCCCAAGCAACGGTCTGCCGACTCCGCTCTACATGCTGGCCGCGCAGAAGACCTTCGTGCAATCCAAGAAAGAGTTCATTGACACTGGGCTGAAGCTGTTTGAAACTGTGAACGATTCGATGGAACTGACATTGCTTGCAACGTTCTCGGTTGCGGCGGGCACGTACAACGGCAGTTCCCCGGCTGCACTGTTCGACTGCTTCAGTAATAGTAGCAACGATCAGCGCGGTGTCTTTGGCTGCACTTGGGGGAACGGCAATTTCGGTGTCAACGTCTATCAATCTTCCGGGGCATCGAACACTCTGGTGGACGACACCAAGTTGCAGCTGGCCATTCAGATCAAGGGCGGCAAATATCGTATGACCAAGGACGGGACATTCGGTGCCTGGAGCAGTATCTCGAATTACGGGACCGGCAAGACAGTCTCCAAGAGCCTGCTCATCGGCGCTGCCTGGGGAGATGGCACGGAAAAGAAGTTCTACTTTGGCGGCACGGTGTACGACTTCCAGGTATATGGCAAGGTGCTGACGGACGCACAGGTCAAGGCCCTGCTGGCGGCGGGCCTCGGCGATACCACCGATACTCCCAGCAGCACTCTGCCGACGCCGCGTTATAAACTGGAAGCTCAGAAAACCTTTGTACCGGCCAATA
>OGRO01000188.1_pt1 | contig 62899 bp, 69 predicted proteins | sample 1553451 | NCBI WGS metagenome assembly OGRO01 (sample SAMEA2580021, study PRJEB22360) | human gut metagenome | reverse complement strand
TTGACTTAGTAAGTATGATTATGAACCTAAGTCAATCACGCTTTTTGTTGTAGCGCGGTTTTTTAAGTTCGTGCCGTTTCTAATCAGCTTTAACGTCACTCCTAGAAAATAACTAGGCTTTTTGACCGTATACACTTGTGAGTGTTCTCTCACGTATTTATAGCTAAAAATAAATGCTATAATTTGTTGTCCAAGGTAATAAACCGGGACAGCTACACTATTTTTTCGAGACTTTGTGTCTATTGTCTGCTATATGTTCCTGCTTTTGGCAGTGCTTTGTATAGAGGAAACATTGGATATTAAAACCTCTAGCAACCCTACACACTTTTAGTCTTTTGCTTGTCACTCTAGGAATGGCAAACAGTACCTATACATGAATAGAACTGTTTATATTTTTGTTGTGGAATTAAAGCGGATATGCTAGAATTGTTTTGGGAACTTTCCTAGCTTGCAACCTGCTAGTTAGAATTGCCGTTCTGCTAGTGGGTGCTTGCTTTAATTCATGTTGAATTGTTAAAATTGTATCACATGTTTATGTGATTGTCAACAAAAACTTTTGATTGCAACTATGTGAGTTTGCAGAGCCTTAGCACTTTGTTGTTTTCTTTGTTTTGTTGAGATTATCTTATCACAAGAACTTGTGATTGTCAAGAACTTTTTCTAATTTGTTGTTTTTGTGGTTCGTTCTTGACTTGTCTATACTTTATCACATGTTTATGTGATTGTCAACATGTTTATGTGATTGTCAACATGTTTTTGTGATTTTATTAGAAATTGTTTTGTATAAATAAAAGCTATGTTAAACGATATGTCATAGTTTTAAACTATACAAAATAATAATATCAATACTATCTCATATAGTTTTAAAAACTACATCAAACTTGATCAAATGATCAGAAAAAGAATGGTCAATATATATCTATTATCCACTGTTTTTGTCTAACCCGGGGTAGTTAAAACTAATTAGATGGGCTGGAAATGCAGTAAACTTTATAGCTGATTCATCCATACACCAACTCAAAAATCTAACCATCTCCCAATCCTCAAAATCCCAACAAAATCAAGCAAAATCTCAATTTCCCCATCTCAAACCACTTATCGTACCCCATATCGTCAAAAACCTTATTTTTCAACCATTTCACTCACTTCAACCCCTAAATTTTAAAATCCCATCATACTAAAATCACACCCACAATCCTATTTTCTTCCTTATATATAAGCGTTTTCACCGATAACGATTTTTCCATCAAAAGTCACACTCAAGAATCTCAACATATTGGGGGTATATTAAAACCTTCGCACAAATCATCTTTTAAATAGAGATATCCATATATAAAACAGCAATAAAAAAGGACTACAGCCAAAGCCATAGTCCAATAAACCAATACTTGATCAATAGAAATATATATTTATTTTTTGGATATCATATTTATCTTTAAAATTCAAATTATATCCATCTTTCTTTTTTACTTTTTCATTAGCAGGGACATATACATAACCAGTAACTATTCTCGTTAATTCTCCACTACTATTATAACATAACGCAGAATATTTTGCAGATTTAGTAATAGGTGAAGTAAAAACAATATCTCTATATATCCAACCATTATCAATATACTGATCAGAAATATTATATTTTATATCAATAGAATCTGCTCTATTTACACTTCTCAAAGATATCTTTAACTGTTCGTCATATTGTATTGGATTATTAAAATCTATTACACGTCCATTATTATATTCCATTAATGCAATAATATAAGTATTTTTATTTACTATATAATCATTTGTGTTTTGTCTAATATAAAATCCATCCTTATCGTATTGTTTAATAGAAATATTAACATTAACAGTAACATCATTATTGTTTACAATTTTGATCATTTTATTATACTGTCCCGAATATGCATTTTCAGGAATATCAATCAACTCATAACTTACATGATCTTTTAAAGCATCCTTGACAGTAACCTTACAAACATAATTTTTATTATTATATTTGGCGATTATTTTAACAGAACCATGTTTTAATGCTTCTATATGTCCATAATTAGTAACTTTCACAACATTTTTATTAGAAGAAGACCATCTAGCAGAATATATTTCCGTTTTTCCTTCATGTATTTTCAAATTCTTTACTTCGCCAACATACAAAGTAAGCTTTGTATAGTTCAATTTAACCTTATTGGCAGCATAAATATTTTGTGGTACTAATTGAATAACGGTAATAACCATTACAATGCATAACACAAAACTAAATATCCTCTTTAATATCTTCAATTTCTTCATATACAATTCCTCCTTTAAAATTAGATATATTTATTTTACTACCAAAAGAACAATAGTGCAATAATCACATTTTTATAAAGAGAGAATAATACATCAAAGGAGGAATCAAATATGATACAAGAAAATGAAATACCAAAATATCTCAAGTCAACAGAAAGTAATATCTCAAAGAGTAACCGCAAATCAAAGCACAAACATCATTATGAAGAATGCCTGATTCAAAACAAATCCACATTCGCAGGAAAAACTCATCTTAATACAGGTTTATATACCTACTGTACTATTTGTGGAAAAATAAATGAGCGATTCAAGGAAAATAAATCTATTGTAAAAGATTATATCAGAGAAGTTAATTCGCCAATAGGTAAATACAAATGCTACTCTCGTATTTCTGATGAGGAATTATATGGAAAGTACCACGACAAATTGCCAGTATTCTTTGTAGAGGATATTTACAAAGAGAAGTATGTTGATTTGGAACAAACAGAAAGGAATAAAACAAATGAGCAAAGGTAAAATTTTTGAATCACTAAAAATACCATTCGTAAAAACTTGTCTTATATGTGGAGAAAAATATTATAAACGAGTTACCAAAAAAAGGTAAAACAAAAGGGTTAGATTTGAATTTTGTATCAAAAGAAACATTTTTCTCATTACATTATTATTATGAATATCACTGTTATACATGTGGATATGAATGGCAAGAAAAATATCTGTAACAGAGAATAGTCGTATAGGTACATCATACATGTACCCAAATGAAAATATTAATCCAAAACACCACATACCTAAACCAATCAATAACAATCAACCAAAAAATTATAGAGCTTGTATGAAGCGTAAGCGAAATACAAGCGTAATAGTCTGTCTTATTAATAATGTTATATATCTTCTTTCAGTTCGGCAAAGTGGGTTTCATCCCCTACCAATTTCTAAAATAAAACAGACATGTGGGGGTTCAGACCTACTTTACTGAACGCTCGCAAGGTTCTCTTCCACTTAATTTCAAATGGAGAATAAATAAATATCACATATAAAGGAGGAATTTTTATTGCAACAGAAAACAGAATACTTTACTCGTTTTCCAAATAACTATATTCAAGGAAACATTAAAACTAAATATGGAGTTAGTCGTAAATTCTATATTACTTATATCCTTATTGATAAATATAGGTCTTACGAAGACTATAGTTGGATTACTCTTAGAAAAGTTCTAAATTTCTACGGATACAAGACACACAAACGCAGACCGAAAGCTGTTCAAGAAATTCTTGATGTACTGGAATATATGATCAACAACAAAATGATTGAAGTTCAACAGGATCTTGACACGCTTGGATATGATACTGGCATTGAAATTAAGATCATTCCTGAAAATTTTGATGCTGTTGACAAGTTCTCAAAAATCACATCTTCTCAGCTTGATTTTATTATGATGAACGAATCTAGTATTAATAAAGAGAATATATTAATGGCTTTTCTTTATATTAATTCGTATATTTTCATTCGTCCCAAAAATAAAGATAATGAAGAAACTATGTATAACCCTGAAATTAAACCAGAAGCTTTTTGGCGAAGTATAGAATCTATGTCAAAAGAACTTTCTATGTCAAAAGATACCATTAATCAATGTATTCAATATCTCACATCTTCTATTGGCGACAAAGAACCACTTCTAATTAAAAAAGAAGTTGGTAGTGTTCAACCTAATCCAAAGAAACCACCACAAAATGTACCAAATATATATGTACTTAATAAAGAAGGATATGAGCAAGAAATTGAATGGGCTATTGCTAAGATGTTGGAAATCTACAATGTAGACTCATTTGGAGAAATCAAAAACGGCAATAAGTCGTAAATAAAACAGAGAATAAACATATGTAACAAATTAACGCAGCACTCAAAGGAGTTGATTGCAATGAATAAATTTTTAAACAGTAAAGGAGAACTAATTAATGAACAGAACCGTAACAATTACATCAAAGAACCATAAATACCAGAATACATATGGAGGCAATATTTATATGTCAGATTTTTGCACCGATTATGAAGGCAGTCGTAATATTGCTGATAGAATTATTTCGGATTGGAAAGACGATCTTTCACGTCATAAACAAATGGAAAACAATATCAGAAGTTATAGAGAAAGGAAGATGAACAATGGCAGATAAAAATATGACAGTTTCAATTGAAGAACAGGAAATTTGTATTAATGCAATGCGTGATGAGAAATTCGCAACAATTTATGCTTCAGATTCTACATATATTACTAAATTGGATAGATTGTGCAAGGAAAGTCCTGATATGTACTCTCTCATTTAAGATACTGGTAGAGGTAAGAAATATTTATTAAAGGATAAAACATTAATCAGTTTTAGAGCAAAGAAACGTGAACTTACAGATGAACAGAAAAAACAGGCGGCTGAACGTATGAGAAAATATCAAGCTAGTAAATCTAACTGAGATACCCTTTCTAGCCAGAATTTCTAATGTACACCATTGTACAGAAAATTCTACGCCATTCGGTGAACAAATACCCATCTAAAAGTTGTAACTTGAAAATTTAAACAACTGTATTAAAGGAGAATTAAATAACTATATGTGTAGTATATGTGGAAGAAATGACGGTCTACATGATTATCGGTGTCCTTATTACTCTCCACCTCATCCAAAGTATCTATGCTGTTATTGTGGCGAAGGTATTTATCAAGGTGAACGCTATCTTGATAATGAAAACGGAGAATATATGCATGAGGACTGTATTGGATGTTTGGGGACAGACAGAGTAATTAATTGGCTTGGATTTAAATACAAAGAAATGGAGGACTACGATGAATAAAATTGTAAATAAACTAAAAGATAAATTACCTCAATTTTGCAACACACAAGATTTCTGGTATGTGAAATTTAAGGATAAACAGTATTATATTGATAAAAAGAGATTTCGTAAAAAGTTAATATATAAATTTCTAACATTTATATCAATTACTTTCATTTTTGTTTTCGCAATCATGGTTGACAATTTATGTATTAGAACAATAGGATTGGTAATTTCTGTTGATACATTTGGAATTGTAGCTTTCAACGAAGGAAAATCTGAAAGTGAGTAAATAGAAATTTCATTTGGAGAATATAATGGTGGGAAATAATAAAGATAAAAGGAGGATTTTTATATGGTCAATTATGAACCAGAGTTAATGTACGCATTGGATTCTAAAAGTGAATATGCTGATTGGAAGAATGTTTACAATGTAAGTGGCAATGATGTACTTTATTGTCCTATTTGTTTAGGAAGAGTCAAACTTTGGAATGGACAAAATCCAGATAAAACATACAAAAAACAAAGATGTTTCCATCATATTGATGGAATGTGTTCACAAGAAAGTAGGATTCATTTTGCTTATAAAACTTGGCTGCTTGATAAAAATAGTAAATTTAAAGTTGGACAAACTATATACGAGGTTGCTAACTCATGTATTGAAAAGACTTTTCACACCAAATTTGGAGATTATCGTCCTGATATTTTTATAGAAACTATAAATGGGCAGGAATTTTATGTCGAAATTGCTAATACAAACAAGAAAACAAATGATTATATTGAAAAATGGGATGAGCTTGGTTGTGATGTTTTAGAGTTAGATGTGAATGAGGAACTTCTTAAAGTAACGACAGATGACATCCCTAAATTTAAACTTATCTACTCATCTTCTACTGGTGAATGTTTTATAAAACATTATGTTAGACAAGATTATGATGATTTGATTACTTTAAGAAAAACTTATTGGAAAAGAACGGACTTAATTGAGTATAAAATTCAGTGGGAACGATTAGATTGGTTCTGGACAAAGCTTCAAGAATATTATACTAATAAATCAGTACAAGCAGATTTAATTGATGCCTTTCAATTATTAGAACCTGAAGATCAAAGATTTATTTGTAAAAAAATGAATGGAAAACACTCATCGTTAAGATATATTCTTGAGAAGAATTATATAGATTTAGATGATTATGATAATGCACGATTAAAACATATTGGACTAACCATCAAAAATCTTAACAAAGAATTTGGTTATAGTAGTAGCAATAAAAAAGAAGATACATACTTATTCAGAAAATATAACCATATAATTTTTAAAGATGCTGTTTATTGGGAAAATCGTTCTCACTTACTTGTAGATGAGTTTATTACAGACACAGACGTATTTAATTTTTTTCATCCAATAATGGAAAAATATTATAATGAACATACAATACCGCTCAGAGAGGAAATCAAGAAGAAAAAAGAAAAAGAACACAAAAACGAAAAGTATATAAGTGAATATTTATCTCCATGTATAGACAATATGATAAAACAGATACATAGTAGTAAAAAATCGTCATGGAAAATTATTTATGATGTTTACTCTAATGAGGGAAATACATATTTAAATATTAAAATATCTCTTCTTAATCATTGGTTTGAACACCTTACATTTAATATTAATTTATTGAATAGCATTTCTGAAATTGAAATAACTAATAGCATTGTAAAGGCAATGAATAAGTTATTAGTTCAAGGAAAGATTGGTGATAATCATTTAAGGATAATGGAATTAAAGGAGAAAAATGCTGATGACAAACAATAATATATATATTCCCTCTATTGATGCAAAAGATATTTATTTATCAGCACATTACATTGAGGAAAATCCAGAAGGATATAATTTAAAGCTCAAAGATGGACAGTATAATTTACGAAAATTTATCAATACACTTGATTATAGCTTAGACCTTATAGAGTTAAAGGATATTTATTATAGAAAATTCAGAAAACATGATTTTTCATTTAGAATTAAAAAACATGATTATTCTGTAAATGTAATTAATCTCACGTTTAAGTATTCTGTAAAAGAATGGAATCAGATGAACAAAAATACTTTTGTCAGGCTTGGATATGATTATAGAAATCTGTCTTTTAAAGATGGTATTGCTAAAAATAGCGAAGGTGAAATTGTTGGAATTAAGACGAATGAAAAAATTGAAAACCCAACTGATATACCAAAGCCATTTGTTAAAAAGCAGGTAAATATCTATGATAAAAAGGATAAAACTGTTATTAAAGAGATTCAAACTCAATACCATAAAAAAGGTGAACCGAAGACTATAAAGACAAATGCAGAACTTAGAACTGAGTTGTATAAAGATGGATTTATATGTAATGGTATTAAATATTGTCGTATGAAACGTTCTACTGGCTCTGCAAGAGTTGGTAAATGTCTTTTTATCAGAGAAGATTTATATGAACCGATTATAAAATTCAGTTCAGGTGGTCTTAAATATAACCAAGGAGATCCGATTGATTTAGCTGCATATGAGGGATATATTGCTCTCCCATCTAGTAGCATTATTGATACCATTCCAATTAAACCAGAAAATATTCTTTTAATTGATGATTATGACAGCGTGTTTAATGAGGACGTAATCGAGACTCATGATGAAGACGGATGGCTTAAAACTACTGAAAAGAATTGTGAAATTACAAATACAATTTGGGATGGTCAGTCTCTTATGGATATATCTCTATTTGGTGATTATTCAGAATATGGTATGCTTCTACTTAGAAATCTAATGTTCAAATCTTGTTGTTTCAACTGTAATATCCAACAATGGTTCAAAGATAATAATATAACGGATGTGTCTCAGCTTAATGGTAAAACAAGAGCTACACGAATTGAAGATGTAAAGTTAATTACCACACCTAACAGTATTAAATATTTGAAATTTAGTACATGGGATGAATGGCTTAACCACTTATATCCTGATTTTGGTGTTGTAAAGCATGATAAGAAAACTCATTTCTTTGGAGGTCGCTTAGTACAGACTCATTATCAGTTGCTCAATACCCTTCAGATGTCCAAAGATGAAGTAAGAGAATTTTTGCAGGAATCGCTTGACTTTGCACAAATGCTTAGAGATAGACCAGAAGTTGTACGTTATTACATTAAATATCCTGATATTGATGAAATGTCACCTATGGATAAACCTATGAGTAGCAAGAATGATGTGGTTTATAATTTAATGTGTGTAAATGATAATTTTACTAAAACTAAATATTATCAAGACTTTTTACATGATTTATTGGCATCATATTACAAAAATCTCAAAAATGGGCATATCTATGTAAATGGTAACTACTCTACTCTTCTTGGTAATCCAATAGAGATGTTACAGCAATCAATTGGTAAGTTTGAAGGAAAAAGTCAAATTGGAATTGGTAATATACATAGTACACGCTTTGAATATAATAAAACTCTTCTTGCCAGTCGTTCACCTCATGTTACAATCGGAAACATTTGGCTTCCATATAATACGGAGAATAAATTGATAGATTGTTATCTTAATCTTACAAATGAGATTGTGTGTATTAATTCTATTGGAGAAAATGTATTGCAGAGGTTATCGGGTGCTGACTTCGATAGTGATACAGTAATGTTGACAGATAATGAAAAGCTCATTCGTGCAGCTAAAAGAAATTATCAGTTGTTTAAAACACCAACTGCGAATGTTGATTCTACAAAGAAAAAAAGATATTATACACCAGAACAGCAAGCAGATCTTGACATTAAAACATCTGTAAATAAAATCGGTGAGATTGTTAATCTATCTCAGGAATTAAATTCTTTACTTTGGGATAAGATGTATCATGGTGCTACTTATAATGATATTAAGGAGTTATATTATGATATATGTCAATTAGATGTAATGTCTGGAATTGAAATTGATAAGGCAAAGAAAGAATTTATTATCAACAACGGTAAAGAGTTAGATAAACTACGTGAAAAGTATGATGAACTTTTGCGTGAGTATGAAGAGAATGAAGAAGGCGAATTAGTAAGAGGTAAGAAACGTATGCCACACTTCTTCTCTCATATCTCTAAACAAAAAGGATATTACAATCCTGATAAGAAACATTATTGTAAATGTCACACTTCAATGGACTATTTACAGACCATTATTAATGGATTCAAAATTAAGAATCCATATAAAAAGGATTGGCTACCATTTGTATCTATATTAGATAACTCTTTATTTAGAACAAATCGTGTAAATCAAAAACAAATAAATAAAATTTATAGTATTTTAAAAAGATATATAAATGAAAGAAAAAATATTTACGCTTCTGACTCAGATACAAAAGAAGATAAAAATGAAAAAGCGAATAAATTAAGAGAAGACCTTATTTCCGACATTGAAGATGAAACAATTGGATTTTCTACATTATATCGTCTGCTCTCTTCTCTTGAAGATAAAGAGAATTCTCAAATCAAAAATCTTTTATTAGAAATTATGTATCTCTGTGGCAATGATAGTTTCAATAAAGCTATTATCCAGTCGAAACATGAAATTTCCCAATTAGAAGAAAATGGTGCTGATGTTAAATTGTTTGATATTGGCTTCAAAATTACAAAAAAACAGGCAAAATGCGAAATCGACAGCTAATTACGGCTCTAGCTGTACTGCATATTTTTATTTTACATAGGAGAGGGTAGTTTTCTATCTATTATTTTTTAATTACTGCCCTACTCTATTGTAAAATTCTATGTCTGCTATTATAGCAAAGGAGGAATTGCAATACAAGAAGAAAAAAAATATTATAATCAAAAAGATATAATAAATAACATTTGTGAAGAAACTGGTTGCTCTATACGTGACGTTACGCTTATTTTGAATTCGTTGGGTAGTGTGGTAAAGGATAAGTTTGGTGATAGGAATAATTATGTAGAAATAAAATTATTTCCAGGACTAAAGGTAACTTCAAGATTTATACCATTTGAGCAAGCTCAGTCTAATTTAAAAGGTTATATAAATAATCACGATATGTTATTTTTATCTGCTGACTTTAGCAGAAATTTTAAGGATTCTGTAAAAGAATTACATAATAATTTAGAATGAAATCAGCTTTTCTTGGCTGATAAAACAGAGAATATAATAGTATAAAGTTCGTCTAACATATGGCTATAAGTTAGTTGATGTGATGCCATATGAAAAACTTGTGCATGTGTGATAAAACCAGTTAAGTACATCAAGCGAGACTGTACCATGCATTTCTGTGGAAGATATATAGGAATCAAACCTATGGGGAACGATTCGAAGGCGTTTTCAAACAGAACAATTCTAAAAATCATTTCTAAGATTGGTACATATTCATATTGTACTCCTCTTCTTATATGTGTCGGTGACTGTGATACAATTCTTGTAGTATGGTTGCCGATTATTCTTTTAATCTCTTATAGCTCAGTTGGTAGAGCATCGCACTGTTAATGCGAAAGTCGTAAGTTCGAGTCTTACTGGGAGAGCTTTTCTACTTTTGTAGGACTGGTTGGTTTCGGATCAGGAGATGTTAAATCTCAAAAATAAGCATGGCGACATGTATAAAGTGGTTCTTATCGTATTATAAGGCTGCGACTGTGAAATACAGTTTAACGGAAAACACATAAAATCTACGCCCAATCTTCTATTCAAGGACAACTGTTGGCGAATATGGTTGATTGGTGGGTGTCTTGAAATAGGCACTGTAGTAACGCAGAAATGTGGGTATGATTTGTGTACTATTGGTGGGAATATCGCAAGTATAACCGCTGATAGGATTTTGGTAATATCTCTTAAGTTGAAAAACAGGGATGGAATCAAAAAGCAAGGAGATCGCAATCCGAGCAGGATGGTGATGATTGGGCTGTACTCAAAAGGTACGGATGATCAAATGTACACCTCATCGTCCATAATAAGTACATACTTTTGAAAGAAATCAAATTATTTTAGGTAAATAATATTTAAAAGAAAATTACAAAACAGCAAAAGTGTGTGCGACCGCAAAGAGAAAAACAACTTATTCACCTGTAATATGGTGACATATAGCACTCGCAAGGTGTTATATGAGAAAGTACAAGTACGTGCAACTCTAATAGGCTGCAACCTATGAATCTCGCAAGGAAGAATGTGCAGAAAGAAAATCTATAATACTTTGTGGTAAGAGTTTGCCGATTATGTCAAAATCGGTGTTGTTGCTAACTACAAGCTAATCGCTTGTGTGATAAACTGTGTCCAACCACAGTAAGTGTTAGTGTATTGAGTCAAATATCTCAGCTCATATTAAGTAAGGATCTCATACTTCGGTATGGGATTTTTTATTTTGGGAATTAGTTCAGTTTGGTTAGAACGCCTGATTTGGGTTCAGGAGGTCGTGGGTTCAAATCCTACATTTCCAACTACTATCCTACTTTGTAGGAAATAAATCAAGAAAGAAGTGAAAATTATTAAGTACATTTCAAAAAATGAAATTGAAAAATTATTATTCGAAGGTATAATTAGAAACACAAGACGAGGATATGTAGATCGCAGAGGCGAACATATTGGATATTACAAGACTTGTGGTGGAAAGCGTTACATCGAAGATAAGTATGTTAAGTAGGTTTTGCCTATGAAAAATCGAATTGAATATAAAGGTTTTTATATTGACAAGACTGAAAATGGCTATCGTATCTGTAGACAAGAAGATACAGAAAAGCATACTCATCTCTCGAATCTTAATCCGTCATATAGACTTATAGACAATGTGTTATCAAATAAAATTCCAACTCGTTGTGGATGTTATTATTTAGAATCACATATTCGTTTGAGTTATGATGAAAATTATATTAGAAATATTCGTGAATATATCAAAGTAAAACAGAATAAAACGAAACAAATGTATTTTAATCCTGGCAGAAAGCGTTCTGGTGGGAATTTTTAATTTTATGGAGGAAAAGGAAAATGGCAGCTAGTAAATTAAAGTTCACAAGAACAACTACAGACAAATTAACAGTAAAGGCAGGTACACTCTCAGAGGATTGTACTACTATTACATACACAGATGAGAATGATATGGAGCAGGAGGTAAAGGTAGCTGATCTGCTTACTTCATTTAAGAATCAGGTAATTGATTTTACTGTTGCATTAAAAACAGATGAGGAGCTGGATATTCCGTCTGATGAAGAGTAATAGAGAGTAGGTGGACATTATAATCGACTTATATAGATTAGAAAATGAAACAGATTTTGAATGGAAATTGAGATGTTGTCTTGCGAAAAAGCGCAAGGAAACAGATATGGATTGGATTGAAATTCGAGATATGCTTGGATTGAACATTACACCAGATCAGCTTAGAAAACAGGCTGTTGGATATGAAGAGTATGATAATTATATTCACAACTGTGAGGGTGCATCTGAAAGAATTTTATGTGTGTCAGATGTTCATATTCCGTTTAATTTACCTATTGATATTTTTTCAGGTTATAAGGGAATTGTAGACACTTTAATAGTCAATGGTGATTTATTGGATTGTTTTTCATGTTCTGCATTTCCTAAAAAATTCAAAATAAATCTTGATGAAGAACTTGTTTTAGGAAGACAGTATATTATTGATTTAATCAATCTGACTACACCTAAAAAGGTAATGTTTGTGATGGGAAATCATGAATACCGTATGCAAAGATACTGTTCTGATAGATTATCAAATGAATTACTTGGCATCATTCCAACAGATCCGCTAGAAATGATTGTAGACGATGGATTCAAAGTTAATGATGAAAGAAATAAAACCCAGACACAATACTCTTCTATTCGTGAAGTGTTTGAAGATTCAAATATTGAAATCGTTTATGATAAAAAATGGTGGATAAAAGAGGGTAATGTAATTTTCTGTCACCCATTAAATTATTCATCTGGTATGTTAAAAACAACAGAAAAGGCAGTCAATTATTTCTTGCGTGTAGATCGCACATTTACTGGAATCGTAATGGCTCATACCCATAAAGTAGGAAGTTTTACTCAAGGTGGAATAAAAATGTATGAGCAAGGTTGTGTGTGTGATTTGGATAAGTTGGATTATAACAACGGTAAACTTATAATTCCAAATCAGAACGGGTTTATGTATCTTGCATTGGATTCAAATGGTGACATTATTGATTCCAAGACAAGAATTATTACTAATTTCATGACAAAGTAGACCAAGTACGAGTGACTTGGTTTTTATATTATGCATAAGTAACTATGAAAATTGGGCTAATTTTCTACTTTTAATTAGTCCGATTATATAGAAATTGTGATGTTGCTGTCACAATTGTATGTATCGGAGGGAGTGTACTCAAATGAAACACTACCCTCTTTTTGTATTAAAAAAATAAATAGTTGAGAAAAAAGGAGAAAATTAAAATGACAAAGAACGAGGTATTAAAGGCAGTAGTAAATAAAGTTGAGGGAGCTTCACAGAAGGACATCGCAGTTATTCTTGATGCTTTTGCTGATGTAATTACAGAGACATTAACAGCAAATCACGCAGAATCAGTTGCAGTTGGAAAACTTGGAAAGTTTAAGGTTAAGACAGTTCCAGAGCGTAGAGGAAAAATTATGATGGGTGATCGCAAGGGTGAGGAATATGTAACTCCACAGCATGATGAGATTTGCTTTAAGATGTCAAAGTCTGCAAAACAGCTCTAATTCTAAGGTGGTGAAAATATATTGAAAACATTTGGTTTTACAGATACAAATGATTTTGCTGAATTTTTAGCAGATACTTTTGACAAGCTGGATGTTTGTACAAGAGATTATGACGATGATTGTTCAGAAATTGTAGTTGTGGCTAAGTATGATGTGATGAAAGATGTTCTTAATTCTGTTATTAAAAATACGAATTTTAAACTTGCTTCTTGTAACGATTTGAATGATCCTTATTTGGACGGTTATGATGATGCATTTATTCTTAGTATTGATTCTGAAATGAATGTATGTGTTCGGGCTGCCAAGTATGAGGGAAGTGATACTTATATCAATATGGATGAGACAGACATTGTATTTATTCATGGAGATGTAAGTTCAGCTTTTGTCAAGGATAATAAAGATTCTGGATGCATTATTCATGAATTCAACATTGGTGAGGACGCTGAAGATGTAGACGATGATTGTGATGGTAATTGTAAGAATTGCAGTTGCAGTGACGTAAGTGATGATTCTCATAAGAATATTACATTTGATAAAGATGAAAACGGAAATATTCACGGATTTACTTCTGTTAAAAGTGATGTTAATGGATATGAAAAGCGTGAATTTTATTCTAGTAAGCCGATTGATTTAAGTGATTTTGACGAATATAATTCGGTTGGAAGATTATTTGATTTGCTTGATTTTATTTTTTAAATATTTGGAGTGTGCGGTGTATGCTGCACACTCTTTTTGTATCCTCTCATAGACCACTAAAGATGTGGGGCAGACTGTAAATCTGTCGTCTTCGGATCGGCTTGGAGCGTTACCAAGTGGGAGGACTAGGTCAATCTGTTCGATTAATAAAGAGAATTATAAACATAAAGTTTATCTCTACCTTCAATAAATTAATAGATTGGAGGAATATAATGGCGAGTAAATTATATAATTTTTCACCTGAACAATTACAAAGCTTGCTCGATTCAAGTAATACATACACAGAAATTCTTAGAGCTGCAGGAATAAATTCATCAAGTAGCACAAATACGTTAAAAAGAATCATACATGAATATAAACTAAATACTTCTAAATTTGAAGAAAACAGAAAAGTATATAAACAACAAATGGCGAAAAAATCTTTATGTTCAGAATATGATATTGAATCGAAATTACATAGAAATACTAAAGTACAAAGTCATAAATTAAGAAATAAGTTAATTGAACTTGGATATAAAGAAAATAAATGTGAACTATGTAATATATCTGAATGGATGGGAAAACCTGTTAAACTGCAATTACACCACATTGACGGAGATCATGATAATAATGAATTATCAAATTTGCAAATATTATGTCCTAATTGTCATAGTATGACGGACAATTTTGGTGTATATAACTCTAAAAGAGTAATAAAGAATAAATTGATATGTAAAGAATGTGGAACAAAAATTAGTAAAAATAATAAAAGTGGCTTATGTATTTCTTGCTTACATAAGTATAGACGAGAGAATGCTAAAACAAAACGCAATAATAAAACGATTAAAATTCTTTGTCCATATTGCAAAACAAATTTAATGAATTCAACATCAACAATGTGTGAAATTTGTTACAAAAAATATAATACAGAAAAATTGTATAATATTATTTCAAGAGATAATTTAAAGAAATTAATAAGATCTACACCATTTACTCATATTGCTGATATGTATAAAGTTACAGACAATACAATACGAAAATGGTGTGATAAATATAAATTACCAAGAAAAGTATCAGATATACAAAAATATACAGATGAAGAATGGAAAATAGTTTGATGAAGCAGTTTAGTTATTACTACTACTGCTTCTTTTTTGTTATGAAAGGAAGTGAGAAAATGGCAGAACGAAGCAAAAGAATTGTAATGTATGATGAAGATAAACTTGAACATATAAATCCTGAAACATTAAAACTGTTTCAAAAGTATCAAGTAGATATGTCTATTCGTGATTTATCAGTTAATACTATTAATGCGTACAATATAGATTTAAGACAATGGTTTATTTATATGTATGATAATCAGTTTAATTTATCTGTATTGGAAGCAACAGAGGATGATATCACAGAATACTATTATTGGAGGAAACAACAAGGGAATAATGTTGCAAGACAAAAAAGAGTTATGTCTTCTGTTTCTGCATTTTACAAATTCCTTCGTAAGAAAAAATTGATTGTAGAATCTCCTACTGAATTTATTGATAGACCTAAAAATGGTCAACCTATCGCTGTGCAAACATATCTTACAAAAGATCAAGTGCAGTTAATGCGTGAAAAACTTGAAGAATATGGAGATATTCAGTTACAGGCATATGCTTTTCTTTCTTTAACTACTATGGCAAGAGTTACTGCTATTGGCAGTTTAAAATGGGAACAAGTAGATTTTGATGAAAGAATTTGTAGTAATGTGCTTGAAAAAGAGGGGAAAATTGTTGAGTTAAGTTTTAGTAGAGAAACTAAGGGGTATCTTGAGAAACTAATTCAATACAGAAAAGATAATAACATTGATGACCACGGAAGAATATTTATTACTCCATACACCAATGAAAATAAGCCGATTCAAAGTGGTACATTAAATGACTGGTGTAAAAAGATCGGAAATATGATTGGCGTTCCAACATTACATCCTCATGATTTTCGTCATAGTTATGCCACTTTGCTTAAAAATGAAGGTGTTAGCTTGGAAGATGTGTCTACAATGTTAAATCATTCTGGAACGGATGTCACAAAAAAATATTACATTAAAATAGACACTTCTAAGGTAAGAAAGTTAAAAGATAGTGTTGAAATTTAATAATCCTTCCGAAACAACTCAGATGTATGTAATTCGTGAAGAAACTGAGGATACCGATGAAGCTTTCGTCTAACATCAACAATTTAATTTAAACAAGAAAGCATAGTAACGTGATATTTGAGCCGAGAGGTGACGACAATGTAGAGAATAAATAGATATAACAAGCTGCTCACATCCAAAAGAAGTGAGGGCGGTCTGTCAATTCGTTGATAGATTTTTTACAAAGATTATTCTCAAACAGAGAATATATAAATGAAGTGATCAACAGCTACTCGTAAAGCTGTATATGAAAGCACGAGACAAAATTATTGAGTTAGTTGCTACTCTAAAAGCACCTTCGCTACTGATCATTGGCGTTGAACAATTTTATAAACACTATATGTCTGATTGCAGTAAACATAAAGCAATCCTGTCAGTCAATAAGAATCACTATGAAGTGAGCCGTTATTGTATTGATACAGCCTAACGGTTTCGTAATGAAATATGAAAAAATCAATATATCACATCTTGGCATTTGCTATTCATGTAGTATTGTAAGACCTACTTCTTTCCTACCGACATCTCGGATCATCGGTTTCTCTCAGCATTCAGAAATGAGAAGATGTTCGTGCTTCTCTGCGTTAATGAGAACCATTAGTGAATGACTGCTGGGCGGTCTGTCGGATGAGAGACAATAAACCTTATCAACTAGTCTTTGCTCCGAAGACTGAAAATATGTGGAGAATAATCAATAAGCATGAATGGATTGCGAAAGTTTTCTAATTTAAAACTGCATGTGTACAGTGCAATATCAGCTAGTTAGTGCTTTATGCTGATTATACTTGGCTCTATAGTATAAAGGTGATTATATCCGACTGTCTATCGGAAGATTTGGGTTCGATTCCCAATAGAGTCGCTGTGTTAGTAGCTTAGATGGTTAAAGCGTCAGATTGTGGTTCTGAATATCGTGGGTTCAAATCCCACCTAACACCTAATGATTAAAAGGAAAACGAAAAAATAAAAGAAAGGAGTGTACATATAATGGCAAGTAGATTGATTATTGAGCAAGAGCCGTTAAAAGTTGGACAGGTTCGTAAAGTTACATCCAATAATGGTGAAAAGATAGATTCTATTACTTTGCTCTTGAACAACAATGTGGAAATTTTGTTCGTGCCACGGGATGACGGGACATTAGATTTTTCAGTAAGTGATCCACAGTTTGATACATCAAATTTAGATTGTTCTATTGACAAAGAAGTATTGCGTGATTTATTTATGGCTATTAGAGACGGATATAAACAGGTAATTGCAAATGAAACTGAAAGTGAGGGTACAAATTCATGAAATTAAATATTAGCAAAACTATTGATGAAAATATTATTGGTGTAGATATTTCTGTCGCAGAATTAGGTACATCGGATACTGATGCTGCCACTGAAAAAGACATGCTACATAATTTTGTCAGAACAATCGAATATTCTAAAATATCCTTTAAATCTAATATGAAAGCCGACTCTAATGGAGATCCAGTTACAACTGATAGTGAAGCTGATGATTCAACTATTATCTCTGTTGAATTAAAAGATATTATCAACCAGTCATTTGTTGTAGATGAAAACCTTCACATTACATTCTCTGTAGATGTTACAAAGATTCCAGAATCAGAAGTCAAAGCACCTTTTGATAGTGTTGAGAAACTTGGCAAGGCAAAAGTTGAACTTTTCGCTACTAAGATTCAGGAAGAAATCGGTAAGAAGCTTGCTGAGATTCGTGCTTTAAATACTAAGTTTGAAGGTAAAACAGAAGTTATTCTGTAAAAAATAATGGGTGGCACTCTTCCACCCTAAATATGGCTCTGTGGTCTATAAAGGTAAGGATACCACCCTTTCAAGGTGGTAATGCTGTGTTCAAGTCACGCCAGAGTCATTATGATTTCGTAGCCAAGTTGGTCAAGGCATCGGACTGCAACTCCGAGGGCGTGAGTTCGACTCTCACCGAAATCTTTTCGTGCGGTAAACCTGATGTGAAAGCCTATTTTTTGGATGCATACGAAATTTAGGTGTGTAAGCTCAACACTTACTACCGCCCTATGCCCTTTGCGGTCTTCGGACTGGTACTGTTGTAACAATAGGATACGTCCTATGCAGTTTAGATGAAAGCTCGCCATTCGAGGATGGAATGAGAAAGGCAATATCATTTTGGAATTTTATCAAATATCAATTTTCTTAACTTGAGTTGGTATTTGTCATAATGAGATTTCCAATTAAATTCTTTTGTACTATATATAACATCTTGCTTGAGATTTTCAAGTTGCCGTCTATCGGTTTTATGCTTCATTATTGGTGGCAGTTCGTTTATTTCATTTTCATAAAACAATATTGTTGCAATAATACAATGTTTGTCAGGAAATAAAGCTACTAATTCTTGTTTAGTGCCTAACACTATTTCGGTAACGGCTACTACCCTATTTGTAATCATAGCTTTACGAAGAAGTTCGTATGATATTTCTGATTCCATTTCTGGAATTAGATAATATGATTTATCTATTAAAAGACTTGATATTTCTTTAGGTTTACAGAAATATTCTATTGAAAGTGTTCTGTCTTGATTCGATGTGATTGAATCTATATCGGATTGTTTTAAGACAACATATTTATCTTCTGCATATTTATATCCCTTTACTATATCTGAATTTGTTATTTCCTTGTTACAAGACGGACAGAATTTGATGTAACGTACTCTTTCTTTAGAGTCTTTGCAGAGTTGATTAAGCTCTATGGAATTGTTGCGTGATATTTTTAACATTTTTACTGGGATATATAAATCTTGAAATTGGATTGCTGTTTTGTATGATGTGTTCATGGGTGTTCTCCTTAGATGTTTTGATTAGTATGTGGAGAAAATTGAAAATTATGTATTTGAAAGAGTCATTTCATATGAGATGGCTCTTTTGTTATATACGTCTTTAGTTTAATTGGTTAGAATATCAGACTCCAAATCTGAGAGATGTGGGTTCGACTCCTACAGGGCGTGTTAGCACTATGACAATAGTGCTCTTGAATATGTGGTTCAAATCCACACACCTTATATTTGAAAGAAATGAATGCGCAGATTTTTAGTAGTTTATGAGGTAAGGCGTTGGAATAAGCGAGGTTCGATTCCTCTATTCAAGTTTGTGTGTAAATTGCACTTTCATTGGAAATTTAATATTGGAAATTATGAGAAGTCATTTCGTATGAAGTGGCTTCTTTTTATATTGGAATAAAAGGAGGTGGCTGTTAGTTTGGCTACGACAAAAGAAACACAGCCTACAAAATTAACGGCTGCACAATTAAAGAAGAAAGTTGAAACACAGGAAGAGAAAATCAAGTCACTTAAAGAAGGTGCTTGGTGTTACATGTGTGATACACATAAAGCAAGGGATAAATTTTATGTAAGTACAGATCCAATGAATAAAAGTGGTCTTACTCCAATTTGTAAGGACTGTGCAAGGAAGATAGCCCTTAGAATTGGGAATGATAAGGTTGAGCATGAGCCTGATAAGAACTCTGTAATCGAAACAATGAGGTATCTTAATAAGCCTTTTTTGTCAAAATTATGGGATTCTAGTATTCAAGAATCGGAAAATTTAGCTTCAGGAAAAGTTCGTTCTAATGGTTATTATTCATATGTAAAGAATGTAGCTATGGGACAATATAACACTCTAACATTTAAAGATTCAGATATTTTTGATAATAATACATCTGAAAATGAAACTCCTAAAGAATCAACTACTGAGGAAGAACTTATTGAATCTCACGCAGGATTAGATACATATGACAGTTTTTTGAAAAATAAAAACGATGTTATTCGATTACTTAGTTATGATCCTTTTGAAAAGGAGGATGTCGCCGACCAACCATTTTTATATTCTCAATTGTTAGGAATTCTTGATTCTAGTGAAGATGCTAACGAAGATATGATGCGTACTTCTTCTGCTATTTCTATTGTTCGTGGTTTTTTACAACAGTCAAAAATTGATGATACTGTTGCAAAACTTATGAGTGATATTTCCAATATTGAGCGTAACTCGGCAACAATTAAATCCCTGCAAGAAAGTAAAGGTAAAATTACTTCTGTTATTACAAGCCTTGCTCAAGACAGTTGTATATCTTTAAAGCATAATAAAAATGCCAAAAAAGGTGAAAATACTTGGACAGGAAAAATTAAAAAAATAAAAGATTTAAATCTTCGTGAAGGTGAAGTTAATGGTTTTGATTTGGAAACTTGTAAAGCAATGAAACAAGTAATGGATTTAAGTAATGCTTCTATTATGAAAACACTCGCTTTGGATGAATCCGAATGGTCAGACATGGTTGCTGAACAAAGACAAAAAATTGTTGATTTGCAAAGAGACTTGGATAAATATATTGAAATATCTCGTATATTACTTCGAGAAAATCTGGATATAAAAGATTACTTAAAGGATAAAAATATAAAGCTTGAAATGAATTTAGTTGATTTAAATGACTTATTCTCTTGTTTTTCAGAACAAGAATCCGAAAATGATGACTCTGAAAATGATTCAGAAAGTGAGGATGAAAACGATGAGATTTAAGGATATAACTGATTCATTAGATATGATTAAATACGATGATCAATGTATTCAAGAAGATATTATTTATGTAAAACCAGGTACATATGCAATGTCATCAAGGAAAATTGAATCCTTGGTAAAAATTGCTTATATGCAAAAATATTATCAATGTAATCCAGTAAGGTTTATAAATGACTTTTTCAATATAGAATTGTTGGATGCACAAGCTTGGATAGTTCAGCAAAGTTGGACATGCCCTAATGTGTTATTGGTGTGTAGCCGTGGATTTGGTAAATCCACTCTCATCGACATAATCATAATGTCAAAAAATATGTTATTTAACAACTATTGGACGTATATTGCAAGCGGTAGCGGCAGTCAGGCTGAACAAACTTTCACCACTTTGGAACGACTTGCAAATGATAATATTGATACAATGATGGGTTCTACTGGATATATATTTAAAGCTGAAATTGAAATAAAAAACGCAGCAGGGGACGGATTTTCACACGGAAGCAATGGATTTTCATATTCAACTTATAATGGTGGATTTACCCAGACCTTGAATTCTAACGTGGATCGAAAAAGAGGTATGAGGGGAAACGTAATTTTTGATGAGTGTGGTTTCCTTTCTGATGAAATGATGTCTGTTTATTCAGCTTTTGCAATTGTAAATAAAAGTTTTAAATCTGGTAAAGATAGAGATGGTAATAGAATTGATACTGTTCGATTAAGAGCAATCCCAAAAGAAATTCCAAACCAAAAATTCTACATATCTTCCGCTTCTGATACTTCTACAAAATATTATTCTCTTTATCGTGAATTTTCAAAACAAATGTTAATGGGTAATAAGGATTACTTTGTCGCAAATATAACATGTGAGGTACCACTCCACCCTACTATTCATGGTCAGATGATGGCACCTCTGTTTGAGAAATCTACTATTGATTCAGATATGAGAACCAATCCTGAAAAAGCTAGACGAGAATATTTTTGTGAATTCACTACTGACGCTGGAAGTGATGCCATTATTAGAAGAGGAGTTATTACACGAAATGAAGAAGTTCGTAAACCGCTTTTTTATAATGATACAGGTGACAAGAAATTTGTCATTACATATGATCCTGCCAGAAGTCGTGATAATTCAGTTATTCTTGTTGGAGAAATATATGATTTTGAACAAGTTGATGGAAGTATTGATACAAGAATGCGACTTGTAAATTGTATTAACTTAATAGACGTAGGAAAGAAGATTAAGTCTCCTATGCAAACACCTGACCAGATTGAATATTTAAAGAAAGTTATTCTTGATTATAACGGTGGTGCTGATTCTTATGGTAATATTATTGGAATTTATATAGATGCTGGTTCAGGCGGTGGTGGTGTTAATATTGCTGATTATCTCATGCCAGATTGGACGGATTCTGCCGGAATAGTCCATAGAGGATTGATTGATAAAGAATATTCTGCTGATTACGTCAAAAAATTCCCTAATGCGGTAGATAAGATTCATCTCATGCCTCCTGCTGCTTTTAAATCAGAAATGTATGAAGCAATGATTGAGTTGATTAATCAAGATAAAGTTAGCTTTACTGCCCCATATGATAATAAAGGATATTTAACTGTTTTTGATATTGACGAAGAAAAACTTTCTCAAGCAAGAGAAAAGATAACAAAAGAACTTAAAAAGGAAAAACTCAATGAGAAAGAATTTGAAAGTCGTTTAAATGATGAACTTGGGAAAATTCAATCAGTTAATACAAAAATGGTAAAACTTGATTGGCAAGATGAAATCGCTCTTGCTAATATGGATGCTTTAAAAGAAGAATTAGTAAATATGGTTCGTAAGAAACGTGAGTCAGGAAAAGATTCATTTGAACTTACACCTGAGAAAGCTAATAAGCTCCATGATGATCGTGCCTTAATTTGTATAGGGTACTTTGTAATAAATGTAGATAAATTACAAATAGAAAATTTTCTCTGATTAATTGGGAAAGTCCAGAAGTGGATAACCCACAGCAAGCGTAATGGTAGCTGCAACGACTAAGTGAGAAAACTTCATTCTACAAATTATATATGAAGATGCGATAGTCTGAACTCGTAATATAACTTAAAAATGAAATACGAGAATTAAGGTCGAGTGTAAAGACACTCTTGGAAGTACCTTAATCGCCTATTAAATATATCAGTTAAAGGAAGTGATACTATAACTGGTATTTATATGATAAAAAATGTTAAAAATAACAAACTATATATTGGTCAATCTACAGATATAAAAAATAGATGGGTGCGACATAAATCTGAATTGAATAACAATCGTCATATTAATAATCATCTTCAATTTGCATGGAACAAATATGGAGAAGATTGTTTTATTTTTGCAGTAATTGAAGAATGTTCTGTCTCTGAATTAGATGAGCGTGAGAAATTTTATATAAACAAATATAATTCTATGAGTAATGGATATAACTTGTGTGAAGGTGGAAATGGAATTCGTGGTTATAAACATACTGAAGAAGAAATAGAGAAAATGAGAATGATTCAAAATCCTAAAACATTACTTCAAATTAATAAAAATTTAGAAATTGTTAATAAATGGCATGGGGTATCACATGCCTCAAAAATTCTTGGTTATTCAAAAAGAAATATAGAATTATGTTGCAACATGGTTTATGGACATAAAACTGCATACGGATATTATTGGTTTTATGAAGATGACTTCAATAATAATAAAATAGATTGGAATTATTATACATCAAAGCAAAAGATTAATTATGATGGAAAATATGTTGTTCAAAAAGATTTAGATGGGAATATTTTATCTACCTTTAAATCTATAATGGAAGCACACAGAATGACTAATATTAATAGACAATCTATTCAATATTGTTTACAAGGAAAACAGAAAACAGCAAAAAATTATATTTTTGAATATATTTAATAGGTTTAAAAGTAACAGAATGATACGGCGTGTATGGCTTCTTACGCTCTCATGTGTGAACGTAGGAAAGCTATTACAAATAAAAAACGTCCAATAGAGGATGCAACAAGTTTTATAAACAAGCTTACAATCCGTAAAGCAAAATACAATTAAGGAGGTGCATTATCAAATATGCCTAGACCTAAGAAAGTAGATGCAAATTCTAATGCACCTGCTAAAGTAAATAATTCACAGAAGAAAACTACTTCTTCTACTCCAAAACAGCCAACCGCAAATGAAATGCGTGAATGGTATGAGAAAAATAAAAGTAGACTTGAACGTTACGAAGATGCAACAAGTGCAATTACAAGTCTTCGAGATATTCAGAAATCTAAAACATACACTACAATCAGTAATTATTCAAAGGAAGATGTAAAAGATTATATTAAGAATATTTCTTCCAATGAAGCAAGTCTTAGAAGTTTATCTCGCTATCTTTATTATCGTTCAGAAATCTACTATCGTCTTTGCAAATATTATGCAAATCAGATTGATTTATCAATTCGAAATATCGTTCCTCCATTTATAATTTCAGATAATAACGATGTAAAATCCACTTTACAAAAGTATCAGGAAACAGTCGATGTTGTAGATACTCTCGGATTAAATTATGAGTTTCGTAAAGCTGCTTCTATAACACTTCGAGAAGATGCATTTTATGGATGTGCTTATTACACAGAGGGACAGGGAATGTTTATTCTTCCACTTGATCCATCGTATATGAGAATTGCAGGTGTATTTCCTGATGGCTCATTCGCATGTGCAATGGATATGAGTTACTTTAAGCGAAATTCAGAGTTATTAGAATATTGGGGTGAACCATTCAATACTATGTGGAACACATATCAGAGTACAAACGAAAAATATCAGCTAATTCCAGAAGAATATAATGTCTGTATTAAATTCAGGTCAGAGGATTGGGAAACAATTGTTCCTGTGCTCACTCCTATATTCTTATCACTAATTGACCTTATGGATGCTTCTGATTATCAGGCAGTTCAACAGGCAGCTAATATTTATAAATTAGTATGGCTTGAAATGAAAACTATGGGAAATGATGTAGATGATTGGGCAGTTAATCCAGATATAATGATCCAGTATTTCAATCGTATGCTTGAAGAGGCATTGCCACCCTATATCTCTGCTGCTATTGTTCCTGGTGAATTACATGAAATTAGTTTTCCAGATGATGCAACTGGCGATGTTACAAAAGTTGAAAAAGCTACAAAAGAAATCCTCAATACGGCTGGTGGTGCTCAGATATTAAATCTAAACTCCGCTTCTAACTCTACTGCCTTTAAATATGGCGTACTTGCAGATTCTACATTTTCTATTTCGACTCTTATTCCACAGATTCAAGCGATTGTAAATCGACTTTTATCGACTTGGATATCCGAACCTTGTAAAGTTAAATTCTTTGATGTCTCTATTTATCAGAAGGATGATTTTAAGAAATCAATCCTTGAGTCTTGCCAAAATGGACTTCCAAACAAGATTTTATACAACACATTAAACGGTGTATCTGAAAAAGATACTCTTGCTATGAATTTCTTAGAGGAAGACTGTCTGAATCTTGGCGAAAGGCTTAAACCATTTAGCACATCATATACACAATCTGGTGATAACCAAGGTGGTGGTCAAGAGAAAGACCAATCAGATTTAAGTGATGAAGGACTCAAGACGAAAGACCAAGATAAGAACAATAAATAAGGAGTAGATGGATTATGAAAAAGAAATTTATAACAACCCAAGATATCCCTACTGCTACTCTCTTATCTAAGCAAGGATATCAACAGGTGCAAAATTCTAATGGTATTTATGTATTTTTGAATGCTGAAAAGTTTCGGTTTTCAAATGATATAGATATAACAAAAATTCAGTATAGCAATATGCTTACATTCTAACCACTCTCCTGCTTTGAGTGGTATATCAACAAAGAAAGGAGGAATAGGTTAAATAATGCCAAAAAAGAAGAAAAGACGAATTATGTCTATTGATGAGCTGTATGAGTTCTGTCTAAAAAATAATTTTGCTCATTTTGATAGTAATGAATTCGGTAAAGAACTTATGGTTCGTATGAATGGTAATTTTGAAAAAACTTCTAAAGATAAAGATAAACATAAAGAGTCTCTTACTCCATTCGTCAGTCGTGCATTTCACGATCATGTCAATCTCAATAAATCGGAAATCTCCGAAGAATCTTTTAATGAAAATGTCCCATCAGCAAACTTTCGTCCAATCTTAGCACATATCACTACCAATTCAGATAATGAATTAGACTTCGGTAGCCATGATTATTATGTGACTACTGACAAAGATGGTAACGACAAAGTTGTATACGAAGAACAGCCTATCGGCGTTATTGATGGCACAAAGACTACTATTGAATATGATGAAGATGCTGGCGTAAATCGTGCAGTTTTGCATGGTTATTTATACGATGAGTATTGTCAGGACGCTATTGAGATTCTTAATAGACGTGGAACTGTAGATTGTTCGGTGGAATTATGCATTAGGGAGTTATCATTTAATACTGCTAATAAAACATTGCAGTTAGATGATTTTTATGTATCAGGTCTTACTCTTCTGTCAAAGGATGTATCCCCTGGTATGGCAGGAAGTAATTTTAAAATTGAAGATTTCGCTGTAAATGCAGAAACAGTAACATTTAACACAGACAACAAATTGGTTGAAACTTTAGAGAAATTAACTAATATTCTTGAGAGTTTTGATATAAATCAAAAATCAAAGGAAGGAGGAACAAATAACAAAATGACAAAATTTGAAGAGTTACTTGCCAAATATGGTAAGACTGCTAAAGATGTAACATTCGACTATACAGAAATGTCAGATGAGGAACTTGAAGCAAAATTCGCTGAGATGTTCGATGATGACAATTCAGAAGGAGACAACTCAGGTAGCGGAGAATCTGGTGAGCCTTCCAATGATGGAGAAGGTGATGGTGAAGGAGTTTCTGATCCAGATGGTAATGAAGGAGAAAGTCAGACTTTTGAAAAGATTGTTCGTACATATGAAATCAGTCATGAAGATACAAGATATGCACTTTACCAGCTTTTATCTGAATATGAAGATGCTGATAATGAGTGGTACTTTATCAACGCTGTTTACGATGATCATTTTACATATGAGAACTGGAATGGTGATAAAATCTTCGGTCAGAACTATACAAAAGACGGTGATAATGTAGCTTTTGATGGAGAAAGATACAATTTACATCGTGAACTTTTAACAGATAGTGAATTTGCAGAGTTACAGTCTATGCGTTCAAACTACGCTGCACTCAAAGAGTTTAAGGAGACAGCAGAAAAGAATGAACTTCATGCAAAACGTGAGAAAATTCTTGCAAATGAAAACTTTGCTTCTATTTCTGAAAAAGATGAAGAAGGAAATTTCATTAATAAGGATTTTGAGAAACTGTATACAAATATGGATAACTACTCTCTCGAAGATTTAGAGAAGGAAGCAAAACTTATCTATGCGGATTCTAATATGAAAACTTTTGCAGCTACCACTGATAAAACTCAGAAAAAGTCAACCGTAAAAGTATTTGCTAATGTAAACAAGTCTAAGAAGGATAACCGTTACGGAAATCTTTTTAGCAAATAAAACAAGAAATATAAATCAATGTAATGACACTCAAATTGAGTGTCTTTTTTAATGCAAAAATTTAAGGAGGAAAAATAAATGATTCAGATGACTATTGCAAAACATGCAGTGGCTTTCCCTTCTAAAGTTCTCGCAAGAGATGGTGGAAAGCATATTTATAACATTCAGTTAGCAGAAGCAGCAAGTGCTTATGTAGACAACGGATGGTTCGTTGGTAAGGGTGAATTCGTAGAGTTAGATCTTTATAAAGCAGCAGCACCTACTTCATTTGAAGGAAAGGTCGTTGGTAAAGCGAACAATGGAAATTTTTATGTAGAGGTAATAACTCCTGGAGATGCCCTGTTTGTATACCAGGTGCCAATGATCGAGGAGACATATAGCAATACATTTAAGAAAGAAAGCAACTATACAAATGCTCCTACTCAGGTAGTTAGAGCTTATGAACTCGCAGTTGGTGATGTAGTTGAAATTTCAGCAGATGGATTTTCTGGTGAAATTGCTGTTAAAGACGGTGTTGAACTCAAAGCCATTTCTGGTGTAACTGCTGCTATGCAGCTTACAAAGAAAGCCTAATTTTTGAGAAAGGAGAAATAAATAAATGTTAGATACAAGTGTAAAAAATCTTATGTTTGACCTCGGTGCAGGTCGTGAAATTTATGATGCTGATTCTAATCGTGTAATTTCTAAGGCAGAAGCTAGTGACACAATTAGAAAGGCTTGTTTTGAATACCTTGGACTTACTAAGGATTCTTCTAATAAGCAGATTAAGAGAGCGTTAAACTCTGAGAGAGGAACACAGTTCTTCGAGGTAATTGAGGAAATTATTGATACTCAGATTGCTCATGGTCTTTCTGAGAATGAGTTTTTCAACAATTATGTTGAGTCAAAGAATATGAAAGATGGAGACGTAAATGAATTCTGGGCTGATGATGAAGTATTACTTACTGTAAGTAAGGTTTCAGGTGATTCACATGACTTTGATAGTAGAGTCCGTGTAGCGTAAGTTACATGAAAAAATATGTATTTAACTGCTGGAAACCCCTAAAGTTAATCACACTACAACGTAGACATGAAATATAGTCAAGCGTGAAAGTTACGAAAGTAGAAAAAAGTGATTAAATGGCACATGGTTAAATCCTAAATGTCAATTATTCTTTTAAACAGAGAATAATGAAATGGGCAATCAGCAACGAAGTCTCGAATAGAGAAACGCTCAACGACTATCCCATTGGTTATAGAAGTATAACAACAGGAGTACGGCTCAAGTGAGTGGGTGAAAATCCCTTAAATGGAAATGGTACACATCCAAAATTGGATGAAGATATAGTCTGTTCTCATATGAAAGTATGAGGAGTTATTAACTCAACTGGGGGTAATGTCCCAATAAAATATTATTTTCCAAAACATAAAAATAGAAATGAGATGATGCAATTGAGAAGTAAAGAAAATACTATTTGTGGAATTTATTGCATCGAGAATTTAATAAATAAGAAAAAATATGTAGGTCAATCAGTCAATATATATAATAGATGGTCTTCTCATAAAGGTGAATTAAATAGAAATTGTCATTGTAATGGACATTTACAAAATTCATGGAATAAATATGGAGAAGAAAATTTTAAGTTTTATATATTAGAAAAATGTTCAAAAGATAATTTGGATGAAAAAGAAATATATTACATAGATACATTTAAAACGTTAGATGAAAACTATGGATATAACGATAAAGATGGTGGACAAGACGGATCAGTTTCTAAGGAAGCTAATGAAAGAAAAAGCCAATCATTAAAAAAATATTACGAAGAAAATCCAAATAAAAAAGATGAACTTTCAAAAAGAGCCTTTAAGCAATGGAGTAATCCAAAAATAAAAGCAAAAATTCTTGGTGAAAATAATGGAATGTATGGTAAAACTCATACAAAAGAAGCAAGGCAGAAAATATCAGAAGCACAAAAAGGACATATTTCAAAATATAGAAATTTAACACCTGTATTGTGTATTGAAACAAATAAAATATATGAGTGTTCTGCTGAAGCACAGAAACAATTAAAAATTACAACTTCTATATTAGAAGTGTGTAAAGGAAATAGAAAAACGGCTGGTGGTTATCACTGGCAATTTGTGGAAAATAATATATAAGTTAAACATAAAGATCTATCCAGCGTTTAGGTTCTGGTCAGTCTTATCATGTTGATACAGCAGTATATGGTATCAAGGTTGGTGGAGATATTCGTCTCTTCTTAACAGGTCGTAAGGATTGGGGTGCTTTCGTAGATGCGGTTGTTAAGGCTTATATTCAGAAGGTTCAGACACTCATTTCTTCTCAGTTTGCAAATGGTGTAAACCTTATTCCTGTTCCTGCTACTCTCAAAGGTACTGGTACTTTAGCCGCTGCTACAAAAGCTCAGTTTGATGCAATTATCGAAAAGGTTGGTGCTGCTAACGAAAGTGGTGTTGTAATCATGGGTACTAAGACAGCATTAAAGTCTCTTAATGCTCTTACAAAGGTTGATTGGGCTGATCCTGCTAACTCAATCAAGGAGTCTGTAGCAAACACAGGTATTATCGGTGGTTATGAGGGAACACCTCTTATGGAGATTCCACAGAAGTTTACTGATAAGTCTCTTGCTACTCCTATCGTTGATAACAAGAAGCTCTATATTATGCCAGCAGTTGATGACAGATTTATCAAGTTCGTTGACTACGGTGAGACTGAGCTTGAAGTAAACGAAAAGGGTGCTACTAAGGATGATATGCAGTCTTATGAGGTACAGAGACGTATGGGTGTTGCAACCCTTATGACTCGTTATCATGGTGAGTGGGATCTGTAAGATTTACTTATAGATTGATTATAAGGAGAGTGGATTACCACTCTCCTATTTTTGAAAGGAATTGAAAGGAAATGGCATATACAAAGAAAACTACTACTGCTACTGGTAGCACAGAAAAGGTAACAAAAACTACAGAAGTTAAAGAAGATGTAAAAACATTTTCACCCGAAGATACTATTCCATGTCGTTCATTAGTAAGTGGTGGACTTTATATTGAGGGAGCACGTTCACATATCCTTTATAGCTGGGCTGATTGTGGAGATGTAGTTGATGTTGAATATAGAGATTTAATTTATCTCGTTAGAACTCGTGAAGATGTAAACATTTATTCACCAAGAATTATTATTGAGGACGAAGACTTTGTTGAACAGAATAAGTCTGTGAAAGACTTATATGAGTCAATGTATGAAACAAGTGACTTAAATGAGATTTTAAATCTCCCTGTTCCACAGATGTCAGAAACAATTAAGAAACTTCCAAAGGGAGCAAAGGAAGCTCTTAAAGGTATTGCTTCTACAATGATTGAATCTCATGCACTTGATTCAGTCCACAGAATTAAGGCTCTTGATGAAATTTTTGGTACAAAAATGTTACTTACATTAGTTCAGGAATAGTAAAGGAGGCTCACAATGACGCTTCCATACGAAATAATTTTTTCACGAACAAGAGGACGAATTTCAGATATGAAAGAACTTTCTCTTGACGAAAATGATCTTAATGAAACATGGACTGAACGCTTACGCATGGTTGCAGGTGATGAACGAGTTATTAGAAAATTCGCTTCATTTAATATGGATGACGAAATCCAACAGATTGAATTTGAGATGCAATATCCTGTTAGCAATTTTGCAGATAAAGAATATGTTATAGGATTGTTTACTCTTGGAATGACAATTGAATGGTTAAAACCGCAGGTTGACTCTGCAAAATTTACTGCTAGAGCTTTAGGAACAAAAGAAGAAAAAAACATGCAGAATCCATATAAAGATATGCAAAGTAGATTGGATACATTACAGCATGAATTTAGTAGAAAACTTGCAAGTCATGGATATATTAATAATTCATATGTGCGAGGTGAATAACTATGGAATATATATATGGTTCGTTCACTAAAAGGCAAATTAAAGAAGCTGCACATGTAATGCACAACGATGTCCATAAGTTATTACTTTATAAGGATAATCGAATAGAAGAAAAAATATTTGAGAATGATGAAGCTTTTCTTATATTTTTTCAGAATGTCATGTTTAAATTTAGTGGAACAAAGACTCTATTTAATAACAATGGAATTATGGTCACATTAATGGCTACTTTGCAAGCTGCTTATGACGAAGTTATATCCGATGAGTTTGATTACATGACATTTCGTAGGGCTATTTTAGATAGTCACAATTATATTAAGCAGATGTTTGAAGGAGGTGTTGGTGATGCCAAGCTTACAGACAGCACGGCGAATCGCTAACGCCAAAACAAATGATGCGAAAACTTTAGGTCAGATTTATAAAGAAGAATCTGACTTTTTGATGGAAGAAACTTGGGATAACAGTGTCACTTCCAAGACTTGTTACATTTATGACTACTTTCATGATGACTTCTTCACAGACGAACATGGAATTACACGTTCACTTGCTGAAGGTATGACATATGAAAATACCAATAAGACAAAGATTGACGCAAAGTTTATTATCAAATCTTATCAGTCAATGGATAAAGATCAAGTGGAATATTATCTTATGTTTCGTCCAAGTCAGCCTGTAAGATTTAATGAGGGTGATGATCTTTATTATTATGAGACTGATTTTAGGAAACGCTATTCTGCGACATTTCCGATAGGACTCTGGGTGGATTTACCTGACGATAGAGGGGTATATCATAAATGGTTAATTTGTAGAAATGAACCTGCAAATCAATTCCCAAAGTATCTGATTTTGCCAGCCAACTACGAACTTATGTGGGTGGAAAAAAATAATGAAAAACGTATCAAGCGTAGAATGTGGTGCGTTTTAAGACAACAAATGTCTTATACATCGGGGGTTTATGTAGACCGTGTATTTGGACATACAGATAACCAAAATAAGTTGATACTGCCAATGAATTCTATCACAGAAAAATTCTGGTATACGGATGATGATTCAAAAAATATGCGAGTAATTGTTAGTGCTTTGATGGAGAATCCTACGGTGTGGAAAATTACAAAATGTGAATCGGCTTCTCCACTTGGGTTACAAAAACTTACATTGTACACCAATTTCTTTAACGAGCATACTGATTATGTCAATCTTGAAACAGGTGAAATGTATGCGAACTATTTTGATTCAGAAATCACCCCAATAGATCCATCTACTCCAACCACTCCCCCATCTTCCATTACAGCAAAAATTTCAGCATCTACTTCAACAATCAAAGTTGGTGGCAGTTATAAAAATCTTACGGTAAATCTATTTAATGATTCCAATGAAGATATCACAACTGAATATACTGATGCAACCTTTACATGGACTTGTTCTGTTGACGATGAAGATTGGACTGATAAAGTAACATGGCGAGTTGGTACAGAGTACAACCAAAAGAAAGTAAAGTTTCCTAACGACAGTTCCGTTATCGGCAAAATATTGTCTGTTAAGTGCAAGATTGTTAAGGATGACTTGTCGATTGAATCTGAAATTTTGCCGTTGGAATTAACTGAATAGGAGGTGTTTTTATTTGGCAGAAAAATTAGTTACAAAGAATGACTTGTTGAATAAGCTTCGTGCATATAAAGAATCTCCTGATGATGATGTAATTCTATACAAGCAAAAAATCAAGAATGCTTTGTTATCAAATCCATGTTTGTTATACTCTCTCAATGATAAAAAGTTAGAGTCTGAATTGTTCGACAAAAATGGAAATATCAATTGGGAGTGGAATGAAGATACAAAGCAATACGAACCTCTTGGTGAATGGGATAGATATTTCGGAAGCGATTCTCTTATTCGTCCATTTTTATTTATTCCAGATACACAGACAACGGTTAAATGTTATTTGTGTTATCAAGTAGGATTTAGAGACACAGCTAGACATAATTCAGGATTAAAAGATACGTTAATTGATTTTGCAATTTTTGTTCATGGTGATGATCGTATAGATAAACTTACTGGTATTCCAAGACACGATCTCATTGGTTCTATTATTAGAGAACGGTTTGCATGGTCTAATATTTTTGGTATGCAAGCTCATCTTGCACAAGATTATGAACAAACAGTTGATAATAATTACGTAGCTCGTTATCTCACATTCCAACTCACAGATTTAAACAGTAAGATTCAAACACCCTATGGTGGAAAATCACAAATGATGAATTACGGTATAAGGCGGTGATTGTTTGGATGTATTAGAAACATTGGATAGTCTTCAATCTGCTGCTGAAGAAGATATAAAAAAGAAACAAGAAAAAAGTCATAATCCAGAATACCATTTTGACAAACTTAAAATGTATTTTGGTGAAGATTATACAATAAATGGTATAACTATTTCAATTCCAACCATAGGAGATATTTTAAATATTGGCGAACCAAAATTTTACCAAGCAATCTCTCCCTTTCTGAGTAATTCTACTTCTATTCGAGTTCTTCTTTATGATGTATTTAAAAAAGACTGGAATAAAACAAAAGATATTGAAGTGTTTTATATCTTATATCAATTGCTCGAAGATAAAGAGCCGTTAAAGCTACTATTCAAAGATTTTAGTTTTGATGGATTTGAACTAATTCAAGCAAGAAAAAATGTTGACGATCCAGAATACAATCATCTTGCGCTTTTAAATCAAGATAAAAATATGATTATTTATGATGATGAATATATGGAAATTGCTGAATTTATTCGAGCGATGATGAATGTTCATCCAAAGGTTGAAAAGGCAAAAGGTAAAACAACAAAACAGTGGATACTACAGGAAGATAGAATGAAAGCTGAACAGGATGATAAAAAGAAAGGCACTTCAACACTTTTGCCACTTGTTTCGAGTTGTATAAATCATCCTGGGTTTAAATATAAATTGGAAGAATTAAAACAAGTGAATATATGTCAGTTCATGGATTCTGTAAACAGAATTCAAAAATATGAACAGGGAACGGCTGCACTACATGGGATCTATGGTGGTATGGTGTCAGCCAAAGATATTCCTGAAGACTTAATCAATTTTATGGGCGAATTATAATCGCTCATTTTTTATTGCATAAAAATAACAATTTTAAGGAGGAAAATAATTATGGCATTTAAATTAGGTGACGTAATCGTAGATAGACTTCAGTTTGGTTACGGTGCAAAGTCTAATGGTACGCCTCTGTACGCTTTAACACAGCTTACACAGGCGAATATTGATATTACTGCTGATTCAACAGATATCAATGATAAGGATGGAAACCTTGTATATCGTAAGTATACAGGTAAGAAAGGTGAGGTTACTGCAACTAATGCATTCCTTAACCTTGCCGTTGTAGAAACTATTTCTGCTACTGATGCTGAGATTGCAACCGCAGATAAGGGTATTGTTATGCCAATGATTCAGATCGTAAAAGCTGGCGAAACACTTGATATTACTGGTTATGTAGATGGTTCAATCCATGTAAATGCCCTTTCACCAAAGGGTTCTATGGGCAAGGATGAGTTTGCAAAAGGATCTAAATCATCTGCTACAGAGTACGGAATTACACATACTGATGAGGTAAAAGATCCAGGAGATCAGCATGTAACAACTCCTGCGAGTGATGTTTTAACACCGCCTACAGCAGAAGGTGAGACTCAGTATATTGTTAAGTATAAGAAGACAATCAAGAGCGGAGCAAAGATTACAAATTCTGGTAAGAAGTTCCCTAAGTCTCATGAATTATTCTTTAAGGCACTTGTCGTAGATAAGTGCGAAACTGATGTATTAAAGGCAGCAATCATTCACATTCCTTCATTTATGCCAAGTCCTGAATTTACTCTTGCATTACAGGGTGGTGATTCTCAGACAATGGACTATAAGGGTTCTATGATGTTAAATGCTTGCTCTACAGATGCAGAACTTTTCTCTATTTATTACATTGATGAGGAAGAGGACGACATCGAATTATAAGGACACGTAGGGCAGTTAAATTACTGCCCTATTCTTACAAGGAGGAACAATGGCAAAGAAAGAATTGAGAACTTGTGTGCTTTGCGGTAAAACTTATTCATTTTGTCCAGTTTGTAATCCAGAAGATCGTTTGAAGCCAACATGGTATTTTTGTTGGTGCTCAGATAATTGCCATGAAATTGACGAAGTGACTTCTGCTTTTGAAGATGGACGCATGACAGATATTGAAGCAAAAGCAAAATTAGAAAAATTAGATTTAAGCAGGAAAGAATACTTTGGCGAAAGTTATAAGAATTCTATTGACTCTATCATGAAGGCAAAAGCACAAGTTATTAAGAAAGAAAATAAAAAGACAGAGGTTAAATCTGTCAAAAAAGATATTGTTACAAAAGTCGAAAATGAGGCTGAAAGTAATGTTGAATAGTGATTTTTAAATAAGGGATTATGACATATCACTATTCAATGTTGTAATCCCTATTTTTTACGTTATTCAATTGAGGGATAAAAAGGAATGATAATTGAAAGTAATTTAAAACCAAGAAATTACACTGAAAAAGAAGTTGTTCGTATATATAATCGAGATCAACAAACTTTTTACATCGACTCTAATGTTTATCCAGTGGATGTATATACGAGTTATAGTCCTAAATGTGAAAAGAAAATTATTATAATGACTTTTATTAGAAACGACACAAAAGAAGTTTATAAGAAATGGTGTAATCATGAATTAACATAGGAAGGAGGAAACTATTATGGCAGTAACTGAAAAAGATATTACATTGTGTGGTCATGGATCAGGAACACCGTCTACTAAAAATATGTATACATATCTTGAAAGCAGATACAAAAGCATTGCTCCAAACGGAAAACATAAGGGAGTTATTGCAGTAAGACGATTAAAAAAAATTACTGATTCTGGACGAAAAAAGTTTCATGACACATATAAAACTATTCTAGGTCGGAACTCATATAATCAGTCGTTACGACCATATGTATATACTCCATATAAGGGGAAGTATTATTCAGACTGCTCTTCTAGTGGATGTGCTACGTTTAAGAAAATTGGATATAGTGTACCGTTACTAAATACGGCAGGAATTTATACAAGTTCATTGTTTGAAACTGTTCCTGTAAAGATTAAAAATGGTCATATTACAAATCCTGAAATTTTAAAGGTCGGAGATGCAATATTATTTGTTGGAACTGATCCGTCTCGTCCAAAGCAGATAGGACATGTTGAATTTATTTATACAATCACTTCTACAGCTAATAAGCCTACATCAAATAAAAAATCAAGTTATTATCCTAAGTGCGCAAGTAAGTGTACTACTATTTCGTCTGCATTGGATAGTATCAAAGTAGATTCATCAAAAGCACATCGTACTAAAATTGCAAAAGCTAATGGAATTGCTGGGTATGTAGGAAGTTCAGATCAAAACACACGACTTCTTTCATTATTAAAAGCAGGAAAACTCAAAAGAGTATAAATTATAGGAGGAAAAGTCATGAATAAAATTAACTGGAAAGTTCGTTTTAATAAAGAAAATATTTTATTTATTTCGCAAGTTATAATTTCTGTTGTAATTCCGATTCTTACGTACTTTGGTTTACAAGCTTCAGATTTAACAACTTGGTCAAAAGTATGGGAAACATTTGTACAAGCAATTAGTAATCCATATGTAGTAGTAATGGTATTAGCTTCATTATTTAATGCAATTACCGATCCAACAACAAAAGGAATTGGAGATTCTTCTATTGCCCTAACTTACAACAAACCTAAAGATTAAGGTGGTGTGTTATGGACGAAATAGAAGCATTATTTAATCTTCCGTATCCAACTATCATAATGGGTGTGTTTATTTTTATTCTCGGTATTGATAAAATAGTGTATTTATTTTTGAAAATTAAAAAGACTTTTAGGATAAAATTTGGATTTGAAGAAGATAAAAAAACAATTGAAGACAGAATAACCACTTTAGAAAAACATGATAATTGGCAATACAAAGAAATATCTAAAATGTCAAAGGGTATAGATGATATAAAATGTCAATTAACTGAAAAAGAAAGAGCTGATAAAGAGCGGACAGTTGCGACATTAAGAAATCAGTTATATGGATTACATGTTAAATTTTCTGAAAAAGGTTATGTTGACAATTCTGGATTAAAAACTTTTACGGAGTTAGGGAAAATTTACGAAGCCGCTGGGGGCGATGATATCTATCATGATAAATTAAAGCCAGAAGTAATGTCGTTACCAATTAAGGATGAACCCTAATACTTTTATTATACCATAAAATCCAGTAATTCAACTTATGAATTTCTTCCTTATTATATATGTATAGAAAAACAGATTATACACAGACTAAATACATGAAGAATGAAATAGGCAGATATAGGTATCAACAGAATATGTCAATATCAGAACTTGCGAGACGTACAGGATTGTCAGCAACTGCAATATCCAATCTCGAGAATGGATATACTTCTGATATACTACTCTCTCATGCAGTATCTTTATCTCATGTATTACATGTTGATTTGTACGATTTGTTTTGCATAAAGAGATAAGGAGAATTGATATGGAGAAAACATTTTACAATGTAATCTGTGAAGAATTGGAATTATTGGGTGGTAAAGTAATTCATGTTGACAAGAACTTTGGAAATATGAATGAAGTACATAATTTCGTGATAAGTAATATTGATAAATATCCCAATGCTCATTGGGAATTGCGACTTATCATATTTAAAATTTAATATTTAAAAGAAAGAGCGGTTTCTTCGGAAGCTGCTCTTTTGTTATGTAAAGGAGTGAAAGGAAATAGCACAGAATCCAGGAAAGATTTTTGAACAGTCGATTAAAGATTCTGTCCCAAATACGTGTTGGATTTATCGTTTCAGGGATAATGCAGCATCGTTTGGGAATGGAAATAATACTAGATTTGCTAGTAGTAATATTTGTGATTATCTTCTATTTGATGATGATTCAAGGACATTGTATTTGCTTGAATTAAAATCAACTCAATCAACAAGTCTGCCATTATCAATGATTAGAGATAATCAGATTAAATCTCTGCAAGAAGCAAGTGAACATAATCTTGTCGCAGGATTTATTTGTAATTTTAGGAACGAAAACAACGACACATTCTTTATAGAAATCTGTGATTTCGTAAAGATGATTGAGAATATAAATAAGAAGTCGTTCAATATTAATGACTTGAAAAATAATAATGCTATTCAAATAAATAGCAGAAAGAAAAGAACTAGATATACATATGACATTCAGAAGTTTGTCAACGAGTCACATTTGTAAAGGAGAAAAAAGGAATATGAAACTTTTAGAGTTTGTAGAAAAGTATAACAACATGGCAAATAGCACATTAAAAGAACAGTTATTAAGTAAAATCAAAATCACTCCATATGTATCAATCATTAAGAAAGATGCTTATGCACAGTTGATTGTAGATAAGACAACATTTGAGCAGGAATCTTATGATGATAACGGAGTAACAAAATATCGTAAAACAGATAAGATTAGAGTAAATTCTGTTGCTCAGTATGTACAGTTTTGTCGTGTTGTGATTGAATTATATACCGACCTTGAGATTGATGAGGATGATAAAGGATTCATCAAGGAATATGATGCACTTAAATCATCTGGTTTACTCGATATTTTAATGGTTGGCTCTGATAAAGCTGATCCACTTATTCCTATGAGTGAATTAAGTGAATTTAAGACCATTTTAACAATGAAACAGTCAGATACTCAGTTTAATGAGACAACTGCTCAGGCGTTTATTAGTAAACAGATTGGAAGGATTTCTGATTTAGCAAATGCTACTCTCACACCACTTATGGACGTTGTAAGTAAGAAGCTCGATGAGATTCCAAAGGAAGATTTAGATAAGGTTGTTGAGTTTGCTAAGAATGGCAATTTTAAAGAAGTCTAAGTAAATTCAATTTCTTTGGAGGATTTATATGATTGAAGGAATAATTTATGGACTTATTGGTGCATGGTTTCTCAGTCTATTTGGAGTTGATAATATCTTTGTAGAAGCGTTGTAGCCATTTGTGAATTTCACATTAACAACAAGTCATTATTATTTCGTATTTGGATTTGTTGGCATGGTATATGGAATTGTATATTATTTAAGAAATAAAGATTAAATATTAGGCTCTATGCGTGTCAAAGCGTATAGGGTTTTTCTTATGGAGAGTGGTTATACTGCTCTCCTATTTTAGTGAAAAAATAGTGAAATTTTGAGAGGTGATGAAATGGCAAATATAAGCCCAGAGTTAAAGAAACAGTTACATGCTATTGCACAAAAACAGGCTGAAAAGATAGCAAAGAAATTTGAAGATAAAATGACTGAACATTATAGAAGTGTTCTTGATTGGTATTATGGAGAGCCATATCAGACGAATCCTCCACACTATGATAGAACAAATAATTTAAGAAATTCATATAGAACTTTTATGTTTATTTCATCTAAACAAGTGTCTAGTAGTTTTCTTATTTCAGGAGATGATATGAATGACTATGGTAGAAAATCAAAAATCTCTGGTGAAGATTATTTAAGCAAATTCTTTTTTAATCCATTAGGAACTTGGCATGGTGGTGATTGGCATGGTGGATATGGTGTACCAGCTAATTTCAATGCATATAACGAAATGGTCAATTTTTACAAAAATACAGTAAAAGACTTTAGAAAAAAATATGAAATATAGGAAGGAGAAGTTAAATGGTTGAAGAATTAAAACTTGCCATAAAAATTGATGATGCGACTATTGAGCAATCACTATTGAAACAGTTTGCCAATGCACAAAAAATGGCAGACAAGGTTATTCTCGATTTCAAAAATGTAAACTTCGATGATAAACAGATTGAAGCCAAATTTAAGGAAATGCAGAAGAAGGCAGGTCAGAATCCGATTGATTTGACTATTGGTGGCAATACACTTGATATGCTTGGTCAGATTGATAAAAGACTTACTGAGATATTCAGTATTGGAAAAGGAAAATCATTTATTAACTCCTCTTCTATTGCTGCTGATATTGGAAAAATAGAGAATAAAATAAATGAGCTAAACAAAAAGTACGAAGAATCTCAGAAGAAATTATCATCTATCGGTTCAGGTGGTATTTCTTGGAAAGATGTAAATTTAGTTGACAATGAAGAGTTTAAAAAATTATCTCAAGAAGTATCTGAGTTAAAAAATCAGTTTGATGATTTAAAGGCTCATATGCAGTTGCTTGACGATTATACTGTTCCTACCGATAGATTTTTTGAATTGCAGTCTCAGGTAGAAACTACAACTGTTAAAGTTTCTGATTTAGTAGAGGAATTTGCAAAGTTATCAAATGCACAGAAGGCACTCTCTTCTACTCCACAAGAATCGAATATTTCATCTGCTTCTACAGAATCTGTTACCAATTCCATCAAAGAAGAGAATAATGTATTAGAACAGAACACTCAGAAAGTTAAAGAAAATACACGGGCTAAAGAACAGAATGCCAATATAAACCTTAATAAGTATGATAAGCGTTTGGATTCTTATAATGGTAAGGTTGATAAATATCAAGCCACTATTGACAGATTCAATGATGGTGGTTGGACAAGTAAAACATATTTGGAAAATGTGCAAGCTGTCAAGAATGCTGTTAAAGAGTATGAAACTCTGCTTAATGAATTAAAAGGTAAAGATGCTAGTTTGGTGACAAGTGATGATATTTCTAAATTGGACGAGTATGAAAAGAAAATCAAAGATACTATCGCTACTGTTACTAATATGTCGGCTTCTGAAAAGGGATATAACTTTGTTTCTGGTCAGAAAGAATTAGATAAAATTCATAAGCTTCTTAATGAAAACAGCAAAATGTCTACTGAGGCAAAGGCTAAGATTAAAGCTTACTATGCAGAAATTGAAAGTGGTAATCCTAGTATGAGTCTTGACAAGATTCATGGTGAAATCTTAAAGATTTATAATGCTGAAGTTGAAGCTGGTCGTGCTGGTAGAACATTGTGGGACACTTTAAAGAATAGCGGATTCCATCAGATTGCTGCACAGATGGCAGGGATGGTTGGTGTTTATGATGTTATTAATCTTGGTAAAGAAGGTTTTAATGTTGTAAGAGAACTTAATACTGCTCTCACAGAAATGCGAAAAGTATCTGATGAGACTGTTCAAAACTTGAAAGATTATCAAGCTATTACTTTTGATACGGCAGATGCGGTTGGTACAACTGCAAAACAGATACAAAATTCCACAGCAGATTGGATGCGTCTCGGAGAATCAATGAATCAAGCTGCGGAAAGTGCAAAGGATGCCAATGTTCTTTTAAATGTATCAGAGTTTGAAGGAATAGACGAAGCAACGGAGTCTCTTGTATCAATGAGCCAGGCGTATAAAGATCTTGATAAGATGGATATAATTGATGTTCTCAATAATATTGGCAATAATTATAGTATCTCGACAGATGGTTTAGCAACTGCTCTTAAAGATTCCGCAAGTGCATTGGTAACTGCGAACAACGATCTTAATGAAGCTGTTTCGTTGACTACGGCTGGCAATGCTATAACTCAAGATCCATCTAAGGTGGGGGCAGGTTTAAGGACAATTTCTCTTAGATTGGTTGGTACAGAGGAAGCTAAACAGGAGCTTTCAGATTTAGGCGAAGAAACAGATGGAATGATTACTACCGTTTCTAAACTTAGAGACACAATCATGGATGCAACCAAAGCTGCATCGTCAGATGGGAAAGGTTTTGATATTCTTGATTCTAATGGAAATTATAAAAGTACATATGAAATTATGCAAGGACTCGCAGATTTATATGACAATATTGTAAAAAAAGATAAAGAATTAGGGACAAATAATTTTAATCTTTTATTGGAGACTATCGCAGGGAAAAATAGAGCCAACATTGCCGCAAGTATTCTTCAGAATGAAGATATGCTTCGTTCTGTGTATGAAGATGCTCAAAATTCAGAGGGATCAGCAGAAAAAGAATTAAACTCTTATCTTGATAGTATTGATGGTAAAATGGCACAATTAGAAAATCGTGCCCAGGAGTTCTGGTTTAAAGTAATCGACTCCGAAACTATCAAGAATGGAATTGATTTATTATCCACACTTCTTAAAGGTGCTACTGATTTTGTAGATACAGTTGGATTGTTACCAACTATTCTCACAGGAGTTGCGGCAGCATTATCTTTTAAAAATGTCGGCATTGATACGTTAGTGGCGTATTAATCAAATCATTGTTATTGTTTTGAACGTACCGACATCATAGGGTTTCTAACGGATACGTTAGTTTGGACTATGATAAGTATGCTATACATACGATAAACGAAGACGCAATATGCGAGGAAGGCTGTAAAACTCATGGTACTACCCTATTATAAGGAAACTAAATAGGTACAGTAAAAATTCATGAATTCAGTTGGTTCGCAGGGATAGACCTTTAAAATGGTAAGCCCTCAGAGAGTGACAACCGTTGGTAGTAGTTATATGAAATGATGCTACTATAATATGCATTCCGTACTCATGGCACGACATGTTAAATGATATGAACTTATCTCATATCTCGTGTAAATCAGTTTGAACTCTCAGTTCCTAGAGGTAGATAAGATGGAACAAAACCAAGAAATCTTGATTTCAATCGAGTAAAATAGAGAATAATAAAATAGCACCACAAGTTGCTGTTCTTGTAGTGCTAAATTGTCTTTGAGATTACCGAAAATCAAAGACTCTCTATATTGTAACATTGGGGGTAGTACATAAAATTGGTGTATGTACAAATTTATTGTATCAAATTGCCATAATTTTACAATCCAGAACGTAAGTTTGTCGAATAATGCAGAAAGAAAAATATTCAAATTTTGAATAATTCTATTTACAAAATTTTACAATTATGCTATTGTGAAAATATAAAAATTTTTGCATTTTTTGAAGGAGGCAAATTGGATGGAAGATATTAAAACAAGTCCGAAAAGTTTAAGATCGTTGGTTGGTGAAATCAATAAGGGAAAATATAATTTTGACTTACCAATTCAACGTAGAGCTGGTATTTGGAAACCAAAAGAGAAGTCATTGTTTATTGATACTTTGTTAAGAAACTACCCTATTTACCCTGCACTTGTGAATAAACACAGTGACACAAAAGAGATTGATGTAGTTGATTTTAAGCAACGTTTTACTACAATCGCAGCCTTTGCTAATGACGAATTTAAATTATCAAAGAATTTAAAACCATTAACAATTGATGGGACTGAATACGAAATCGCAGGAAAGAAATTTTCTAAGCTTGACGAAACTGTTCAGTCAAGATTTAATGACAGAGATATTTCTATTATAACAATGACAGATGCAACCGAAGAAGAAATTGTTGATATTTTTGAAAGAATAAATATGGGACACCAACTTTCAAACGGACAGAAAAGAAGCACTATTGAAAGCAATGAAGTTAGAGAAATTATTTACTCTATTGCTGATCATCCATTCTTTGAAAAAGTTTTATCTCCTGCCCAGTTTAAAAAGAACCTTGACAGAGATATTGTTATTCAATGTTTAATGCTTACAGAAAAGACAGATAAAAACAATTTTACTTCATTTAGAGATGTAGATATGAATAAATTTATTATGTATTATAATGATAAGATTGCAGATCCAAATGAAAAACAATTTGCAGAAAAGAAAATTGAAAATCTGCGCAAAGCATTAGATAGGTTGAATGAAGAACTTCCAGAAGATGTAAAAATAAAAGCAAGTACAATTCCAATGTGCATTTATGGAATGTACCGTATGGTTAGAGATTCTAAATCTACTTCTAAATATATGGAATGGTTGAACGAATTTTTAGCATCATATGATACGAACTTGGATTATTTGCAATACTGCTCTAATGGTACATCTAATAGTGATATGGTAAATGGACGATTGCAGTTCTTTAAAGATGCTATAAAGGAAATTGGATAAATTATTTTGGAATATTTTTCATATATACAAATTAAGATATATATGATAAAATAGATTAGCGGAGCGTAAACATACGTTCTATATTGCATTATTATTATCTTTGATATATAATAAATGCATAAATAAATTTTGGTAGCTCATATATGAGTGAATATTTATGTTCTGTCAAATGGCAGGAAGGGGGTTTGTTATAAACTCCCTTATTTATTTTTAAAGGAGAAAATGATATGCATAGAGTTATGGTTTTTATTGATTATCAAAATTTTAATATAAATCTTAAAGAACATTATAAAGGCAAAACATTTAAACCAATTAATTATTGGGCTTTAGGTAAGGCGATAAATGAAATAATACCATTTCAATCAGAAGTTTTAAAAACTTATTTATTTGCTTATAAGCCATGCGATGATCTAATGAAGATAGAAAGCTACTCGAAATATTATGAATGGCTTACTAAATTAAAGAAAACACCATATCTTGAAATTATTGAAGGTAGACAAGAATTACGAACTTATGATGATATAAAATTAGATATAAATGATCCTAGAACTTATTATACAGAGGAAAAAGAAACTGATATAAACCTTGCTACTCATATGGTAGCAAAAGGATTTCAAAATGCATATGATATTGCGGTGCTTGTATCGGGAGATACTGATTATATAAAAGTTGTAGAAACATTACACAATATTGGTAAAATTGTTGTAATAGCTCATTTTAAACATCAAAATGTAAGCCGCTATGATGATATTTGCGATTCAAATATTATTCTATATGATAATGTATTAAATCAAGCAGTAAACAAGAAATATAATGAAACAAAAGAGCAGGACTAATCTCCTGCTCTTTTACTATGTATGTGTTTTTGTTAAATTTATGGATTACAAACACTACAAGGTTCATATCCTTCTGCTATAGCATCGTTTATATCAATTGCAATTTTACTATTCCATAAATATCTACATCCATCTTTATGATATTTTGAGCCATTTTCGGTGATATAAACTGTATATGTATTATTTTCTTCAGAATAATCATTATTATAATAATCACTGTCATAATAAGCATCTTCATATGATTTATAAGATTCTATTTGTTTTTTAAGATCAGAAATTGTATCATCTTTTTCGTCAAGAAGCTTATTTAGATCATCTATTGTAGATTGTTTGTCTTTTAAATTAGACAGTTGCTTATCCTTTTCGTTTAATTTTATTTCTAATCCGATTCTATTGTTTGTTAATTCTTTTATTCTGGACAAATATTCATTGTTTTTTGATTTTAAATTCGATTTTTCTTTTTGTAACTTTGAATTTTTTGATTTAAGTTCAATTATTTGATTATTTTCTGAATTTAATTCGTATAAAGAGTAAATATCTGTACCAGTTAATATAGTGATAATTAAAAGTAGAAAAATTACAAGCTTCTTTTCTTTTGTGAATTTTTTCATAATTAAAACTTCCTTATAGCTGTTGAAATAAATATATCTAAAAAGAGAATATATAAATATGAGGATAACATAATGTCATCCTCATACCATTGTGCACCGTGTTACACTAAACACTCAAATTTTCTAGCAGAAATTAAAATAATTATGTAAGTTATTTGCGTTTAATTTTGAACCAGAGATGTTTGCCAGCATGTAGTTCAAAATACTTTACACTTCTTACAACATTGCAAGCTAATAATATCGCAATTATTGCAAGTAAGGTAAACGCAAAGGCAATTGCGATCGTGCAAAAACACGAAAGCAAAATTGTAAAAATCTGTTCCATATCTCACCTCCCTTCTGATTATTAAGTAATCGTCTTGGGAAGTTATATGGGACAGAACGTCCAGAATTGTATAAACTTCTGATGTGAATACACCTTCGCTTTCTATGGTTCTAAGCCATTGGTGTATGGTTAATGAGTTACATCTGTATATATACAGGTTAAATTTATTGTAGCACAGCATTCCATATTATGATAGTCTGAACATATGTTTACCATTTTGCTCCACAATTTTTACAGTGCATTGTGTTTCTTACATCTGAACTGAACAATCCAAATATTGCACCGCCAAATATTTTCTTACCAGTTGAAATCTTTTCTACATTAAGTGAGCCACAGGTAGGGCATTTTGGCATGTTCTTACCACCATTGCGAAAAGCTATTTTAACATCCGCACCTTGACGTATTGCATCACCGATAGCCATATCTCGTTCATATTCGGCAGATTTTTGTGCTTTGATTCTGTCTCGATTATTAAAGAGATATTCATCAAATTCTGGTGAAGATTTTACGCACTCTTCTATGAATTGGTCTTTTTTGTTTTTATCAATAGTATCATGGTCAATTTCACCATTCCAGACTAATAAATATTTATCTGGAATAGGGTAACAAATTGATCCACATATATCACAATCGTTTTTTTCAGTACCAAATTTCATCCATACTCTTCCGCATTTTTTACAATACATTAACATGATAATATACCTCCAATTTATGAAAATTGTATCACATATAATAAAATTCGACAAGCATTCAAACAGCTTGTATTGATAATATAGTATGATATTCAAAACATTTGACAGTGATAAAGATACATTTTCATCAAAATTTGGAATATTTGGAAAATCATTTGAAGATATTGGAAATAGATTTAAAAAAGTTTCTAATGAATTAATTGAAACAAATGATTATACAATATCAAATATTGTGAATGCATGGAAAAATTCTTCTATTAAGAAAGATTTAAGTGATAAATTTATTATTACTAAATCTGATATACAAAATAAATTAAAAGACCTTTCTGTTTATGATCAAGATCCATCTAATATTTTGGCTTCACTTCTTAATAATAAAGAAAAAATAGAAGCTGGTCAAAAAACTTGGCAGGATTATTTTAATTGCCTAAAAGAAGGCGAAAAATGGCAAGTAAAATTTGTTCAAGAAAATGACTTAACTAAAGTATCTCTTGATGATGTAAAAAATGCTCAGAATGCAGCAAAACAGTCTGCTATTGCTTATAATAATGGATTAGAGCAAATGACCATTGGTGCTAAAGCTGCTAATATTGCTTTAGAAGGATTAAAGATGGCGGCAAATATGATTGCTGGTATGCTTATCGCAGAAGGCATCCAACTGGCTATCACAGCAATAGATAACTGGATTCATCGTGTCGAGAAGGCAAATGAAGCTATGGATAAAGCTACTAGTGAATATGCTTCTGCGAAATCCGTACTAGAAGAAACGACATCTCAGTTAAACGAACAAAATAAACGAATTGATGAACTTAATAAGAAAGATAAACTTACCTATGTTGAACAGGAAGAATTAGACAAATTAAAAGAAGCTACTCGACAGTTAGAGCTTCAAAAAAATATTGAAGAAAAAGAGAAGGCTAATTCTGCGCGAGAGGCGGCAGATAAAACAGTAACTGCATTTAATAAGCAATATGGGAAAGGTGATATTGATAAAAATGCGGTTGATACTCAACTTGCTCAGTCAAAAGCAACTGGCGTATTTCAGGAAGCTCGAAACAGCGATGATATTGTTGGCAATTTAGCATCTTTTGAATATTATACGGAGCAGATGGAAAAGACACAAAAGAGATATAACAAAGCCTTGAAATCTGGTTCTAAGGATGATATTAAGTATTATGAAGAGAATTTACAAGATTGTATTGATACTGTAGATGAATATACAACATCATTAAATAATAATATTGAAGATCTCACAAAGAAGAAGAACAATCTTCAAGATGCCTATGATAATGCTGTCAAAAAGAAGTCTAATGGAGAATCTTTGTCTTCCGATGAAAAAAATACAATTTCAAAATATCAAGAAATTGCAGACATAATTAAGTTAATCTACTCTTACACTGACAAAGTAGGATGGAATAATTCTCAGATTTCAGAAATTTTCAATACAAACGGAATTGAGAAATCAAAAGAAGATCTTCAACAATTGGCACAAGAAGGTAAGCTTACAGAGGAAGAATTACAAAAATATCCTAATCTCATGAATGCGATTAATAGCGCAGAGTTTTTAGGGGAAAAAGATTCTAATCTTAAAGTTTTCTGTGATGATTTGAATGCTGGTGTGGATGCTATTGAAGATACGGGTAATGCTGCTGATTCTGCTGCCCCATCTATCGCTTCTTTTGACGAAGCATGGCTCAATCTCAAAAACACAGACGATTCCGATTTAAAAGGTGCGGCAGATGACCTTCTTGACCTTGCAAATGCAGGACAATTAACAGGAAACGCACTTGAAGGTTTGGCTGGTGGTCAGCAGTTGATGAATGAAACAGGTTTATCAGCAGAGGCACTTGCACAGAAAATAAATGGTCTTGTAAACGCTTCTACGCAGCTCTCTTCTATGTCTACACAGATTTCTAAGATATCTGATATGCTTGCTGACAAGAAAAATGGTACAGTTGCATCCGCTTCTGATTTAGCAGGATTTGATGTTTCAGTCCGTGGTCTTGAATCATGGGATAAGTTTGAAGAGGTAATGGGTAGTTCTGAATCTAGCATGGATCAGTGCCAGAAAGCAGCCAATGCTCTTGCTACTGAATGGGTAAATGATGGCAACTTCTTGGCAAACCTTACTGATGAAAACAAACAGTATTATATCACTCAGCTTGAAGATATGGGTGTTAAAAATGCCGAGCAAATTGTAATAGAGGCTCTGACAAAAAAAGAAGAAGAACTTAGGTTTGAAAAACTTCTTTCTGCTGATGCATCTACAGATTTTCAAAATGCAACAGTTGCAGATATTCTTAAGCTTCAAAATCTTGGTGATATTACAGAACAAGAAAAAGCAAAATTGGCAGCTTTCACATTGGAAAAACAGTATTGTAATAAAAATACTATTGTAACTGATGCAGATTGCCAAAATATCTACACTCTTGCTAAAATGGCTGGTGCAGGCACAGAAGCTTTAAATAAACTTGCCGCATTAAAACAGCGATTGTCTGATAATCCAATTATGTCTAACGAAATGCGCAATAATATTAACAGTGCAATTCAGGATATTGTAAATGGTGTAACAACTTCAGCTGGTGCAAAGTTAGATATACCACAAGTGAAAGTAAATTCTTCTGGTTCATCAAGTTATAAATCTCCGTCATCAAAAAAATCCAAATCTAAATCAAAAACAAAGTCTGATGCAGCCGAAGTATTTGACTTTATTGAGATTAAACTTAACAATCTTACAGACAAGGCATCTAAGGCTAAAGACAAGATTGATGATCTTCTCACATTCGGTCAGAAGAAAAATCAAACCAAAAAAGCAATCGAAGCTACAACAAAGGCTATTACTGCACAGGAAAAAGCATACAAGAAATACATGGCATATGCCAATAAAGCTGCGAAAACACAGAATAGCAAAAAGACAACTTCATCATCTTCATCATCCTCCTCTTCTTCTACAGGTGGAAACGCTTTGTATGATGCTGCTACAAATTACCTTGGATTGAAATATGTTTGGGGTGGCGCAAGTCTTACAAGTGGTGCTGATTGTTCTGGATTTACACAGCAGATTTATAAGAAGTTTGGTGTAAGTTTACCACATCATGCGGCTGACCAGGCTAAGATGGGAACAAAAATTACATCGAAGAAAAATTTGCAAGCTGGTGATTTAGTATTCTTTGGAAGCAAGAACAACATCACACATGTAGGTATTTATGGTGGAGACGGTAAGTTTGTTGAATCCCCTCATACTGGCGCATCTGTAAGAGTTTCCAAACTTTCATCTCGTAAGGATTTTGTATCTGGTTCACGTTTTAGCAAAATCAACAATGCAACATCTACATCTTCTAGCAGCGGAAAGAATGTAAAAAAGATAAAAGGTGTATCATCCAAGACACTTGACCATTATAAGAAACTTATCCGTGAAGGAACACTTGGTTCAGATGGTATCGCTTCTATTAAGAATGAAAACCTGAAAAATGCATTAAAGGATTATCAGGTCTATTATGAGAAAGCAAAAGCTTGCAAGGAACAGGTTGCCAGTCTTACGGATCAGTTAAAGGATTTATATGAGACTTTAGCGAACAACCCGATTGACAGTGCTTCTGATAAGATTGAGAAACTTGGAACAAAGATTGATATTCTGAATGCCAAGGTAGGTAATCTTACATTTGATCCAACAAAGAAAATCGGCACGTCTGATATTGATGGTCTATATAAACAGATTATTAAAAACTACAATAGCCAGTTATCAGCTTCAAAAACTGCTTATACTGGTGCAACAAAGAGTTATAAATCCAATAAGAGTTCTCTTACAAAGTCTCTAAAAAAAACAAAAGCTAAAAACATTGGTCTTACTCAAAAGGAATTTAATTCTATTAAGAGTAATTTAAAATCCAATAAGTCAATTTCGTATAATCTTATTAACAAGATTGAAAATGACACTCTTAGGGAAAAGTGCATAGCACATAATGAATATCTTCTTGCAAAGAATACCGCAACTGATAATTATAATCAGGCTAAAGAGGATTATACCTCTAATGTTCGTCAGGCTAGGAAAGATCGCTTTGATAAGGTGCAGGCAAGGTATGATAATAAAGCTGGGCTGATTGAGCAGAGAAAGAACTCTGTCTCCAATTCCCTTAATATAGCTGAAGCAAAAGGTCAGTTGATTGGTGAAGCTTATTATGCACGTCAGGCAAATGCCGTCAAATCTGACATGAAGCTTAAACAAGAAGAAGCTGGAAAACTTGCAAAGAAATTATCTACAATTAAGTTTGGCAGTAATGAATGGTATGAAGCGCAAGAAGCTTTAAATGGTGTCTATGAAGCCATTCAACAGGACGAACAGGAACTTGCAGAGTTTCAAAAATCTATCAATGAGTTGAAGTTTGACCGTTTTAACGAGTTGCTTAATAAGCTTGGAGACATCACAGACGAGACAGATTTCTTAGTTGACATGCTTGATTCTGACAATCTATTTGACAGTAATACGGGAATGATTACGCAGGATGGTATTACTGCTATAGGGTTGACTGCACAGAATTATGATACATATCTTGCGGAGGCTCAAAAGTACAAAGATGCTATTGCTGATCTGAATGAGATGTATAATAGTGGAAAAATTGGTCTTACTGATTATAACTCTAAACTTCGTGAGTATCAGCAAGGTCAGCGTGATTCTATTAAGTCTGCAAATGAAGCAAAGAAGTCATTAGTTGCCTATGTAAAGCAAGGATTAGATGCACAAAATGATGCTTTGGAAGAAGCAATTTCGAAGAAAAAGGAATTGTTAGAAACCGAAAAAGATTTAAAGGAGTTTCAGGATAAGATTGCCGATCAGAATAAAAACATAGCAAAGTTGCAAAAACAAATTGCAGCTCTTGAAGGTGATGATTCTGAGGAAAATCGTAAAAAGTTACAACAACTTAAATCCGATTTGAAAGATGCCGAAAAAGAACAGTCAGATACTTTGTATGATCGTTCTGTATCCGATCAAGAAAAAGCACTCGATGATATGCTCACCAAGAGTAAAGAGTCTGCTGAAGACTACCTGAAAGATACCAATAAGGTCTTCTCTGATGCTCTCACATATGTTAATGCTAACTCTTCACAGGTTGCATCAAACATTGAGAAAATTGCAAAGGATACTGGTTATGATGTGTCTACTTATATTGTGAATGCTTGGAAAGATGGTGGCGATGCTGTAGGGGATTATGCAAGTACATTATCTTCTAACATTCCAAACATTACTGCACAGCTTGGATTGATTGCGTCTTCATGGCAATCTATTTGTAAAGCTGCGGATGAAGCTGCTGAAGCAAGTGCTAAGTACGCAGAGACAAAAGTTACAGACACACAAGGTATTGGATCATCAAACGATTCAGGAACTTCAAGCGGAAACGGTTCTGTTTCTTCTGGAAGTAATGATGATGACAAGCAACAGGAATTGAATAAACTCAGAAAGAAAGCAAGTGATATTACAGAATGGATATCTAAGCATTCAGTATCGGCAACACACAAGAAATCGTATTATGGTTCTCTTAATCAGTACCTCTATGATAAACAGCATGGACAAGTTCTGAGTAAAGCTAATGAAGTTGCCCTTGCGAAGAAACTTGGTGTATCTGTAAAAAGTGATTTGTCTGGTAAAAACGATAGAGAGAAAATTACTTCGGCTCTCAAGAAACTTATAAAAGACGCTTCATTCTCAACTGGCGGTGTAGCCACAAATCTTGTTAAAATTTCAGGTGAAGATGGTATCAGTTTTATACAACGTGGCGAAGCTGTATTTTCTAAAGAAGATACTCAAGCATTGTTGAGTTTTAAGCCTGTTATTCCACAGATCAACTCTATTGTTGACAATCTGAAGAACATTCCCGAGAAAGTTTCATCACAATCTCCTACTTATCAAATCGACAACAGAACTATTGTTGAAGGTGTCGCTACAGACCAGATTGTTAAACAAATGGAAGGTGTTGCTCAGAAACAGGCTGAAAATGTTGTAAGAAAGATCAACCAAGCAACTTATGCCAAAGGCGTAAGAAAATAATTTATGGAGAGGATGTAATAGTCCTCTCCTATTTGATTGGAGGAAAACATATGTCAGAAGTGACTAATGAAAGAAAAGTAAGTATTCTCGAAAAACTGCTTCTTGAACGTGATGAACAGATTCGGAAGTTACAGGAAGAGAACACTGAATTAGAGAAAGAAATTGAAAGTTTTGGAAATGATATTCAGGAATTACAAGATATTATTTCTGAGACACAAAAGTTAAATAGAGAGTTTTCTGGCACTAACAGAGAAATGAAAAAACTCAAAAAGAAATATGAAAAAGAAATGAAGAAAGTGATGTAAAAAGAAAGGAGGCTACCATGACAATTCAAACTCGTGGTTTTACTTTTGATAATAAAACTTCTTATGAGTATGGACTGATGGTATGTGAATTTGACGGGAATACTCCATCTGATACAACAGGTGGCAATATTGAATTTACACTAACCTCCTCTCCTATTCAAAATAGATGGTGTAAAAATGGAAATGCAAATTATTCAGAAGCGATTAAGTTTGAATTCCAAGTTATGAAACAGAATTTTGAGCCAATTGATTCATATGAGTATTCTGCAATTGCTCGATGGTTACAGAGGAAAGATGATTATAAGGAATTCACAGTTACACGATTAGATTATGATACAGTTCATTTTAATGCACAATTAAATGTATCTCCTATTTCTGTTGCAGGTAATATTATGGGGATTACAATCACAGGGACAACAGATGCCCCATTTGGGTTTGGACAGTTAATTACATTAAAGGCAACAACAGAAAATGGTATTGGTATGTTAAAGTTCGCAGATATGAGTGATGAAATTGGTTATATTTATCCTGATGTTGAAATTGACGTTTCCAGTGCTTGCAATCTTAAAATTATCAATGAAACATCGGGTGAAATTTTCAAGCTGAATAATTGTATCAATAATGAAGTTATAAAAATTGATGGAACAATCTTAGAAATCACTTCTACAGCTATATCCCATAAAATCTACAATGATACCAACTACAAGTTCCCACGTATTGTAAACGACTTAAATAAAAGGACAAATATATTTAAAATCGAGGGTAATTGCACTCTTACGATGAAATATAGACCAATAAGGAAGGTGGTGATCTGATGGCAGTTCAATCGTTTAATTTACCTGTTGACTTCTTGAACAATCTTGAAAAACCAATTATCTACATTGCTAAAAAGGATAAAACTTTTCTTGGTACAGTAAGCATCTATGATGATTTATCTCTTATTTTTAATCTAAATGCTTATCAGACTGCTTCTTTTAAAATCTATAGAGACATCAATGGTAAGAAATATGAACATTATGACGATTTTCAAGAAGATCGTTTGATTATGGTACAGGGTATTGGCTGGTATAAAATTCATGTGGAGACTAATATTGAGAACACTGGTATTTCAAAAAATATTACAGCAAATTCATTAGAGTGTACATTGTGTAACAAGAGACTCATTGATTTTGAATGTAATACAGGCGAGATATTGTATGACGATTATGTAAAGACCATCTTCTACGATCCTGCAAACCCAAAAGGAAGTCTGTTGAATCGAGTATTAAATGTTGCTCCAAGTTGGTCAGTTGGTCATGTAGATGCTACTCTTGCTAACAAACAGAGAAGTTTTGACGAGGACGATGTGGATGTATATTCATTCTTGACTGGTGATGTATCAGAAGCATTTAATTGCTTGTTTATTTTTGATACATTCAATATGACTATAAATGCATATGACTTAGACAATTATGGTGATGATACTAATATATACGTTTCTATGGATAATATTGCGCAGTCTATGACAGAAAGCATTGATGAAAATAGCATTATTACATGCTATCGTGTAAATGGTGGTGATGGAATTTATATCAATGAAGTCAACCCAAATAGCACAAATAAAATTTACAATTTTGAGTATTATCTACCAGAAATGGAAGAATCTATTCAGAATAAGGTGAAAGCATATAATGAGAAATATCAGTCTTTAAAACCACAGTACGAAGAAATTATGAAACGTCTTGGTGATCAGATTGGCGTAATCCAGGATCTCGAAACGCGATTACCTGATAGTTTGGATTCTAAGGATTGGACGAAATATGGATTAGAGTTTTTGGATTCTAAGGTTAAATCGTTCAAGAATATAGATGAAGTTTATTGTGCACAAGGCATGAATAAACCAGATTCTTTTAACTATAATTTGTATCAGCAAAATCTTGAGGATTTGAACAATGTTACTGCCGAATACAATAAAAGAAAGTCTGAGGTTGATTCTGCTACAGAAGTTTATAATTTTATTATCGCAGAAAGAAATGCTGTTCAATCTCAGTTGGATATGGATAAATGGTTTACTAAGGATGAATGGAAAACACTTGATTCTTATGTTGTAGAGGAAACATATAGTAATGATAACTATATCACCACAGATAATACAACAGACACAGAAAGATTTGATATTGAGCGACAGTTATTTGATGTTGCATGGAAAGATTTATCTAAAAAATGTAGACCACAATATCAATACTCTTCTACTCTTTCTAATGTTCTTACTATTCCACAATTCAAAGGATTCTTGAAATATTTCCAACTTGGCAATTTTATAAGAATGGCTACTGATTACGACACCGTTATTAAACTGAGATTGATTAGTTTTACTGTTGATTATAATGACACAAGTAAGATTGATGTAACTTTCTCTGATGCTATTCGTGTACATGATATTTATGAAGATGCATCTAGCATTCAAGCGCAAGCTAATTCGGCTGCTATGAGCTTTCAGTTTAACAAAGACCAATACGATAAGTCTGTAAATCAGAGTAACTTTGTTGAGGAAATGCGGAAATATGGATTAGATGTTGCAAATATTCCTGTAAAAAATCAACATCAATCATGGGACGAAACTGGAATGTGGTTCAGGCAATGGAATGAACAGAAGAATGACTTCGATCCCGAACAGATTAAGATTATTAACAACCAAATTGTATTTTCCGATGATGGTTTCAAGAGTGCAAAAATGGCTATCGGTAAGATACCCATTGATAAAAATGGTAATACTGTTTATGCCGTAAATGCCGAAGCGATTTTAGGAAAATTATTTTTGGGAGAATATCTTACGCTACAAAATAATTCAGGTACTTATAAATTTGATGATGATGGTTTTATTGCTAAAGGTGGTAATAACTCTGTACGAATTCAACCGAATCAAAGTGGAGAATTATTTTCTATTTACAAAGGAAATAACAAACAGTTTTACGTTGACTCAGATGGTAATGTGCATTTTACAGGCGATTTGACTGGTTCTTCTGGCATTTTCAGCGGTCAGTTAAAAGGTGGTTCTATTAATCTTGGTAATGGGACATTTATGGTTGATAAGAATGGAAATGTTTTTGCAAACAATGGAACGTTTGGTGGAAACTGTACATTTAAAGGGACATTGGATGGAGCAGATGGAAGTTTTAGTGGTAAAGTAAATGCATCTTCTGGGACAATAGGAGGTTGGAATATTGGAGAAACATCTTTGTATAGTGGTTATATAAATACTTCTATTGGTTATATGAACGCAGTATTATCTCCTGGTGGGTTATCGTTCGATTTATTAGGTCAAAATAATACTATGATTATAAATGCATTAAATATTGGTTGGGATTCTAATGATTTGTGTTCATTAATAAGAAGAGATTCTATAACAACACAGGAGCTATCGTTGAAGCAATTAAATTTTATTATGTCATCCAACCCAAAAATTACATGTCCTAGTGGATATCTTACATTCGATACCACAAATAATGTACATTTTAAAAATACGCCTTATATTGATAATTATAGTTCTTACCTTGCTAGAGAAGAATGGTGTAATGATAAATTTGCATTAAAAACAGATTTATCTGGATACACAACAAATTCTCATCTTGAGGACAGATTAGATGATATAAAATCATGGGTAAGAAATAATTATGCAACAAAATCATGGTGTAACAGTACATTTAAAAAGAAGTAAAGAAAGGGCTTAATATGGAACAAAAACAGAATAATACACAAACACTGGAAGTTGTTTCTTATCCAAAAGATAAGATTCAGCTTCTTTTTAATATACTGAACTCTATGAGTTTTATAGGGATTCAGCAAGCACAGGGAATCGCACAGATTAGTGTAATTCTTAACAACCCAATTGTAGAGGATAAAACAGAAAATGTAACAAAGGAGTCACAAAATAATGAGGTAAAGTAAATGTCATGTGAAGTATTTAACAATTCAGACTTTGGTATGATTGGTGGATGTCGGCAGACATTTAGTGTAGATTTATATGATATTCTTGATGAAGAATATCATATTGCTGCATCTTCATGTGAATGGCGTTTGGCTAAATATGGAGAAACAGAAGTCTTAGCAACCGAATCAACTGTCAAAGGTACAATAAATATTACAGATAACATAATTCAAATAACAATTCCCTCTTCTGATACACAGAACTTATTTGGTAAATTTACACATCAGTTGGTTATTACAGATAAGTTGGGAAATCAATTCGTAGCCGACCTCGGCAAAATTTCAATCAAACCCATGATCAAGTAAATAAGGAGGATTCGTAATGATTAATACATACGAAAAAAATCAAATTCTTAATAATATTTTTCGCAATGGAGAAAAGACAATTTATATTGGTGTAAGTAAAACTGCTCCAAGTGAAGACGGAACTAATTGTACTGAGCCTACGGTTTCTAGTTATAAGCGTTTTGCTGCAAAATGTGATACAACTAATTGGAACGAATCTGTTCAAGGTTCGACTACAAATTCTGTAGTATTTCGTTTTGATGAAGCACAGGAGTCATGGACAACTGCAGCGTCACCTGTAACTCATTGGGTAATTTTTGATGCCGCCACTGGTGGAAATATGATGTTCTATGGAGAGCTTATGAGAGCACAGGAAATTCCTGCTGGTGCAGTTCTTGAAATCCCAGCAGAAGGACTAACGACTACTGTACTGAACGCATAAAAGAAAACGAGGTGAAGTATGCGAATAAACTATCACATTTTATCATCCAAGATTTCGGATAGACAAACATTTCGTGAGTATATTCATGGTGCTTCACGATATACTCAGCTTGTTAATACGAGTTTTATTAAAATTAAAAACTCTATTAAAACAGCATTAAAAGCAATATTAAAGCCACGCATAAACAACGTGGCTTTTAGTAATTCAAAATTTCTAACAAGAGTCTTGTTTTTGTTCCATGCAAAATCAAGAAATGAGATTAAGTTTGATGATGATTCAACATTTTTAATTCGTGAAAATGTCAAAAGTAAAGAAGAAAACACAATAAAGATAGAGAATAAAAATACATCCTCTTTCATAGTTTCTAAAATAATTAAATCCAAAAACAATTCTGATATTGTTGTACAGGGCAACAATTCTTCCCTTTTATTAAGCGAAAAACTGAAAATTGATAATAATAATAATAATATTCAGGTTAAGAACAACGAAGTTCATATGCAGATAGGCGTTTTTAATAAATCAAATGAAGATAATAAAATCAATTTTACAAATGGGAAGGTCAATATGTCTGCTGGTTATTTGATACGATTAAAAATGATGAATGGATCATTAAATAGTTATTATAATCAAACAATCTCAGAAACAGGCAGAAAGAAAATAATTTAAAAGGAGGAAATATATGTCAGAGATATTAAGTAACACTGGCGTTAAGTTGTGGGCTGAAACAGATTACAGCGAATTATGGTTGACTGTATTTGATCAACTTACAGGTCAAGGTGGTAAAAGCAATATTCGACTGATTGATGAGGCTATTGGCAAAATTAACGCCGCTCTTGACGGTTACAAATTTGAATTTTCCTCTGATGAGGATAGACTGTATATCTCTAAAGGAGATTCAAAGTTACCAGTTTCGTTAATTGATTCAAACGGTCACGTTGCATCAAAAGTTGACGGTACTACCATTACTATTGACGAAAGCGGTGTTGTAAAAGGAATTCCTGTAGATGATGCTTTATCAGAAGAATCAACAAATCCTTTACAGAATAAAGTGATTGCTGGCGAATTAAAAAGCATTAAATCTAAGATTGGAACAGATGAATCTGCAATAAAACAGAATACATCGAATATTACGAGCAATACGAAAAGAATTGAAGCTAATGAAACGGCGATTTCAACGCTTAATGGAACGGGAAATGGTTCGGTAAAAAAAGCAGTTTCGGATGGAATTGCAAAGGTTGTAGCTGGTGCACCTGAAGATTTTGATACATTAAAGGAAATGTCTGATTGGATTTCTACACATGAAACAAGTGCGTCTGCCATGAATAGTGCCATTAAGGATAATAAGAGTGCTATTACAGCATTACAGATTGGTAAAGCGGATAAGACGGAAATTCCAATAGTTCCAACAAATGTATCTGAGTTTACAAATGATGCAGGATATCTTACTGAACATCAAGATATCTCTAATCTTGTTGTAAAGGAAGAAGGTAAGGGATTATCTTCTAATGATTATACAAGCGAAGAAAAGACTAAGCTTGGTGGTGTTGGAACTTCACAGGGACAGAATCTGATTACTTATCCTTACTATAGACCAGATAGTTATACAACTAATGGTATCACTTGGACAGTAAACGAAGATGGGTCTATAACTGCTAATGGCACAGCTACGGCTACTGCGTTCTATTGTGTTTTTAAAGGTCAGTTAGGATTAGAAATTGGAAAATATTACGTATTGACATTAACTACGGTCAAAGGGAAAGCAGCTTTATATTTAGCCAATGAGAATAAACAGAATCATGGTACAGACATTGCGGCTTGCCGTGACGTTAATGATTCAACACTGGAGCGAATTTTTAAATATTCACAAACTGATGACTTCGATCATGATGTAATTGGTTTATATATTACAACGGGTACTACTCTAACTAACTGCGTTATAAAATTTCAGTTAGAATGTGGCACTATAAGGCACGAGTATCAGCCTACAACCCTTAGCAACCCTACGCTGAAAAAGAAGATTACTGACATAAGATCAGAAACCACCGTAAATCTTTTGAAGCCTACTTTGGAAACAATAACAGAAAATGGTGTAACTTGTACAAATAACGGAGATGGTACTTATACTTTGAATGGAACTGCTACATCTACTGTTAGGTTTCAGTTCGGCATTGATGACAATTTAATTGTTGGTAAAACATATAAAGCTTTAGGTATTCCTATCGCGGGTTCATATAGTACAATACTAATGGGATGGGATAATCATGGATATTTTAACAAGGATGGTCTTATTGATAAGAAAACAAGCGAACCTAGACCAATATCAATGCAGGTCTTGTCGGGGTATACATGCGATAATCTTGTATTCAAACCAATGCTCACCACGAACCTCTCCGCTACATATGATGATTTCGTACCATACACAGGTGATGCAGGAAAGTTAAACGGTGATGTGGCAGAGTTAAACAAAACTGTAGATACACTAAAAAAATCTGTCAGTGATGGCAAGACAAAGGTAGCCAATGCTATCACTGGTAAAGGTGTAGAGACGGCTACTGACGCAACATTCGATGTAATGGCGGAAAACATAGGTAAAATTGATACTGAACTTCATGGCGCTACTTTAGCTGTCAGCACCTCAGACAATGAATTATTCGGAAAGACGGTCACTTTAACGCTTAACGGGGCTAACGTTGGCACAACTGTGCTCGCTAGTAATGGGACGTGTAGTTTTGTTGTACAAACTCCAGGGACGTATACTATTACAAGTGGCGAAGCTCACAAGGACGTAACAGTTACAAGTGACAATGTGCTTAATAAAACAGTTATTTCTGTTGAGCTTTCGCTTCTTAAGATAGTAGCTTTTGCTACTGGTACAGATGCAGAAATCGCAGCTATGATTAAAGCGCACTACAACAATAAAATCAATATAGCCGATTACTGGGCTGTTGGTGATATAAGAACTGTGCATTTATCTGCTATGGCGGCTATACATGTGGGTGAATCGCATAGGGCGCAAGATGTTCAATTTGTAATTGGTGATTTTGAACATGATGACTTGAGAACCCCTATCAATGGTCATTCAAAAGCGGCTGTAACTCTTTTACAGAAAGATTGTCTCATGGATGCGGCTAATGCATCTAATCCTGTAAATGGTAGTGAAGATACTGAACGAGGATATATTAATGAACTTAGTACTACCGCTGGTGGTTGGAACGAGTGCCCAAGACGTGCCTGGTGTAATAATACGTATTTTACGGCACTTCCTACTATTTGGCAGTCTATGGTTAAGTCTGTCAAAAAGAAAGCATCTGGTGGAAACACACAAACATCAATCGACATTACTATAGACAAGGTATTTTTAGCTGCTGAGATTGAAATTTTCGGTTTAACGAAGTATTCAGCTCCAGGTGAAGGAACACAGTATCAGTATTATAAAAATGCAACTGCAAACAGATATAAGCTACCAAGGTTTAGTTCAGATTCGGGTTCTGTTACAAGCAGCTATTATGAGAGGTCTCCTAGTGTGAGATCAATATCAGAGTTTTGTATACTGGATCGCATGGGTGGAGCTAATACTGAGTATGCAAATGATCGTCGTGCTATTGCCCCATGCTTATGCATATAGAATTATCTAAGATTGGAGGTTAGATTATGGATAGTAAAGAGCGAGAAGAAGTGTTCAAGGCTATCAATGATGTCGCTAACAGAATTAACGATGTATCTCAGAAGCTTGATGAGGTTATGCATAAACTAAACATGGATTCAAATGAAAGGATTACTGTTAATAATGGTGCAATCTCATCAATAACAGAAGATGTATTACCAACAATGCAAGATGATGCATCTAATTTATCAGATATGATTGATAATATTCTTACAGACGTTATTCCTGGTTTAGTAGAAGAATTTTCGTCTACAACGGACACTTCAAATAATAATAATGAAAAAAACGAATAAATTTTTAATAATTGGAGTAGTTCTCATCGGAACTGCTTTTTTATATATTACAAAACAAAACAATTTTTTAAGGAGGAAGGAATTATGGGAACATTTATCGCAACAAAAATCGAGGAAGCAGCAGAAATTTCTTTAGAGAAGGGACAGGCTAAATACCGTGCTTACTTTGTTCGTAAAAGTGCAAAGAGATTGTATGGAAAATATCAGGAGGATGTAAATACTATTCTGTCTACTGATGAGTACGCAGATGTCATTGTAGAGGAATAAAAATTAAAGGGAGACACATTGTAGTGTCTCCCTATTTTTTTACGATTTTTCCTCTTCTATTATTTGATATATAGTATCAGATATTGTAACCTTATGTCCATCTAAAATTCTTTTAATTTGTTCTTGTGTAGCGACACCATATAAGCAATTCCAGAAATGTCTTTCATGTTGTCGTACATCATTGATTAAGCAAATCATTATTTTATCCCCTCTTAATATATTCTAAAAAGAATTATATCACAAAAGTCTAGGGTATGCAGATTATTTTCTGTATACCCTATTTTTTTACGTTTTTCTATTATACAAATGCCTTTATTTTTGACACCAGTTTTGACACCAATTATTATGATTTATAATGGTCTAAAACGGTGTAAAATGACTTGAAACCAATTTTTAATAATTTAGAACCCTTGAAAATACAGTAAAATCAAGGGTTCTACAAGTGGACTAGACGGGAGTCGAACCCGTGTCCAAAAACCAATTCCCTGTCCTTCTA
>OGRO01000173.1_pt1 | contig 65427 bp, 61 predicted proteins | sample 1553451 | NCBI WGS metagenome assembly OGRO01 (sample SAMEA2580021, study PRJEB22360) | human gut metagenome | reverse complement strand
TGAGTTTTCGGATTTGAATCTATGCCCAATTAACAACCGTCAGGGAATTGTAATTAATGGTGAAGGTTCAAAGGTTATTTGCAAAGACTAATTTGAAAATTCCGGTTTATATATCGGCTTTCAAGGCAACCTGCATGGGTTGTCTTTTTCTTTTGAAAAGTTTGCGGATTTGTCTGGACTTTCGGAAAATGTTGTGGTATTGTTTGTGTTGCCCGAAAGGGAAAATATATAAATTGGAGGAGCAAATATGAAGTACAAAAGAATTATCAGTGCGGCAATGGCGGCAGCGTTAATCGGAACAAGCGGTGTGTTTGCGGCAGATGTTAAAGCCTCCGATAAGGCTGAAAACACAGGCATATACACCGAAATGTTCGATGATGAGAACTACACCGTCACACTTGACGCAAACGGCGGATTTATGGGGCAGGGATATGTCAACACAGTGGCAAGCGCCACATTCACAACCCGGAAAGGGCAGATTAAATTACCGTTGCCTTACAGGGATTCGGATTACGAGTTCGTGGGATGGTTCACAGAAGACGGCGAAAAGGTCAGCTCGGATAAAGTGTATCATTCAGACACGACGCTGACTGCAAAATGGCGGATAACGGGTACAAGAACACTTACATTTGCCACAGAGGACGGAAGCTACATAAGACCGGTTACGGCAGAGTACGGTTCGGGGATAAGGCTTACGGATTACATTCCAACAAGAGCAGGATATACATTCAGCGGTTGGTACACTGATCCGCAGACAAAGGAAAACAAGGTAACAAGTGTTGAGCTGACGGATGATGAAACTGTATATGCAAAATGGACTCCGACTGTCAAAGCCAATGCCGGGCATACGCACAAAGATATCGTGTATATGACGGATGATGAAATCAGGCTGAAAACAGAAACGGTGAAAAAGCAGGCAGAAACACCGGAACTGCAAATGCTGAGATGGAACAGGGTTATACAACTGATAAGACAGATATATTCGGCATCGAAATAACAACAAAAGGGCGCATCGAAAGGTGCGTCCTTTAATATTTGAAGGAGGAACAAATATGGGAAGCATGAGAATCCCAACGCATGAGAAAGTAGAACGGCTGCGAGAGCGATATCCCAAAGGCACAAGGGTAGTGTTAAACAGTCCTTTTGATGATCCGTATGCAAAGCAAACCGCCGGAGACAGAGCAACGGTGGAATGGGTGGACGATATGGGACAATTGGTGTGCCGATGGGATTGCGGAAGTTCGCTTTCGTTAATTCCCGGCGAGGACGATTTCAGAAAACTGACCGAGGAAGAATTAAAAGAGGAGCAAAATGAACAGACACAGGATGATATGAATTTAAGTATGTGAGGTGAGAAAATGTCATTGAGAGATAAAGTTGTTGCGGAAATAACAACCGTAAATGCCATAGCAGGAGAATATATTTATACGGATTTGATTTTGCCTGCGACTGTAATGCAGATAGAAGACGCACTGCAAAAAGCACGGATCACAGACAGTTATGACGATATGACAGACATAAGTATCATAAACTGCCCGTATCTGCCGGAGCTTACAAACACGAGAATTGATGGAGTCAATATAAAGGAACTGAATTTGTTTGCAAAGCGGGTAACAATACTGCCGGAAAATGAGGTAATCGCATTAAACGGAATATTCCTAAATCAAAATGCACAGGGAAAATATGATGACGGGATACCTATGAAAGACCTCATAAATCTTACATATGGTTTACAGGCAGTTCCGGTGATTGAAAATATATCAACCGACAAACAACTCGGACAATTTGTAATTGACAATGACCTCAATGAAGAAATTGTAAAAATGGGTGATGGCGCGGTTGAAATGCTTGACAGGGCAACAGTAGGCAAACAGCATCGTGAGGCGGAATATGGTGAGTTTGTTGCGGGCTGTTATGTGGCAACTGCGGTTTATCAGTTTCCGCAGGAATATACCGGAGCAACAGAGGAGCAGTTAAGGATTGATAATACAATTGTATTCAAGATTGATGTTGCCGAGGCTCCGGTTAATGACAGTATGGAAAATGCTGAGTCTGCGGAAACAATATATCTGCCGATACCAAAAAACGAGGCAAACAGAATAGCGAATATTCATAACGAGGGCTGCATAGAGGATTGCGTGTATTATGGCTTTGAAAGTGCAATTAAAGAAATTGACGGTCAGATATTCGGTGATATGCAGGATTTTGATAAGCTTAATGATATATCCGAGAGATATGTGTCATATTCGCAGTCGGACAGAGTAAAGTTCAAAGCTGTAATTGAGAGTGAAGAACCTAAAAGTCTTGATGAAATAAGAGATATTGCGGAAAACCTGCATAGGTACAAACTTTCATATCATGCAGATTCGGCAGAAGCATTTGCAAAGGACTACCTTGCACACAATCTGCCGAAGGGTTTTGATATGAATTTCTTTAAGCAGACGAACCTTACTCAACTCGGAAAGGCACTTGCCGAAAGACTCGGTGCATCATTCACGGAATACGGAGTGATATCGGCAAGAGATAAGGTACTGTATGACATAGTTCCGTGCGGTGATGAGCAAACGGAAAAGCAAACGGAGGAGATGGGAGGAATGCAGATGTGATTAACCGTGAAGAAATTGCGAAAAATGTTCAGCGGCTGTTGCAGGGATATGCCGATTCAAGCAACGATATTAAAATAACCGCAAGAACACCGAAGGAAGCCGATGTGTATATAGACGGCAAGCTGTTTAACACATATCTGACAGAGGAAAAGAGGTTCAAAAACAATATCGTCAAGCCGCAAAAGCTTGACGATATTTTCAAAATAACCGTTAATATTTCAAGGAATGATTTGGTTGAAACAAAATCACAGTACGAAGGTGCGGAAATTCAGCTTCCGGCAACGGAAAATGAGATTAAAGACGCTTTCGAAAGAGCGAGAATAACCGGGGAAGAGCAGCCGTACACAATTAAAAAATGCAGACTGTACAGGCAAGACGCAGAAATTGATTTGGGCGCCGGGGCGGACTATATTGCAAAACTTAACTACCTTGCAAAAGTTATGAGCAGATTCTCGGTATATGAACATAAACAGTTTCGGGGGTACAGACAGAAAAAAGGTCTCTCGCTTACGGATATTGATGACCTTATAAATATAGCATACAACCTGCATTGCTGCGAATTGGTTGACGGTGTGTGCGATGCCGAAACACTTGGCAGAATGTATGCCGATAACGGAATGCTTGAATGGCTGGAAAACGCAAATAAGGAAATATGGCGTTTTCTTGATTACAGAGCAATCGGAGAAAACATTCGGGATATCGAAAAAGGAATTTTCACGGAGGACGGGTATTTTACTTGCAATGAAAATGAATTTTCAAAGGTATATGACGGAGTTAAATTCCCCGAAATATTTGACGATGATAAATACATTTTCAAACTGTATATAGCGCCGAAAAAATCAGACGGCGAAAAGCCGGAAAGGTGGCTTACGCTCCCGGTTTCAAAGGAAGGTAAAGCAAACTTTTTAAGAGAACTCGGCGCAGACAGCTTTGATGACTGTGTTTTGCTTGCGGTGCAGAGTATGGAAGCTAATATCCCTATGTGCGTTAAAGATCTGTCACAGCTCGGACTGTTAAATTCACTTGCACACAGAATGCGTGATATGGAAAAGTCGGGCGAGCTTTCAAAATTCAAAGCCGTACTTGAAGGATTCGGGTGCGAAACTCTTGAATGTGCCACCGAATACGCAAACAGACTGCAGGATTTTATTTTGTATCCCGAAGCGTCCTCTGCAATAGAATACGCAAAAGAAATATATGCCGAAACCTTTGGCAGAGTTATCCCGGAAGGATTTGAAAAGCACTTTAATTTTGCGTCATATTCTGTTGAGCTTATGAAAACCGACAAGATCGCAGTAACCGAGTATGGTGTGATTAAGGATAAGGCGGCACAAAACGAACCGTCCTAACGGAAAGACGAGGAGGTGCGGACTGTGAATAAAGTAAACATAACGGATAAGGGCATTTTGGAGTATTACGGAAACAGAGTAGGGTTTGTAAAGAATGACACAGCATATGTAGACGAAATGTTCAGAAAAAAAGATATCGAGGAATTTCTGTCGGGTGAAAACGGCTTGAATATCGAGTGGCGAAATGACATATATGACAGACTTGTGCAGGGCAATGTTGAAGTTTCGGAAAGTCTGACGGTTAAAAGATGCCGTTTGTATCAGCTTAAAGCGGCGATCGATATCCGTATGCGTTTCATTGGGTATGACGAACTGAAAGACCGTGGCTTTGCCGAGCCGAACATTGACGATTACAGAGTTGTATATGACGGAAGTATGGGGACGGATAATCTTGAAGAAATATATGCAAAGTTTGACGCGCAGGAAAAGCCGAAAGGCTTTGAGGAAAGCGGTATATACATATCCGATGTAATAGAGCTTTATGATGATGAAACAAACGAGTTTTACTATGTCAACACGCAAGGTTTCCGAAGATTAAACGACTTCACAAAGCCGAAATTTGAGGCTAACAGGCAGCAGACAAAACGAGAGTGTACCCGAAAAAGAGCCGGAAAGAGCCGACAGGGCGGTTCCCAAGCCGAAAAAAGAACTCGAAACCATAGAGCCGACACAAGATGCCGAAGAAACATTTCAGGTCGAAACCTTCAGAATTACAATGTAGCATATATGCGTATGAGAGGAGGTGAACGCCGTGAAATTGGAGGCAAGAATATCGGCAATTATAGCCGATGAAAAGTTAAAGGCATACGCAAGCGTCTGCGTCAATGATTCTCTTTTGATTAAGGGAATCAAAATTATTGACGGAAAGCACGGGCGGTTTGTTGCGATGCCGTGCAGGAAAACAAAAAACGGAGAATTTAAGGACATAACTTTTCCGATAACCGCTGAACTGCGCAACGAAGTGGAACAGGCAGTCCTTGAAGCATACTCAAAGAAACTGGAGGAAATGTAATATGATGAAACTTATCTTGTCAAAAGAAAACTTTAAGAACAAACTGTGCGATAAAAGCGGTCAGGGGGCTTTGGACACAGCTGTGGTTGTGCTTATCAGCATAATTTTGGGCGCACTCATACTTGCCGGGCTTTACGCTTTGCTTGATGACACGGTACTCCCGACGTTAACTACCAAAATTCAGGAAATGTTCAACTATACACACTGATGAAGCATCTAATCATACTGTGTATTTTAATTTTTGCATCGGTAACGGACTTTAGGAAAAGGGAAGTTCCGAACCTATACATCATACTGATAATACTTACGGCGCTGATAGATTTTCGGGCATCGAATATGCTCGGAAGTGTTATATCGGTGCCTTTTTATTTTGCCCAAAAGGACGGGAAAAGTATGGGCGGCGGCGACTTGAAACTCGCTTTCGCTCTCGGCTTTTCATTGGGACTTGCAAAATCTTTAATGACCGTTATATTCGGGTGTGTTGTATTTATCACGGCAGGAGCCGTATGTGAAATTGCAAATGGAAAGAAAGGAAAGCCCTTTCCGTTTGTTCCGGCGCTTACGGCAGGATATATTATTACAATTTTAATGGAGGTGTTAGCTTGAAAATTCTTGAAGTATTCAAAAACAGAACCGTACTCGGCATAACCTGTATTGCCGTTTCGTTTGTCATTTGCTTTGTTGTTTCTCCGCTTTTAAGCAATACGGGCAATAAGACGGTAAATGTGGTGAGAGCCACACAGGAAATAAAAAGCGGAGATGAAATTACAAAGGATATGGTATCCGAAATTAAGATGTCAGGCACAAATCAGCCGGAAAATATTATCGGCAGCATAAAGTCGGCAGTCGGAAAGTATGCGACTATGGATATGACAAAGGACGATTATGTTCTTGAAAGTAAAATTGCCGATACGCCGTATGTTGAAAACACATATCTTGCAGGACTTGACGGCAGTAACCGTGCAATATCGGTAACGCTGAGAACCTTTGCAAACGGACTTTCGGGGAAACTTAAATCGGGCGATATTGTTTCAATAATCGCACCCGATTATAAAAAGACTGGAATTACCGAGGTGCCGCTTGAATTGCAGTATGTTGAAGTAATTGCCGCAACCGCAAAATCGGGCAGTGATGTGAGCGAGGATGCAAGCGATGAATCCGAGCTTCCGAGTACGGTAACACTTTTGGTGTCGGAAGAACAGTCGAAAATGCTTGCCGACCTTGAAAAGACGGGGACAATACATATGTCGCTTGTATATCGGGGTGACAGAAAAACTGCGGAGAAATTCTTAAAAACGCAGAAAGAACTAAATGACAGCCTAAAATCCGACAGTACGGAAAACGCATCACAGCCTGAAGAAAGCGAGGCGGCAGGAGATGAAACACAGTGATAACAGGGTGCTTGCCGTATGGGGATCGCCGTCCTGCGGCAAGACAACAATAGCCGCAAAAATTGCGGGATATATTGCGGATAAAGGCTTTGATGTCGCGCTTTTGCTCTGCGATACCGATGCACCGCCGCTGCCGCTGCTTGCATCGCCGCCAGATATCGAAACAGAGAAATCTCTCGGCAGTATATTGGCGGCGGCAAGAATAACGGAAAATCTCGTTATGCAGAATGCAATAACCTTTAAGAAAAACAAGCATATTGTGGCGTTCGGTCTTATGAAGGGCGAGAACTCGTTTTCCTACCCGAAATATACACAGGTGCAGGCAAAGGACCTTATATACACACTTCGGGATATTGCGGATTTCGTTGTGATAGACTGCTCCTGTCATTTGTCTGACGATATACTCTCAACCGTGTCGCTTATCGAGGCGGACTGTGTGCTGCGGCTCATAAACTGCGATTTGAAATCAATATCATATCTTTCATCACAGCTACCGTTGCTTGCAGACAGCAGGTTCAAAAGCGATAAACAGCTTAAAGCCGCAAACAATGTAAAAAGCATTCATTCACGGGAAAATATCGAGCAGATTATTGGCGGAGTAACCTTCACAGTTCCGCACAGCGATTTGGTGGAAAGACAGTATCTTGAAGGCGAGCTTTTGAAAGATACGCCGGTAAAGAGAGAGTCAAAGGAATTTCGGGTAATGATTGAACAGATAGCCGAGGAGGTGTTTGAGCTTGATTAACCAGAATACTTCACACGATTTGTTTTTTGAACCGACAAAGGTCAGCGATTTTCCGAGTGTGCTTGAATCGGTTCAGAAATATATATCGCAGAATTATGCGTCGCTGCTCTTGGAAAAGGACAAAGACGAGGTAAAGACGCAAATAATGTTTCAGATACAAAAGTATCTGTCCGATAACAGGCTGAGGGTTGACGGTATGGATGAAAACGAGCTTGCAGATAAACTGTATACGGAAATGGCTGAGTATTCATTCCTTACAAAATACATATTCGGCAAGGGAATTGAGGAGATAAATATAAATGCTTGGAACGATATCGAGGTGTATTATTCGGGCGGAAGAAAAGAGAAACTTGACGAGCATTTTGAATCGCCGCAGCACGCCGTGAATGTGGTGAGACGAATGCTCCACGCATCCGGTATGGTGCTTGACAATGCGGCTCCGGCAGTTCTGGGAAGTCTTACGAAAAATATACGAATAGCCGTGCTGAAATCTCCGCTTGTGGACGATGACGCAGGAGTGAGCGCCTCTATCAGAATTGTAAATCCTATGAACTTTTCCAAGCAGGATTTAATAGATTATAAAACGGCAACGGAACCTATGCTTGATTTCCTTTCACAGCTCATACGCTACGGCGTCAGTGTGTGCGTTGCCGGGGCGACAGGCAGCGGAAAAACAACCGTTGCAGGGTGGATGCTCTCCACATATCCCGATGACAAAAGAGTGTTTACCATAGAAAGCGGCAGCCGTGAGGTGTCGCTCGTAAAGACAGAAAACGGCAAGGTGGTCAACAGTATTGTTCATACGCAGACAAGACCTTCGGAGAATGAGGCACAGAACATATCGCAGGTAAAACTGCTTGATATTGCTCTGCGCTTTAATCCGAACCTTATATTTGTCGGCGAGATAAGAGATGCGGAGGCATATGTTGCACAGGAGGCAAGCAGAACGGGCGTCCCGGTGCTGACAACAATTCACTCAAACTCGTGTGAGGCAACCTACCTAAGAATGGTAACGCTGTGTAAAAGAATGTTCGATGCAGCCGATAAGACGCTTTATGATCTCGTAACAGAGGCATTTCCCATAATCGTGTATGCCAAACAGCTTGAAAACGGCGAAAGAAAAATTATGGAGATAATGGAATGCGAAATAAAAACGGACGGAGAAAGAGTTTACAGAACCATATACAGATACAATATCATAGAAAATTATTATGACGAAACCGGCAGACTTATCATAAAAGGTGAGCATGAGTTTATCGGTGAAATATCCGAGGGACTGAAAAAACGCCTGGTTGAAAACGGTCTTCCGAAAAGCGAGCTTGAAAAAATATGCAGAGGGGAGGCGGCAGTATGCTGACATTAAGACTTTTTGCGTTTATCGCAATGGTTGTCGGAGCTTTGCGGTTAGCCGGAATACGATTGCCGGACTTGTTCAAAGCGGTGGTTTACAGACCGAAGTCGATAAAGGAGCAGATAGATGAGGCGACAAATAAGAAAAAGAAAAACCTTATACGGCGTGAAATCGAGGAAATAACCGATATTCTTAAAATGACGGGGCGAGAAGATAAAATCCCCGTTGTTTTTATTATCTGCGGAGTATTCGCAATAGCGGGGGCGGTCTTGGCGGCGCTGTTTGATAATGCGTATATGATACCTCCGCTTGCAATCGGAATGATGTTCATACCCGTGTGGTATATAAAGCTCACGGCAAGCCACTACAAAAAAGACGTTTCGGAGGAGCTTGAAACGGCTCTGTCGATTATAACCACGGCATATATCCGAAACGAGGATATTGTAACCGCCGTTGAGGAAAACATATCATATCTCAATGCACCGATAAAAGATGTTTTTACGGATTTTCTTGTTCAGCTAAAACTGATCGACTCGGACACCGATAAAGCAATATTGAGCCTTAAAGAAAAGATTGACAATGATGTGTTCCACGAATGGTGCGACGCACTTTTGCTGTGTCAGCAGGATAGAGGACTGAAAACAACATTGAGTCCTATTGTCGCAAAGCTCTCGGATATCCGTGTGGTAAATTCGGAGCTTGAACTGATGCTCGCAGAGCCTCGCAAAGAATTTATCATAATGGCAATTCTGGTGGCAGCCAATATCCCTATTATGTATTTCTTAAATAAAGACTGGTACAATGTTTTAATGCATACGGCAGTCGGGAAAATGGTGCTGGCATTGGATATATCCGCAATCTTTATATCATCGGCATTTGTGGTAAAGCTGACAAGACCGATAGAGTTCAGGAGGTGATTGGTATGCAAAATACAAAGTTATGTCCGAAATGTCAGGTCGGAGCTGATGCGTATAAGCTCGATCCCAAAGAGCCGATGTGTCCGTATCTGCACTGTCATAACGGAGAAAAATGCACAATGTTCAAAGAAATGACCGGAGGCGATGACAAATGAGAGTGATAATTCTTATGGCCGGAATTGCCTTCGGTCTTTATTTTATCATAGCTGACAGACTGAAAATACCGTATCTTAAAGCGTCAAAAGCGATAATGAATATGGGCAGGAAAGACCGCAGACTTACAACGGTAATCGAGGCAGTGATAATGGATTTGAGCATTAAGCTGTCGAGATTTATACCTATGGATATGTACAGAAAAAACAGACTTGCGGCAACGCTGAAAGCCGCCGGAATAAGTATGACTCCGGAATGCTATCAGGCGCACGCAATCATAAAGGCATTGGCAGTCGGACTTTTAATACTGCCGTGCCTTTTAATATTTCCGCTTATTTCGGCGGCCGTGGTTGTGCTTGCGGTGCTTGTGTACTTTAAGGAAATACAAAAGGCGGAAAAGCATATGGAATCACGCAGAGAAGAAATTGAAACAGAGCTTTTAAGATTTGTTTCAACGGTAGAACAGGAGCTTGCATCAAGCCGTGATGTGCTTTCAATTCTGGAAGGGTTCAAAAAGAATACTGCTCCGGCATTTGCAGATGAACTTGGAATTACCTGCGCGGATATGCGTTCGGGCGGATACGAGGTGGCGCTGATGAGAATGGAGGCGAGAGTTAATTCTCCGCAGCTTTCCGATGTTGTGCGAGGACTCATATCCGTAATCCGTGGCGATAACGGAAAGATGTATTTTCAGATGCTTTCGCACGACTTCAAACAGATGGAACTTCGAAAGCTGAAAGCAAAGGCGCAGAAAATACCCGGAAAAATCCGTGTGTTCTCGATAATTATGCTGATGTGCTTTCTGGCGACATATCTGATAGTTATAGCCTATCAGATCATTCAGTCGATTGGAGTTATGTTTTAGGAGGCGGTATGGATTGATGATAAAAAGGCTGAAAGATAAAAGAGGCAGCGGATACATAGATGTTGCGGTTATCGTACTTTCCGCAATCTTGGTAATCGCACTGGCAACAAGCGTGTTTCCGGTATATATAGCAAAATCGCAGCTTGACAGTTTTACGCAGGAATTATGCCGTGAAGCCGAGATATGCGGAAAAGTAGGAAGTGAAACCTCAAGCCGTGAACTTACGCTGAAAGAACGGCTCGGAATTTCTCCGAATGTGGAGTGGTCAAAATCAGGTGCAATTCAGCTGAATGAGGAATTTACCGTGACGGCAACATTGGAGTATGATATCGGGTTCGGAGCATTTGCATCATTTCCGATAACACTTACCTCAAAGGCAATCGGAAAGAGTGAGGTGTATCACAAATGAAAAGGTTCAATAACAAAGGCAACGCAACTGTTCTCGCCATTTCTGTGTGTCTTGCCATAATCTTTGTAATGTGTGTGATTTTTGAGTATATGCAGATGCTGATTATAACTACAGGTATAAGAAATGCGGTCGAGTCGGCGGCAGTGTCAACGGTGGTGGCAAACTATGATGAAACATACAGTCAGCTTCGGGAAGGCTATAGCGGAGGATATGTATATCAGGATACAGCGTTTACCGAAAGTATAGATACGGGAAATATCTATACGCGCCTTGATTCGCTTCTCGCTTTGACGGAAAACGGAGATGAGCATATTAAACGGTGCAGTGACGGTACGGTTGAGTACAGTATATCAAATATGCGTCTGGAATTTGAGAATACCGATTATGCACCGGGGATTGCTGCAAAGAACTTAAATGCAACCGTGTATCTTGATGTAAAAATTCCTGTCAGATATGGCGGAAGAATAATTGCGACACTTGCACCGACAATGCGCGTGAAGGCATCGTATGCCCCAAAGTTTTAGAACTGTGTGTCAAATGCCGAGAGTGATATAAGTTGATTGTGCCGAAAAATTGCACACAGATAATATCTTCGTAGACTTTTGAAAACTTGTGTGGTATGTTTGTGGTGAAATCAGAAAGGGTGATTTGAATGAAAAAGAAAACAAGAATTGTCTTGATAGGAACAGCGGTAATACTGCTGTCGGTTATATCCGGTGTGGTTGTTTATCAAAACACGATTCCCAATAAGCCACAGGAAACTATAACAGAAAACGAGACTGAAAAATTAAACTCAAATGTGACTGTAGACATCAACACGGAACGGGAGGATATTCCTGAATATAGGGAAATCACGGACGAAGAAACAGGGGAAACGGTGATTGCTGAGGTACAGAAGAACGAACCTCCCGAAACAAAACCGACAGCACCTCCCGAAAAGCCGAAATCCGAGGATAGCTACACCAATCCGGAAAAGCCGCCGGAATATAAAAAAGAGCAGACGGTTGTTGAGAAAAAGGTTGAAACGAATTCCGAAACAAATAAAAAACAGACCTCCGAAAAAGGAAAGGTATATGTAGACGGATTCGGATATGTTGATAAAGCGGGAGAAACAAAAACACAGACCGGAGTATCTGATGGCGACATCAATAAAATGGTCGGATCTATGGATTGAGGCAAAAAAGAAGGAGGAAACATATGAAACGGATTATTGTGTTTATACTGACGGTAATAATGCTGTTTAGCATAACAGTCAGTGTTTATGCGGTAGGCGATGGCAATGTGGATAACGGCGGAGGCGGAATGGGTTCGGGAACATCAACGGATAAGTGGATACCCGGCGAGGAGGGCGTCAGGGTAACTGTTGTCAGAAAGTCTGACGGTGCGCAGGTGTCGCAGTCATTTGATATGACAAATATCAATTTAAGAAGCAATGTATACACCTTTGGAATATACAGTAAGCTGAAGTACAGAAACGGAGATGTTTCCCTCGTGCTTGAAGCGGCCGATTATACGGTTGTAAGGCCGACAATATCAATGCCGAAGATTATCTCATCGGGAAGCGGTGCGACAAGCATAGAGGCAATTAAACGGTATTTTTGCAGCGAATATGCGGTAAAGCTCGTTGCAAATGTATGCGGAATAGAATATGCCACACTCATAAACGGTCAATACAAGATATTGATTGAGCCTGTGGCATATTTTTTGTTTAAGGGAAACTATTTTGCTATGAGCGCACATCAGGCGGCTTTGTATGACCAGATGTTAAGCGGCGGACTTCGTGCGAAAATGGTCAGCCTGACTCATAAAAATTTACCGTTGGCAATGTTTTTGGAGCGTGCAGATTTGGGGTATCCGGCGTGGACAGGCTTAACAACGAAAGCGGTGTCAAATGATACTATTATAAACTTTCTCGGTCTTGGTGTTGTCAGATTTACAGACGAGCCTATCCCTGATGAATCCATAGAAACGCCGACAGATGACGGCTGGTGGTTTGGATTTGGGTGGCTGTACGGCGGAGGCGGAAATCCTGCCGGACCGCAGTATGCGTACAGAACGGATACTGATGTTATCACTTCAATCAAGGTAACGGCAGATAAGGAATATAACCCGGACAATCCGCTGACGGCAAAATTCGTGATAAACGGAAACAATTATCTGGTCGAAAATATTGTAATACCCGAAGGCGAGGCGCAGCTTATATGGGTGAAATGGCACACACCGACAGAACCCGGAGAGGTGCCGATTCGTGTAACGGTCGGGGGCAGAACGAGAAGCACAAGGGCGGTAATTGAAAAAATCGAGGATAATGAGCCGCCCGATCCGAAAGCCAACGACAGAAACGATTTATTTCAAATGCCGGAAGTACCGGCACAAACCGAAACACAAATTCTTTCTTGGGGTGTATGGTCGGCATCGTGGCATACTCATTGGGAATGGATTTCAAATTGGGAATGGACAGGTACCCGTTGGGTGGATAACGGTCAATGGGTAGACAACGGTTGGTACGATTTCACATTTAACAGATATTCGGCAAAACTGAACGCTGTGCAAAGTATAACTCCCGATTCAAAGGTTCCGACATCGGTCGGAAACAAGATGAAATCAGGGTATGGTTTCAATACTACGCTTGAATGCAGCATTGAAACAAATGCTCCGAAAAGAGCATATACAGAGGCACAGACAACACAAATGTTTTTCCCGGAATTTGATTACGGCACATATTTCAGAGCGCTTGACAGAAATGTGCTTGCCTATAAATCAACATTCAAATTCAAAGAAAACAGATATTCCACATACAAAAGCAGGTCGCATTTTACTCCGGTGTGGTTTCCGGACGGTACATATAAAACATACACTTTTGTGTATGATGCGTGGACTCCTGCCGGAATGTTAAGGGTAAATAAGACGGCGTCGCTTGAAATTGTCGGAAATCTGTTTGAAGATTGGCATATAGCGCCTAAAAATATACGATAAACGAAGGAGTAGATAAGTTATGAAAATTAAAAGATTAGCGGTTGTAATTATGGTTCTAACAATTCTTGCCGTAACAGCGGTTTCGGTGTATGCGGCAGGCGATGTTGCATCGGCGGTTGAAAGTACATGGACAACGGCAAGGGGACAGATAAAGACAGTGGTAAACAATGTTGTGTTTCCCGTGCTGGATTTGATTCTGGCGGTGTTTTTCTTTGTGAAACTCGGCAGTGCATATTTTGATTACCGAAAAAGCGGTCAGTTTGAATGGACTGCGCCTGCAATCCTGTTTGCGTGTCTGGTGTTTGTTTTAACCGCTCCGACATATCTTTGGAGCATACTCGGAATGTAAGAAAAGGGCTGGCTGTGCAGCAATGCACAGTCGGTAACTTATATATGAAATGAGAGGTAGGATAAATGAACACAACATTTGAAAATGAGCTTCGCAAAGTCTTTGATAAGGTACCGAATCTTGAAAACAAAAAGTATGTCGGCAGAGCATTTTATGCAAGTATAGACAAAGATATAAAGCTAAAAGCTGAATTCATATCTACAGAAACGCACGAAAGATTTGATGCTATGAAAATCAGAGTTTTGCATAAGTGTGAAGGAGAGCTTGACACCAATACAATAAGGTTAAAGGAAATATGGGGAATGAAACCGGTCAGAAACGGAAATTTTCCAAACGGTGTTTCGCCGCATATGTGGATTTATAACGGCAGGCTCGAATGGTATGCCTATGCTCCCGGCGTTGCTGATTATGTGAAACTTGCAGATCGGATTACAGACTATGCGGAGGTATTTCAGGACGAAGATATGCATATGGAAATGGACGGTATGAGTATGTAAGGGGTGATAAGATGAATGATAAAGAAAAATATCCGTTGCTTATAGGACGTTCGATGATAGGTAACAGGCGTTTGCATAATACAGCCGAGGCTGCGGACTTTATATGTATGAGTGCCGAATACGGAGATACAACTATTACTGATGTTAATGGTATAACGGTATTAACCACATACGGAATGTATATTGATAAAGCTGTAGACACGGAATACAGAGACGAACTGCTGAAAGCACTGAAACCAAAACAGGAAGAATTGGTCGGCGCGGAAAACTGTCTGATAAACGGCGGAGAAAAGGAATATGCTCAAAATCTTGACCGAAGGGCAGAGGAATATCTCAAAACAGAAGCATATAAAAACGATTTTGCAGAGATAAGAGGGATATATAAACGGACACAGGAGAATAAATCCGATGAGGAAATCAAACAGATGGTAATTGGAAGATTTAAGACACAGTGTATCAAAGAGGACAATACCAAACGGCATCAAAAGATAAAAGCAATGGGTTAAGGAGTATCTTAACTCCGCTGAATTTGAAACGGATTTCAATACTGAAATTAACAATTATATAGCACGAGGAGAAGAAGTTCCGCCGGACAGACAAATTCGAGAAATGTTAAAGGAAGAGTGTTATCAGAGGTATCGGCGGGAAATGTTTTGTGAGGAAAACGGGCATAGCCGGCACGAAGTAAATCCTGATATTGAAAACGGCACAAGCGATATGGAATGCAACTGTTGCGGCGGAAGTCAAACAATACATTGGATGTAGACCGAGGAGGTGATGAAACTTGTTTGTTTTCGATTGGTTTCTGGACTGGATTTACGGCAAAGTAATGGGATTTATTCAGACATTTTTCACATACATAAGCGGTATGGGCGCAGAAATATTCGAATTGCCGTGGATACAGGCGGTAATAGAATTTTTCAGGCTGTTCGGCTGGTCGATGTATGTTGTGGCATTGGTGGTTGCGGTGTTTGATACGGCAATCGCCTGGCAAAACGGTCAGGGAAATATAAAGGACGCCGCATTGGGAGCAATCAAAGGCTTTATGGCGGTAAACTTGTTTACTGTCGTACCGATAGAGTTATATAAGCTGTCAATAGAGGTTCAAAATAGTCTCGGACAAGCAATGTCGGGGCTATACAGCGGTTCGCTTTCCGATTTGTCGGAGTTATCGTCAGCGCAGCTTTTGCCATTCCAATCCGAAATAAATCCGTTTAATTTATTTACCATAATTGCTTTGGGCTATGCGGTAATAAAGGTGTTTTTCGCAAATATCAAGCGAGGCGGCATTATAATGACAAATATTGCGGTTGGAAGTCTGTATATATTTGGACTGACAAGAGGGCATTATGACGGCTTTGTAGATTGGTGCAAACAGGTGATAGCAATATGCGTGACGGCATTTCTGCAAAATTCGCTTTTGTTTGCCGGACTTCTGACATTCGGCGATCATATGCTTTTGGGACTCGGAATAATGCTTGCGGCAAATGAGGTGCCGAGGATAGCCGACAGATTCGGACTTGACACATCATCAAAAGTTAATATTATGAGTACATATTATGCAACGCAGGCGGCGGTACGCACAACACAAGCAGTAATGAAGGCTGTATCAAAATAACTGTGTTAAATCATACAAAAATTGTCATAACCACTTGACAATATTTCGGTATAGCGATATAATAAATATATATAATATATTTGTGGTGATGTAAGATGAACATAAACGAAATATTGAAAGAGAAGAATATGACGAAGTATCGCCTTGCAAAATTGAGCGGAGTTCCAAATGCAACACTCAGCGAACTTTGCAGCGGAAAAACGAGCATTGAAAAGTGTTCGGGAGAAACTCTGTACAGGATATCAAAAGCGCTTGGCGTATCGATGGAATCGCTGGTAAAAGAGGCTGTTTTGCAAAAAGAGGTTGAAAAAAATCTTGAAAAGACATACGAGTGTGCGCTGCCGCAATACCTTCAGCACGACCTTGACGAGTACAAAAAGGGCTTAAAGGAAGGTTCAACTCTTATGGATTGCTTGTGGGGTGAGCTTTACGGCAGTATCAATATCGCAGAGATAAACGATGCCGCCATAACGCATGACCATGCGGAATATTTAAGAAATAAGTATTTGAGGTGATAGAATGGAAAGACCTGATTTTACAAATTGCCGCAGAATTCCCGGAAAGGCATACAACGGTGCAAACGGAAAGAAAATTGCGGTTGAATATAACGGCGATGTGTATATGTTGAAGTTTCCGCCGTCTGCAGATAATAAGCCGACAGAATTGTCGTATACAAACAGCTGCATAAGTGAATATATTGCAAGCCACATCTTTAATATGCTGGGTATAAGGTGTCACGAAACAATACTCGGAACATTTAAGATAAGCGGCAAAGAAAAAATAGTATGCGCCTGCAAGGATTTTACGGCTGACGGTAAAGAACTGTTTGATTTTTGTTCAATCAAAAATACGGTTATTGATTCCGAACACGGCGGAACGGGTACAGAACTTGCGGACTTGTTGGAAACGATAGAAAAGCAGGAATATGTCAGTCCGCAAATTTTGACAGAGCATTTCTGGAATGTGTTTGTTGTCGATAGTTTGCTCGGAAATTTCGACAGACATAACGGCAACTGGGGATTCCTGTATGATAGGAATACTGAGAAAGCGGAAATTGCCCCGGTTTATGATTGCGGAAGTTGTTTGTTGCCGCAGGCAGATGAGAATACAATGAAAAAAGTATTGGAAAATGAAACAGAGCTGGAAAGCCGCGTATACAGATTTCCGACATCCGCATTAAAGTTAAACAATGTAAAAATAAACTATTATGAATTCCTTATGAATACAGACAATGCAGACTGTAAAGATGCAGTTGAGAGAATTGTGCCAAGAATAGATATTGATGAAATTAAGAAATTTATAGACACAGTTCCGTATATCACAGATATGCAAAAGGAATTTTATAAGACATATGTTTCGGCAAGATACGAAAAAATAATTGCACCGGCATATGAACATATACACGATGTGTCGCAGAATGAAGAACCGACAATAAGTATGTAAATTAAAATCAAATAATTAAATTTGGAGATTGCAAAAAAAGCAGTCTCCTTTTTTGTTGCCAAAAATAATCGAAGGGAGTGATAAAAATGTATATATACCCGGACAATTTAAAGTCAAAAGCCGTAATGTGGCTGTGGGAACTGAAAGATTTGGGGATTATTGCGGTAGGAACGCTGATTTCCATATTGGCCCTCACACAGACGGGAATTATGATACCGCTTGCGGTTACGGCAGGATATGCGGTGTTATCAATAAGGCTTGACGACACTTCAATAAAGCAGTTTATCGTGAATGCATGGAAATACTGTGTCGGAGTTCAGCAATATTACGAATGGAGGTACACAGATGAGTAAAAAAAGAAAAGAGGAAAAACAGAGAGCATCAACAAGGCAGCTTATAGGGGTAAAGGAGATAAGCGATTTTTCAATCGTTACATATGAACACGGCGAGCTTGTGTTTTTTCTGATAAAGCCGTCAAATATATCGGTGCTGTCGGAGGAGAGCATTAAAGCGAGAGTGTATGCGCTTATGAATGTGCTGAAAGGAATGGCTGAGATTGAGATGTGTGCATACAACAGCCGTGAAAATTTCGATGGCAACAAGCGAAATCTCAAAAAGAGAATAAATGAGGAAAAAAACTATATTGTAAGACAGCTTCTTGAAAAGGATATGGAGCATCTCGACAGTATTCAGATTCAAACGGCAACGGCAAGAGAGTTTTCTATTGTGGTACGGCTTATCAATCAGAATGAAAAGGAGCTTATTCCGTATCTGAACAGAATAGAGAAAACACTCAAGGAACAGGGCTTTGCAATAAGACGAGCGGAAACGGAAGACATAAAGAGACTGCTTGCCGTGTATTTTGAACAGAATGTAACACAGGAAAGCTTTGAAGATCATGACGGCGACAGATGGGTAATATTCGGAGATTAAGGAGGTGCCGGTAAATTGGCAAGAAAGAACAAAAATAAGGCAGAGGTTGAGTCGGTCAGAATAAAATCCTTTATGGATATGATAGCGCCGTCTGTTATAAAGTTTTTTCCGGATTACTTTATATGCGGAAACACATACAGAAGCGTATGGGCGCTGAGAGAATACCCGACCACAACCGAGGAACAGGCAATACTGAAACACTTGGGAGAAAAAGACGGAGTCAGCCTTAAAATCTACACAAGGCACGTTACGGCGGCAGAGGAAAGAAAGATTATATCAAATGCGGCAAACAAAAACCGCCTGCGCCAGAGTAAAACGAATGACTTGCAGGAAACGGTTGTTGCAGAGGGCAATTTGCAGGATGTAACTAATCTTGTAGCGTCGATGCACAGAAACCGTGAACCGCTTATCCATACGGCGGTATATATCGAAATAATGTCGCACGACATTGATAAGCTGAAAGAATTGCAGTCCGAGGTATTGACAGAGCTTATCCGCTCAAAACTCAATGTGGACAAGCTGATGCTCAGACAGCAGCAGGGGTTTGTTTCGGTAATGCCGAGCGGATATAACGCACTCGGTGATCAGTTTGAAAGGGTGCTTCCGGCATCAAGTGTTGCAAATCTGTTTCCGTTTAACTATTCGGGAAAAACAGACGCAAACGGATTTTATCTCGGCAGGGATAAATACGGCAGTAATATCATAGTTGACTTTAACAAAAGAGCAGATGACAAAACAAATGCAAATATCTTAATTCTCGGTAATTCCGGACAGGGAAAGTCATATCTCACAAAGCTGATTATAACAAATCTGCTTGAATCGGGAATGAATATAATATGCCTCGATCCGGAACACGAATATGAGGATATGGCGAATAATCTCGGCGGGTGCTTTGTCGATTTGATGTCGGGTGAATACCTTATAAATCCGCTTGAACCAAAGGCGTGGAGCGATTCTGATGACGATACCGAAATAGATGCGTCTACTCCGGAGGCATTTAAGCGGAAAACAAAACTGAGCCAACATATATCGTTTCTGCGTGATTTCTTTGCATCATACAAGGATTTTACCGATTCGCAAATTGACACGATAGAAATAATGCTTGAAAAGTTGTATCGGAAATGGAATATAAGTGACAGTACAGACTTTTCAAGACTTAAAGCAACGGACTATCCCAAGATGAGTGATCTGTATGAATTTATTGAGGAGCAGTATAAGGACTTTGACAGAACCGATAAGCCTATTTACACTGAAAATCTGCTTCAGGAAATTTTGCTCGGAATCCATTCGATGTGTGTGGGAGCTGAAAGCAAGTTCTTTAACGGGCATACAAATATTAAAACAGACAGGTTTGTGGTGTTCGGTGTGAAAGGACTGCTACAGGCAAGTAAAAATATTAAAAATGCTCTGCTGTTTAATACACTTTCATATATGACAAATGCACTTTTAACAATCGGAAATACAGCCGGAATTATAGACGAGCTTTATCTGTTTTTGTCAAACCTTGTTGCGGTGGAATATATCAGAAATGCCTCAAAGCGAGTACGAAAAAAAGATTCGTCAATTATTCTTGCGAGTCAGAACCTTGAAGACTTTTCGCTGCCCGGAATTGCGGAATATACAAAACCGCTGTTTGCGATACCGACGCATTCGTTTTTGTTTAATGCCGGAAATATAGACTCAAAGTTCTATATGGATACATTGCAGATAGATGAAAGCGAATTTAATTTGATACGCTATCCGCAGAGAGGTGTATGTCTGTATAAGTGCGGAAATGAAAGATATAATCTGATGGTTATTGCTCCGAAATATAAGGAAGAACTCTTCGGAAAGGCGGGCGGAAGATAATGACGGTCAGGAAATGCATATGTAGGAGGTGAATGCTTATGGCGGTAAGTCCGGCGGTTATAAAAGCGGCAATTACACTTGCCACAGACAAACGAACATGGATTTTGATAGGTTCAATCATATGCGGCACTGTTCTGATGATAGTCGGGATAGTAGCCGCATTTTTGAATATATTTTCTTTTGACGATTCGGGATCGGCGAATGCATCGGCGGCGTATGTTCAGTTTATCAATGAGATGAAGCACAGCTATTCAAAGCTTGATGCGGCAGCGGATAATATATCGGGGAATCTTGATAAAGATACAATCCATGCTGTGTTCTACACTTTGTATTTCGGTGAGGACAAGCACTTGCCTGATAGCTTTTATACAGATTTTGTGGAATGTTTTGTGGCAAGAAGTACAGATGAAGACGGTAACGAAGTCATCAGTCAGTGCGGACTGAATGAAGCATTGGCAAGAGTGGCAGCGGTAACCGGCAAGGCAACGGATAACATAACCCAACAGCAGGTAAATGAACTTTGCTCTGTTCTGCGTTTTGGAATGGCAAGCGCCGGAGATGACGGTAATACATATATGGGACCGGTGCCGGGAGCATATTCCGATGCGACATTTGCAAAACTTATGGAGGAGGCGACAAAATATATCGGATACCCGTATGTGTGTGGCGGCTCAAGTCCCTCAACATCATTTGACTGCAGCGGTTTTGTGTGTTGGTCTTATACGCATTCGGGAGTATATAACCTGCCGAGAACAACGGCGCAGGGGATATATAACCAGTGCGCAAAAATTTCAAAGGCAGACGCAAAACCGGGAGATTTGGTGTTCTTTACGAGAACGTATGTGTCAAGTGAACCGGTAACACATATCGGTATATACGTGGGCGAAAATCAAATGTTACATTGCGGAAATCCGATAAAGTATGCGTCAATAGAAACCGACTATTGGAGCAGTCATTTTTATGCTATGGGCAGACTGCCAATCGGCAGCGGAGAATAGAGAGGAGGCATTATGATTACAAAAAGTATAAACAGAGCCTATGAAAATCTTGCAAATGCAATTATCATACAAGCAGTCAAGGATATACGTATAGGAAACTGCTATTCACGCCGTGCAAAAACTTTTTTGAAATCGGAGTGGTGCAGAGATTTGTCAAAGGTTGACGGCAGAATGATACTTAAAAGGCTCGAAGATGAGAAATTAAAAAACGGAGGTAAATGCGGGATGAATAAAACGACAGGTATTGTATTAAAAACCGATGCATTGCAGCGAAAAGATTTCCCTGTTGAGTTAATTAACTTTCATGTGGACGAGGTTGCATACATAAGTGATAGCGAGTTTGAAAATATCAGAAACGGCAAGGATTCGGAAATATTAAAACAGTACAACCAAAAGAATTATGAAAGAAATCCGGATCGTACAAACGGTATCCTTGTCATCAATACAAAAGGCGATGGGCTTTTAATTGATACACAGGAATATAACTATGCAAGATATAAGGCGTATGCTCCGCAGGTGGGCAGTTATATAACAGAGCAGCAGACTCTCAAAATGAGGCAAGAGGCAAATATAGAATTAAAGTTATATGTTCCGCTTAATGTAACAAGGTGGGATTACGAATGCGATGCGGAGGAGAGCGTGGACGAAAACGATTATGTTACCGAAATCAGAGAAGCTGTTCAGCGTGAAAACAGGTTTGAAACGAAACGAGGTTTGGCAGAATATCTTGACGCAGGAAAGGTTAAGGAAAAAGTATATAAGATTACCCCGGCAGTGGAAATGTATAACGGGAAACTGCTTGGAGTTGCAAAATGTCTGCTCACAGAAAACTTGGATGCGGAGGAACTTGACAATCTTAAAGAATACTGCGTCGGACAATTTTCGGACGGCTGGGGTGAGGGCTTTGAACAGCGCGAAATATCAACCTCGGACGGGAATATATATGTTCATTTCTGGGAGTATTCAAATACATATTATATCAAAACCGAGGAAGAACTGAAACAAGACTTTGAGCAGGGACAGGGTATGCAACCAATGCAGGGGATGTAGAAAATTTAATTTTCAGTTATGGATAATTAAACGAGAGAGGGTGAAACTTTGAGATCGTTGAATGAAATGTTTAGCATGGAAGAGGTCGACCTGATGGCAACTTATGAAAAGGCTTTCGATGTTCCGCAGGCTGAACGGATAACCGATTGGTGGGGCGACTTGGCTGTGTACGAGTTCAAACTTAATGTAAAATCGGAGCAGGCGGAGGAGAGATTAAAAAAATCACTTGCCGCAATAAATATGAGCAGAGAAGAGTATGCCAAAAATCCGTATGCCACACAAAAGGCACTGGCAGAAAAAATGCTTGAAAACACAAATCCCAAATTTGAATTGGTGGTTATATTTGATAAGCCTGTACTATTTACCTGTGAGAGATTGGACAGAAGCTTGCCGATAGATGGTGTAAACTATTATGATATTCGCCACGATGATGAATGCAGGGGTGATATGGCACAGCTTAAAGACAGCGTTATGGTTAATCATTGGGGAACTGTTATCAGCAAAGAAAGGTTTGAGCCGAGAGAAGTAGGAGACAAAATATTCACAACGGCAGAGGGCATTGATATGGACGAGGGAGATTATAATTACCTCGGCGAAACGCTTTCCGTCAGTGAATATCTTGAAAAATATGACGAACTCGTCAGAGAATACTGTGAACCGAAAGCGGAAAATAATTTGGAAATGGGGATGTGATTTCTTTGAAAATTGAAAAAATCAGCATAGGTTTTGACGCTGAAAAATTAAAAGCCGTCAAATTTTTTATGCCGAAAGACAGCCCGTCTCTTGAAGAACAGCTGACAGAACAGATAGAAAAAATATATCAAAAGGTAGTGCCGCAGCCTGCACGGTTATACATTGAGGAGGTTATGAAGGATAATCCGAAACAGGGCAAAAAGGCATAAAACAGAGCCTAAATATTTTTAAGCAGGAAAAAGCTTGGTGCGCTTTATCTCGCACCAAGCCTCAAACACCGACCGGCAGTGCCGTTCGGGAGGGTGCGGTTTGAAAATTTTGGTGCGGTTTTGGGTGAGGTATGCCTGATTTACAAGGAATAATGCGGACTGTGTGAGGTCATATCACGGGTGCGGAAGGGAGTGAGGCAAATATGAGCAAACAACACATAAGTTTTTGGATAAAAAACTCAAACCTGAAAGAATGCGAAATCAATATGAAAAGCATAGGCTGTAACAGCCGCAGCGACTACATTGACAAGGCGGTTGAATTCTATAACGGATACATTCATAACAAAAATAATGAGGACTATGTCAATAAAAATGTTGTGAATACTGTTCAGGCTTTGCTTGACAGCTTTGAGAAAAGAATGGCTCGGCAGATGTTCAAACAGTCGGTTGAAATATCAAAAATATTCTGGCTGATAGTCAAAGAGATGGAGATTGAACCGGAGGATGCGGACACGCTTCACGCAAGCTGTGTTGACGAAGTCAAAAAGATAAACGGAGCGATAAAATTCCCGTATAAGCAAAAGGACGATGAATAATGCCGAAGATAATCGTAAAGATAAAACACCTCAAAGCGTCAAAAAAGGTCGGCGGCTTGATAGATTATGTTGCAAAAAGGGAAGGCGTTGATAAAACAGTAAATGAGCAAATATCGGTCGGCAAACCGACAGAAAAACAGCTTGAATTTATTGATAAAATGCTTTCAGAATGTCCCGATGTGAAAAAATCTTTTGAGTATGAGGACTATATTGAAAATCCCACAAAACAAAATGCGTCGGCTTTGATTACAACGATAGCGGAAAATAATCCCGACGCATTTGTAAGCAAGGAAACATACATAAACTATATTGCGACCAGGCCGCGCGTTGAAAAGCTGTCCTCACACGGACTGTTCGGGAGCGAGGAAAATGTAAATCTTTCGGAAGTAAAAAAAGAAATTGAGAATATAAACGGCGTTATCTGGACTCCGATAATCTCGTTAAAAAGAGAAGACGCCGAAAGGCTCGGATATGATAATGCCGATATGTGGCGGAGCCTTATCCGCTCAAAACAGATGGAACTTGCCGAGATATTTGACATTCCTTTTGATGAGTTTAAGTGGTACGGCGCATTTCATAATGAAGCAGGGCATCCGCATATTCATATGGTGGTGTATGCAACAGGCGATGCCAAAGGCTATATAACCGAAAGGGATATTGAAAAGGTCAAGTCTGTATTTGCAAACGAAATATTCAAAAACGAAATGTACGAGCTTTATGATGACAAAACGAAGGCAAGAGAAAAGCTGGCGGAAGAAACAAGGGCAAAAATAAAAGCACTGGCGGAAAGTATCCGAGAAAAAGATTACTCGCAGTCTGAATTGTGTGAGATGCTTGTTAATCTCTCGGTCAGCCTAAAACACTGCAAAGGGAAAAAGGTGTACGGTTATCTGCCGCAGAAAGTGAAAAAAGAAGTGGACGAAATTCTGAAAACCATTTCAAAGGACGAAGATGTGCAGAGGCTGTATAACGAATGGTGTATATTGCAGCGGAAAATATACGGAATTTATACGGATAAAGATGTTGAGTTTGCACCGCTTTGGGAGAATAGAGAATTCAAAAAGTTGAAAAATGCGATTGTTTCGGAGGCTGAAAAGCTCGGAGACAGTCGCATTTTCATTGATGAAGAAACGGAAAACAAAGAACCGGAGAGTGACGAAAACGGTGAATATAAAGAACCTGCAACCGATAATCCGAAAGCCGATACGGACGGTCGGGCAAAAAATATAAATCCGAAAGTCATATCCTCTGCCGCAAATTTGTTTTGCAGGCTTGCAAGTATCATTGAAAACGATACGGAAAGAAAAACGGAAGGATTTTATAAAACCATTGTTGACTCTAAGGAAAGAAAACATATCATCAGGAAAAAGCAGAGTCTCGGTATGAAAATGAGGTGATTGTGTTTTGAAAAAGAAAAGGTTTTCCGATGAGCAGCTCCAAAGGGCAAGCGGTATAGATATTGTGGCTATGCTGCAAAGGCAGGGCGAGAAACTCAAAAAGCAGGGCAGAGTTTATCGGTGGATGAGATACGACAGTACGGTGATAGACAGAAATCGCTGGTACAGACACAGCCGTGAGATCGGCGGCGGCCCGATTCAGTTTATGCAGCATTTTTACGGTATGGATTTTGTGGATGCGGTCAAATATCTGCTTGACGGTGAGGAAGGCGCGGAACTTGTTCAGGCAAGCCGAACTCCCGAACCGAAGCTGTCGTTTACACCTCCGAAACTGTCGAAAAATATGCACAGAACATTTGCATATTTAATTAAAACAAGAAAAATTGATGCGGATATTGTTCAGCATTTTGTGAATGAAAAGAAAATTTTTGAAACCGAGGAATATCATAATGTCGTATTCTGCGGTTATGATGAAAAAGGCGAAATGAAACAAATGCACCTGCGAAGTACGCTGCCCGGAAACAGATTTTTTATGGATATAGACGGCAGCGATAAACAGTATTTTTTCAGGCACATCGGGACAAACAGCGATGTCTATGTGTTTGAGGCGCCGATAGATATGCTCTCATACATAACAATGAATAAGGAAAATTGGCAGGAGAGCAGTTATGTGTGCCTCGGCGGTGTTGCAATAGACGCACTTAAAAATGTGCTGAGTACAAATGAGCAAATATCAAAGGTTTATATGTGTGTTGACAGAGATGATGCCGGGGATAAAACTGTCAAAAGAATAGGCGATGAGCTTAATGAAATGGGATACGAATGGGAGCGGGTATTCCCTGAAAATAAAGACTGGAACGAAGATCTTACAGCAGGGAGTGAGCAAACAGAAAATTTTGAATTGACAATGTGAAGGGAGATGACAGAGTGAATAATTCAGTAACAACACTTATTATTATGGGAGCGGTTATGTTTGCGGTTATAGGGATACTGACAGTGGTATCAAATATATACAGCCTAAATAATATAAAGAACAAAAGAGTCGGACACGGACAGCACGGTAATGCCCGATTTGCCACCGAGAAAGAGGTTAAAAAGATATACAGGCTTGTACCCTATGAGCCGAAAAAATGGCGAAATACGCAAGGTAACGGCGAGCTTCCGCAGGGAACGGTGGTCGGTATGCGAAAGCACGGCGGCAAGCTGTGTGCGGTTGTCGATCCCGGTGATGTTCATACAATGATGATAGGCGCGGCAGGAGTCGGTAAAACCGCGTGCTTTTTATATCCAAACCTCGAATATGCTTGTGCAAGCGGAATGAGTTTTCTTTCAACCGATACAAAAGGCGACCTCGCAAGAAACTACGGTAATGTATGTAAGCAATACGGATATAATGTTGCGGTTATAGATTTGAGAAATCCGGTGCAGAGCGACACATTCAATATGCTTTCTATGGTGAATAAGTATATGGATGCATACCGTGAAACAAGAGAGCTTTCCGATAAAGCAAAGGCAGAAAAGTATGCCAAGATAACGGCTAAAACTATCATATATTCCGGCGAGGGTGATGCGTCACGCTACGGGCAAAACGCTTTTTTCTATGACGCTGCGGAAGGACTTTTGACATCGGTTATTCTTCTTGTTGCCGAATACTGTGAGCCTGCGGAGCGGCATATTATATCCGTATTCAAGATGATACAGGATTTGCTTGCACCGGGCAATTCCGATCCTAAAGCCAAGCAGAAAATGACGCAGTTTCAGGTGCTGATGGCAAAGCTGCCGGATACGCATAAGGCAAAATGGTTTGCAGGAGCGGCGCTTAACACATCGGAGCAGGCAATGCAGTCGGTTCTGTCAACCGCACTTTCAAGGCTGAACGCATTCCTCGATTCCGAAATGGAACAAATACTGTGCTTTGATACGGCGATAGATGCGGAGAAGTTTTGTAATACAAAATCAGCTCTTTTTCTTATCATGCCGGAGGAGGACAACACAAAATACTTTCTGATATCGCTTATTGTTCAGCAGCTCTACCGTGAAATGCTTGCAATCGCTGATGAAACAAACGGAAAACTTAAAAACAGAGTTATGTTTTATCTTGATGAAATCGGTACAATTCCGAAAATAGATTCTGCCGAAATGATGTTCTCCGCAGGGCGGTCAAGAAGAATAAGTATTATTGCAATCATACAGAGTAAAGCACAGCTTGAAAAAAACTATGGCAAGGAAGGTGCGGAAATCATATGGGATAACTGTCAGCTCACTGTGTTCGGCGGCTTTGCACCGAACTCCGAAACGGCAGAGGTTATGAGCAAGAATCTCGGAGAACAAACAATTCTTTCGGGCTCTGTAACACAGTCAAGGAATGACGGATCAAGGAGCCTTCAAATGATGTCAAGACCGCTGATGACCGTAGATGAACTTAAAACTCTGCCAAGATTTCATTTCATTATAACCAAAACAGGCTGCCACCCCATGAGAACAAAACTCGATTTGTTTTTCAAATGGGGCATTGAACTTAACAGCGAATATATCGTGGAAAAGAAAGAGGTCAACACTGTTCATTATGCCGGAAAAGACGGACTTATGAGAGAAATTGAACGCAGAGAGGGCATTATACACAGAGATGCTCCGAGTAGTGCGTCGTCAAGACGGGCAACAGGCGGAACGGCTCATACACCGATAACAGAAAGAGATGTTATGCAGCAGTTGAAAGGGGGCTATGAGGTAGATGAAATCAAACACAAAGCAAGATCGGGTTAAGGAATTGTACCTTGCAGACCTGCCTCCGAGAGCCTGCAGTGTGTATTACTATCTGTTTCATAAATGCTATAACAAGGACTCGTGCTTTCCATCCATATCGACAATCTGCAAAGAAACAAAACTGTCAAGAAGTACGGTCAAGAGAGCAATCCGTGATTTGGAGAAGGCAGGATTTATTGATAAAGAGCAAAGGTACAGACCAAACGGCGGCAACAGCAGTAATTTATATTATCTAAGCTAAAATATTATGTTGAGCAGAAATAGACAACGCCTTATAATACTTGATTTGTCTATTTTCTTTCTCAACATAATATTTTCTATAAAATCTATCTACCTAAATTTTGGAGCCATTCCAAAAGGTTTTTGTTTTCCAACCATATAGGTAGAACAGGCGTTTCCGTTTTTCCCAAGGTGTTTAAAGCAGACATCTTCATTGACATATCGGCATGTGCATATATCTGGGTGGTTTCAATACTTACATGTCCTAAAATGTCTCGAATATATATTATATCAACTCCGGCCTGCAACATATGCATTGCTTTCGAGTGTCGCAACACATGTGGTGTAACATGTGTTTTGAACAGAGGATCTTCCTCTTGAGCCATTTTGCAATATTTATCTAATATATACATCACTCCAAAACGTGTAAGTTTGTTTTTGTTTCGGTTTGTGAAAACCGGATAACATTTAGCGGATTCGTCTAATAAATGATTCTCTTTTAAATATATGTGTAAATTGTTAGCGGTGTTTTTTAGTAAGGGAACATCCCTTGTTTTTCTTCCTTTGCCAAGCAGTCGTACAAATTCGGGAGATTCAAAACGAATATCGCTCGGTGTCAAATCTATGATTTCCTGTACCCTTGCACCTGTATCATACATTAAACTGAGTAAAGCTAAATCTCGTCTGCCATGTTTGGATTGAATATCAGGTTGTTTTAGAATAAGTTTAATTTCATCCTTTGTAAGGTAATTAATACTTTTTGTAGTATGTTTCTTCGCAGGAATATTTAATACTTTCTTGCACAACAAGATATTTTCGGGAGATTCTGCTTGAACATATTTAAAAAATGAGCGTAAAGCCATAAGCCGTTGATTACGTGTGTTAGTACAAGATAGGCGTTCTTTCTCTATGTATTCCAGAAAATCAAAAATAATCTCTTGATTTACTGATTTGAAGGAGATTTTTTCGACGGGCATACCTTTTTGGTCACGGCAATATTTTAAAAACAACTTAAATGTGTCGCAGTATGATGCTATTGTATTTTTACTAACATTTTTATAATTGGGCAGATATGAAGTCAAGTACTCAGAAAGAAATTCTGGGAAATCTTTTTTAACCAAGATAATCACCTACTTTCGGAATAACCGAGTTGAATGGCTCCATTTTTTGAGTAATAAGACTGAACTGCTCATATGTTAAATGCAAGTATTCTTCTGTCATATAAATATTTTCGTGTCCCATATAGGCTGACAAATATGGTAGCATTGAATTTGTGTTTACACCATCTTCGATCCATTGTTGTAATCGGTGCACAGCATATGAATGTCGCAAATCGTGCATTCTCGGACCATTACCACGACCGCCATGCATTATTCCGGCCTTCCAAAGTATGTTTCTGAATTTCGTGTATATGCATTTTTCGCTTAGTGGATCTCCATGTACATTTGTAAACAACAGCGCATCCGTGTCTGAATTATTATGTACAATATTTATGTATTCAATAATGTGTTTTAATACATCCTCAGACATTGGAACATATCTACTTTTTCCGTATTTTGATTTTTCGATATATAGCGTTTGATTTTTAATATTTATGTCACGGATGTGAAGATTGATTGCTTCAGCGCACCTTAGTCCACAATAGTATAATAATCTAAAAAATAAAGGAACAACTAAATGGGTATATGTACTTTTCTTTTTTTGATATCGATCAGCAACTTCGAAAAATTCATTGATTTCAATAACGGAAAAAATATATGGCTTAAAAGCATGAGACTTTTTTGGTATTTCAAAATTACAATAGGATTCCATACCCATGTGTTCACAATATTTAGCAAACTCCCTTATAATAATTAAGCGTATCCTAATTGTTGTTTGATTAGCATTGGGATAATTTTCTATCCAAGAGTTTATTAGTTCCTTAGTAATTATTGGAGTAGTATACTTGCTTTCGATTACATACTTATCGAAGCATACTAATGCTCTTGATGCATCAGAATATGACCAACCCATACCTTGCTTGAATTTAACAAAAGAATAGAGCTTATCAGCGAAAATACTATTAAATTTATCATTACATTTACTCATATATTGATACCTCCCAATTTCCAGTTAAAGCACATTCTTTTAATTTTTCTATATTTACTTTCAAATAAGGTTTGATTGAATTGGGAGAAATATGACCAAGTATATCCGATATAACAATAGGTTCTACACCATTCTCTAATAAGGTTGTAGCTAAACTATGACGCAAAGAATGCAAACCGTGATAGGGATGTTCCTCAATGGAAATATTCGCTCGACGCAAATATTTTTGAAAAATAGGGTATAAATTTTTCAATCCATCAAATGGTGATATAAGTTTTACAAATAATATATCGGATGATGTGGTAGGGCGTGCATATTTTAAATAGTCAATTAAAGCCTCTCCGACTTCATTTAACAAGGGTAATTTTACTGGGTTTTTGGTTTTATGTTGAACAAATTCTATAAAACTATTTTCCCAGTTTATATTACTTAAATTTAGTTCCTGTATATCCTCTGTACGAATCCCATACCTTGCGGCGATAAGTAAAATACAGTAATCACGTTTACCGACAGGGCTATTTCTTTCTACAGTGGATAAAATGTTTTCTATGTTTTCCGGGGACCATACCTTATTAGGCAATTCTTTATTCGGGTGGTACAGTCGGGGTATAATTAGAGATAAATCTTGATCAATTTGGTCATTCAAGTAGATAAGATGTAGAAATGTTTTTAAAATGCCAACCTCTCTTTGCATACTTTTCTTTGTATATCTTATCAAAGAGGCAACATAATCAGAAACCAATTCAGGTGTAATATCTTTACATTTTGTCACCCCATTTTTTACAAGATGTTCGGTGATACGATATAATGACCACAACGAACGCTGTATTGTTTCATCAGTATTGTTTCGTTGTTTGCATCTATCAATATAATTGGAAATAGCTATTTGAAAATCATCTGTTGTAACCCATATATGGTCATTTTTAGATGACAAAAAACGTCCAAAAGTGTTGTAATCCCCTAACATACGCATAGAACGAATTATTGAACTTGCCATTTTGCTTTTTGGCCTATTATTCGGGAAATCAAACAAATTATGCAGAAATTCCGCCGCCATTTGTTCCTCGTAGAATGTTTTGTTATGCATATTACAAAAACGCTCAAATGCTGTCCATGTATCGCTACAGTTAGCGATTGTATCTGGCCCATACTCCATTTTGGTGCATTCATCCAATGCAGCAACAATTAATACTGATAAATTTAATTTTTGTGTTTTCACAGAAAACCCTCCTACTTGTATTATTAATTTAGCAATAATGCTTGAGGGTATTATATAATATTATGTTGAGAAAGAAAATAGACAAATCAAGTATTATAAGGCGTTGTCTATTTCTGCTCAACATAATATTTTAGCTTAGATAATATAAATTATGTGTATCTCAACATAATCTGTATAAGCTGGGCAAATAAATTACATAAATTCCGAAAACGCAACCGGTCTGTTTGTTTCGTGAACCTACCCTCGGTTCATCACGAACCTACAAGAAGACTAAAACCTGAATAGGGGATATTGCAAAAGAAATATTATATATGCAAAAGGAGACTGAATATTATGAATAAATACGAAGAAAAAAGACAGGCAAGAATCGACAGACTCAACGAGGCTGCTGACAGAGCCGAAAAAAGAGCGTCAGATGCATACAATTCGGCAAGAAAAATGTCAGAGGCAATTCCTTTCGGGCAGCCGATAATTGTTGGACATCATTCGGAGCAATCCGACAGAAATTATCGAAAACGCATAAACGATAAGTTTGAATCGGCATTCCGTGAACAGAGCAAAGATGATGAATTAAGGGCAAAGGCAGAGGCGGCAGAAAATAACACGGCAATATCGTCTGATGATCCCGAAGCAATACAAAAACTTAAAGAGAAGCTCCTCGGTCTTGAAGAAAGTCAGGAAAAAATGAAGGCTATAAACAAGTATTACAAGAAAAACGGAACTTGCATTGGCTGTGACGGTATAAGTGATGAAAGAGCCGAAAAACTTGACAATGCGGCGAAGAAAAACTATGAAGGCAGACCGTTTCCGACCTATTCACTCACAAATAACAATCAGAATATACGGAGCATAAGACTAAGAATTAAGGACTTGGAAAAACTGTGGGAACTTGACTTTGAATCGGTTGAGTTTGAAACAGGAAAGGTAATTGTGAATAAGGAGATAAACCGCATTCAATTTTTCTTTGACGGAAAGCCGGACGAGGAAACAAGGGGTGTGTTAAAGTCGTGGGGATTCCATTTTTCGAGGTACAATAATAACGCATGGCAAAGACAGCTTAATTCAAACGGCATTTATGCCGCAAAGAAAGTCCTTGAAAAGCTTGACGAAATAAATCAAACAGAAGAACAGGATATTGATGAGGGACCGACTCTTGGTATGTAACCGAGTACAACTCATTATTTTCCCAATATCCCAAATAGTATAAAACGGAGCGAAAAAGAATATGCCGGGGAGTAAAATCCCCGGTTGCTTTTTTGTGCAAAGAGGAGAATTTACATAGAAATCAAGCGAAGTCTTGATTTTTGCGTCGAAATATGTTAAAATAAACATATCAAATTTCGAAGGCTTATGCTGTGGTAACATATCAAAGACTGTGGAAAACTCTTGAACAGAAGAAAATCCGCAAGCATGATTTGATGGAGCTTGCGGGAATATCGTCAACAACATTGACAAAACTAAATAAAAACGAAATTGTGGCATTGACAGTGCTTGTGAAAATATGCAAGGCGCTTGACTGCCGCATTGAAGACATAATGGAAATTACGGAATAAATTTATTTGAAAAAAGGAGATAATGATTATGGAAAGAGTATGTAAATTTTTGAAAGATGCAAAAACTTATTATTTGGCAACGGTTGACGGCGATAAACCGAAAGTTCGTCCTTTCGGAACGGCTCATATTTTTGAAGGCAAGCTCTATATTCAGACAGGAAAGAAAAAAGCAGTGTCGGAGCAGATAAAGAAAAATCCGAATGTAGAGATATGTGCAATGAACGGCGAAGACTGGCTCAGAGTATCGGGCGAGCTTATTGAGGACGACCGCAGAGAGGCAAGAGTTTCAATGCTTGAAGCATATCCGGAGCTTAAAGCACTTTATGATCCCGATGACGGAAACACACAGGTGTTCTATTTTAAGAATGCAAAAGCAGTATTTTCGTCCTTTACAAAGCCGGAGGAAACAGTGGAGTTTTAATCGGGTGGCATCGGTTTCAAGATTAAAATAAGCAGGAGGACATATGGAATACAGGAAATTTGACAGCACAATAATTGCAAGAATAGATAAGGGCGAGGAAATACTCGAAAAAGTCAAGGAAATTGCGTTAAAAGAAAACATAAAATTGGCAAGTATCAGTGCGTTGGGCGCAGTTAATGATTTTACGGTCGGTGTGTTCAAGACAGATGAAAAGAAATATTACTCTAATTCGTTTCAAGGGTATTTTGAAATTACTTCATTGACTGGAACAATAAATACAATGAATGGCGAATTTTATACTCATATTCATATGAGTGCCGGAAATGAAAAAGGCGAGGTGTTCGGCGGCCATTTGAACAGAGCTGTCGCAAGTGCAACCTGTGAAATGGTAATCACCATAATAGACGGATCTGTTGACAGATATTTTGATGAGAAAATAGGACTGAATTTATTTAAGTTTAATGAAAAGTAGAGAGGACAAATATAATGCTGACACCTTTTCAGGCATTTTATATTGCATTAAAACTGAATAGCTTAAATGATGAAGATGCACTTATGCCTGTATTTTCCGAAGGAAATATAAGGGTGTACCCGTATCAGGTGGCGGTTGTCATTTTTACAATGCGTAATCCGTATCATAAAGGTGTAATCCTGTGTGATGAGGTCGGAATGGGTAAATCACACGAATCAATGCTTATCGCAAATGAATTATGGTACGAAGGCAAAACGAAAATACTTATCGCAATTCCAAACGGCGATTTTCTTTTGGTGATTGCTATCTATAACGATATAACCGCCAAAGATATAGAAGCAATGGCGGCATACAATCAGGCAAAAACATTTGTGCGGAACAGGGCTTTAAGGATGACATCGCCCTTTCAAATGCACATCATATTTTGAGAGATAAACAAATTGAGTTTAATTTAGTGTGAGGTGAGTTGTATGGAAAGAAACAATAGAATTACATATCGTGCAGAAGATTTTAAAACAGAATTTACTAAAATGGTTGATAAGGATATTGAGCGTTGTGCAAGTTATCTGAATGGTGAACGGGATGAGGAAACAGGAAAGGATTTGCATCTCGAAATGATTACAAAGTATCCAACATACATTACAAATTTCGGCTTATCATTATATAATTATAGTGCTGAGTTTGGGTTTAATCCCGAATGTTTTAGTTTTGATGCTATGATTAGTAATTTAAAGGTTATAAAAAACAAGCTAATTGCTTATAAAAGTTTTGGCTATAGAAACGGAAGAACGACAAATGATAATAAGAGTATCAATATAGAGAATAATTTGATGGCAAATCAATCACAAAATATAATAATTTCATTTGAAACAGCAAAAAAGAAGATTGAAAATATGACGGCTTTATCTGATGATGAAACAAAAGAGGCCATGGAAAAAATTGATGAATTAAAAAATATAATAGATGGTAGAGATAACAAAAAATCAAAATGGCAAAAAATAAAGCCAATATTAGTTTGGTTAGCAAATAAAAGCGTAGATGTGGGTATGACATTATTGCCGTTGTTGTTGAAAGTTGAAGGATAAATGTTAAATAATAAGCCTTGTATAAAACTTTTGTCGATATCAAATGACAACGGATTCTGTGCAAAGATTAAAATAGATGTATAGAACAAAGCCGTGCATTGTGCCGGTTAAACAGCCAGATGAGCGTATTTCCGAGTAATACTGCGCTATTGAAAACATTGTATTTGGGGACATTTGAGGCAACAAAGAAATGGACAATGCCACTCAGAAATTGGGGTAAAGTTTATGGAGAGTTGTCGATAATGTATGACGGACGGCTTTTATAGCACAAATTTTCCACCATGTACAAGGGTAAAATCCGTGCTATATTACAACTAAGGCAGGAAAGCCTAAACTTGGCTATCCTGCCCATTAAAAACAGATATTTTATCATAGAAAAATCGAATTTACAGAAAAAACCTCACATCCCGATCAAAATGAGGAATTGCCCCGCTGCCTTATTTTATCATTCGTATATTATATTTCTTTAATTAAAACACATGACTGAACCTTCAGATTGAATTTCAGATCTGAGGTTGTTTTTATAAGCTCTCCGTCGTGATCAGCGTCAAGAAGGTATATCTCATACTTGCCGTCTTTTCCGAAGTCAACCGCAATTTCCTTGTCGGGCATATCTTCCTCTTCGCTGTAATATGTAATAACGGAAAGAATTTTACCGTCTTTATCACAGCCGCAAAGGGAGTACATACTGTCAACCTCGTTTTCGCGCTTGATTTCGGCGTCCATGTCATAAAACATTCCGTACCACTTGAGCGGATAATAACCCTTAAGCGGTCTGTATGTGTAAAAATCGAAAGCGCCGCAGAAAGTCGACGGACGCGTATCGTAATACATAAGCATATCAACAGGTGAAGCCTGAGCAACAGACATACACGCCATAATAAACGCCGCACCTTTTATTCCGTGAATCGTTACAAGTGAGTAGACAAATTTGTCTGTCCATCCTCTGACATAGTTCCATTCGTTAAGTATGCTTTCGGCGTCTCCGTAGCCGTATTTAACGAGAAATCCGTGAATTTTTTCTGCCAGTTCGGCAACATCTGTCGGGTGTGTGGTGTACATATGCCACGAGAAAAAGTCAATCGGAACATTCCTTTTCTGCATATTCTTCAGAAAATCCTCTCCCCATTCAAGTCTGAAGGCAAGCGCCGGACCGCCTATCTTGAGGTTTGGAAAGCAACCCTTCAGATGCTTTGCCGTGATTTCGTAAAGGTCATAAAACTGTGCCTGTGTACCGCCCCATGTACGTTTGTTGGGGCAGTCGTCTTCGTCCAGATCAGGCTCGTTCCAAATTTCCCAATATTGAATGTTAAGGTGGAGTCCGTCTGCCCAACCTTCATTATAATGGCGTATAATATGCTCGCAGATAACTGCCCATTTATGAAAATCTTTGGGCGGAACCGTACCGTGCTTTTTTATCTGATGCTCGATTGACTGACCGAGTCTGAAAAAGGTTTCCGTTCCTGCGTCCAGCGTTGAAAGAATTGATTCGTCGGTACACGCAAAATCGTACGATGCCGGGTCTGTGGGGTCCGCGTCAAAGTTCGGAAATATTGCGGTTATATCATGAGCGTACGGCCCGCCGTAGATATCTGCACTGATATTTGAATCGTGATTCCTTGAATACGGTATTCTTGCAGCCTTGTAGTCCTCAAAGTTGCTCCTGAACTGGTCGTTTGAATAACGTCTGTACAAAGGTCCGCCGTTGGTCGCGTTAAGAGTTTTGAATGTTCCGCCTTTGTTTGAAAAATCAAATTTTAATGTTTCCATATGTATAACTCCTTTATTTTTATTTAAAAATCCTTTAAAGTCGTGTAACCGCCTGTTTACATAATAAACACCTCCTTTCATAGCTGCGGTTTGTATATATACACTTTCGGTAATTGCGAGATGTATACTGTTTCCGAGCTTTTAAATCCGATGTTTTATATACTCGGTGGGAGAGATACCGGTATATTTTTTAAACAGTGTTGAAAAATAGTGTGGGTTTTGTATACCTACCATTTCGGAGATTTCGTATATTTTGTATTTGTCCATATCAAGAAACTCCTTTGCCTTTTTTATGCGAAATTCATTCATATAGTCGATAATATTTTTATCGATCTCCTTTTTAAAAAGACGGCAAATATGTTCAATGCTGAGGTGGGTATGAACGGCAATATCTTCAAGCGTAATTACGGATGTGTAGTTGTCGTTGATAAAGTCAAGTACGCTCTGGACGTGCTTTGAAATATTGCTGTTGTATACGGAGTTCCTCTTTTTTATAATGTTCTGCACAGACATAACAAGAATATCGTTCAGTACACTAATGTCGGTACAGCCTTTAAACATTTTTTCTATATTTAAGACGCTGTTGAGCGAGCTATTGTTTGTATCGTTATTATCCGTATTAAGGTCGCTTCGCAGGTCGTTAAAATAGAATAAAATCTGTACATAAAACCTTTTAATAAAGCTGAACTCTGTTTTGTCTGCTGCAGCGGCATTGCCGGTAATTTTTGCGATACTGTATTCCAATGCAGTATTGTCGTTGTCCTCTATGGCTGAAATCAGAAGGTTTTTCAGATTAAACATATCATGGCGAAACACATACGACTGTTCATTTGCCTGTATTTTGCTGAAACATATAACCGAATTGATTCCAAGTGTTTGTATATATGAAATAGCACGCTTACATTCGCTGAATTTAACGCTGAGCTCGCTTTCGTCCGTTCCTTCGGTACTGATACCCGTAAATATGTTTATTTCGGGATATTTGTCGGAAAGACGGTCGATTAACGTTTGACACATATTGTTAAGCATTTCCTCTGTATACAGCCTGTTGCTGTTTTTCAAAAGGATTATCAGCTTTTCGCAATCAAGCATAATATGTTCAAGCTCGCACATATCGCCGGCAGAAGCGTGGAATGCGTCAAGTATGTCACACTGTATAATGTGCATTGCCTTGTTTCCCGTTTTGCCTTTAATATCTCTGATTTCAAAAAGCAAAAGGAAAAAGTCCTTATTTTAATTGGTGCATAGCGAGCGCTTCATCACCGACTTCTGTATTGCCTGCGGAAATGCCGTAAATCATGTCAAGCAAAACCTTTTGCTTTATATACGGAAGGTTTTGAGTTAGAATGCTGTTTAACCGTTTCAGCTCAATAGAGTGTGAACGCTCGTTGTCAAGACTTTTCATAGCGTCGGAAACGGCGTCAATGAGTATGTTCGGGCGCACAGGCTTTAAAAGAAAAGAGGAAACATTTATACTGATTGAGCGGCGTGCATACTCAAAATTTCTGTAACCGGTAAGTATAATCAGTTTTGACGATGGCTTTATTGTTTCAAGCAAATCCAAACCGTTTGTTCTTCCGAGGCATATATCGCTTATAATTATATCGGGACTGATATTGTTTATAATGTCTGCCGCCTCGGCTGCGTTTTCCGCTTCAAAAAGCGAAGTCTTATCCAGCATATTTGTGGAAATAATTTTTATAATTGTTTTGCGTGCGATTTCTTCATCGTCTATTATCAGTATCTTATACATTATTAAACCTCACTTATATCATTTTTATGTTTCCTATCCGTGTATTTAAAACGAAGATACACCGTTGTATACTTTTGACTGCAACTGTCAATGGTTATATGGTATTCGTTTCCGTATAGCAGAATAAGTCTTTTGTTGACATTGACAAGACCCACGCTGCCGTTTATTGAGGGCGCATTATTTTTGAGCAGCGTATTTGTTTCCGCAAGAGTTTTTTCGTCAATTCCTATGCCGTTGTCCGAGACAGTTACAACCAAATCGTCACCTTCAAGATATGCCTTTATTGTCAAAATACAATCGCTTGGCATTGGTATAAGTCCGTGCTTTATTGCGTTTTCGACAATAGGCTGAATTGTCAGGCACGGGATAAGAATGTTTTCTGTTTCCGGCGCAAGGTCTTTTATAACATGAAACTTCCCGTTAAAACGCACATTCTGAATATAAATGTAGCTGTCCGCATACGAAAGCTCCTCGGTCAGTGAGAGAAGGCTGTTGCTGCGGCCAATACTCTGGTTGAGAATATCGGAAAGCGCGGTAACTATCTCGCCTATTTGCGGAACATCATTCAAAATGGCAATGTTGTTAATTACCGAAAGCGTATTAAAAAGGAAGTGCGGGCTTATTTGCGATTGGAGCATTTTCAGCTCGGACTCTTTGACAAGCAGTTTGTTTCGGTAATCCTGATTTATAAGACGGTTTATTTTGTCAACCATAAGCGAAAAACTTTTGTAAAGAACACCGATTTCATCTTTTCTGTCAGCATAAAGGTTTTCAAAGCTGCGGTCCTCGTTCCAGTGAGTCATTGTATTTGCGAGCTTATATAGGGGATGACTTATATTATTGTTTATGTATCCTGTAAAAAACAGAAGAAGCATTGTTGATATAATACAAAGCAAAATAATATATATCATCAGCTGAACTGAGTTTTCGGTCAGGCTGCGTGAGCTTGTTATACATACTACAGACCAGTCGAGTCGAGGTATGTTTCTGTATATAAGATACGTTTTTCCGAGCTTAAAAATTGTATCCGGTTTGGCATTTGCCGCGGACAGCTCGGCAGGACTTATTTGCATATCGGGGTTATTGCTTTTAAATATAACGCTGTTGAGAGGCGATATAAGCTCCAGACCTCTTTCGGTTGAATCGGCATACTTTTCAACGATACTAAAAAATATATCGTTTGGAACCTGAAATATTATATTGCCTGTTTCCCGGTATGTATAGGGGTTATATATTATCCGTACAAAGAAAATATTGCAGGCGCCGTTTGAAATTTCACCGGTATGCCAATAAATTCCGTTGCTTTTTTGTCTTGCGTTTTCAAGCAGCTGAATATATCCTACCGAGCCGACAGGTGGGATGTCGTTTTTCCTTTGTCTTGCGTTTTCAAGCAGCTGAATATATCCTACCGAGCCGACAGGTGGGATGTCGTTTTTCCTTTGTTCTGTGCGAAACTCATGATTCCCTAAGGTAAGACTCACTGCCTCAAGCTCGCTTTTAGCGCTGATAAGATTGTTTATTTTGGCAATATTCTCATTGGTTATGTTGTTGCCGAGGGCGGTTATACCGTAAATATCTCTGTCATACAGAATATCCTGAGATATGTTGAATATATCATCCGAACAGTCGGTGACCTGCCCCGAAACAAATTCAAACAGCGATTTTGCGTGCGAAAAAGACTGAGTGTAAAGTATCCTGTTGGATACAACAAAGGATAAGACGCCAATCACAAGCACGGGCAGAATTATCTGAACGATTGAAAGAGTAAATATTTTTGTTTTTATGGAATAATCGTTAAAATTCTTTATTTTCATAGTGTTCACCTGCCCTGACTACCGATGCGCCGCGCCTGATTCTTGTGAAGCAGTCTGCCAAAGTGTTTCGGCATCAGCCTCTCCGTTTAAGATTTTGCCGAAATTCGCGCTTATACATGAAATCCAGATATATTTGTCGATTACATCGGAAGGCATAGGCGTAATTTCCATCGAGATAGCGAAAAACATATTCTGATGCAGTAGCAGAGCTGAGCTGCTGTTTGTGCGTAAACGTATTGAAGATATTGCGCCTGTTTCGCTGCAAAAACGTTGTGCAACCTCCGCGGAGGTTATGTATTTCATAAAGCCAATTACAGAGCTATGCTTTGTTTCATATGATCTTTTACTTGCAAAGAGTGTATTGTCGCCCGCGCCGTACGGGATAGGAGTTCGGTTTTTGCCGCGTTGTTCATACTCGGTTGTGACCGGTACGGAACGTGATGTCGGAAACGCCGTTATAATCAGATCATCGGAAAAAGCGGCACTTGACGGCGTTTTTTGAACAGCTCCGACAAAAGAGCTGCTTTCCGCGATAAATGCGGCTTTGCCGTTAAGAAAAAGCTGCTGTGCGTCGGTCCGTGACATTTTTTCATAATTTTCGGGAAATGCGCCGATTTGGCGAAGCTCCCGTAAATAGGAAAATGCGTTAATGTACGAATTGCTGTAGCTTGAATTCGATATGTCGCGGTTAAGTTCAAGATAGCCACCGAGGGAGGATATAACCGCCTGATACAGCGGAAGATTTCCGTCAGACATCCCGAAAGCAAACGGAACGGCTCCGGCAGAACGCAAAGCGGCTGCCGCACTTAAAAGCTCCTGAAAGTTTGAGGGAACACCGATTCCGTATTTGTCAAGAAACTGCTTGTTTATGTAAAGCGCGATATATTCCGCATCGGTCGGTATGCCATAGATGTTTCCGTCAACGGTTGTAAAACCGAGAATACTTCTGTCTATGGAGTTATACCAGTCGCGGTCAGCTTCAAGGTCCTGTCCGAAAAGCGCCAGCTTGTTGCACTTGTAAAGAGCAAGCGTGTTGTAGGACGGCGCGGTTATAAATATGTCCGGCTCCGTTGCAGACGCAATATCGGTGTGGAGCTTTATATAGAAATCAGCCTCGTCGTAAGACTTGTATTTCACGGTTACGTTGTTTTTTTGCTTGTATTCCCGACATATATCGGATAAAAGATTGTTTTTTGCGGTATTATCATCCCAGCTTGTAAGGATATTTATTTCTGTTACGGGGGATATACCATCATTGTCGGAGTTTAACGCTCCGTTTTTTATATTGAAAAGTAAAAAAATCAGTATAAGCGCTGCGGAAGCAAGTATAGCCGAAAATATAAATATAGAAGATTTGTTTTGTTTCATCATTATAGCATTCTCCCGTATTTCTTTAATTGCAGCGAACGGCTGCTCCGGTTATTTCATGTTTATATTCCAATTATAATAAGCCAAACGGGAAATGTCAAGGTAAAAATATTGGCATATGGTTTAAAATATTGATATTTTGAGTGGCGCGTATTTGAAATCAAACCAAAATATCAAAATTTTGAACGAGAAAGTCAATTCTCTGAATTTACAAACAGGATTAAAGGAGCTAAAATATTTGTATAAAGTAAACAATTCGTTTTGAAAATTATGAATATAATTGACAAAATGATATTAAATGGCAATGGAGGTATAGTATGCTTCAAAAGGGAAGAAAAGGAAAAAATGAATTGAACGGTTTGCCAAAGGGCAAATTGTTCGGCGGAGGCTCTAAGCTGAGGGGACGTGATACGGAGTTCCTGCTCATGGTGCTTCCGGCAACGCTGCTTACAATCATATTTGCGTATCTGCCGATGTTCGGAATCGTTATAGCGTTTAAGAGTATCGATTACGCACAGGGAATTTTAAAAAGTCCGTGGGTAGGCTTTGCAAATTTCAAATTTTTGTTTGGCAGCCCGGATGTGTGGATTATACTCAGAAATACATTGGGATATAATATTACATTTATCATTACGGGACCTATTGTTGCGGTTGCGGTGGCAATTATGCTCAGCCAGATAACAAATAAACGCGCGTCAAAGGTGTATCAGACGATAATGATGCTTCCGTATTTTCTGTCATATGTCATCGTGAGCTACATAGTGTATGCGTTTTTAAGTTACAGACTCGGTCTTGTGAATAATTCATGGCTTGCATTTTTGGGACTTGAAAAGGTAGACTGGTATACAAAAACCGCATGGTGGCCGTTCATTCTCCTTTTTGTGGGAACGTGGAAGGCATTCGGATATTCGGCGGTAGTATATTTGGCGGCTATTGCGGGAATCGATACCTCGCTTTATGAGGCGGCGGCGATTGACGGCGCTACCAAACGTCAGCAGACATGGTACATTGTTTTGCCGGAGCTTGGAAATATCATTATTATTATGACGCTGCTTTCAATAGGTAAAATTCTGTCATCCGATTTCGGACTGTTTTATAATGTACCGATGGAGAAGGGGCAGCTGTTCCCTGTAACAAATGTAATAAATACGTTTGTTTACAGAGCGCTGAAGATAAACGGTGATATAGGTATGTCGTCTGCGGCGGGCTTTATTCAGTCGGTTGTCGGATTTATAATGGTAATTTTGGCAAACGCTGCGGTAAAACGCTATGATGACTCAATGGCAATGTTCTGATGCTTAATATGAAACGGGGTAGAAATAAATGAGAAAAAAGAAACTTATAAATGTAAACAATGCAACACCCGTTACGAATGTGGTGTTCAATATAATTTTTATTATTCTGTGTGTAATGTGCGCGTATCCGATGCTGCTTGTAATCGGAATATCATTCACATCGGAGGATTTTCTTAACCAATTCGGTTACAGAATGATACCGAAAGAAATAAGTTTTGACGCATATGCGTACGTTTTGAAAAATGCAAAGATAATTTTAAGAGCGTATGGCGTAAGTATATTTACGACTCTTTTGGGAACGGTGCTGAGCGTTCTTATCAACGCACTGTTTGCCTATGCGGTATCAAGAAGGGAGTTTAGGTACAGAAAATTCTTTACCTTTTTTCAGTTCTTTACAATGCTTTTCAGCGGCGGACTTGTACCGTGGTATCTTGTCTGCACAAGACTGATACATATAAACAATACGATTTGGGCGCTGATATTGCCAATGGTATGCAGCGCATGGAACATAATTGTTCTTAAAACATTCTTTATGACATCGGTACCCGAATCTATTGTTGAGTCTGCGAGAATAGACGGCGCAAGGGAGTTCAAAACCTTTTTTGAGATAGTTTGGCCTATTTCGCTTCCGGGACTGGCGACGATTGCGCTTTTTGCAATGCTGACATACTGGAACGATTACTGGAACGCTCTTGTGTTGACATCTGACCCAAAGCTGCAAAACCTTCAGCTGTATCTGTATAACATACTGCAAAATATTCAGATGCTTACAAATACGGCAAGCGTAGCAAACCAACAGGCGGCGCAAACACTTGCGGATTTGCCAAAGGAGGGCGCGAGAATGGCAATGTGCGTTCTTACGGTCGGACCTATTATATTTGCTTACCCGTTCTTCCAGAAGTATTTTATTCAGGGACTTACGGTTGGAGCCGTAAAGGGTTAATTTAGTAAAAAAATAAAAAATATAAAACAGGAGTGAAGAGGATGAAAATGAGAAATGTTTTAAAGGGTGCGGCTGCCTTAACGGCGGCGGCAGCGCTTGCGCTTACCGGATGCGGTTCCGGCGGCGGCAAGGAAGACAAGACGGCGTATACCATTGACTGGTATCTTGTGACCGGAACTTTACCGGGCAGTACGGAAAATGTGGAAAAAGCCGCGAACGAGTATCTTAAAGATAAGCTGAACGTCAAACTTAAAATGCACTATCTTGACTGGGGCGCGTATGACACAAAATTGAACGTAATGATTGCGGGCGGCGACAAATTCGACATATGCTATACGGGGTCAAGCACATATAAACTTAATGCGGCAAAGAACGCCTATCTGCCGCTTAACGACCTGATAGATAAGTATGCGCCGAAAACAAAGGAGCTGCTTGGCGATGAATTTCTTAAAGGCTCACAGGTCAACGGTGTAAACTACGGTCTGCCAGCAAACAAGGACAAGGGTCACGATCAGGGAATACTCTACAGAAAAGATATTGCGGATGAGCTTGGACTTACCGAGCGCATGAATGCAGTTAAGAGTATGGATGACCTTTATCCGATACTGGACATTGTCAAAGAGAAAAAACCGGATATTGTACCGCTTATTGAGTACGGCGGCTATTCGGAGTCATCGCTTATAGATTTTGATACGGTTGAGTTCCCGATAGGCTTTATGCCGGGCGACGAAAGCCTGAAGGCGGTTAATTATGTAGAATCGCCGGAGTATAAAGAGGCAACGCTCAGAACATTTGAAAACAGGAAAAAGGGTTACACACAGAAAGATATGAAGGTGGACGATGAAAGACACTTTGTAGAGTTCTGCGGACTGAAAGCGGGAAAAGATAAGGAAACGAGTTCGGGAAGAAAGCACGAGTACACTCAGGTGTCGCTTACTAAGGCGTATATGACAAACCGCGACGCAACAGGCTCGCTTATGGCAATTTCAAGAACAAGCAAGCAGCCGGAGCTTGTAATGCAGTTCCTTGAATTATTTAATACGGACCCGTACCTTAACAATCTGATAGTTTACGGAATTGAGGGTGAAAACTATAAAAAGATAAGCGATAATGAAATTGAAATCATACCCTCATCGGGTTACGGCAATGCGGGAATGCAGTGGGAATTCGGAAACACCTTTATTAACTACATAGTAAAGGGCGAGGATGTAAATAAGGTTAAAAATATGGAAGCCTACAATGCACAGCTTACTCCGGCTCCGTCGCTCGGTTTCTGCTTTGACAGTGAGCCTGTAAAAACAGAAGTCGGTGCGTGCCAGAATGTAAAATCGGAGTTTGAGAACACCCTTTCCCAGAGTGAAACGGACGAGCCGGAAAAGGTGCTTGACGAGTACATCAATAAGCTGAAAGCGGCAGGTGCGGATAAGATTCTGCAGGAGGTTCAGAAACAGGTCGATCAGTGGAAGGCGTCACAGGGAAAATAACGGTAATAACTACTGCGCCTGCTTGCAGGCGCGGTGTATTACATAAATTCTGTAAAAACAGGAAGGAGATTTATGATGAAGTTAAAAAACAAATGCAGTAAGCTGGCAGCTTTGGTTTTGGGCATAACAGTGGTATTTCAGACGGCGTTCGTCGGTACGGTATTCGCTGACGAAGATGGCGGCAAGGTTAAGGTCGCTTGTGTGGGCGACAGTATAACCGAGGCGCAGAATGTAAACAAAGAACAAAAGGATTATCCGTCACAGCTTCAGACACTTCTCGGCGAGGGGTATGAGGTTGGCAACTTTGGTTTGTCGGGCACAAATGTAATTAAGGCGGGCTCGTCATATATGGGATGCGGCGATTATGCGGAGAGTATAGCGATGGTTCCCGATATTGTGGTAATAATGCTCGGCACAAACGATGTTATTGCAAATCCGTTTGATTTCAGCAAGGAAAGCGTTGCAGCTGAGTTTAAGTCGGACTACACACGCCTGATTAACAAGTATAAGAATATAAACGAGAATGTAAAGCTGATTCTTATGTCATCACCGGCGTGCCAAACGGAAAAAGATAATTATGCGAAATCTGACGCGGCAATCGGAACATATATCAGAACACTTACAAAGGCGCTTGCGGAGGAAAACGGTTGTGTATATATAGATATATACGGATACACAAAGGAAAACTTTATCAGCGCGGATTACTTTGATGATGTGCATTTTAATGCGGACGGATTGAGTAAAATTGCGAAAAAGGTTTGTGAGGCAATAGAAGAAATTGAAAAGCCCGAGCTTATGGCGTCAGCGCTTTCGGACACAACAATTTCGGTAATCCCAAATAAGGATATAGACGGCGATGTGTATGTTGCCGCATATAATTTTCAGGGACAGCTTATAGGAGCGGACAAGGTAGAAAATGTTTCGCTTAAGGAAAGCGTATCAAGCGCAGTCACGGTTAAAAACGCAAATATTGCCGATGCGGAGTATGTAAAGGTATACTGCTGGACGAACGGAGTTACCCCGGTAACCGATGCGAAAGAGACGGACAATCGCTTTACTGCGGCGGGCAGCATGGTGATTGTACACGGAACGGCGTTAAACGCTGCAAAGGGAAATCACGGCATAATTATCAGAGACTCCGAAGGAAAAGCGGTGTATGTAAATCAAACGACAACAAGTACAGACGGTGCTTATAGGTATTTCTTTACTCCGCAGAAGAATGACAGCTACACTGTTTATACAACAGGAACAAAGAGCGGTATAAGTGAAAAACTTGATTATTCATCAGCAGCGGAATAATAAATAAAAATTGAAAGGGTGATTTTTGTGAAAAAAATGATAAAAAAGCTATTAGCGCTTGGATTGTCCGCGGCATTAAGTCTAACTGTCGTATCGGGAGCGTTTGCAATGCCTGCATATGCGGCAGAAACAAGTCAAAGCTATACGGCTGATTTTTCCGGCGCAAGATCGGGAGATTATCAGGTTAAGGTAGGTACCCCTGTAAAATGGTTTGAGGATAGTGTTGCCGAATGGGATATTTATCAGCAAAACGGAGGAGAATGGACTTCGCTTGTTATGGGAAAGACAAGCGACAGAACAATAAAAATGTTTAACTGGGGTGAAGTCAGTCAGGAGTCAAATTTCAGAATGCGTCTTAAGGGTCGCGGTTTGAGCAAGCTGAGTTCCGCATCGATTACGATTGACCCTTCGCAAATGGGAACAGGCGGCGGAAGTATGGAGGCGCGCTATCTTGTTAATGCGGCACGCAATTCGTATATTGCTTTTGGCGTGGATATTGCGAAAAAACAACTTTATTATTCAATAGACGGAGAAAAGACAGAGATAGGCGAAACGGCGTTAAAAGCATTTGTTGTAAACATAACCGTTGACGGAACTAAAATGAAATATTCTGTTGGCGGAATAATAACGGGTACCTTAAATATAGACGACATTGAGAAAAGAGCGGCATTAACCGAATATCCTGTAATTGCGGCTGCTTATATACCAAACCAGAAACAGGCGCTGTTTGGGAACATCTCGCTTGACATGGTTTTGGGCGACGAGTCAGTAAGCTATACAAGTGAGAATTTTAAAAGCAGTTTAGGCGGAGACAGAGCAAACAAAAAGATTGACGGCTGCGTGGATAATGATAATGCGAAATGGGACTTTGTAGGAACAGGATATTATCACTGTGTATGCTTTGATTATGGTCGCGTAGGAATGTGGGGTTCAGACGGCGGATATGCTACAGGTAATATGCTCTGTACATTAAAAACGGGAGACAAGGAGTTTAACGGCATAAAGAGCTCGTCTGTAAATATATTTGCGGATTCAAACTTTGCCGGTGCAAATGCATATGCCGAGGTAAGATATTTTGTTACAGAAAACAGAACCCCGTATATTACACTGGGAATAGACTGTGCAAAGAATAAGCCGTATTATAAGGTTGGCAGTGGTGAGCGGGTTTATCCGTCAGAGGATGTTGATCTCGGAAAATCGGCAAATGTTACTATGCAGGTTGTCGGCAATAACGTATATTATTCAATCGGTTCATGGAGTGGCGTGTTCAACGCACCGAATATCAAGACAAGCGCAGAAAACTGCAAATATCCTGTAGCGCTGTATGTTCAGGAACCGTCCGAAAAAAGAATTTATTTTACAAACTTCAATCTTTCATACACAGTTCAGCAGGGTGCGGACTTTGTTGAAAACTTTGACGAATACACAAGCGAGAATGCGAAAATAGGTGCGGATAATGCGGTTTCGGCAACGAACAGATTTTCCGATGATAAGTCCACGGTTGTCGCTTCAAACGGTAAGGTAACGTGGGAGCCGTCATTTGTAACAAGAGGACGTGTGTGGAATGAGACGGAAAATAGGGCTTATATAAATTCAAGTACATATATTGACGGCGATAACGGCAGACTTGCGATAAAGGGCAGCTACACCCCATCGGCGGTTAATATGTATCTTGCCGACAAGGTGTATGATGTTTCAAAGCTTTCATTTGACCTTACAAATCAGACACAGCGCCGCACGGCGGTACGTTTCCTTATTTCCGACGAGGAGCAGAGCTATTATGAAATAGGTCTTTCCGGTTGGGCAGACAATGATAAATTCAAGGCGCAGGGCGGAAATTATGAGGACAGATTCTATATCCGCACGGTAAGAAATACTCAGGGCGATCAACAGGATCTCTACAATGGCGAGTCGGGGAGAGTATGGAATGCGAGTGACAAACAGTATGTCGGAACATTTAATATAACGATTGAGCCGAATGATGAAGGCTTTAGCTACAGTGCAGTAAATAAGGCAAACGGTGACACGGTATTTGCGGGAACATACAAAGACCCTATGGGCACAAGACTCAGACCGGAGCCGGGAATGCCCACGCTTTCGCTTACAATAGCAACTGCGGAGAATGATAAACGCGCATACCTTGATAATGTAAAGCTGTGGTATACACCTGTTTGTGATATTTCGGCGAAAGCTGATAACGGTGAGATTGCGGTAATGCTTGCGCCGAATCAGATAAATGCCGGCAGTATAAGCATTGTTGCGGCAAACTTTGATGCAAACGGTACACTGATTGGCGTTACGGAAAAAACCGTAAGCGATATGACACGGGGAGCAACGGATATAAAAATCAGCAAGGCAGAAGGTGCCAAGAGCGCAAAGGTATATGTATGGAAAGGAAGTACGGAAAACCCGAAACCGATTACAGCACAGCCGCTTGAGGTAAATTTTGAATAAAAAAAGATAGGGTGTGGGGCGGATTTAACCGCCCCGACACTTTCAAACGGAAAAAACGAAAATATTTGTCAACGTCAGAAAGGAGAAAAGCAATGCTTAAAAGGATTATATGCAGCTGCATCGTAGCGGGAGCGTTGTTGGGAATGAATACATATGCGGCAAACTCGGTTATAAACAAGGAAAATACAGAGGTTGTTATAACGGGGAGCGGAGCCGCAGCAGGGGAAAATATTACACTTGTTTTGCTCAAACCCGGTGAGAATATCGGAAATGTAAATGATGCAAACGCAAAAGAAAAAATTCAGCAGGTATATCAGTCGGTATCGGATGAGAGCGGGAATTTCAGATTTTCAATAGCGCTGAATGAGAATATGTCGGTAGGCGAGTATACCGCAAGAATATTTAAAGCGAGCAGCGTTTCCGAGGAGGACGTTGATAAGTGCGCTTTTTATTTTGTAAGCGAGGCAGAGCGAAACACTCTGACTCAAAAGTTCAATACGGATGAGGATGTTGCGCCTCTTATTGAAAAACTGCTGATTTACGAAAGTGTAGACAGCGAAATATTGAGTGACGGTACGGAATCGGAAAATACGGTATATAAGGATGAAATAACCGCGGTGTTTAAGCGGATGCGGGATGCGGATAAGAAAACGGAATTTGCAAGCCTGTCGGATGTAAAAAAGCTGTTTTATGCTGCGGCTGCCGAAGTTCAGCTTAAGAAAAATCCGGACGGTCTGAACAAGACTCTGAAGTGCCTTGAGGTGGCGGAATCGGGTGTTTCTGCATCGGAATATACCAAATACGAAAAGTTTATAAAGCAAAACTTTGGTGAATACAGTGTGACTACCGCAAAAACGCTGTTTGAAACAATCAAAAAGGAAATTGCGGTTGAAAAGGTGAATGGAGCGACAAGAGACGATATAGGCGGAGTTCTTGCCGATAATAGTGATATACTCGGACTTTCGGAAAACGCTGCATATAAGAAGTATAAGGCGTTAAGCGGAGAAAAGGCGGGAAAAGCAAACGCAAAACTTGCCGGCGGCGGCTACAAAAGCGATAAAGCGATTGCGGATAATTTAAAAAAGGTAATAGACGGACTTTCGTCAGGCAGCGGAAACAGCGGCAGCAGCGGCAGCGGAAGCGGAAGCAGCGGCGGCACGGGCAGCAAGGGAACCGGTGCGGTAAATATAACGGTTGAAACCAAAACACCGACCGTAAGCAGCAGTGAGCCGAAGTCCGTATGCAGCTTTAAGGATTTAAGCGGATGCGAATGGGCGAAGGACAGCATAGAGATGTTCTTTGAAAGAGGATATATAAGCGGACGTTCTGCCGATGAGTTTGACCCGTTCGGAAAGATAACCCGTGCGGAATTTGTAAAAATAGCGGTTTCTGCGTTCGGACTTACAGATGATGCGGCGGAATGTAATTTCAGTGATTGCTCTGCAAATGATTGGTTTTACAGGTTTGCGGCAAGCGCCGAAAATGCGGGAATCATAACGGGAGATAACGGTCTGTTTAATCCGAACGAAAATATAACGCGTCAGGACATAGCGGTGATTCTTGACAGATTGATTTCAAAGTGTGAAATCGAGATTGAGTCAACCGATGAAGAAAGCGCGGAATTTGCGGACGACGCCGAAATAAGCGACTATGCAAAGAACAGCATATACAAGCTGCGTGAGCAGGGAATTATGAACGGAGACGAAAACAATATGTCATGTGCGCTCAGCAATGCAACCCGTGCGGAGGCAACGGCGATGCTGCACAGAATATACTTACATAAATAAGCGGAGGGAAATATGAAGAAGAGAATATTGACACTTTTTATTGTACTGGCACAGCTTTTGACGGTTGTATCGGCAGTTGATGAAAACGGCGCGACAACCGATACGGTTATACCGGAGCCGTCAAGGTATGAAAGCATTGTTAAGGCGATAGGCTTTTTCGCAGGAGTCGGAGCAGAGGATAATGTTTCGTTCCGTGATTTTTGTACATTTATATTTGCGTTGAAAAATACGGATGTATCGGGATATTCGGACGAAGAACTCATGAAGGCGGCAGCCGAAAGAGGCTATATATACTCTGTTTCGACCGTTAAGCAAAAGGCGGACGATCCGATATATATGTCAGAGGCGCTTTACGGCGCAGTAAATGTGCTGGGGTACAAATCATTGACCGGGGCAAACGAATATCTGACCCGAGCAACACAGCTTGGACTGACTGACGGTATACGTTTTTCGGCTAATGACCCGATTAAGGGTGAACAGGCATTCAGACTGGCGTACAATATGTTTGACGCGGATTATATAATTTACAGCGGTCAGGGCGCAAACGGCACTATATATGAATCAAGGGACGGAGTCGGAATACTTGAACGCGAGCTTGACATATACAGCGGAAAAGGAACTGTTACGGCAAATGCGGAAACAGGTCTTTACTCCGTATCGGCGGCTGTGGGAAACGGCATGGTCGAGATTGACGGAGTAACATATAAAATCGGAGACACAAAGGCAGACGAGCTTTTGGCATATAAAACAGAGTTTTATTATAAGGAAGATAAGAACGATACGGATACACTGCTCTATATAGAGAAGCGGGACAGTGCGGAAGAAGTCCGCAGGGTGAGCGGCGCAGACGTCGATACTTCGGCAACTACGCTTACGGAGCTTGTGTATTACAACGGCAACAAAAGGCTTACCGCAAAAATTGACCGTGACGCGGCGGTGATTTTTAACGGAGCTGCCTGCGGAAAATATACTACCGATGTATTTAATATCGATTCGGGTGATGTTACCGTAATCGGAAGCCGTGCGGTTATAATAAACAGCTATGACACGGTATGGGTTAATTCGATGGATATGAAAACGTACAAGATATATCCGTTTTACGGAGAGGTTCTTGATCCGGATATAGACAAAACTAAGGTTATGAATGCCGCGGGTGACAGTCAGTATCTGGTTGATATTGCGAGATATGACATAATCAGTGTGAGAAAAGCGGAAAATTCCGATTATATGACCATTATCAGAAGTACGGATTCGGTAAAAGGCAAGCTCCAGAGTATAACCACAAGAGACGGGCGCAAATATGCGAAGATAAACGGTAAGGAATATCCGATTACAAAGGCATATTTAAACACCAAACATTCCGGAAAAACCGAGATGGACACAGGTATGGAGGCGGTATTCTATCTGACGGCATTCGGCGAGATTGGCGCCGTGGGAAGTGTGGATTTTGCGTCATACCGTGTCGGATATGTTGTCGGAGCAAAGTGCGACGGCATTGACGATACCGTCACATTAAAGATGTATATCCCGGAGGATAAAACGTTTGAGGTTATTGAATGTGCAAGCAAGGTTAAGTTTGATGACGGTACACCGATAAAGGGACAAAGTATAAAAGACAAATTCAATGATACGGAAGGAGAGTTTGCCGCAGGCGGCGGTTTAAAGCGTCAGCTTATCGGATATAAGCTGAATGCGGACGGAAAGATTTCGGCAATTGACCTTGCGTCGGACGGCGAAACGGGCGAAAAGGAACAGTCGCTGAAGCTGATATACAAAGATAAAAGTAACAGTGGTGCACTTTGGTACCGTTCGGAGGCGGCCTGCTTAGGCGGTATGATTCTTACCGGGGCGGCAAAGGTGTTTCAGGTGTCGGCAAAGAGCGATCCGTTTTCCGAAGATGATTTTTCGCCGATGAGTTTGAAGGATCAGGAATCGTACCGGGTTGACGCTTATTCCCTGACTCAGTCCGGTTTCACGGCGGACTATATCTGTGTTTACCCAAAAGGGGGAAAGGTAGCTACAGAAACAAGAGAATTTCTTGTGAATGATATTACGGAAAAAGCTGACACCGATGGCGGAAGTGTCAAATGCCTTGACGGCGTACTCCTCGGTTCGGGTGCAAAACCAACGCAGATAGGTTCGGTAGAGGTTGAGGATGATTGCGATGTTTCGGAGCTGACAGCAGGCGATATAGTCAATGTTTCATTAAACTTTAAAAACAAAGCTATGAAATGGAGTTATGTTTACGACTATTCGGAAAAAACTTTCATGAGGTCTGATTACGGTCAGGGCGTTGATTGGGGCGCAGAAAGCAGATATGTCCTTGCAAAAGTTAATAAAAAGAGCGGCAACAGCATTGAAATTGTCTTGGGTACCGATATTGCGGCAGGCGGAAAGCATGAGTATATGATGCCCAGAAAGTTCAGCAATATGACAGTATTTGATACGGAGGCAAGAAGCTCGGACGCAAGAGTATTTTTCGGTACAATGGACGATATAACAAGCTACGAGGATTCACCCGATGACGCGTCTACCGTTATCAGCTATAGCTATTGGGGCGAGCCGAGATGGGCTGTTATATATAAATAGGATTACTTACAGAAACGGAGGTACACTATGAAATTCATAAGATTTACAGCATTAGCGGTTTTGACAACGGTTGCAGTTTTGCTAAATACATTTGCGGCGGGAATAGAACTAAGCGACGGAAGAAATGTCGGTGCGGAAACGCGGAGCGTTGTGCTTGGTGACTCGGAGCAGAGGACAATGGCGAATATCATATACAATAATGATACGGCAAACACGGATTTGCAGGTTTATGCACTGGACAGCTGGGAAAGAGTAAGTGCGGGTACTGTTGTGGAAAACACCGATTGCACGGACGATGGCATGGACGGAAAAATGTATCGTTTGGGATTCGATACGGGCATTAAGAAGAACACAACAACGCAGTTTGCATTCGGATACAGCTATAAAAGTCAGCCGGGCGGTAAGAGCCTGGGCATAACCAACGACAATGTTTCCGGAACGGTTTTCAGCTTTGATTTAAAGCTGTCGGATGAATCAATTTACGATAACGCAACAATCAAATTCGGATATAACGGCAGTACAAAGGACGAAGGCAGCAGTATGGGAAACTACGGCAGATATGTCAACAAGACATTAAAGCTCAAAGACTACGCCGAAAAGACAACGGAGTGGCAAACGGTTAATATACCGCTTTCTGAATTTGACGGAGTGACAAAGACAGAGGTATACTTTATTCAAGGCGCAAATTCATGGGGCGATGAGCTGATTGACTGGAAGAAGATGAATATGTTTGCGCTGAACATAGGTGTAAAGAACGCCAATACAGATGTTTGCCTCAGAAATGTAAAGTTTATATCGGAAAAAGAGGTTTATTGCTCGGCAGAGGGCGCACTTTACGCCGACGGCGCGGAGACGGCGGCAAACGCCGCAGAGTTTGCGGGAAAGCGCGCTATGCTCGCGGTAAAATATACAAACGAAAAAACGGAGGACGAAAGCGTTTTGTATATGGCGGCGCTTTACAAAAACGGAACGATGATTGATCTCAAGCCGATAACACTGACGTTTACGGCGGACAGCGGGGAGGTAATGTCGCAGGAGCTTTTTGATATTCCGGAGGACACTGAAGGAGTTTCAATCGGACTTATGACGCTTGCGGGCATGAGCTTTTCAAAACCGCTTGCGGATTGGATATACTTTGAGTAGTTAAATACAGGTTCAAGGAGAAAAAATATGAAGAGGATAGCAGCAATTCTTTTGGCGGTGTTTTTGTTTATAAACGGGTCTGCGGCTGTCTTTGCCGATTGGTATAACGATGGCGAGACGGTGGGCAAGCCTGATACAAGCGACTGGTTTGAGTGGAAGTCAACAGACGACAAAGAAGCGTTCGGCACAGCGATAGACGCATCATTTCTGCTTGATGCTCCGGCGGGAAAGCACGGATATATACAGCGTGACGGGGCGCATATGAAGTTCGAGGACGGTACGCCGGTAAGGTTTTGGGGCGTAAATGTCGGAACCGAGACGCCGTTCATGACAAACAAAGAGGATATGGTTAAAATTGCGGATAGGATTGCAAGGTGCGGATTTAATCTTGTCCGCACCCATGCCTGGGAATCGCAGACGTCAAACAATATATTCGGTGACGGCTGGGTAAAACAGTTCACAAAAGCAGACCCGGAGCAGCTTGATAAATTCTGTTATTTTTTAAGCCTTTTAAAGGAACGCGGAATTTACTGGTATATGGATGCACAGGTAAACCGTCCGTATGCGGCAGATGACACGCTGCCGGATGTTGAGGGCGGCAGCTTTGGAACAAGGTATTACAACGATGCGACCTATGAGGCACAGAAAAGTCTTATGAAGCAGGTGCTTGGGGCAAAAAATCCCTATACGGGACTGATAAACGCAGAGGACCCGATGCTTGTTTGCATTGACTTTTCGAACGAGGCAACAATATTGGGACTTGAGGGACTTACCGCGTCGGCAAACCGATCAAAGATGACGGGTATGTGGAACAGGTGGCTGAAGGAAAAGTACAAGACCAACGAGGCGGTTGCCGCGGCGTGGAAGGAAGACGGTAAGGTCGGGTTAAAGGATGAGGAAAGTATCGAAACCGGTACGGTTGACCTAATAGGTGATGCAACCAAAAAACTTGACGCGTATTACAGACAGGAAAATTACAGTCAGGCGAGGACTATGGACTGTATATGCTTTGCATATGATGTAAGCTGCGATTATTATGCGAGATTTGCAAAATTCCTTAGGGAAGACCTTGGCGTAAAGGCTTTGCTTACAACAAATGACATGGGGTTTGCATTTAATCAGAACTCGGAAATTGTTCATATAAATACCGATTATGATTATACAGCGCACCATATTTACAAAGCTCATCCGGTTGATTATGCGTATTCGTATGGTTCATATCTTACCGGCTGGACATCGACAACGGTGGTTCTCGGCTCGGAGCTTTGGCGTATTGCGCCGTGGATGAATAATTATGATCAGCCGTTTTTTATAAGCGAGTGGAGTTCGGTTGCTCCGGGACCGTATGCGGCTGAAGGCACGCTCACAATGGCGGCGGTATCAAGCTACCAGAACTGGCAGCCGCTGCATTTCTCACTTTGGGCACATAAGGAATTTACTCCGGAAAAGGGTGTAGATAACTTTTTTGAAACCTATGATGAGGCTGATATTACATCTATATACCCCGCGGCAGCGATTACGTTCATGAGGGGAGATATAAAGGAGCCAAAGACCTCGTTTAACTTTACAATGAATTTCAATGATACGGTAACGGAGGGGAATCTGGGGCAGCCCATGATTGGGCTCAATGATATATGGCTATGGACAAAAACGGGACTTTATTTTGAGGATAAGAGCAACGGAAAGAAAAATCCGTCCTCGCCGGAGGCTCTTGATGAGGCATACAAAAAGTATTACAATAACGAGATTCAGAGCGAGGATTTAAACTGGAACAGACGCAGCGGAATTTTCAGGGTTACAACGGATTACACCAATATTGCGGCAGGCTTTATCGGCAGCAAGGATGTGGATTGCGGTTTTGCATCGTTCAAAAGCGATAATTATTCCGCGACTATTTCACTTAACTCCGTAACCGAGAAAACTCTTAAAGACAGTGACAGACTGTTGCTTACCACTATTACAAGGTCGAGAAATACCGGGTTTGCGGTAAGCAACAATCAGTATATGATAGAAAACCGCGGTACTGCGCCGCAGGTTATAGAGCCTGTTATTGTGACGGCTACACTGAAAACCGACAGCGATATTAAGGTATATGCGCTTGACTCAAACGGTCAGAGAACTGCGGAGGTACCGGTAACGACGGACAAAAAAGGAAACAAGGTGTTTACGGCAGACGGAAAAAAGTATAAGGCGGTGCATTATGAGATTTGTAAATAGAGGACTGATATGTGCGACGGCGGCTGCGTTAATGATTTGCTTTGCGGGAACTGTGGCAAATGCCGAAAATCCTGTAAAGATAACACGCGGCGAGACTGCCGAAATGATATATTCTCTTGCCGAAAAAATCGGAACGGAGCTTCCAAATAGCGAGGAAAGGCTTTATGATGACACGGATAATAATGCGGCGGAGTCGCTTGCGGCTGCGGGGATAGTAAACGGTGTTGGCGAAAGGATTTTTGCGCCCGACGAATATCTTACGCGGGAGCAGATGTGCACAATGCTTACACGTCTTATAGATAAAACGTATGATGATGTGGATGTGTCCGTGCATCCGAGGTACTTTTTTGATGACGGCTCATATGTTTCGTATTGGGCAAAGGCGCCGGTGAATTATCTGTATTTTCTCGGAATAATAAACGGAACGGAGGAAAATACAGTAGCGCCGCTTGATACGCTTACCTACGAACAGGCTAAGACGATGTGCGACCGTATATACGAGAAAAGTCAAAACGGCGGTTTTGCGTTGAAGGAAGAAACGCCGGATTTTGCATGGGAAATAGAGCCGCAGTTTGACGGCTTGGTTCCGGATACAAAGTTTGCGTGCGGACTTGCGGCGGTATCAAAAAACGGAAAGTACGGATATATTAACAAAAACGGCGAGCGTGTTATTCCGTATTCGTATGACCGCGGCTATGACTTCCTTGACGGTATGGCAAGAGTTGAAAAAGACGGAAAAATCGGATATATAGATAAAGCCGGCAAGGTGTGTATTCCGATTGAGTACGATGACGGCGGCGATTTTTATGAGGATCGCGTGTGGGTGAAAAAGGACGGAAAAATAGGATTCCTTGATAAGCAGGGTCAATGTGCAATACCGTTTGAATATGATTACGCATACGATTTTGAGGAAGGCTTGGCAGCAGTGAAGAAGGACGGAAAGTACGGTTTTATCGACAAAAACGGTAATACGGTTATTCCGTTCAAATTCGAATGGGCAAGCTCATTTTCGGAGGATCTTGCGAGAATGTGTGAAAACGGCAGATTCAGCTATATAGACAAAAGCGGAGAAATTGCAATAAACTGCAAATATCAGTATGTTTATGACTTCAGCGAGGGTGTGGCGCATTTTTATGACAGAGAGTGTTGGGGAACTATGGACAAAACCGGAAAGGTTTTGAGCTACGGAGCTATAGGCTGGAGATACCCGTCAAGCGAAGGCTATATAAAGATACATCCGAATGACGATTATGAGCGCAGGTACGGGTTTATTGATTCGCAGTTTACGCATTGGGTATTTTATATGGACAGAGAGGATCAGGCTGTGCCGAATGACGTCAACGATTTTAATGAAGGTCTTGCGGCGTCAGCTTATTATAACCAAACTCATGATGTTATACTGAGGTCGTATATGAGCAAAAAGGGCAAGTTTATTTTCCCTAAACGCGAGACGATAGATGTGCATTGCGAATATGATCTTGACACATTCTACCTTATGGATTTCTCGGAGGGAATGGCGGCTGTTGTAAATAATGAGGGCAAACTCGGATTTGTTAAAAACCCGCTCTTTTAAATTTTAAGAGGTGAGCGTATGAAGAAAATTATTGCCGGTATAATAATGTTTGTATTGGTATTCTGCACAATAGGGAACGGTGTGGCTTTGGCTGCCGCATCGGATGTTATGAGTGTAGAGTACCGTGCTGATTTCGGCTCGGCGCCGTCGGGCGATACGGTTATAAAGTCGGCGGCGGCGACAAAGTGGTTTGAAGATGAAAATGCAATATGGTACGGAAGCAAGAAAAACGGTTGGGACTGGGATGTGGCAGGTTTTGCAAGAACGGATAATGATGCCACTGCAAAAATAATCGTTTGGCCCGGCGGAGAAGCGGATTTAAAGTTTAAGCCGAAGCTCGGAGAGTATATTTTTGACGGGTTGAGGACGGTAAAGGCAACCCTATATACAGGATTTGCGGGCAACGACTCGGGCAGCTTTGCCGAGGTGCGCTGCATGGTGAGCAAAGACGCTGCGTCATATATTGCTTTTGGTACGGAAATAGATATCGGGCGTCTGTATTATTCAAAGGACGGCAAAAAAAGCTATATAGGCGGGGAGGATACTGTAAGCTCGGGAACAACAATAAATATTGAGCTTACTGCCGATAAGAACGGAATCAACTATGCCGTTGACGGACATTCGGGCAGAATTGTGGTTAAGGATAAGCAAAACCGTGATGTGAATACGGAGTATCCCATTGTATTGTACGGTGGACTTGCAAATGATAAACAGGTGCTTTTTTCAAATATATCGGTCGGTTATGATGCTATACGTCCTTTATTAACCGAAGCCCTGCCGTGTTCCGCAATAATCGGCGGGAGCGGTGCAGCGCTTGAAAAACGCAGTATATTAGGTAATAATGCCGCAGACCTTCAGTCGCATTTCAGCACAACGGGCGGCACAGATGAATGGATAACGGATGAAAGCGGAAATACAGTCGGCTTAAAATACACATTTTCGGGATTATCGACAAACAATACAATTTTCGGAACCGGTAAAAAAGGTGAAGCGAGTAAGGCGAGTTTTGGAATTACCGATGACAACTTTAAATATTCCGAATTGGAGTTTGAGATAAAAACTGACGGTATTAAGGCTCAGAATATAGGTATAAATTTTGGCTTTACTCCTGTATCAGATAAATGGGCTGATTATGAGTATTACGGCAGAAGGCTGAACAAAGCCGTTTCGCTTGGCGATTATGCGGAGGATATAGGCGAATGGCAAAAAATAACAATCCCGTTATGTGATTTTGACAGCGAACGAACGGCACAATACTGTGTTCCGGGAACAGAAATATGGACTTACGAAAAGGTTGACTGGAGTAAACTTAACCTTATTCATATAAGTGCCGCAGCATCATCGGAAAGCAGCGCATTATATATAAGAAATGTTTCTTTTAACATTGCGAGATTTGTTGATTGTACTGTGGAATACGGACTTGCGGATTCGGAAATGAATGTTGTCAAAAACATAAAGGATGCCTGCGGCGGGCGCATAAACTGTGTTATCAGAGTGTCAAATCCTAAATCGACTTCGGAAAAAATAATGCCGCTGATTATTGCATATAAGGACGGAAAAACGGTATATGCCGAAAAAGCAGAGATTGAATTACAGCCGAAAACCGAAAAGATTGTGAGAGCAGGCAGCTTTCAGGTCCCGAAAAACACTGACGGATTTGTCGTAAAAGCAATGATTTTGGGGCAATGCGGAGAAGTGTACGGTGACGGATGTATTATAAAATAGGGGTGAAGGTATGAAAAGATTTATTTCCTTAATATTGATATTTGCAATGATTTCTGTTGGTTTCAATGTTTTTGCCGAGGGAATGTACAAAGAAAATCCCGATACATCCGACTGGATAGTATGGGAAAACCCGACTTATTCAAAAAGAGCGGGAACGGCGACGGACGCGTCGTTCCTGCTTGACGCCCCTGCCGGAAAACACGGTTTTATATATGCAAAAGGTGAAAATATGTATTTTGAGGACGGGACACAGGCGAGGTTCTGGGGAATAAACGCGGGACGCGAGGCTGTATTCGGTACATATGAGGAGGCAAACGCGCTTGCCGAAAGAATTGCGCAGAGCGGATATAATCTTGTCAGACTTCACCAAATGGACGATAATACATATGATTGTATATTCGGAGAATCCGAGGCGGTCAGCATAGATAAAAAGCAGTTGAACAAATTGTTTTATTTTATATCGTGTCTGAAGGAACGCGGAATATACATATATACAGATTTGCTGGTGAAAAGAAATCTTAAAAATGCCTTTGAAAATAATTACGGCGCTGTCGGCGCGGCGGTGTTCTTTGATGACAAGCTGATTGAACTGCAAAAGGAGTATGCGCGGACGCTTTTGACAACGGTAAATCCGTTTACGGGACTTGCATTAAAGGATGACCCTGCTCTTGTGTTTGTGCAGCTTGTAAATGAGTTTGGTGCATTTGATATTGCGGCAAATTCGATGTCATCGTATTATATTTCCGAAATGAACGTACTGTTTAATAAGTACCTGTCCCAAAAGTATAAGTCAAATTCTGCGCTTAAGGCGGCATGGAAAAAAGCTGACGGCAGCAGCGATTTAAACAGCAATGAGAGTCTCATCCGCGGAACGGTTACATTTTTCGGTGACGGCAGTAAAACGCTTAGTGATCTTATGAGCGGGTACGGCGAACAAAAGCGAGCGGATATTTATGGCTTTTTGTATGAAATCATGGAAAAATACTATACGGAGATGCGGGACTATTTAAGGGAAATCGGTATTCGGGCTATGATTACGGGCGTCGGAATGGGTGGAAATTCAAATCAGGTTCCCGCTAACGTGCGGTTGAATAAGGAATACTTTGATTTTACCGACAGGCATACATATATGGCGCATCCGACGAATGGCTGGGAAATGACAAACGGCTTAAGCTATTGGGGCGACTCAATGCTGTATTCCCCCGAAATATTCAAGAGCGTTCCTGCCTCAAAGCCGTATAATCAGCCGTATATTTTAGGCGAATGGGAGGAATGTAACACAAGCGAATACCGTGCGGAGTCAATGCCGATGATGGCGGGGTATGCGTGTTTCCAGAATTATACACCGATACATTTCTGTCTTATAAGCGGCAGAGAAAGGGATAATAAAAACGGTTATATAAGCAGTCCGTTTTCTGTATACAATGACCCTGTTCAGACAGCGGCAGCGCCGATTTCGGCAATGATTTACCTTCGGCATGAGGTGGATGAGGCGGAAAACGCGCATTACAGTGTTACAAATAAAAATACCATAATTAAAAACCAGTCAAAATTTAATGATTATGATGATTCGTTTCGGTATTTGAAACGCGGCGTAATTTATGATGATTTGCCCGATTACACTGAAAATGCCGTAAACGAAACGGCATATAAAAATCTGTATGTTTCGGGAATGGCAAGCCTTAACAGCAAAATAAACAATCAAATGAGCTATTCCTCGTTTGATACAAATGACAAGTGGCAGAACAAGAATGCAAAGGACTTTCATATGTTTTCGATAAACAGTGACTACACTAATCTTGTTACGGGCTTTGAAAAGGGCAAGAGCTATGAGCTTGGAAATGCGTATATTACATACAACAATGATTTTGCAATGGTAGGCTTGACATCTGTTACCAATAATAAGATTTCCGAAAGCAACAGGTTACTTATAACTGCCGTAGGCAGGGCAAGAAGTACCGGGTATGAGGTAGACTACAGCAGCTCAACCGTTAAATCGGGCGGAAAAGCTCCCGTGCTTGCTGAGCCGATAAATGCTGAAATTATACTGAAAACGAATAAAAACATAAAGGTTTATGCTCTTGATTCAAACGGAAGGCGCAAAGCGGAGGTTGCGGTTACAGATACGGCAAAAGGAAAGAAAATACAAATCGGAAAGACGTATAAGGCTCTTTTTTACGAAATTGTAAAAGAGGGCAGCTTTTCCGGGATAGGTGTTTCGGCGGATTTTGAGTCAGGTATTGAAGCGCACGGTTTTGCAAAGGATTTTGCGGATAAGACTGTAAGCGTTTCTGTGACAAGGAACGGCGAGGAATATTTTAACGTCGATACAAAAGCGGATTTATACGGGAATTTTGATGTAAAAATCCCGATGAATAAGGAAATTCCTGACGGAGTATATGAAATTGACGCAAAATGCGGCTCGGATAAAGTCAGCGGCAGCTTTGTTTATGCGGATTATGACAGACCGAGCATAACTGCCGACACATCGGTCAGCGGAAAAAAACTCACTGTGTATGGCAAGGTTACGGCAGATGGGAGTGCTGTGGAAAATGCAAACGTAACGGTTGAGATAACAAAGCCGTCGGGAGCAGATAGCGATATTCCGAAGGGCGTATCGGCAAAGAATATTTTCGATTTAAAAAGTGTTATGACAGATGAAAACGGCAACTATAAAGCGGAGTTCGGTTTTTCAAACTGCGAAAGCGGCGATTACGGTGTCAGTGCCATAGCAACCGTAAGAAACGGTGAAAAAATGTATCGTTCATATCCGACAATCACAGGTTTTGAATATGATTCGACAGAAACATATCTGGAAATTCAAAACGCGGAGGATAAATCGGTTGAATATATGGTAAGGGCAGGAGAAACGGTGACGGGAACGGTTTGCGGCAATCAGAATACGAACGGTGTTATGCTTATGGCAGTGTACCGCGAAGGCGTGCTTATAAGCGTTTCAAAGGGCGATAACAAAACCGTTTCCGCAAAGATTCCGGATACCGAGGGCGATTTAAGCGTAAAGATAATGCTTATGAAAAGCCTTACCGATATTACGCCGCTTACGGATAGTGCACTTATAAGAGAATAAGCGGCTTGAGGAGATTTATGATGAGTAAAAATTACACGGCAAAAGACTATAAATTTGAAAAGACAACGGTAAGATACATAATCATGAACGAGAGCCGCGCAGTGTTTATGCTTGTTTTCCCAAATGAGTACGCGGACAGAGTTTATGATAATTTTGAAACGGTGAAACATTGTGACGGCGGATTTCCGAATAACTGCGACTGGTATGCGGGCTCGCTTGTACATCTGCATTTGTCACATCATTATACGCCGATGTACGAAAACAGCTATAAGATGAGTGAGAGTACAAAAAAGCTGAAATTTGAGCGTCAGAAAACGGAAAACGGTGCGAACTATACGGAAATAATTACATATGTTACGGCTGATGAGGGATACTCGGTAATCCACCGCCTCAGACACTATAACGGCGAGAACGGATTTGAGGTATCGTGTGAGTTTTTTAACAATACAGGCAAAGAGGTTATACTTGAAATGATTACTTCGGCAAGCCTTGACAATCTTTGTATGTTCGGTGAAGATGACGGCTCAAAGGATTTTGTGTATCATACCTTTCGCGGCGGCTGGTCAACCGAAGGCAAGCACATTGAACGGCGGCTGACCGAGATGAATATGGAAAAATCGTGGGGAGGCTCGTTCGAGTGTGAAAAGATAGGTGCAATAGGCTCAAAAACGGTAGGCAGATACTTTCCGTATGCCGCATTGGAGGATAGAGAAAACGGCTGTACATGGGGGATAAAGCCAAAACACAACGCAACGTGGCAGATAGAGCTTTCGCGCTGCGGTACGCCGCTGTCGCTGTCATGCGGAATAGGTGACTTCAAATTCGGTCATTGGCGAAAGAAAATAGAAAACGGCGGCAGGTTTAATACACCAACGGCGTATATCGCCTGTGCAAGGGGCGGAATTGACGAGGTGTCAAATGACCTTCTTGAAATGAACAATCGTGATATAGAGAAATACGGCGAGGAAGGTATGCCGATAATATTTAACGATTGGGTTACACACTGGGGAAATACGTCCCACGAAAAGCTGATAAGTCTTGCAAAGGCGCTCCGGGACACAAAAGTGAAATACTTTGTTGTGGATGACGGTTGGCAGACCGGAGGTGTGGGTGACTGGACAGTAGATACAGAAAAGTTCCCCAAAGGACTGAAGGCGTATACGGATGAAATACGTGCTATGGGCATGGTGCCGGGAGTCTGGATGGAGTTTGAGTGTGTGCGCGACCGTGCTGAGCGGTGGGCGGAGGAATATGATAAATTATACCTCACAAAGGACGGCATTTCGATAAATAATGCCGCGTGCAACTCGGCGCCGACAAAATTCCTTGATCTCAGAAAGCCGGAGGTTATAAAGTATCTTGAAGATACGGTTATAACTTTTTTAAAGGATAACGGCATAGGCTATTTAAAGGTGGACTACAACTCAAATATCGGTATTGGCTGCGACGGAGGGGACAGCCTTGGAGATGCGCTGATTGAGCAAATGAATGGAGTTGGGGAGTTCTTCAAAAAAATAAAAAATGAAATACCTGACATAATAATAGAAAACTGTTCAACCGGCGGGTCACGGCTTGATACAAAAATGATGAGTGTAACGGCGATGAGTTCTTTTTCCGATGCACATGAGTGTGTGGAGGTGCCGGTAATTGCCGCAAATATGCAATATCTTATATCACCGCGTCAAAGTCAGATATGGTGTGTTCTGCACGAATATTTTGACAAAAATCACATGAAATATGTCATCGCGTCAGGCTTTTTGGGTCGGCTTTGCTGGTCGGGAACAATAGACAGGTTATCCGATTGGCAGTTTGAAATGCTGAAGAATGCGGAAAAATTCTATGAACGGGTAAGCGACATAATAAAGGACGGAAGAAGTCGTATTTACAGAACGGACTTTAT
>OGRO01000159.1_pt1 | contig 68264 bp, 88 predicted proteins | sample 1553451 | NCBI WGS metagenome assembly OGRO01 (sample SAMEA2580021, study PRJEB22360) | human gut metagenome | reverse complement strand
GTGGTTTCGAATTAATCATTATTGGTACTGTATTATTACCTAATCCTAACAAAGAAGTAATGGAGTGGGTGGTTTCGAATTAATCATTATTGGTACTGTATTATTACCTAATCCTAACAAAGAAGTAATGGGAGTTTATAATTAAAATATATTATAATTTATGAAAAAGTGGATTAAATCACCATACTTTTGGTTAATTATCTATTTAATAGCCATGTTTATAGTAGTTGCATTCCTTTGGAAGTATCTTCCAATATGGGAATCATTATTACTTATATTATGGTCAACCTGTTCTCTAGTAGCTGGGTATTTAGTTGCTAGGTTTCTATATAAACATTAAAAGTAAAACTCTTCTATGGCTAAAAAAATACCACATTTATCAATACCTTCAATTGGTAACCTTCCAATAGAAATAAAGTTATATGGTGATTGGCATAAAGCCATAGAATTAGTTGATAATCTTGGACCCAGTATTAAAAAAGGGTATGATACAGCAGTAAATAAATTTTCAAAGGATTTATTAAAGATTGTATTATTTTCCATAGCTACTGGAACTCCACCAAAAGGTACAGGTATAAATTGGGAACCTCATAGTCCTATCACTACAAAGAAATATGGGGAACACCCAATTTATTACCTTACTGGTACTTATTATAGGGCAATAGGATTATTCAAATACAAGGATAGAACACTTGTTGGATTACCAAGGTCAAAAGGAAGGTCATCATCAGGTGGTATAACTCTTGGGGAATTAGCAAGAATTCTTGAATATGGGACCGGTGGAAGAGGTGGAGGTAAATCATCAGGAACTATACCACCAAGACCATTATGGAATCCTGCAATAAATGCAGTTGGTGGAAAAGATAGATTAAGGTCAATGATTATAAAAAATATCAGAAAACAATTATATGGTTTTGGTATAAGAGCCAACCAAGTTAGATGGAGGTAATAAATATGATAAATTCACAAGAAATCATAGAAAGGTCAATATATCAAGCCTTGCTTAATGCTTCTATAAAACTTGGATATTCACTAGACCCAAATAATTATTTACCCATAAGTATTGAAAACCAAAAAAGGTTTAAAGAAGACATGGATAAATTAAATAAATATATTTGGGTATTTGGTACTGGGAATAATCAATCCAAGGATAAAAAACTTACTCCAAGGATAGTAGTTAATGCAAGGGGTTTCTATCCTGGTGGAATTGGTTTACCTAAGTTACTTATACAAAAAGAGGAAGGAATAGGATTTACAGCAACGGAAGAACCATACGAAACCATAGACCAATTTATAGATATACATCTAATAGCTAATAATCAAGAAGACCTAAGATTATTACATCAGGTAATGTTTTATAGTATCCCACAAAGGGGTTATTTAAAACCTTATAATGTAGATGAATTTTTATTTTCTGGTAATATATTTCTGGAATTGGTAAACTTCTTTGATATTCCTAATTTGGATTTTGGGTTATTAGAGAAAGTTTACCAATTTGTTATTCAAGATTGTGTAATAAATGAAACTACAGAAAAAGCAGACCTTGTACCTATTACAGATATAACACTTCTATTAGAAAATTATGGATATAACCTAATAGAAGTTTCAAAATAAACAAATTATTAATCCCAAAATATAAAAAGTATGCCTAATACACCTAGAGTTGAATTCAACTTTCAAAACAACAATGTACAGCAATCTGTACCGTTATTAGGGGTATCCCATGTAATGGCTCGTACTACTAAGGGTCCTTTTAATCAACCAGATGAGGTTTTTTCAACCTATACCCAATTCCAAAGGGTGTATGGGGAAGAAATAGTTCCTGATGGTTCTATTTCTAATATTATGAAAGCCTTTGAAATAGGTTCAAAGATTAGGGTATCAAGAGTAGCTGGTGCAGAAACTACTGTAGCAAAAGGACAAGCTAAAACCTATACCTTCAGTTCTACAACAGGTGAAGGTTCAACGGGTTCACAAACCAAAATAACAATCAAATTGGAAGACCCAAATAGTGATGATACTATATCAATGATATTAAATATCAATACTAAAGAAGCGGGTAGCCCAATTCTTGATGATACTGGTTATGGGTTAAATAGAAATTTTTATGGTAGATTTTATGCCCAAGAAGGACTTACTACAAAAATTTATTTCCAGCAGTTTAAAGCTTATACAACCATTGATAATGACCCAGAGGGTGAACATGATTATCAAATGCAAATAGCTGCAGAAGATATTATATCCACTAATCAATTCTTCTCTGGTTCAAAAGCTGGTTCTTCAAGTGTATTTGTAGAATCCAAGGTTTTACAGGATTTTATTAACAATACACCCAATATAGAATTGGTTTTAGCTTCAGATGAATCAACAGCATCATTTGATGATGAGTTTAGTAATAAACTTAAAGCTCAAGGTATTAATGGAGTAGTTTCTACTCTTGCTAGTTATTCTAATTGGCAAGGTTCAGTATTATTTGATAATACAGCAATAAGTACTGCTTCATCTCCTCTTGTAATTATAAATGAAGGTGATAATGGTGGTAAATCAAGTGCTGCTACTTGGGTTGAAGCTTATGAAGCTTTAAAGAGTTATTCAGATGGCTACCAATTAATAGCTTCCCATATTCATCAAAATAATATGGTAAAAGCTAAATCCCCCGGACCTGGAGTAGACCCAGACCCCAATGGTTGGAAATCTGCCTATGTAGAAATTGCAAAAGATGTAGTTGCAAATTTTGAAACTGTATTATATGTAGAGGTTCCCAAATATGATTCAGAAGGAAAAGTACAAACTCCTGATGGTATCATAAATCAATTAGAAACTTTAGTACCACAGATTGGGTATGCTAAAAATATTGCATATTTTGCTGGTGGTATTAAATATTATGATGCAAATGGGGCTTTACAAAGCTGTGACCTTCTTGGTTCAGTAATTGGTTTGGGTGATGCTTCTGCTTCTCAATATGGTCCTTGGTATTCATTCTCTGGTATGAATAGGGGGGTAATTGCTTCTGCATTGGGTCCCGTAACTGAAAATTTGGGTGGACCTAGTAAAATAGAAGAACTCCAAAAATTAGCAGAATGGTATTGCAATCTTTTTGTAATAAAAGATACTAGAACCCAAGGAAAAAGAACTATGCTTTGGCATGGGTTTACTTCTAATCCCAAATCGGATTCAGAAAAATTCCTTTCAATTGTAAGATTGAATCTTTATCTAAAAAAGAATCTAAGACCTATTCTTGAAAGTTATTTGGAAGAACCCAATACTTGGTCTACTTGGCAAAGTATCTATTATGAAGCCAAGAAAATTCTTGATGACTTAATTGGTACTGCTATTACCGAATATACCTGGATGGGTGACCAAGATGCTCAATCATATGATGATTTGGTAGTAAATAATGAAGCTGATGTAAGACAGGGAAAATATCATATTATATTGAAATATAAAGAGATTGTTCCCTTGCAAGAAGTAACCATGGATATTGTAATTGATTCTGTATCAAAAGATGTAAACATATCAGCAGAGTAAATTTATTAAAGATATAAGATTATGCCAGCTCAAGTAAAAAATCCAAGAAAGAAATTTTTATGGTCCATAGAATTTCCTTCACATCCAATAAATGCTTATCTTTTTCAGAATGTAACTTTACCTGAGATTACAATAGAAGAAGTAGAGCATGGGGATGTAAACCGTTCAGTTAAAACTGGTGGTAGAGTTTCAGTAGGTACCATGACTGCTAAGAAACTTGAAACTACTTCTGGTTCTGATACCTGGTTCTGGGATTGGTTATTCTCAGTTCAGGATATGATTAATGGTGGTGGTTTAACTCCTAGCCAATATTGGCAAACCGTAATTGTAAAAGAATTAGCAGAAGATGGAGTATCAGTTCTAAATAAATGGGTATTAACTGAAGTATGGCCCACTAGAGTAAATGGGCAAGAATTAGATCGTATGAGTTCTGATAATTCAATTGAAGAAATAGAGTTCTCAGTAGGTACTTGTGATAAATTATAATATTGCTTTTATGAAAAAGGGGGGGCTCATATATTATTGGGTTCTCCCTTTGTTTTTTTTATAACCATTTAAACTCAACACAACATGGAAAAAGAAGAATTAACAGGTTACAATGTAACATTTACAGCACCCTCTGGATATGAATATACCATTAGGGAACAAAATGGAGCAGATGATGATATTTTATCAAACCCATCAGAAGCTTCAACATTAATAAATATTTCAAGATTTATAGCTGGTATAGTAATTGATACCAACTCTACAACTAATAGAAAATTAACAGTAGAACAAGCTCATATGATGCCCTCATTAGATAGATATGCAATCCTAATAAAATCTAGGATTCTATCCAATGGGGAAGACCTAGAGTTTGAATATGATTGGGGTCCTGATGGGGGTGGAAAAAGTACTTATTGCCAACCATTGGATGAATACTTATTTGATTATTCAAAGGAAATTGATGATGATACTTTGGCTAGTAAACCAAATGCTATAAAACCATATCCTTTAAAAGATAAAACTAAAGATATAGCTTTTTCATTATCATCTGGTAAAGATGTTAAATTTGATTTATTAACTGGAGCTAGTGAATCTTATTTAGTTAATTTACCATTAGAACAAAGAACCCAAAACAAAGCTCTAGTAGCAAGGAATTTATGCCTATTAGTAGATGGAAAATGGGAAAAGGTATTTTCTTTCCATTTATTCTCAATGAAGGATATGAGAGAGATAAGAACTAATGTAAAAGCTATAGACCCTGAATTCTCAGGGATTTGTACTCTAATGAATCCCCATAATGGTATGTCAGCTGATATTAATATCATGGCTATCAAGGATTTTTTCTATCCGGGGGAGATTTAGAGAGAGATTTCTTTTACCTACATCAAGCAAAAATAAGAATCAGTTTTACTGAATTGTTATATTTACCAATCAGACGTCGATTAAAATTATTAAAATTGGCGTCTGATTATTTTGGTTCTCTAAATAAAAAATAACCCCCAATATCATGGCTTATGTCACCAGTGGAAGTCTAATGGGTAATTCCTTGGAAATAGGTATTGCTCTAGTACTTCAAGATAGATTCTCCAATCAAGCTAAAGATGCTTCTGCTGCAATTAGAAGACTTCATAATGAAGCTAAGGAAGCAGTAATAGCAAATCTTCAAACTGCAGATAGTATTCTTGGTAATGTATATAATGGTTTTTTAAATGTTGCTACTGGAATAACTAATACAGTATTACAAGGTGCTGAATTTATTGATACCATGACCACTGTATCAACTATTACTAGTTCTACTAGGGAGCAATTACAAATGCTATCGGAAACTGCTCAATCCTTGGGTCTTGAAACCATGTTTGGTTCCCAAGATATTGCTTCTGGTATGAAATATCTAGCAATGGCTGGTAATACAGTTGAACAGGTTAATGATATGATTAAGGGTGCAGCTTATGTAGCCAATGCTACTGGTATGGAACTTGGTGGTAAAGGTGGAGCTGCAGACTTAATTACCAATGTTATGAAGACCTTTAAAATTGTAGGTGATGGTGCTTCAGAATTAGTTGGAGACCAGTTAACCAAAGCAACACTTTCTGCAAATATATCCATGACAGATTTAGCAGAATCCATTAAATATTCTGCAGCTGATATGGTTATGTTAAAGAAGGAACTCCCAGAAGTAGCTGCAATGATTGGTACTCTTGGTAATGCTGGTATACAAGGTTCAATGGCTGGTACTTCATTAGGTAACATGGCAAGATACCTTATAAAAGCCTTTAACCCAAAAACCGATGCCTATTCATTCTTACAAAGAATGGGATTATCTCAACAGGATTTTGTGGATGCCCAAGGAGACCTTATAGACTTTGGTGACATCATGGAAAAAATAAGCAAAGGGGTTGAAAATTTACCATCAATTTATAGAGGTAAAGCTATTGGTGCTATATTTGGTGTCAGAGGTCAAAGAGCAGCAAATGCTATTATGAATGACCTAGAAGGATATAGGAATCTATTAGACCAAATCCAGAATAATTCAGCAGGATTTGCAAAAGATATTGTTGATAAAAGAATGAATACTCTAGCTGGTTCTATGGATAAGGTATCATCTGCATGGGAGAACTTAAAGGTGGCATTCACAGAACAAATTGCACCAGCGTTAATGCCAATCCTAAATACCCTATCTCAAATTATAGAAGCAGTAAGAGAATTTGTAACTACCCCAGTTGGGGCTTTTGCTTCCCAGGTATTTGTATTATCTACATTTATTGGATTAGTTGGAACTAAGGTACTTCAATTAATTACCAAATGGAGGTTATTGAGAACTGATACCCAGGTTGGGTTCACTAATATGATTAGGTTAATCAGAGGTGGTTGGAAAGGAGCTACTCTTGATTTACAGAATTATATGAGGTTACAAGGGTTATTAAATGCTCAAACTACTTATGGGTTACCTTATTATGCTTCTATGGCTAAATATCTTGGAACTCCAGTTGGGGGTGTAGTATATGACCAAAGAACCAAGAGGTGGAGGTCTCATGACCAATCAATTACTGGGTTAGGTAAAGGAACTTTTATGAAAGAAAGAGATGCCATTAAATATACCGAAACCAAGGGTACTGGTAAACAAGTTGTTGGTGGATTTTTTGGAACTCCAGTTGGGGGTGTAGTATATGACCAAAGAACCAAGAGGTGGAGGTCTCATGACCAATCAATTACTGGGTTAGGTAAAGGAACTTTTATGAAAGAAAGAGATGCCATTAAATATACCGAAACCAAGGGTATTGGTAAACAAGTTGTTGGTGGATTTTTTGGAACTCCAGTTGTAGCACCAACTGGCACCCAATCTACTTGGGGAAAATTATTAGGTCTTGGTTCAAAATTATTTGGTGTATTAAGTTTAGTTAGTTTAGGGGCAATGATATTAGTACCATTGGTTAAAATGGTTGCTAATGCCATAAAAGGAAATACCGAAGAAGTAAAGAAAAATACCTATTCCGTAAATACTCTAGCTGGTAGATATGCTACAGAACAAGAAAGGTTAGCATCTGGTAAAAGTTTGGATTTAGCTGGTGAAGTAAGATTGTTGAGGGAATCCATAGAAAAATTCAATAAAAAATCAAGTAATCAAACTTTAACTCTTAGGTTAGAAGATTTGAATGGTAAGGAAATTGCTAGAAAAATTGTGGATTTGAATGATGATTCAAATCAAACAAATGGTATAAAAGTTGGGTAAATTAATTGGTTTATGGCTAGTTTAGTACACAATATAGTTGATTCAGCAAGAAATAAATTATCTGCCAAAATAGATAATGCTATTGCTGGTATTACAAATAATGGTTTAGGCCCAATAGATAACAAAGCTCTTAGAGCTACGTTATTTATTAACAGGGCAAACCCTAAGCTCCCAAAGATAAATTTTCTAGAATATGAATTTGGTGGAGTAATAAAAGATATAAAAGAAACCTTTGGTATAGGTTTACAAACAGCTAGACAAACTTCATCTACTAGTACAAATGGAAGAACTGTTTTTAGAAGATTAACCACTCCAAATAAAAATCCACTAGTAAACACCTCATTCAAATCAGATAATGCTGGTTCAAATCCTGGTATTTTGGTTTTATCATTAAATCAAGGTATAAGGAAGCTTCAAAGAGAAACTCTAATACCTAAAAACAATATTATTATTGTAAATGATAATGTAAGTCCTGCTATATCCATTGTTATCCAAAATAGACCTAATGAAATATCAGTAGATACCCAAACAAGCTGGGTATCAGTAAAATCCATGGGTAGGAATAACCCTTTCATGGTTTACACTGGTGGTGAAGATACAATATCATTTGATATATCATGGTATTCTAATGACCCCATGAATAGAGAAGATGTTTTAACCAAATGCAAATTATTGGAATCATGGTCCAAAGCAAATGGGTATAACCAATCCCCACCAGTTCTTAGAATTTCATGGGGTACTTCTGGTATATTTGATAATGATTTATTTATTCTTTACTCTGCGAGCTACAAATTGAATAATTTTCAAGATAGGTATAGTGGTAATTCAATTGATACTGATGAGTTTTCAAGAAGTGTATCCAAAACAATAAACCTTGGTTTATTGCCAAGCATAGCAACTCAATCATTAGTATTTAAAAGAGTGACTAATAAGAATCTTACTCATAATGATATTTGTTCACCAGAAAAATTACAAAAATTAAGACCATCAGAAGTAGGAGGGGTTCAAACAACTATTTCTACTTCCCCTACTTTTATTAATATACCAAAAACAACTATTCCAACAGAGTTAAAACCATTTTAGTTATGGCAGATTTTAATCCATATTCTGATTCAGTAGCCATATTATTTGATAATGGTGATATTATATTAGAAAGGAACTCAAATAAAAGAGTAAAAAATACTGTAGTACATACAGTAAAAGAAGGAGAAACTATACAAAGTATAGCTTTTCAATATTATGGTGATTCTGGTTATTGGGTTTATATAGCTGATATTAACAGTATATTTAACCCATTTACTGAATTAGAGGAAGGTATGGAAATTTATATACCATCAATTTAAATTATCATGGGAGATAGTGAAAATATTTTATTAAATGGTACCGGTACCCCATATATATCCATATTTGATAGTAAGGGTAATCCAATTATAGACCCAGTTAGTGGTTTACCAATAGGGGACCTTGTTACATCATTTACCTATGTATACAATGAAGAACGAGAAGATAATGGTAATATTCATATTATATGTAATAACCCAGATTTAATATCATTATCAGCTCTTGGTTATCAAATGGGGTTAAGATTACAATGGGGCTGGGTATTATCAGAATCTTCCATTTTTTGTGGGCCAGTAAGAAAAGTCATCATAATAGGAGTAAAAGTTGAATTTACTAGTAATGGTGTAGAGATAGATTTAGATATAGCTGATTCTTCTATAATGTTAAAAAATACACCTTCAAATTATTATAAGAATAATTCTGAAGCCTATTTATTTTCTGAATATGTTAAATGTTTAGTATCTGGTTTACCAAATGACCAAAGTTTTACCATAAATGATTATAAAAGTCAGGGTGTTATAGAAGTCAAAAAATTTTATAAAGTAGTAGACCCAAGTCAAGTAGCAGATTATGAAACTGTATCTAAATCTGGCGTAGTTGGTAGAAATTATGTATTAGGTAATGGTAGAAAAGGAATTAATTCAGATTACCCCATTTATAAGTTTTTAGAGCAAAAAGAATCTGTTAATTATCAAGATTATATACCAGTAGTTTTATTTGAGATAAATCCCAATATAAGTGAAGAGGAACGAAAGAAGTTATATAATAGAATGGACGAAATGATTAAATTATTCCCAAATAAATACGGGTATATAAATATACAACAGAAATATAACTTTTCCCGTATACTTAAAGGTACAAGTAAGAATATATGGTCCCAATTTCATGACTTGATAAATAATATACCAAATGGGCCATATTATATGGATGGTAGAGATGGTAAATTGGAGATTCATAATAGAAAGTACAATAGACCAATATCCAAAATATATACCTATTATGGTGGTAATGGTGAACTACTACATTTTTCAGTAGAATCAAAGTTTATAAAGAAAACAGTATCAGTAACCAAGGGTTCAGAGGTATCCCCAGAGGATAAAACCATTAAAACTAAATCCGAGCAGGCTGTAAATACCCCAGAATCAGTTTTATATTTAAAAAAGGAGTATGAAGATAATTCGGTTCCTATGCAAACTTATTCTACCATTGGTATGGGATATTACTTTAATGCCTATGATACTTATACTGGTCCACTTATTCAAAATAATAATTCAGCTAAGGGTGTGGTTCAAGAGCCTGATGGTAAATTAAGAGGTAATTATATTAACCCATATAAGAATATACCCCATTATAATAGCGTGGATGAGGGTACTAGTAAATCAAGGGATAATGTAGTATTTACCCAAAAAGAACTTCAGGAATTTGTAGCGGAACTTAAAGAAAACTTTAAAACCAAGTTAGAACATAAAAATGGGCTTAATGAAAATGCTTCTGAGAAATCAATATCTGACACATTACATGGAGTTGTAGATAAAATGCCATATCTACAAGTTAAAAGGAAATTTTTAGTTAGGTCAGATAATTATAGAGCTCCAGATATAAATAGTGATGGTGGAGGAATAGATTATGTAAGAGAATGGGAATATTCAGGAAAAAATAGGGATTTGATATTATCAAATGATGAACCTTATGGGTTAAAATTAATCCAGATGGGTATCCCACAATTTGAAGAAAATAATAAACAAGTACTGTATGATTTATATGAAATAACTTTTCAAGTAGATGGTTTAAAAGCCATTAACCAAGGTGCACTTGATAGTGGTGTAGCAATGGGTAATGATTTGGAAAATAGTACAACAAATCAAATAACTGCCTCTGCTACTGTATTAGGTGACCCAACCATTGAATCATCTATGAATTTTATAATACAGAATGTATCCAGTTTATATTCCGGTAAATGGTACTCAAAAAAAGTAACTCATAATATAACCAAAGGAAGTGGATATACCTGTGATATAGAATTTGTTCAAGAAAATAAATTACTCAATAGGGTAGTAGTAAGCTCAAAGGTATCAACTCATAATTTTTTGAAAAATATTAAAAGTGATATTTCTAAATGGTCAAAGAATTGGACAGAAGACCAAGTTAGGAATATGAGTGTATCCGAGGGGCTAGAAGCTAATGTAGAAAAAGTATCAGAAGATAACCCAGATAAAAATATTCTTGGGGAAGTAAACCCAGATGGTAGTATATCAGTTACTATAGATACATCTGGAGGTACTAAACAATATGATTATCCAACAATACAGGTTAATGGTGAAAATGATTTTATGTTAAATTCATTATTTAACTAATAAAGTATGTCGTCAAATTTAGTTGAAATTATACAAAGGTATGGGATAGAATATGTTGGTAGATTCTACTCTATATATCGTGGAGTTGTAACCAATAATAAAGATGATACTGGGATGAATAGACTCAGTCTATATATTCCATCAATACAAAATGGTATAAATGTAATAGCTTTACCAAAATCTACTGGTTTTGGTAGTATAAATTATGGGATTAAATTAATAACCCCACGTATTGGGGAAGTTGTATATGTGGAATTTGAAAATGGTGACCCATTTAAACCTTTATGGTCTTATCATGGTTGGGCAACTGGGGAAATTCCAGATGATTTAAAAGATAGTAACTCAATAGGGTTGGTTACCCCAGAAGGTAATAAAATATACATAAAAGATATTGATGGGGAACTTTATATACAGACTAACTCCAAAGTAAATATATCAATAGTAGAAGGGCCAAGTCTTAAAATGACACAAAAAGGTTTTACATTTAATTTTGGTGATGATTTTAGTTTAAAGAAAACATTAACTCAAATATTAGATGCTATACTTCAATTAACAGTAACCACTGGAGTAGGTCCTTCTGGTACTCCTATAAATGCACAAACTTTTACTGATATTAAAAATTCACTTGATAATTATTTAGAGGAATAGAAATTATGTTAGTAAAACAGACAATTAAAACAGAAATAAAATCTGCTTTTACAGAAGTAATGAATCAAGCAGATGATGATAGAGATGGAGCATTAGATAAGGTATCAGATAAATTAGCAGATGCTATTATTAATGCCATTAAAAGTGCTACCATTACATATACTACTGGTCTAGTAACTTCAATGGGTCCAGTAACTGGTACATTTGGTAATACAATATCCTAATAATTTAATTATGAATCTAGAACAACTCAACTATATAGGAACTGGTCCATATTTCCCCATAAAATTAACCACAGTGTTAGATGAAAATGGGAACCCAGAACAAGTTGTACAACCAGATGGTACAATTGTAAATAAAATCTCTTGGAGAAACCTAAAAGGAGATATTAATCTTATAAAACAGAACCTTACTTCTCTTTTCACATATCAATTAGGTCAAAGGATAAGGCAAGAATATTTTGGGTCTAGAGTGTGGGAGTGTATTGAAGAACCAAATACTCAAGCCTTATTCTTCATGATAAAAACCTTTGTGAAAAATTCCATAGTTTCCTGGGAACCAAGGATAACAGCCTTAGATGTTCAATCAGAAAGAGTATATGATAAAATCCATATACAAATTAGGTTTGCAATCCAAAATCAAACCTCAATAAGTGAATTAAATTTTGAATATAATCCATCAAATAATACCATCAATGTCAACTAGTAATAATTGGTTAAATCCCTATCAAAGGTCTTTTAATGATATTAAGGCTAAATTAATATCCGAATTAAGATTACAAATCCCAGAAATAACTGATTATAGTGAAGGGAATATATTTGTAATCATAATATCCATTTTTGCAGCTATTGCAGAAGTAATTCATTATTATATTGATAATATGGCAAGAGAAGCATTTCTTCCAACTGCTAGAAGATATTCTTCTTTATATAAACATGCCAAACTAGTAGATTATCATATTAAATCCGCAATTCCAGCTACAGTAGATGTTGTTCTATATAAGGATGATGATACCCCAATTGGTCAGGATATAACAATTCCATTAAATACTGAATTTACATCTTCAGATGGTAAAACCTGGATATCCACAAAAACTGTTATTTGGTATAAAGACTCCTATTATGTAACTGTACCATTAATACAACAAAAATCAGTTGGGGTATCAGATAGAATCCAATTGGGAAATATATTATCCCCAGATTCCATAATATATATAACTGATATACCCTCAGACCAAAAATATGTAGAAGGTTCAATGAATCTGTATATCAATGATGAACCTTGGATTTTGGTAGATACCTTTGCTTATTCTTCATCAAGAGATAAGGTATATAAGATAGAGGTAGATGAACAACTTAGACCATATATAAAATTTGGTGATGGTCAATTTGGTATGAAACCAGAATATAATGCAACCATAAAAGTTTCATATTCATTAACCCATGGTTCAGCTAGTAATATAGCTACCAATAATTTTACTACTGTACCACAAGATATTCAAGTTATAGATAATAAGATTACAATTAATAATATAATCCCAGCTACTGGTGGTTCTGACTATGAAACTTTTAATATGTTAAAAAATCATATCCCTTTATCAATAAAAACCCTTGGAGTAGCAATTACTAAAGAAGATTTTGAAGCTATTGCCAAAATGGTTGGTGGGGTAGATAAAGCTTATGCAAATTATGTTTGCGGAAGATATGTAGAAATTCATATAACCCCAGATGGTGGAGGGGAAGCTTCTAGTGCATTATTAGATTCTGTTGAAAAAACAATATCCAAAAGTAAAGTAATTACTACTAGCATAGAAGTATTATCTACCCATAAATCTCAAGTATTTTTGGATATAACTGTAACTGGGAAAAAATCCTTTAAATCTAATGATATTTCAAATCAAGTAAAGAAAGCTTTAACTACAGCTTATGATTACAATAATTCAGATATAAACAAACCAGTAAGATTATCAGATATATATGCTTTAATTGATAATCAAAGTATGGTTGATTACCTTACCATAAATAAATTATATCAACTACCATATCCAATTCCTCAAAAAAATACGAGTTTACCATTAAATATTTCATATTTTGTTCAAAACATAAATCCAGTTACTACTGGTGAAGAATATATAGTTATAATAAATGCATTTTTTGATAATAAACGTTATGATGTTTTAATACAAAAATTCTATGGGGAAGGTTCAGATAATAGAATATTAGGTAAGGGTTCTTATGGGGAGGTGATAAATGTATTAGATTTAGAAACCCAAACAAAAATAATATTTCAAATCACTATAAATAAATCATCAGAAAATCTGGATTATGGTAATAATGATAAATATGAATTAACATTATTACCTATGAATCAGGATTTATATCCATTATCCTATCAAATTCCAATCATAGAAAATCAAAATATAACCTTATCAATAAATGAAGTCGTTTAAGAGTTTTAAACAATGGGTATTTCCTAATTTATTCCCAGCTTATTATAAGGATTATGATACTTATAAAGATAAGAATGGGAAAGGTATTCTGGAAAGATTCATAGAAGTATGTTCAAATTATCTAGATACTGATATTATACCAGATATAGATAATTTTATGGATATATTAGATGTGGATGTTACCTCTGATATATTTCTGAATTATTTTTGGGAATATTTTGATTATATACCCTATGCTTATGGGGTATTAGTAAAAGGTGTACCTTTTACTAAAGAAAATGTAGCTAGTTGGTTAAATACTCCAGATGGATTTCCAAAAGCAGATACTAGAAGTATTTTAAAATATGCAGTATCTTTATATAAAATAAGGTGCACTCAGGATTTTTATACAATACTTGGTAGATTTTATGGAGTAAGATTTGAATTAGAAGAAATTCTATTCGAGGACGGATATAATAATAAACCAAGTAATAATCCTGGTATTAACTATAGACTTATAGGCGCTGTATTCGAGGACGTAGTAAGTACTTATAGTGGAGAAAATGAATACCATGGTGATTGGAAAGGATTATATCCATATGGTGATTGTACATCATGTACTACTATAAAAGCCAATATCTATATTCCAAAAGGTATGTATGATGCTATTCAGGATAATATAGATAATGTAAAAAATGCTTTTGTCAATTTACTCAATAAATACATACCAGTAAATGTAAAACCATTCACGAAAGATACCATAGAATTAATTTCAGAAATATCTACAATTATACCAATAGAAATGGAACCTCAACAAAATTGACCCAATTATGTTATCCATCCTACTTCAAACTGAAAACCTTAACAATTTAACTGAATCAGTTAATAAAGTTACTGATTCCTCTATTAGAATTGCCCAAGCTGCAAATGATTTTGGTGCATTAAGAGTAGCTTTTGGTGTATTTATGATTTTTATAATCATAATTGTAATATTGTTTATATGGCAAATATTTGTATTATCTGGCAAATTAAATACCATATATGGAGCAGCTGTCAAAACTACTGAATATTTTGAAACTTCTGCAGAAGGGGATATTGGTCCTTCACAAGCTCAAGTAATAGTGAGAAGAAATTTTAATAGTTTAAGTCAAGCAATTAAATATTACATTCTTAGAATAAGGCTAGAAAACCATATAGACGATAAAGATAAAATAAAAGTAAAAATAGATGGGTTAGTTAGAAATGAATTTTCAGAACTAATCACATATCTATCAAACTTTAAGTGTAATAAAAAGGTTTTAAGTTTTATAGTAGAAGATGATGATATTCAAATGGTTGAAGATTTTATTTTTGAACAGGTATATATACCAAAAAATGATTTTACCATATCCAATATGGACCAATCAACCTCTATATTTATAAATGGTCTAAAGTTTTCATATATTAAGAAAATACCACAATGAGAAAATTGATAGTTATATTAGACCCAGCACATGGGTCAGATGTAAAAGGTAAACGTTCACCAGATGGTACCCATTTAGAATATATATGGAGTAGAGAAATATGCAAAAAACTAAAAGATAGGCTTATCCTAAATGATTTTAGGGTTAAATATACAAATGAAACAGAAAATGAAATAGGCTTATCAAAGAGAAAAGAAATTGCAAATAATATAAAATCAAGTCCTGGTGAATATAAATTTCTAGTAAGTTTGCATAATAATGCTGCTGGGGATGGTACCCAATGGTTAAATGCAAAAGGGTTTGAAATTTATACTTCAAAGGGGCAAACCATTTCTGATAAATTTGCAACCATTATTTTTAATAATTTAAAAAAGGATTTTCCCGATATAAATGCAAGAGCAGATTATATTGATGGTGACCCAGATAAGGAAAGTAATTTCACAGTATTAATGGGAAACTATTATGCTGTTCTAATAGAATGGTTATTCCAGGATAATAAAGAAGAAGTAATACTTCTAAAAGATAAAACCATTAATTCCAGATTAGTGGATTCTTTAGTAAATTCACTGATTGAAATAGATGAACAATTATAACTCATTCTTTTGTTACCATAGTTGAGTTGATGGTGAGGGTAATTTGGGTGACCAAGTTGCCCTCTTTTAGCGTTTAGAAAAATGTTCCTTTGCTTCTTTAATTGTATTCTTAATATGGGTTCTCATATTGCTTATATAATCAGCTGCTCTTTGTGTTTTTGGTAATTCAAAGTATTCAATTAAATTCAAGGTTGATAATTTACCATGAGCTTCTTTCATTTTTTCTTTGAGAAACATTGGAGGGTCCAATTCTGTAACAAATATCAGATATTCATCAGGGGTTAATTTTTCTCTCATATATTCATGGAGCATATTAGAGAAATTATTTTCTTCTGGTTCATTTTCAATAATATCCTTTTCTTGGTTATCATCTTTATCTTCTTTACTATTATCAAATAATTCCTCAAATGAAGTTAATTCTTGATTAAATTCTGCTTGTCTAGTATAAGCATTCCTAAGTAATTTGTTCTTAAAAATTTGTAAAGAAGTTATTAATGTAGCTTTTAATCTATCTTCGGTATATTTATCCTGATATTTATTATATACATATAAGAATTTATCCCAAAAATAACTTTGAATTATATCTTGACTAACATTGAATCTTCTAGAATCAATATTTTTAGATAGCTTTTTAATTAGTGGTTTACAGATTTTATACATTCTTTCAAATTCTTCCCTGTTATAATGGGTAAATTCTTTTATCCTATGAATTTCTGAACCATTAGTACCTTGTTTACTCATAACTTAATAGATTAATTATTTAACAATGCAAATATATATAATAATTTTATCACTTGTATGAAAATATATAACTTTTTCACCCTATGTGTTGATTTTTATAAAATTGAAATATAAATGAATCTAGAAAAGACTACTCATAGATACAACTTTCATATATGTAAAGACATGGCAACTAAATTTAAAAAGAAAATTAATCAGAGTGATAAATTCACTTTTACCATTGACTTCCAACTGGAAGTTTTAAGGTTCCTAATACAAAATAAGGAATCAGTTTTAATTATTCAAAAAATAAAACCAGGTTACTTTACTCTAATAGAACATTCAATAATAATGGAATCATTATTGAAGTTTCATAGAAAATATGGAAAGTTACCAAGTGAAACCTTGTTAAAAGAAACCTGTAACTCATTATTAAGTGGTAAGGACTTTGTTGATTTAGTTACTAAGGAAGATATCCCAAATATTAATAGGATAATAAATAACCTATATTCAATACCATTAAGGGATTCAGATGTTATAAAGGAGAACATATTTAAGTTCATAGCTTATATAGAAATGAAAACCCTAAATGAATCCATGGATTTCACTAATTTTAATCTATATGAGGATTACCAAAATAAGGTATCAAAAATAATCAGAAATTCAAAACCACAGAAAAAAGATGAACCATTATATATGGTTGGTGGAACAGTGAAAAGACAATTAATGAGAAGAGTTGACCCAGATATAATCCCCACTCCATACTGGCAATTAAATAACCTATCAAATGGTGGGGGATATTCTAAGGGTAGTATATTTGTAATATTAGATAAACCAAAAGCCAAGAAAACATTTGCATTAATAAATATATCAAGAGGATATCTTACCATGAAAAAGAATGTATTATATATTGATACTGAAAATGGTAAGAATCAAATCATGGAGAGAATGGTTCAATCAACTCTTAATAAAACCAAAAAAGAAATTGTATCTGGTGAACAAGATAAACTTGAACAGAGACATATGAGAAAATATAAAAGGTTAGGGGTTGAATTTATAGTAGAAAGGGTTCCTGCTCTAGTATCAGATGCAAATGTTATTAAAGGTATAATAAAGAAAATAGAAGCAGATACTGGAATAAAGATTCACATATTAATGATTGATTATGCAGCTAAATTAGCTTCTATATCAAAAGATAAAGATGATACTGAACGTATAAATAATGTTTATATAGATTTGGATAATCTGGCTTCAGAATTGGAATTAGAAGCAATTTGGACTGCACAACATGTAAAAAGGGAAGCATCAAAAAGAAAAGGTACTAGATATGAGGATAATGATATTGCAAGTGCCATATCAATAATAAGAAATGCCCAATGTATTATTGGTTTAAATTCCACTGATGATGAAGAAGAACATGGGATTCAAAGAATGGAGATTGTAGTACAAAGAGATGGTAAATCCCATGGTAGATGTTTATTTAATTTTGATAGTGATAGGCAAAGATGGAAAGAGTTTTCAAGGGAAGCTAGGGAGAAATATGATAAAACTCTTGGTAAAACTGTAGATGAAATGATTAAAAAAGAATCAACCAATGGGGTAGTAAAAAAATCAAATCCAATAGCAGACCCAGAAAAATCAAATCATAAAGGAGGAGATATTTAATGTCAAATTTAACTAATGAGTTCAAAGGTAAACTCAAAAAATATTTTCATGTAAAATTAGGGGCATTTACTTATAGACATGGTTGGGATAAATGTAAATGCCCATATTGTGGTAGAGATGGTAAATTTGGAATAAATATATCCAGAAATAGGTGCAATTGTTTTAGGTGTGGAGAACACCCTTCACCCATACAATTAGTAATGTATCTTGAATCAGTAGATACATATGCAGAAGCTATAAAGATACTTAATCAAGCAAAGTATGATGGTTATATATTTAAGGAAGAAAAGATAGAATTAAAATCCAGAAAAGATTTATATTTACCAGAGGGATTTAAATTATTAACTGTTGGTAATTCTGAACTTGCTAAATCAGCAAGAAATTATGTAACTAAAAGAGGGTTTAATGTAAAAGAAGTTGCTATGTCTGGTTGGGGTTATGGGACTCAGGGTAAATATTTTGGGTATCTCATAATCCCTTTTCATGAAAATGATAAATTAGTGTATTTTAATGCCAGATTATTTATAGGCAATGGTCCAAAATATAATAATCCAGATGTATCAGATACTGGATTAGGTAAATCCTTTATTATATATAATAAAGATGCCCTTTATATGTATAAAACTGTTTATTTGTGTGAAGGTGCAATAAATGCCCAAACTATGGGGGAAAAAGGAATTGCATCTGGTGGTAAGGCAATATCAAGATACCAGATAAATGAGATTATAAAATCACCAGTTGAAAGAGTAATAATATTGTTTGACCCAGATGCAAAGGATAGAGCTATAGACTTGGCATTCAAGTTGATAAATTATAAAAAGGTAAAGGTAGTTTTTTTACCAGAAGGAAAAGATGTAAATGACCTTGGTAAAAAAACTACCATGAAATATGTATACTCCATACATTATCTAGATTATAGTGAACTATTAAAATTAAAACTAAAGTATTTATAATATGGGAAAGAATTTTAACCAGCCTATAATATGGAGGGCTACCTATTATTATATGGGTGATTTTAAGGTACAATATAAGAAAAAAGATGTACCTTGGTATTTGAAACCATTCAATATATGGAGAGATTTTCATAGATATATTAGACCATCATTGAAATGTACGAATCCAGAGGAAAGATTGATAACATACACAATATCTAGCCAACATGAATTAGATTATCTAAGAGAAAAATTCAAAACCATTGGTGATATAAATAGATATTATGAAAAAATTGATGAGTTGATGATAGAAGATATAAAAGAATATCTCTCATATATAAAAAGAGAACTTTTATGAAAGAACCAAGTATACATATATCCAAATCTGTTTTTCAGAAAATCCTGGAATCCAAAGGGATATCAATCCCAGATAAAAAAATTGATTCAATATTCTCTATTGCCAGGAATTATTCATTGGACCATAGGTCTATACTAAGTAATAATTCAAGGAATAGAAAATCTTTAGATAGGAGAACCAAATCCTCAATAGGCAATGCCAATCTATTAGCTCAAATAATATATTCAGTAAGGACTAAGTTAAAGCATGTTGGAGTAACTAAGATAAAACAAACAGATAGTCAATGGGCACAAGTAAAAGAATTATCACCAATCATAGATGAGTTTTGTGAAACCCATAATCTTTCACAAAGAGAGGGTTATATAAAATTTGTAGAGATAGGGTTAAAGTTAATGGGTAACTCCAATAGACCAAATTATAGTTATTGTGCAAATTGGATGCTACAAAAAGCAAGTTGGATATCAACTTATTATGGGGCAATAAAAGAAATATCAGAAGACAATTATAAAGAAGAAACCAATGAAATTTATAATTGTTATATAAATAAGATACTAGAGATGACTGGAATTAGCAATAATTATAAGAAAAATCCAACTGATTATGTTAATTTCATTCATGCAAGAAAATTAGCTGATAAAATTGGGGTTGATTATAAAATATTTATGGATTCCCAATTTGAGGCTTTATCTTTTTGTAATGGTATTCCAAAATTGGAGGATTTGGGAAATGAAAAAGCCCAACAAAGGTTAACCCAATTTATTTCAAAACATGGTTTAATAATAAGAAAGAAAATCAATTTAACCCAAAATGACTGGGATTCATTTAAAAAATAACTTAATATGGTAGATATAATAATAAAGAACTGTAATCAGTGCCAATTAAACGGTTCTAGAAAAGAATTAATGAAATTGTATGATACTTTTAGGATTAAGCATCCAAATGCTTGGCATATCACTAGATTCCAAAAAGGGAAATATCAATGGGATGGTTATATAAAATATATATCCTCTTATGGTGAATTTAAAATAGGGTTATTACCTATGGTATATAATACTCTAAAATCTTGGGGAGTTGAGGATATAAAAATAACCGATAAAAGAATAATCCCAAATATTGAACCAATAATCCCAACTCAATTGGGAGCAAATTATAACCCCATTAAATTATATCCAAGACAAATACAAGCTATAAAAACTTTATTGAATAATAAAGTAGGTGATACACCTTTTCTTATATGTGCTGGGGATTATTCTGTTGGATTTGGTAAAACCCTTTTATTTTGTGCTTTATATAAAGCTTATCAAGGTAATTTACCAACAATCCTACTTTTAAATGATTCTGATTTATTCAATCAATTTAAAAGAGAAATTCCTGAACTTTTACCAAATGAGGATATTGCATTTATCCAAGGTTCTAAATGTAATAGATGGGGTAAATTTAATGTGGCAATGGTCCAAAGTATATCTAAGAATATAAGGCAATATCAACAAAACCTATTAGATATAAGAATGGTTTTAATTGATGAAGCAGATATCATAGATAATAAAACTTATCAAACAGTTATATCATATCTTTATAATTCTTTCATAAGAATTGGGTTAAGTGGTACCATTTATATGAATGAAAGAAAAAATGGGATTGTTCATAATATGAATGTAAGGCAATTTATTGGGGATGTGGTAGACCAAGTTAAATTATCAGAACAAATTAAAACAGGTAGAGCAACTAAAGTTATTGTTAAAATGATTTATACTGGTATAGGGGAAAAGGTACCAAATGATTATCAAAGAGAATATAAATTAAATATTATTGAGAATAAAGAATCCTATAAACTTTCATTTTCTAGAATGCTTTATAATTATAAATATGGAAGGGTTCCAATGGTTATATTATGCAAATTTATTGACCATTGTGAGGATTTATATAAATATTATACTGAAAGGATTAATAAAATGGGATTACCATTAAGGGTTGCCTATTTACATCACAATGTAAAAGGTAGAGATAAAATATTAACTGATATAAGGGAAGGGAATATAGATATTCTAATATCCACTACAGTTATTGCAAGAGGTAAAAATATACCTACTTTACAATATCTTCAGAATATTGCATCAATGGATTCCCAAGAAAAATCCATTCAAATTTTGGGAAGGTTAGTTAGGAAACATGAATCCAAAAATAAAACCTACCTTGATGATTTTATTTTTGAAGGTACCTTTTTAAAAAGGCATGGCAATCATAGAAAAGTTTATTACCAAAAACAAGGATTCAAGGTAATAAAAATAGAATACACAAAAAAAGTATAATAGTTAGTTACTAGTAATATTGGTCAAATTATTAACTAAGTTTAACTTATGATATATAAAAAGTAAATTCTTTGAAGACTAAAAGTAGATTATATTTTAAATATTTAAATATTAATCAGGCTATTAGCTATATACATATACAGGCTAATAAATATTTATCAGGCCATAAATATATTCAGGCTATTAGCCTGAATATATTATCTAGGTAGCTTGCTACCTAGATATTAGCTTATTAGAGTATATGGTCTTTTTTCTTTTCTTTTTTTGGTTACTTTTTTTCTTTTCTTTTTTGAACATAGAAATTTACAAGGTACCATAATAAACTTGAAAAAACCTATTATCATTTGGAAAACTTAAAATTCAAAACTAATGGCAAAGAAACAAAAACAAAAGGAATTAATAAAACTTGAAGATACAGATATATTGAAACCAATTGATATTTCTCAAATAGGTTCAAATGGGGACCCATGCTTTGGAAAAGAATATAACCTATCAACCAAGGAATGCAAGATGTGTGGGGATTCAGAATTATGCTGCATAAAATTTGCAGAGTTAATTGGAAAAGATAGAAAACAATTGGAAAAAGAGAATGAATTTAAGGACTTAGAAAATCTAGTAGATTTAAAAGCAGTGTCAAAAACTATTAGATATTTGAAAAGGAAAGATGAACCCAAAAAAATAATCCTTGATAAGATTCAAGCAAAATATGAATTGAGCAGGGAAGAAGCTAGAACAATTTATAAATCAGTAATAAACAAACAAAATGGAAAAAAACAATGAATTAATTTTCACAAGGGTAAGAGATGTTCAATTACCCAAAAGAGCAAATCAACATGATGCAGGAATAGACTTCTTCTGTCCAGTTCTAGATTCTGAATTAATCCAAAGAATCAATGAGATTAACAATAGTAAGAATGTTATAACAACTCCTGATTTTATTTTGGTAGCTCCTGGTGAAGATATAACAATCCCATCAGGGGTAAAAGTTTGGATAATGAATAAAGAATCTGCTTTAGTTGCAGCAAATAAATCTGGATTAGCAACAAAGTTTAGTATTCAATTCACTGCTCAAGTAATAGATGCAGATTACACTGGGGAAATTCATATTGGAATAAGGAATCATGGAAAAGACTTCTTTATGATTAAACCTGGTGCAAAGTTAATACAATTCCTATATTTACCAATCATATTATCAGATATCATAGAGGTAGGTAATGATGGGTATAATGATATTGTTGATGGGAAATCAGATAGGGGAGAAGGAGGATTTGGTTCAACTGGATTTTGATTATGGAAAATACAAATATACAACAAGAGTTAAATGATATTTATATCCCTGATTGGTATATTAAAGACTGAGTGATATGGATTCAAGAGATATAAAAGAAGAACCAAGTATTCCAAAAGATAATAAGTATCTGGAATCAATATATGAAATGCAAAAACAACTACTAGATAGTTATATAAGCATTGAAGGGTTACCAAAATACCCATTAAATATAAACACAAAAACCAATCAATTAATCCTAAAAGATTTTACTTCAAGGGTAATTGAGGAACTTGCAGAAGCTTATGAGAGTTTATTATTAGTGGAGGAATTAACAATAACAAAACAAAATTGGTTCACTATATCATCAACTTCAGTTGATTCTTTTGTTGAATGTATGAATCATTTGCAAAATGCAAGTGAAGAAATGGCAGATGCTTTACATTTCTTCATTGAGTTGTTAATTTACACTAATATACAACCAGAAGATATTAATTCATACATTGAAAGTAAATTACCAAAGAATAAGAGACAAAACTTCTCAAATACACTTGAATATGGGATGGCATTGGGTAAACAATGGTTAACAAATATGAACCAAGTACCAGATGTAAAGAAGAAGAATTTGGTAAACTTAATTCATAAGTATGAACAAGTAAAGGTTGATTTTGATATACCAGAGTATAATATTAAACTTTTACATTGTGGTGAAGACTACAATTATGAACTTTATAATTCATACAAAAGTTATCTTTGGGATATAACCTATGAACTGAATATATCAAGGAATTTCCTTAAAAATAAACCATGGAAGCAATCTCAAATGATGACCGATGAATCAGCTTATCAAGAGGAGATAGTAAAGTCATTTATATTATTCCTTGGTACATTGAATATAATGGGAGTAAATGGAAGTAATCTGTATTATATTTACTTCAAGAAGAATAAGATAAACCAATTCAGAATAAAATCTAAGTATTAATGAAAAGTTTTGTATTTAAAACCGGAGATGAAGCTTGGGCAAGTATAAACAAAATGTTTATTGAACAAGATGAAAAATTAGGATTATTTTCTGATGGACAAGGGGCTTCAATAACTAATTCACTATATACTTATGGGATGTCAGTATTGATAGAAGAAGCCAAATTTGACCCAGAATTTGATTTTGGGAAGATAATGGGTTATACTCAATCTAAATGGAGCAGTTTATTAAATAACTATTTGGACCTTGATTCATTGGATAAATTAAAACTACAAATAAGGGAACTTGAAAAAAATAAAGCCATAAACAGAAATTATCATATTGGTTTTAATTTTGCAGATTCTCATGGTAATGGTAAAGGTTGCTTAGTTTCTGGGATGTTCTCAAGGATGATAGGTATTGATAAACCAAGGCTTACAATAGTAATGAGAGCTTCAGATGTTGTAACAAGGTTACCTTGGGATTTATTATTGGCTATAAGAATGGGGGAATATGTTTTTGGTCATACAGAGTTTACCGTAGAATTATTTATCCGTTCAGCTTTTGCAGATGATACTAGTTTAATGCTTTATAATGGATATGAACCCATAGAACCCATCATTGAGAAAATAAAAAATGAAGAAAGGAGAAAGAGATTAAAGAAAGCATTAAAAAGAGTAAAGAAAGCATCAGAAAAAGGTGATGACCCAAAATATCAAGCTTATATGAGGGTATATAAGATATTCAGCCCAGAGAAATATGGTAAAGAATTTAAATCACTTTTTGCTAAGGATTGCATTATTGGTAATTGGGATGGAATACCATTGCCAGAAGTATGCCCCTCTATACTTGTAAGGAATCAAATAAAGAAGGTATACTTAAAATTTGTGAACAAGTATAACCTAAATATCTTTTCAAGTGTAGATACCAAAAAGAAACTGATAAAGTTTAAGGAAAGTGATGGTTCCATAACTGATTCAATTGAAGATTTAGGTGAAGAAGATGAATAACAATATAACCTGGTTTCCAGACTCTCTTCTAGCTTGGGAATACTTTAATGAAGTATTTTTAAGTGGGGGAGGGGGTCTTCCTTTTGTTTTTCAAAAAAATGCCACTTACTTATATGATGTGGTATTTGGTATAATGGACCCAAGATTACCAAGTAATATTGATTTTGGGAAGTTATTTAATTATTCACAATCAAAATGGAGATTACTAGTATCTAATTACCTTGATGAGTTTGTTATAAATAAAACCAAGAGGGAAGTTACTGATTTACATAAAAAGGGCTTAGTATATAATTATTCAATGTCTTTTACTAATAACCATGGATGTGGTAAGAAATGCTTATTATCCATAGTTTTTAGTAAAAGATGTAAAGAAAATAATCCCACAATATCAGTTTATTTAAGGGCATCAGAAATAACCAAGAGGTTGATATTTGATTTTCTTTTTGTTCAAAGGATAGGGGAATATGTTTTTGGTCATAATAACTTTAAAATGGTATTCCATATAAATCAGATGTTTAATGATAATACAGTATTATTAATGTATCATGCCCATAAGAATATTATAAAGCTTTTAAAGAAAAAAGAGGATAAAAGGAGTATAAAACTATTGGAAGATTTAAATACTTTTCTAGAAAAGCCAATAGATAGCATAAAATATAAAATACATAAAAGGGTTGCAAAAGTTTTACAAGAAGACATAAAAAAACCAGTTACATTAGTAAAGGATTGCAAATTACCATTCTGATAGTATTGAAATCTATTCTTATTAAACCAAACTTATTAAACTTAAACTAAATAAATATGAGAATTTATGATGATTGTTATGAGTTGATGTCAGAGATGGGCAGAAACTTATGGGAAATGGGTTCTATAGTTAAACCCAAAACCTATCAAAATAAAGTTATTGAGGGTGATGAGAGTTATATAACCACTGAACTTATTTGTGAACAATATTGTTTAACAAGTTTAAATAATGTAGACAAGTTATTCATATATTCTAATTCAAAGGAATGGGCTGATAATGAATTCTTAGAAAGGATTAACAATGAACCATTAAATCCTGGTGGAGCTTGGACATTAAGAAAAGATATATGGGAACAATTTTTGGTAGATGGTAAATTTGATTATACATATTCTGAAAGAATGTTTGATTCTTTAAGGTCAGTAATTAGTTTACTGAAAAATGACCCAGATACAAGAAAAGCAGTACTTCCAATTTTTAATGGGGAATATAACAATGATTGTAAATATTATGGTGGTAGTAAACGTATACCATGTTCCATGTATTATGATTTTTTAGTGAGAGGAAATCAAAAAGGTGAAAAGGTATTAAATATTTGTTACCATCAAAGGAGTTCAGATTTTGTAACCCATTTTGGTAATGATGTTTATCTTGCATGGAAGCTTATGGAATTTGTTGCAAATAGAATTGGGGTAAAAGTTGGTTATCTATATCATACAATAGATTCTATACATTCTTATAAAAAGGATTGGATTTTATTAAAAACATCTCTAAATGGTTTAAGAGGATATTAATAAACATGAAAACCAGGTACCATATAATAAAGAGTTACAGTGAATTAGAAAAGTTAGTAGAAGCATGCCTAAAAACTGGGTATGCTTCTGTTGACTTTGAAACTAATGCTGAACCTATATACAATGATACATTTAAACCAACCATATTATCAGTAACCTTTCAACCAGGTTCTGGGATATCAATACCATTACAACATTTTGAATGTAGTGAATCTCATATAAATAAAACATGGTTGGAATGGTTAACATATTTTGGTAGAAATGTAATTGAGAATCCAAATGTAGTAAAAATAGCTTGGAATTGGAAATTTGATAATCAGATATTCCAAAGATATAATATATATTCAAGGGGTACTGTAATAGATGGTATGCTTGCTAAATATCTTTTAAATGAAGAAAGACCAAATGGTTTAAAGGATATGGTAAGAAGATTTTTACCTGAGTTTTCTGATTATGAAAAATATGATTCCTTTGATTCAATACCTTGGTCAAAAAAACCATTAAAAAAGTTATGTGAATATGGTTGTATGGATACAGATTTTACTTTTAGGTTATCCATATTTTTTGAATCATTCCTAATTAAAAAAGGGTTTTATAATTTATATAGGAATCTTATAATGCCAGCAAGTAAGGTATTACAAAGTGCTGAAAAGAATGGGTTACCATTTGATGTTGAATTGAATGTTAAACTAAGGGAAAAATATAATAATCTTATAAATGAATACAATACTAAATTAAGGTCAATAAGAACAGTTCAGAGATATCAAAATTATATAATAAAGAAAAGAAAAGAAGATTATATTGAAACTCTAGAAAGTGAAATAGAAGAATTAAGGGAAGAGGGAAAAGATAGACAAGTAAAAACAAGGGAACAAAAATTATCCAGAATAATAGCTGGGGAGTATACAACAAAAGCTGAACTAAAATTAATAGAGGAAGTAAACTTTAGTTCACAAAAACAAATGGTGGACCTATTATATAATTCAAATCATGGGTTCAAATTCCCAGTTATTGCTTATACAGTTGATAAACATAAAAAACCAACAAATAATCCATCAACTGCAGAAGATACTTTAATAAAACTAAAAGAACATGATAAATCTGGGTTTATAGATACTCTTTTGGATTTAAGGGGAGTACAAACCATAAATTCCACTTTTATTGTTGGACTAGGGGATTTGGTACAAAGTGATGGTGGGGTACACCCTACATTTCTTATCCATGGCACGGTTAGTGGAAGATTGTCAAGTAGAAATCCCAATGGTCAAAATATACCAAAGACCATGGTAAATCCAGATGTTAAATTGCAATTTATTCCTCCAAAAAATCAATTATTCCTATCTTATGACTATTCACAAGCTGAATTAAGAATATTAGCTCATTTAGCAAATGAGAGTACAATGTTGGAGTGGTTTAGAACAGGGAAGGATATCCACCTTGCTTCAGCTTGTAAAAAATATCATGAAGATTATGATGAGATAATAAAGATATATCAAGATGAACAACACCCAGAATATAAACTATGGAAAAAAAGAAGAAAGCAAGCGAAGACAATAAATTTTGGAATTGTATATGAACAATCTGCTGCAAAATTAGCTGAAAGTTTATCAACCCCAGAAGAACCAGTATCAAAAGAAGAAGGGCAACAATTCTTAGATGATTACTTTAAAACTTTCCCAAAAGTAAAAAAGTTTATGGAGAAACAACATAAATTCATGGAAAAACATGGATATTGTGTTTCACTTTTTGGTAGAAGAAGAAGATGTCCAAAAGTATATTCAGAAAACTATGGGGAATATTTGGAAGCATTAAGACAATGTGTTGATGATAAAACTGAAGCTTTAACTATTGACGGTTGGAAGAAATATAATGAAATCAATGTGGGTACATTGATTTTAACCAAAAATCCAATTACTGGTATATTAGAATGGCAACCCATAGAAAAGGTTAATATATACCCAGATTATGATGGTGACCTTTATTCTATAGAGGGTAAAACTTTTTCTGCATTAACCAATGGTAAACATAGATGGTTATGTAATCATAATACCAAACCAAATAGTAAAGTTGAGTTTGTAACCACTGAAGAATTGTATAATTCAAAAGTAGTAATACCAATACATAGAACTGGGGAATATCTTGGAAATAAAAACAAAATATTATCAGATGATATGGTATTTATTCTGGGTATTATATTAACTGATGGTCATATAAGATATTATCAGGATAAATCAAAACCCAGATATGGTAAACCATGGTATGTAGTAATAACTCAAAGTAAAGAAAAGAATATACCCATAATTCAAAATGTTGTGGATAAGATTGGGTATAATTATAATTATAAAGTATCTGGTAAAAAACATGTATGGAAGTTTAATAAAGATTTTGCTGATTATCTTCATAATATTATACCAAATAAAGAGTTGAATATGGAGCTGTTAAATTTTTTAACCAAAAGACAGATTAAATTATTACTTGATGGTATGATATTGGGTGATGGTTGTAAAAAAGGTACTAGGATTATAACTTCTAGTATAGAACAAGCTAATCTTATACAGATACTTATAGTAATGGCTGGTTATTACTCTAATATACTTATAAATGATAATAGGGGGGTGCATTTTTCAAATAAAGTAAAATCTGGTAAAATAGTTACAAAGAATGTAAGTTATTTGGTAACAATAGGTAAAAATAAACATTTCCACCATATTAGTACAAGGGGTACTAATCATATAAAAAAGATAAGCAATCAGAATAAATTGATATGGTGCCCAACAGTAAATAATGGTACTTGGGTTTGTAGAAGAAATGGAAAAACCTATATCACAGGAAATAGCACGAACATGCCATGCCAGTCAGCAGCATCAGATATGGCATTGTTTGCTTCAGTAATTGTATATGGTAAAGTAAAAAAAGGGGAATTACCACCAATGAAAGAAGTAAATACAGTACATGACTCTGTATATCAATTTATTTTACCAAAATATATTACCCCAGATACAATCTATAATATTTGGGATATATGCAGGAACCCATCTACAAAAGAATACTTTGGATTTTCAATTGATGATGTAGATATGTCAATGGATTTTACAATTGGAAGAAATATGGCAGAAGAATTACCATATATTCCTGGGTATGATTATAATAAATTATTGAGAGAGGATTTTGATATAGATGAGTATTATAGAGAATATAATAAATTCAGAGATATACCTATATCTGATTATCCAAAGAAATTCAAAAAATACTTTAAGGAATCATGGAGAAAAAGGTAAAATTAAGTGAGATAGATGATAATATAATAAAGGTAAAATATAAAGGTAAAACCCTTATTATAAATATCTCAGAAGAACTTTCAATTAATGAAAATATAATAAACAGTCAATTAAAAAATATTCCCTCTAACTATGCTTTTTTATGCTCTATACGTGATGATTATATTAAAAAAAGGGATATATTAGAAAGGGAAAAAGACCTTGCATATAGTGAAGCTTGGTTGTTTTATAAAACCTCAGATAATAAAATGAACAATGATACAGTATCCCACAAAGCTTTGACTAATAGAAAATATAGGTCTATTGAGGATAAATATTTAAAAGCTGTGGATAAAGCAAATAGGTTAATAAGTATATGCAAAGCTTATGAATCAAGAGAAAGAATAATACAAACTATATCAGCAAATCTAAGAAAACAACAATAAAAATAATTTAAATTATGAGAGTAGATTTAAACCTTATTAGTTCATCAGTTGCAAAAGAACTTAGTAAACATTTAGTAGGTTTACCATCAGAAAACCGAGTATTATTGGCATTACCAGATGAAGAAAAGAAAGTAGGTAGTATTATATTACCAGGAAATGTTACTGAAGGAGTACCTAAATTAGGTGTTATAGTAAAAAGGGGTCCTATAACTGAAGAATACAATAGTTATTTGGATTCAATAGAAATTGGTAATATAATATTTTTTGGTAATTATGCTGGTAAAGAGATAGAACCTTCATTTACAGAGAATTATGAAATACCAAAATTGAAATTCACAGTACTATCTTTAAATGAGATTATATATTGGGAACCTCAAAATAATTAAAATATGGAAAAGAAAAAAGTTAAAAAACCATCATCAACAATGAGTACAAGAGAAAGGATGATGGCAAGGAAAAAACAATTTGAAACAAAGGGTTCTAATTCTGGTATAATTTACCCAAAAGAGGGTACAATGAGATTAAGATTAATATCTCAGGGACCAGATAAAGAACTTGGTTTAGAAATTATTCAATTCTATTTGGGTAAAGAAAAAGGTGGTATAATTTCACCAGCTACTTTTGATGAACCATGTCCATTCATGGAAAAATATAGGGAACTAAAATCCTCATCAGATGAAGATGACCAAAAGTTAGCAAAAAATCTTTCCCCAAGAAAAAGATATATAATGGGTTGTACCTGTTATAAAGATAATAATGGAAAGGAAATAGACCAAGATAGGATTAGAAAACCAATATTATTCCCAAATTCAGTATATAGGGATATAACTGATTTATACCTTGATGAAGATGATTGGGGAGATATGACTGACCCAGAAAATGGTTATGATATTAAAATAACAAGGTCTGGTAATGGTTTAATGGACACTACATATTCAGTATCCCCATGCCCAAATAGGAAACCTCTAAAACCAAAATACGTAGAAGATATGGATTTAGAGGAAATAATAAGGGGTCATATAAAATCTTATGACGAATTGGAGGAAATGCTAGATGAGTATTTAAATGGGTCATCAAGTTCAAAAGATGACGATGATGACTTACCAGTAAAACCAAAGAAAAAAGATAAGGATTCAAGTAAAAAGAAGAAAAAGAAGAAAGAAAAGATTTATGATGACGATGATGACTTACCATTTTAATTAGTTTGAGATAATTCCTTTTCTATAAAGCCAGGGTAATTAATATTCTGGCTTTATTTTTCTAAACCTAAAAAAAATAACATTATGACAATTGAAGATTTGAAACTTTTAGTAGAAAAACACCATGAAAGCATTATTCATGATATTGAAGCTTTAATCCTTGAATATAAAACTAGACCATTGCCTAAAACTGGTTATAAATATAGAAGAAATATATATGATAAGTTACAAGAAAAGAACCTATTATCCCCAGACAAATTATTAAATACCACTTTACATATATTAAGTATGGAACAAGTAGATTTATCTTCAACAGAAAGAAGGGAATTATTACAATTGATAGTACCAGTTATTTATAAGTATAATCAAAATAATGATTAATCATGGCAACTAAGAAAAAAGTTGGTATAAAAGTTCCAACAAAAAATGAGATATTGAAAAAGTATGGAAGCATGATAATCCAAGCTTCTGATACAAAAGAACCAGGGTTATGGTTACCATCTACTTTCTTTAATCTTAATTATACATTGGGTGGTGGTTTTCCTTGGGGGAAAGTAACTGAGATAGCTGGTGAGGAGTCCTCGGGAAAAACCCTAATAGCATTAAATGCAGCTTATGCTTGCCAACAATTAGGGGGTTCTGTAATATGGGTAGATGCTGAACAATCCTGGATGAATTCTTGGGCAGAATTAAATGGTATAGACCCAAATAAAGTAACTGTAATAAGAGATACCAGGATAGAATATATATCAGATGCAGTAGCTGATGTAGCAATATATTTAAGGTCTCAATTAGTTAATAATGAACCAATATTATTAGTAGTGGATTCAGTAGCTGCAATCGATTGTTCAGATAATATAGATTCTAAAATGGTAGATGGTAAAGCTGAAATGGGTGGAAGAGCAAAAGCTTTATATAAGTATTTTAGAATAAGAAGTGAGTTATTTTATAAATTGGGGGTAACCCAAATTTATATAAATCAATTAAGAACAGCTTTAAATATTGGATTTGGTAAAGATAATACTTGTTTACATTATAATACAATGATACCTTTTGTTGATGGTACTTCTATGAGAATAGGGGATATTATTAAAAATAGGGTATCAAAGGAAGTTTGGAGTTATAATGAAAGTACTGGTGAATTTGAACCAAAACCAATAGTTGATTGGGTAGTAAAATCTGAAACTAAAAAATGGATTCAATTTAAAACAGAAGGACCAGAAACCATTAATGGTTTTAATGGTTTTACTTGTACACATACTCACCATTGTTTAACTAATCATGGTTGGAAAAAAGCAATAGACATTGATATAAATGATAAATTAATATCCAAACAAAGGAGAGTTATAAATGGTACATTAAAGGATTTTCTTTGGGGAACTATACCTTTTGATTGCTCTTTATTCAGTAATCATGGTAATTATACTACAAGACTTACATTTAGTAATGGTAAACAGGAAGATTATCTTATGTTTAAAACTGAGATGATAAGCAGGGCTTTTCCAATGAAAATGAAAAGTAATAATCCAAGTAAATGGATTACAAAAGTCGGTTATACTGAATTACAGGAAATATATGATAAAATAGGTAAAGATAGAGACCCATTAAAATTGTGGGATTTATCAAAACCATTACCACCAATTACTTTAGCTATATGGTATATGGATGATGGTCATAAATATAATAATGTTACTGTTGGTATATCAATTTCACCAAGAAGGACAAATATTAGTAAATTATCCAAATATTTATCAGATATATGTGGTTTAGATAATAAAATATATGACCACGGTATAAAGTTTACTAATGAAGGTTCAAAAAAGTTGATGGAACAAATCCAAGAGTATGTTATAGAGTCAATGCAATATAAAATGTTACCAGGATATACCGGTAAATATAAACCATACCATTTGGAATTTAAAGAAAAATATATACCAATAGAAGTTGGTATTATATCCATAAATAAGGAATTCAATTCCAAAAATAGAAGGTTTAATAAAGGTTATAAGAGAAAAAAATATGATATTACTATACCTGATAATCATAATTTTTTAGCTGGTTCTAAAGAACAGGGTATAGTGGTACATAATACAACTACTGGTGGAGCTGCATTAAAATTTTATGCCTCAATAAGGGTAGCTTTTTATTCAGGTAAAACTATAACCATAAAAAATAAAGGTAAAGAAAGAAAAGCTGGTAAATTAGTTACAATTAGGGTTTTAAAGAATAAAGTTGCTCCCCCAAGACCAACAATCTCCAAAGTACCAGTATTCTTTAATCCAAAATTTCATGAAGTTGGTTTTGATAGATGTTTTGGGTTAGAAGATGTTTTTGTAGAGAATGATATAATAGAAAAATCCTCTGGTGGAGTTTATAAATATAAAGGTAAGGTATTATGCAGGGGAGAAGAAAAATTCCAGAAGCTAATAGAAGAAGATGATGAACTAAGGAGAAAGCTTCTTAAGAAAGCTGGAATAAATACTATTGGTTCAACTAAAAAACAATTAGAGAGTTTAAAAGAGAATTACTACCCAGTAGATGATTCTATAGAATATGAATCTTATGGCGAAGAAGACGAAGAGAGTGAAGAGTAGAGATAAACTACTTATGATAATAGATGGTTCTAATTTAGCACATAGAGCTTATCAAAAATTTGAGAATTTAAAAGCAAGTAATGGTAAAAAAACTGGGTTAATATATGGGTTTATGAGATTACTTAATTCATATATTATTAGGTTTAACCCAACATATGTTCTAGTAACTTTTGATACTTTGCAAAGTAAATCTTCCAACTTTAGAAATAATCTTCTTGGAGGATATAAAGAGCATAGAAAAAAGAATAATTTATCAATGGATTATGAACAATTTAATTATCAATTACGTTCAGTGAAAAAGATGCTTAAATATCTTAATATTACTGTAATATGGGATAATAAAGGTCTTGGACATGAATCTGATGATTATATTGGTAAATCTGCTTTGGAATCAAAAGGTAAAGTATTAATCATATCCTCAGATAAGGATTTTTGCCAATTGATAGATGATAGAATAAAGGTATTTAATCCTTTCAGGGATATGAAATTGAACAAAAGGAATTGTAAAGATGTAATGGGGTATTCACCAGAAGAATGTGTTGATTATTTATGTTTAGTAGGTGATAAATCAGATGATATTCCAGGATATAAAGGTATAGGAGAAGTAAAAGCAAGAAAATTCCTTGACCAATTTGGTTCTATTGAGAATTTTTTGGAATCAGAAGAAAAATTCCCTGGTATAGATAATGAAGGTCTATCAGAGTTATATAAAAGGAATAAATCATTGATAGATATTAGGGTAGCTTTAAAAGAATACCCAATTACTACTATACCAATATATTATAATAAGAAAAATGAGATACTCATCAAAAAACTGATGGGTCAATTTAGTGAATATTCATTAAATTCATTTTTAACCCAAGAGTTTCTAAAACCATTTAAAACTTTGAAACAATGGAAAAACATTTAAGAATACAAATAGCTGGACCTTCTGGGGTTGGGAAAACTACTTTGGCAAAAGATATATCTGATATATATGGTATTCCTTATGTATCTGGTAGTTATTCTGATTTAATACCATCCACAAAAGATATATTGCATTCTGATATGATAAGTATGGACCCCAAAGAAATATATCAAAATGATTTTCAATTATTAAACCTTAGGAAAAGATTATTTGAAAATAATCCTACCTATATATCAGATAGGTCATTTTTAGATTCAGCAACTTATATAATAGAAAAGGTATCAAGCAAAATTCCAAATTGTGAGATAGAGAATTTTTTGGAGATATGTTTAACCTTGTTAATGAATACTTGTACACACCTTATATTTGTACCATTCTCAAAGAATTATTTTAAAGAATGGGAAATAGAGGATAATAATAAAAGGATAACAAATAAGTATTATCAGTATCATATATCATTGTTAATGGAAGGTATATTAAGCTACTTTAATTATACCAGAAGTTATCTATACAGTCATATGGTTGATTCAATGGTACCAATAAATTGTGGTAAAATAGAATATCTTGGTAAAAGTTTGAAAATATTAATTTTACAGGATATTGACCACAATATGAGGGTAGATAAGATAATGAAATTCTTAGAATTAAATTGATATGAAAAAACCAATAGCTATAGTATTTTCTGATTTACATATAAACAATTGGTCAAGATTTAATGAAGATAAAAAAAGAACCCTGGAACAATTCAGGGTTCTTTCCATTTTGGGTAAAAAGAGTAAGAAATATAATGTACCAATTTTATTCTGTGGGGATTTTTTCCATAAACCAGAAACAATGGACCAAGAGTTAGCAGAAATATGTTATAATGAGATAAATAAACTAGATTTAAGGATAAGAGCTATATCTGGTAACCATGATATGAAAAAGGTTAGTAAAATTGGGGAGAAACCATTCAGTTGGTTATATACTTTACCATCAAACTTTATTGATATCATGGATTATAAACAAGATACATTATCATCATATAATCAGGATATTATATTACATGGAGTACCATATATAGACCATAATATTGGTTTATGTGAATATCTTAAAAACCTAAAATTAGGTAAATCAAAAAAGCATATACTAATGCTCCATACTGATTATCCAGGAGCTAAAGATACTGATGATAGAGAAATAGATTCAGTTGAAAACCTGAACATAAATATACTTGATAGGTTTGACCTTATAATTTGTGGTCATATTCATAAACCACAAAGATTATCAAAGAAAGTTTATATGATAGGAGCTCCCAATCAGCAAAGAAGAACTGATATGAATTGTAAATTGGGGTATTGGTTGATAATGGAAGACCTTACCATGAAATTTGTGGAGTTATCAGATTTTCCAAAATTCATAGATGTAGAATCAGAAGAAGATGTTAAAGATGATGGTAATTATTATACACTGATAACTAGAGAAACCATTGTAGAATCTGATAATAAAATTCATAAGGGTTTATCAAAAAAGAAGTTGGTAAGGTTATATCTAAAATATAACAATATCAAGGATAAAGAGAAAAAGGAATGCTTATTGGATATAATTAAAAAAGCAGAAGAAGATGATTGAGTTTAAGAAGATAATAATAGAGGGGTTTTGTTCCATAGGAACTCTAGAATTACCTTTAAATAATAATGGGATAACCATTATAAAGGGGGCAAATGGTTTAGGGAAAACTACAATATTTTCAGCATTAGTATGGGTATTATATGGTAAAACCTTAAAAGGTATATCAGATGTAAATCTATGGAAAAAGTTTAGAACTAAGGATTACAAAGGCACAAAGGTAGAAATATATTTTGAAAGCAATAATTCCATACATAAAATAATAAGATGCCAGAACTATACAGAAGATGTAGATGGTGCAAAAGGTGGAAGTAGACTTATATATCTTATTGATGCTGAACAGGTAAAAGAAAAAGGTAAACTAAAGTTACAATCGCTTATAGAGAAAAACCTGGGAATATCTTATAATCTTTTCATAAATTCAGTAATGTTTGGACAGGGTATGAAAAGATTAATTCAAGAATCTGGTTCAGATAAGAAACAATTATTTGAGGAGATATTTGAATTAAACTATATATCAAAAGCTAGAAAAATTGCCCAAGATAAATATAATGAATTAAGGGTAGAGTTAGATGGGTTAATGGAAAAATTAGAAAGTAACCAAAATTATATAGATTCCATACTTTCCGATTTAAATTACACAAAAAGTAAAAGGGATAATTTTAAGAGTGAGTTAGCTAATAAAGTAAAATCATACAAAGACAAAATTATCCTATCAACAAAGAGGGTAGATGAGTTAGCTCTAAAGACCAATAAAGTTGATATAAATCAACATAATAAAACCATAGAGGGTATAAAAAGGAAAATAACCCTGTATCAAAATAAGGTAAGTGATTTAAAGAAATTACAAAAAGTACCATTGCAAGATTTAGTAAATGAGGTAATAGAACTTTTAGAAAACAAGGAATATACTGAATCAATTTCTAAATTAAAAACCATTAGGGATTCATTTAGTTCATCTGAAAGTTATATTCTTAGAATTTCTAAATTGCAAAATAAACTAACTAATGAAATAGAATCTAAAAATTCACTAGAAAAAACTATATTAACCTTAAAATATGCAAAAGAAGAAGTAAAATCATTAGAATCAAGACTAAAAGAATTAAAATCACAAAACCCAGATTTTGAATCAGTGATTAATAAACAATCCAAAAAATTAGAGAATTACAAAAAATCCATAAGCCAAATAAAATCCCAAATACAAGAACTAGAAAAACAAGTTAACCTATATAAATGGGCTTATTCAGAACCATTTGGAAATAATGGTATAAAAGCATTTATATTTGAATCCTCATTATCTGAACTTAATAACCTATTAAGCTCATATTCAGAAGTATTAGGGTTTAATATTAAGTTTATGGTGGATTTAAATTCTTCTAGAAAAGATTTTGTAGTAAACATAAATCTTGAAGGAGTAGAAGTATTTTATGAGGAATTATCTGGTGGTCAAAAGCAATTGGTTAATTTAGCTACGGCATTAGCAATGAATCAGATAATAACTCAATCAAAAGGAGTAAATATAGCTTTTTTGGACGAAGTATTTGAATCATTAAGTTATGATAATATAGAGGTAGTTATTGGTCTTATAAAGAAAGTATATAGAGAAAAAACATTATTCTTAATAACCCATCATGAATCATTACCAATCCCAAATTCAAAAATTTTAAATGTTAAAAGAGAACATGGTATCTCTGCCTATGAATTTTAATTACTACTATTGGGTAATAAAATATTAATTATGGCTAGAATAAATTCTAAAAATAAAGGCAGTAGATTTGAAAGGACCATTTGCAAATGGTTTCAGGATTGGACAGGGTATGAATTTAATAGAGTACCAGCATCTGGTGGTTTAAGATGGAAAAAAACAGATAATATTACAAGTGATATTACTTGTACTGACCCAAAACATTCAAAAAGATTTAAACTATCAGTAGAATGTAAATCATATAATGACCTAAAATTTGAACATATACTCCTTGGTAATAAAGGTTGTAAGATATTATCATTCTGGGAACAAGCTTCAAATGATGCTATTAGGGGGAATAAAATCCCAGTGCTTATTATGAAGTATAATAATATGCCAAAAGGGGAAGCTTTTTTTGTAACCAATGATTTTTTATCAAATCTGATAATGAATCAAGAATCTAAATTGACTAAACCAAGAATGAGAATAGAAGTAAATAGTGAACTACATCTAAATATATTTATGTTATCGGATATAATAAATATTAGCTATAAAGTTTTATATAAAACCATTAAAAAATCAATATAATGAAAACTAATACCCAATATATTTATTGTATATGCAGGATAGATAAGAAACATTGGACAACTATCAATAGTGACCTTAAATGTGGAGGGTATAAGAATATTAAAGCTTATATTCCCACTATAAGAATATTAAAGAAATCCAAGAATAATAGAAACTTTTATATAGAGGTACCTCTATTATTTAATTATGGGTTTGTAAGAATGTCATCAACAAAAGCTTTTGATAGACAATACCTTAGAAAGCTAAAAAAAGATATACCTGGTATACTTGGTTGGTTAAAATCATTGGAAACTATGCACCCAAAGAAAAAAAGGGCAAGAATAGATAATCCAGAAGATTTTGATGATTTTTCAAAAGTAGCAATTGTAAGCAAAGAAGAAGTAAAATATTATAAAAGGGTTTCAAAACAAAATAGGGTATATACTTCGGAGGATATAATTAATCTAAAATTAGGTAGCTATGTAGTATTAAAAGGTTACCCATTTGAAGGTATAGGTGCTACAATATTAGAAGTAAATTTAAATCTAAAATTGGTAAAAGTTGCTTTATACCCTGATTCAGCAAATATAATTGTTCAGATACCAATGGATAATGTATTTTATTCTATTTATAATGACTTTGATGAGAATAAATTAATGGCTTCAAATGATTTTATACAAGAAAACATAGATAGTGAAAAAGTAGAGCAATTTCTGTTAAAAAATCAATATTAATTCTATGGAACCATATATGGAAAAAGCTTGGGATTGTCTTACTGAGCAAGAACAAAACAGTTTATTTCTAAATCTTTCAAATGGGTTATCAGCTAGAGAGACTGGAGAAATTTTAAAGGTATCACATTACAAGTATTTAGAGATAAAGGCAAGAGCAGAAAAATTATTTAAACTGTTCTCTGATTTTTTTAAAATATACCCAAGTTTAGTAAACCCATCTTCACCAATAGATTCAAGATTTGCTGATTATTTATTTGGTTGTATGGTAAAAAGGTTACCAAAAGAAGAAGCTAAACTTCATACTGGTGATTCATCATTTTTACTTACTAAAATCAGTAATATTAAGATAGAGAAATGGATGTCAGTATTAAAACAATCAGAAGATGAGTGGGATAAGGATTTGTATGCCCTAATAATGGAATTTGATAGGTGGAATAGTTATAGAATATTACCAAGAAAATTACAAGCACCAACCCCATATAAAAGAAGAACCAACAAAAAAGAGAAGGTTTATATAAAATATTTACATAGAATACCTGATTTTAAGATTAGGGCTATGGTAGATAAATATTGGAGTAATGGTAAACCAGAAAATAGATATTATATATCAATCATATCAACTTTATTTGATGGTGGGTATTCAATAATACCAATAAGAAAAGATAAAGATATATTATCAGAAATAACTAAAATGAAGATTTATATATTCAGTACTATTATGGATGCTGATATATTTGGAGTTCTAGTAAAAGAATTTTTTGAGAGAACGAAAGACCCAAAATCTGGGTTAAAATTCTGGGAAGAGTACCATTCAGTTATAAAAACAGCTATTAATTATAGGGAAATTAATAATATGGATTTTACTTGTAGTAACTTAGATATGGCTTATAACCTGAAAAGAAAATCCATATCAAAACTAAGAGAATCCAGGAAGAACCAATAGAATTTTTATATAATAAATTTGCATATTATTATTATATGTATTATATTTGCATATCAAAATTAAAAAATAAAAACTAATTAAAAAACATTAAACCATGAACAAAAGAGAAGAAAATCCATTAACCCTTCTAGGAGATTATATCTCATCAATAGGGGAAGAATTGCAAAGAATAATAGGTACAAATAATTTCTCTATTGGGGAATACCATTATATAGATGATGATAATGGGGAAATAACCCATTTCATAAGTATATATTCAAAGAGGAAAATTACAGAAAGTGAACAATTTTCTATAGTATCATCTTTGGAAGATAATGATATTACAGTATCAATTGATACTGATTTTGAATATGCTATGGAGAATATTGATACATATATTTATTATATAAGAATATACGCTTAACTATGACAAAGAGAAAAAAAGAACACCATATTACTGGTGGCAAAGATAAGTTAAAATTAATATCCTCAGCTGGGGGATTTAGTAATATGACTTATAGGGATTGCAAAAGAAGGGCAGTTGCATTAGGTATGCCATTCCCAGATGCTTGTGCAGCGGATTGGGGAAGATTGCAATCATATATAATGAAAACAGAAAATAAACCAGATTTATCATTAATTGATAAATATGATGATTGGGTAGATTCTATGCTAGAACAAGCTGGTTATGCAAAAGATGACCCATTAAGAAGCTATCAATTGAGATTAGGTTTTATTTCAGAGGAAAAAGTAGAAGAAGGGAAACGTAAAACAAGGAAGATAAAAGGTTTACCAAAACCCAAAAAACCAAAAAGAGAGAAAGATGAGAGTGGTTTATGGAAAGGTACAAAAAAATCATATACTTATGAATTAACCAATAAAGGTTATACTTTGGAAAGAATAACTAGAAGGGTTATGAAGAAATTTCCAGAAGCAAAACCAAAATCCATACAGCAATGGTATAGAGCTGCACTTAGGAAAAAGGGTATTGATTATAGGACTTTAAAATGATAACCAAAAAGAAATTAGAGAAAAAGATAGAGAAGTTAAAAGCTCTTAAAAGAAAAAACCCATCTAAATTCCATAGAATGTATTCAAAAGCTATGAAATCAGCCATAAAAGGTGGTAATTCATATGTATTAGAAACAGTTCCAGAGGAATTTAGATGGTATGTTTTATATAAGAGGAAATCAAGAAGAAATAGGAGTAGATTTAAGTATAAAATAAGGGCTTATGATAAAAGAATTTATGTAAATAAATTTTACCCTTATTCATATCATAATTTAGAACCAGTTTTGGTATTAACTGGTTGGTTCAGTAGAAAAAATGCTAAATTACTATATGATACCTGGTATGGTAAATCATGGAGAGAAACTGTAAAATTCATAAAGGGTAAAAAAGCAATACAATTAGGGTTTAAAATAGGAAAATCATTATACATAAATGGTAGGTATAGGAAGCCAAAAACTAAATTATCTGTTTTGAAAAGTTATAAGTATTCTAATAATAAAAAATCTTACCGTTGGAATATCATTTCAGATATATGTAAAGAGAATTATTCCGATAAAGAGAAAGAAAATATAATAGTTAAAAGGGTGTTGGATAAATATGAAACACATCAATGCGATATCCCAACAAAGGAAATTAGAGTTAATCCAAAGATTACTAAGGATGAGAAACTTAAATTACCGAAGATTCAGGAGATTAAGCAAATCGGAAAAAAAGACCTATATGAAATGTGAACTTAGTAATAATATTAAATTTCTAGCATTAAAATACCATTGTTTAACTAAAAAATCACTAGGAAGGTCTTTTAGGTGGGCTAAAAGGAATTTTAATTCATACTTTAAATTAATAGATAAATATAAGTATGAGAAAAATGACTTATATATAGAGAAGGAATTTATATTTCAAGGCTTTGTTCCAGAGAATGAGTTTAAAAAGAAAAAGGGTTTTGAATACATTTCCAGTAATAGACCAATAAATGGAAGAATATATATTTACCCTTTTCATTTAACTCATGACTATAAGCATTTGAAAAAAGGATATCCTAATATTTATTCAGTATTTGATTCTGGTATTGGGGTTCCTGGATTTACAAAAGTAAATATAATAAAATAAAAAGGACTATGGACATCAGAAAAATAGAAAAAAAAGATTATTCTTGGGATTCTAATATCTCCTACGGTATTTCTGAAATGACCTATAAGGTTGATAATGATGAACCAATGGAAGAACCAAGAATATATCCGATTACCCTAAAAAATAGGGAAGACTTTTTAAATATGGTAAAAGAAATTGTGGAATTTAATCAAAACTCCAAAAGAATTTCCCGAACAGTAGGGGGGAAATTTTATACCATTAAGAATATTATAATATTAAACTAAATAACCATTTATTAACCATTAAAAAATAGAAAATTATGGCAAGAACAAAAAAATCTAGTGTTAAACCAGTAGAAAAAAGAGAAGTTTCTAGAAAAGTAATTAACGGGGCTTTCATTATATTCTTTGATGATGGTTCTATTCAAATTATTGCTAAACCTATTGATTTAACCAAGGAAGAAGTTTCCTCTTTATTTGGTTCTTCTGAAGAAGAAGAGGAAGAAGAAGAAGAAGAAGAGGAAGAGGAAGAAGAAGAAGAAGAAGAGGAAGAAGAAGAAGAGTTGACCGGTGAACAACTCAATGAAATGGATTTTGAAGAATTAGAAGATATTTGTGAAGATAAATCACTTGATACTGACCCCGATGATTATGATGAGGACGAGGTTGAAAAGTTGAGAAAAGCAGTTGCAAAAGAATTGGGTATTAATCTCCCAAAAAAGCAAGAGAAAAAATCCAAAAGTAAGAAGGGTAAAAAATAATAAGACTATCAATTATCGTTCATAATTTAGTATTCATAAAAAATCCAGAGGGGTTAATAAAAGAACACTGATACCTGTAGAATTCATATCGTTCCTATTTAATTCAAGTTTTAACCCCTCTGGATATAAAAAGTAGACCATTTATTAAATAACAATAAAACAAAAAAAATTATGGCAACTAAGAAAAAAGTTACAAAAGAAGTTAATGCTGCTGAAGCAGAAAAAAAGGCAGCAAAAAGGAAAGCTCGTTTGGAAGCTATTAAAAATCGTCCTGAAGGACAAAGACCCAATGGGAAACAAATTGATGTTATTGAAACCGGTAATGGGGTAGTAAAAAATTATGGATATCCCCTAAAAAATAAAGATGGATACCAGGGAGTATTGGTAACATCAGTTTTGGAAACCAAAGATGGTCAAGTAGTTTCTACTTCAGTAACATTTGTTCCTGGTAAATTTACGGTAAAAGCCAAAAAAGGACATGGAACTATTTGCACAGCAAAAACCAAAAAAGATAAAGCTTCTAAAGAAACAGAAAATGATGAGGATTAAAAAATCCATATATTTCTCTTTTTGTTCATATTAGTTAGTTTTAGTTTTGTCAAGCTGCCCCATTTAGGTTTAACTTATTTTCCTAAATGGGGTTTTTTATTTATTAAGGTTATGGATAATAAATTAGATGATATAGAAATTTTATACTTTGCAATCTGTAATCAAATAGGATTATATAATTCTTTTCTAGAAGATAATAAAAATAACCTTTCAAAAGAAGATATTGAATTTTCAGAATATATAATTGCAAGGTCAATGGAGATAAGGGATAATATGGAAAAGAATTTGAAAAACAAATTTGATTTAGATGTGGATAAACCAATAAGTAGACCAAAATGGACAGAGGAAAGTATGTAATGTCAGTAAGGAATTTAATCCTTAGTATAATTGACCAATCTAAGGAATTAAATTCCTTAGAATTGGAGTTATCCAAAACCAATAATCTTGGTAAAAGAAATTCTTTGATAAAATCAAAGGTATTTAAGTTAAAGAAATTAAAACATACTATGAGTACCATTGATAAGATTGTCAATGGAAATATAATAACAATTAGGTATTCATTAGATGAACAGGTATTTCAAAGAAAATTTGTAAATATATCAAAAAGAGATGTAATACTCCTGTTAAAATTGACTAATTCAAATCATAAAATTAAAATCCTAGAAATCAAGGAGGAATTTACCAAAGAAAGTTTAATAAAACTATAAGATATAAAATTTAGAATCGAATCCTATGGAATTTAAAACCCTAAAAATATCACCAAAAACAGCAGTTTTAGAATCTGTTAGGGCTCAAACTAAATTATTTAGATATGTAAGGGATAATAATTTAGAATCAGCAAAAGCAAATCTAAATCACCCAATACATGGTCCTATCATTAAAGAATATTTAAGAATCATACAATATGGTAATAATAAAATAAATGAGTTAGAACAAGAGATTATGAAAACAAAAAAAGAAAAGGAAGCTAAGGAAAAATTAGCAAATGAAGTTAAGGTTAAAAAAAGTGACAAAAAACTTAAAAAACCAGTAGTAAAGGTTGAACCTTCTAAAAATCGGGTATTTACAACTTATGATTATCCCACCATTGATGGGAAAGAACTCTCTTCAGATTTGAAAAAGAGATATAGGGCAAAAATCAGAAGTTTGATTAAATCCCAAATGACTAAAGAGGAAGCAACTAAAAGAGCAACTGCTTTTATCAAGGAAGAAAGTACAAAACCCAAAGATATAAAGAAGCAGGAACCCGACAAGGAATCAAAAAGCAAGGTTGGAAAATCAGAGAAAAAAGACAAGGTTTCTAAGAAAAAAGATTTACAGCCTAAGGATTCTTCAAAATCCAAAAAATCCAAAGATAAGCCTAAAAAAAAGGTAAAAAAGGAAGAGGATTAAATAAAGGATTTTGTGGGACCAAAATAGGAAAAGGTATAGTGGATAATCCTGCAATTCACTATACCTTTTTTCATTGACTAACCCAGAATTTTTATTTGCATAATTAAATTATTAAATTTATATTTGCATTGAAATAAAAATAAAAAGGAAACAACTACTATGGCAAAAATAAAAATAACCCCAGCTTTAACCAAAGAGAAAATATTACTCATGGTTCTAGATATAAACATAGAATCAATAGAGAATATTTTACTTGATAATCAAATAAAAGAAAAATGGAAACTCTTGTGGGATAATTATGACATAAATGGGGGGATATTTAGAGAACAAGCTACAAATATATTAAATACTTATAAATTCATAAGAAACCATATAATAACCAGTAATGATATCCCAACTTTTACATTAAAGAGTTTAAAGAGTACCTGGTATAATACTTTAAAAAGCACTTTATTTATGTTGGAACCTCAATTATTGGAAGAAGAACCATTTGCTCTATATGCAATAAATAAGCTATGGGATATATTTCTAGAGATTGATTATAATAGAAAAGATAATTTTATTAACTTACTAAATTTAAAAAGCTATGTTGACAAGTTTTGACCTAATTGATTTTGATGTTAAATCTAGTTCCAATTTAACTCATATATCCTGGAAAAGGGATATTGGACCCACAACAAAGGGAACCTTAAAAGTTTCCTTTCACAATGGTCTAAGATATGAATATTATGGTATACCAAAATCATTAGTAGACCAATTATATGAAGTTGAACAATCTAATGGTTCTGTTGGTTCTGCATTTCACAATCTTATAGTTAGAAACAAATCAATAAAATATCATAAATTATAAATGAACCAAAAGGATTTTAACCCGGATTTTAATGATGATGATTTACTAGTGGATATGACCTTTAAGGTAGTAAAATTCATATTCACAATAGTTGCAGTATTAGGGGTATTCATTGTATTTGGTAGAATATCACAAGATAGTCAAAATAATGAAGAGTATACCCCAATAACATTTACTAATGTTAATCCAAGTATTCCAGCAAGTGAAATTAAATCAAGAGATTATACTAATAGAACTGTAACTTATAGGGAATATGGAACCCCACCCCCAAGCAAATTATATGATAATTCAGATTATAGCAATAAGGGATTTGTTATAAAAGCAAATAATGGGGTTGAAATAAATACTGGGTTAACCAAAGATGATATTATACAGCAAGTAATGGACGATGCTGATATATATGATTTAATAGATTATTATGGTGATGAACTAAGGTAATCATAACATTATCACAATCCCAGAATTTTATATATTAAATATTTGCATAATTAAATATTGCATTATATATTTGCATTAAATAATAATTAAAATAAAAAGGATATGGCAAAGAAACCTAAAATTAACCTATCGGATTATACTTATGAATTTGAGGAAATCCTAGAAGCACACAGAAATTGTTGCCCATATCACCATTACCAAAAACAAGGAGATAATGGGTTAAACTACACAATCAAATGTGGTGCCAATCATGAAGTTTGCAATGACAAATGTTGGTATATCCAGAACTTCAAAAAAGAACTTGAGTCACATATTAATTAAACCTCAGGTAAACCACAAGAATTTTGATTAAAAAATTTTTCTATATTAAAAAATTGAATTATATTTGTATTGTAAAAATTAATTATCTATTATTTATAAACAACTAAAACTTAAAGTCATGGAAAAGAACGAAAAGAAAATCACAACAACTGCTGAATTCATTAATGAAGTTCAAAACGTATTAAACAGTGAAAAACCTCAGGAAGTAAAGAAAACCAAAAAGAATGAAAAAGTTCTTAAAGAGGTAAAGGCCCAAAATGAAATAAATCTGGTAGAGGAAGTAATATCTAAAAGGGAAGTAAAATACAAATACCCAGAAGATTGTATCGATACCTTATCAAGAAAGAAATATAGACAACAGGTAAGGAATAAACTTCATCAATTGGAATTGGAAATGTACAGAATTCAAGATAAGCAATCCAAGGAATTCAAAAGAAAATCCAAGGAATATGAATCCTATAAAAAAGAGGTTCTAAAAGAAGGTGCAGCTGCATAAATAAAATAAATAGAGTGGGTGAATGAATTAGTTAGTTATTATTTGTTTAATGAAAGATAACAACCAACTATTACTTTTGACTTTCACTTTTATCATTCACCCACTCATTATATATTAATATACCTTAATAAAAATCCAGGATTATGTATGAGCTACCAGAAAAAGTTATTAAAAAATCTAATGAGGAACTTATAGATATACATAAAAAATGTATAACTAATTATCTTATCCAAAGGCAAATAAAAATCACTAGAAGGAGACAATTATTCATTATTTATGACCATTATATAAGTCATAAGAATATAAGAATGTTCTTTTATAGACCAATAAAGTTATTTGTATATGCTTTGGTAACAAATAGGTTGGAAGAAATAAGTAATTACATATATAAAACAAAAAAAAATGTTCACTGATTTAGTATCAACTCTTACTCTGGATAAAACCAGGATTATATACCCAAATTTTGCAACTAATAATCTTGATATTAGGAAAATCATGGTAAAGGATTTATTCAAATCCTGGGATACTAAGGGTAATAATACATATCCAGATTTTTATATAAGAGGGTATTACTATAATGAGGACCATCATAGTAGAAATATATTTAGAATTGATGATACTGGTACACATTATTTATATATCACTGGAGTCCCAAAAGGAACCCCAAAAAATAGTAATGCCCTAAATGTATTTAAATTACTAAATGCACAATATATGACTTATTTTGAGGATTCAGAAATAGGGTATTTAATTCAAATAACACAGATATGGAAAAAATGAGTTTACTTAAATTGATGTATGCCCAAATAATGGCAAATGATAACAATGGCATATATCCTCATAATTTATATGAACGTAGAGGACCAAAATTTAATCCCAATTATACAGTTAAGGATAAAGATTCAATGAGGCAAGAAAGGGAATTCAATATAAATGGGATTAAGGTAATGGCATATTCCAGGAAAGATGCACTACAACGTTTAAAACATAAAAACAAAAGAAAATGAAAACTAAGGATTATGTAAGGTTATTCAAATTGGATAAACCATTTTATGAATTTAGTAGAAAAAAGTTCCTAAATGAACTAGGTAGGGAATTTAATCAAAGGGTTGAAGATACCAGATTAGAAAGGCAAAGGGGGAATCTAGAATTTACTTTTTCTATATTCAATAAAATAGTAAAAGAAATAGAAATAAAATTCTGGTCCATATCCAATAAAAAACATGGGTTGCCCTTTTCAGAAAAATTATTTTCCTCTTTCTTTGTTGGTTGGATAATCCCAATCCGAAAAAAATATTTCCCAAAAGAGGACCAGGAATTAACCTTAAAAAGGGAAAGGAAAAAATTGGAAATGCAAAAATCGGAAGAACCCAAAAAACCAAATACCATTAAAAAACCTAAAAATAATAAATCCCTTTCTCACAAGACTAGTAATTAGGTTCTAGGAATTTTATAATTATAGGGTAAATAAAAACAATTATCTAATAACCAATTGGTTACGCTTATTACTCATGGTTATAAAATTTTAGAGAAATATCAAATCTAATATGTACAATAATGTGGATTATCTATAGTGTAATCATAGGTAAAATTGGGATTATTAATCCTGGGATTATTCAATAAAAAATCCCAATAAATCACCAAAGGAAATAATCAGAATTTCAATAGTGGGTACCTTAATTGGTTTACCCACTATTTTTCTGTGTATTTCAACCATATTGAATAATGAGTAAAAATCCTATATAATTATGGCAAAAAAAGATTTAAATCAAAATCATCAAAGAGTACCTAGACCAATGGGTATAACCCAGTTAATGAATGAGTATCATAAAACTAATGATAAAAAATTATTAGATATGGTGCAAACCTTTATAATACAACAATGGATTATAAATAATGGTAGGGTATGTGGGAACAATTTTTCTATATTGGAATTAAGTAAATTCTTATTATGTGAATCCGAGAGAATTAGGAGAAGAATGATGGAAATGTTAGTAGAAACTAATTTATGGGATAAAGAAAAACAGGATAAATTAATGGATTCACTAATAGGACAAAATCTTGTATGGTTACTAGAAGATAGGATGGAAATAGAGGGTCAATTAAGTTTATTAAAAAAATCCCAGGGTGATAGATATACCCCTTTTGTTACTTCAGAAGTGAATAAAACCCTTGGTTTAAAATTGAATACTTCTACAAATTTACAATCTTTCATTAGGGCTTTATCTGGTGGGAATAGTTATGTAAATATATTCAATAATAATCAGGTAAATCAAACTCAAAATAACACTATTACATATGATGATGCTCTTAAAATAGTTCAGGAAGAAAGTACTAAATTCTTAGGTAGTGACAAAGAGTTAAAATATATAGAAGCTAATTATGATATTGATGACTTACCAGAAGTAGTTGCAACTAAACAACTTGGGGTTGATACTTCAAAGGAGGGTCTTACTTTAAGCAATTCAGAAATTAGTCAAACCATAGACACTTACTATAAAGAACTAGATAATGGTGAAACCCCACATGATGTTAGGAGAGAAATAGAATTGCAAATAGACAAAGAAGCTATAGACCCAGAAATAGATATATATCCAGATAATTAACCCCCAATATATTATATTAAATATTTGCATAATTAAATATTGCATTATATATTTGCATTAAATAATAATTAAAATAAAAAGGATATGGAACTAAACCTAAAAGAATCATATAATTTACTCAAAACTCTAATTAAAGAACACTGGGTAATATATAATTGCCCAGGTGGGTTAGAGTTAATAACTAATGTTCATCTTAAAAATAACAATCTTAGCTTTACAACTAAATCAAAACTTATAGTATATCCAGGAAATAGGGTATATATATTAAATACCAAGGATATACCATTAAGACTTTTCAGTAATGTATCATCTAAATCACTTGATTTTAATATAGTTACCATAGATGTTAGTGATATTACAAAATATAAATATAAATATTTTGGTATCATAAAACTTAGTGAACCAATAGATATAAGTTCTGATATAAAAAAATTACCAGAAACAATATTTATAGAAGAGGGTATAGTAGAAGAACAATATCTTAAATATACTCTAATGGTAGATGTAATAGAAGAGAATATTGGAAAGAAAGAGTATAGAAAGTATTATATTGTTAAATATATAGACCACAACTTTAATTTACATTATAGTAATAAATATAAACCAGAAGACCTAAGAAGATTAACATTCATATCACCATTAAAAATCAAATAATATGTACGAAACTAAAAAACTGATTAGTAGAAAAAGAGGTAGATATCTTATAGATAATGATTTATCTATATGGATAAATAACTTATCTAAGGAATTTCATATAGATGACTATAAACTCCATAAAAAAGTGTACGAAACTTACAAACATAATAGTTCATTATATGATATAATGCCTGAATTATTATATAATAAGACCTTATTATTAGCTCTTTATATATGTAATAATAAGTACATAAACCCAATAAAATTATGTAACTTAATCAATATAGAACTATATTTCATATCTAAAAATGGGTTTATAAATTACCCAGAATTGATAGAACCATTAGAAGAATCAATAATGAAATGTGAATCATTTGGTTATTTTCATATTAATTCATTATCTTTAATGAATGTTGATACATTTCTAAAAAAGACATATACAATGGTATATTCACAAAATGTATCAAGAAGTGATTTAATACAAAATTGGTCAAATTTAATATATGATTGTCTATACATCTTCTCAAAAGATGAACAATCATTTAATATGGTTAAAAATACTATAGTTAGGGACTTAAAGGAATTCAAGGAAAAAGAAGAATGCAATCAAAAGTAATACCATTAGATGTAATAAAACATATATTGGAATTAAATCATGACCTATCAACAATGTGTGAAGATAATATTCCACTTAGTCAAATATCCACATATTTAAGAACAAAAGAGAGAGAAATTAAAGATAAATACCAATTAGATGACATGGATTTAGTTCTTATAAGGTTTAATATATTTAGAAATTTTACTCTGGATTCATAATGTTAATTTTAGGTAGGGGAAATCCCCCTACCATTTTTTTATGTTTTTCAATCTAGAAAGTTATTTATTAAACCTTTAAAACAACTAGTAAATAAAAACCTAAATTCTGGAACCCAAGGTAAACCCCCAATATATTATATTAAATATTTGCATAATTAAATATTGCATTATATATTTGCATTAAATAATAATTAAAATAAAAAGGATATGGAACCAAAATTACAAATATCAATATTAATTGATATTCCAGAAAAAGAAGCTAATAGTATCATATCTGATATACGATTTATCTGTGATAGAAATTCTTTGATAAAAGACATATATGATATGCTAAATGAATCATCTCTAAATATCCAGGATATAAATAAAGTAATAGATATTGTCAGGTCAAAATTTTAACCAATAAATTATAACTAATATGCAATTCAGTAGCTTTATAACCAATAAAATCATTAAAAAACTTATTGAATGGGACCCAGAATTATGGTGGGTAGATATATTACATAATTCTAACTTTAACTTTTTCAATGATTTACAAAATCTGTTAAACTCATATAAAAACCATATAGATATTATATTCTATCGTAATGATGAACAAATATATTTCATTGAACATGGAACAGAAAATCCTTGTCATACTTTTAGGGTAGATGGTGTAACCTTTTATATAATAATTAAATAACATTAATATGATAAAGAGATTAGTTAACAAACTAGACCCAAGTGAATTATTATCAGAATATACATATAATGCACTTATTTACCTATGTGATTCTGGAAAAGAATTTGCTAATTGTTTGAATAATATCCAAGAACATAATTTTAGAAAGGAAGCTATAGATTCCCAAATACACAATATGTTCAAACAGGTTCATTTAGAAAACCAAATACATGATGTAGAATTTGGTGCTTTTAAGATAAATGGAGAACTATTACCATCTATAAAATTCAAATTAATAGAAGACCCAATAAATGATTGGTTTCTAATTGGTGCAGAAGACCAAATAATATTATTAGCAAATAATCCATTATATGAAACTGGACAAAACTAAATATCATGAAACTATCCAAGAAAATACAAAAACTCTTTAATGATACTTTCAAAGAAAAGGATTATTACACTTTTCTAGAATCATTATCTACTTTTGATAATAGGTATCATACCATAATAATAAGAATGGATATGATATCCTTAACTGAACTAATACAGAAAGTAAGGTTACTATCTTTTCTTATATTGTCATCTATATTCAAATATAAAAATATAGCTATTAGACATTTTGAAGAATCAGAGAATGGGTTCTTAATAATAAGGTCTTATCAAGATGATAAGTATCAAATGAATATAACCCTATTCAAAGATTCTGGAATCATGCAAATAAATATATTAGAAATATGAAACTGTTAGCTCATCTCATATATCTATTAAATGAACAGGGGGTAGGTAATACATTTTACCTATCTCCTATCATTAAAAAAATCCTGGATAATCACTATGAACAGGAAAGAAAAGCTAAGTTATCAACAATGAAGGTATATATCAGAAAGTTTACAAATAATGGATATCTTAAAAAAGAACCAGGACATTATATCCTATTAAAACCAATTCCAACAGATTTAACTACTACAATTTTAAGGACCTGGAAATAACCATTAAAATATTGGTATATAAAGGGTTATATATAATAAATTTATTATTATATTTGCATTATAAAATAATAAATAATTATGAACTCAGACTTAAAAATCACCCTATCCAGGGTATTGGAAAAACCATTACAAATCAACGGAACTGATACTGAAACTCATTATATAAATGAGTTATTCAAACGTTTAGTATTCCATGAATTACTAAATAAACTGAACCTAAAAAACCTATACCACTATAGAGACAATGTTAAATATTGTCCTGGTAAGGTAGAATTAAATTTCACCCTTAATAAACAAGAACTGGACTTATTAATAAACCAAATAACCAGTATGGATAATGTACAAAAAACTTATACCATACTTCAATCAAAATTACAGAATTTAAATAAAGAGGAACAAGAAGAATTAATCCAATTACTAATAAAAAACTATGGAAGAAATATTTGAAACTCTAAGAGAACAAATAAAAGGGGATTTTGACCAAAATAACATAATAATTATATTGGATAATTCAATCTCCTTAACCTGTAAAAAACACCCAATTCCAGGCACCAACAATAGCATTATCATAATACAGCCTTATCTAATTGATACATTAGAAAATATAGGTAAACAATCACTAAATATATATGAATATTTCCATAGAGTTCAAATATATCTAGACCTATTAATTCAAGTACAATGGATAAAGATGTCACTAAACCTAAAATGCTATTTCATAAGACAATTCATACAGCAAAAGTTATTCGAACTAAATGAACACATAACCAGATATGAAATAATTACTGGACAACCCCTTACAAAAGAATATATAAGGTTCTTCAATGAACCCAAAAAACAATATGAACTAACCATCAAAAACTGTTTATAATGGAAGATTTAAACTTATTATCAAAAGAACTATTAGAACAAATTTTTATACGTCTAAACAATATAAATTGGGAAGAAGACCAAATAGATGAAATTTTAGACCAAATATGGGGAATAAAGGAAGAACTAGAACTAGAAGACAATCTAATCCTATTACCCAACTTCCCATATATAAATGAATACTTAAATGACTACAAATACCTAATAATACATGAATCACCCAAATATATCTTACTCCAAGATATACCAAATCAATTATACGACTATCTAGAACAATTAGACCTATTCCCATTCCAAGAATACTCAACCACCTTCCAAGAACTAGAATACAATTACAATTACCACATAAGGTACAAATCCCAGGTCCAAAAAATAAAAGAACAACTAGAACTAAAACAAAACCAACTAATCAAGAACCTAATCCTATCCAATCAAATAAATAATGTAACCCCAACCCAAATCAAAATCCAATTCTAAATAATATAGGGAACTCCCAAAACAAAGAAGGAAGTTCCCTATTATAATACTAAATCCCAATAACCTACGTACAAAAGGATTACAAAATACCACCCAACCCCAAACATAAAAAAACCCAAATAATAAAAGGATAATATATAAATAATAATATAATAATATAAAAAACAAAATACCCTTAAATCCTATTCCCTTTTATTTACACCCCCCTCTTTTTTTATTTATCCCCTTTTCTCTATTCAGGATTTTTAATAAACTGAACAAAAAAGCATAAAAACTATATCAAAACATATAGTCTATCAGTTTAGGCCGGGCCTTTTTTGAGTGTTCTAGGCATTGAGTAGAGTACTGTTAAACATACTGTTTTGAAGCTTTTTGACTTTTAGGGCTCCCCTACCCTTTAAAAAAAAAGTCTCAAAAACACAGCGTTTTGGCTCACTCACAAATCCGAAAAATTGCCCAAAAAGGCAATCCTAGACCCAAAATTGGGGCCCAAAAGGCAATTTTTCGGTACCTAAAAGGCAATCCCAGAGGCAATTTTTAGGCAATTTAGGTACCTAAAATAGGCCCAAATTTAATAAATTTCGGTACCCAAAAGGCAATTTTTTGGGCCTAAAAGGCCCTCGGATTTATAAAAAATAGGCAATTTTGAGGCCCAAAATTGAGGGATTTTTATAAAAATAGGTACCTAAAATGGTCTAGGATTTAATAAAAATTGCCTAAAATTTGAATCCTGAGGGCAATTTTTAGGTAAAATTTTAGGGATTTTAGGCAATTTTTAGGCTCGGATTTAATAAAAAAGGCCCTTCTAGGTACCCAAAAAGGTAAAATTTTGGGTAATTTTAGGGCCTAAATTTATAAAATTAGGGTATTCAGGTACCTATTTTTATTAAAATTTTATTGGATTTAGGGCCCAAAAGTACTTAGGATTTAAAATTCCCATCAACAATGTGTAAAGGATTTAAGGCCCTCTGGGGTTATTTTTCCAAAATATCTTAGTAATTTACTAGTATAGAGATAAGAGTTAATATTAAAAGTAAAAAATAAACTCTAGAAGGTATATTAAAATTAAAAGCATGTAGACTATATAGAAAGAAGATAGATATTGATATGTTATTGAGATGACATCAATTAAGGCCTAAATTTAAGGCCACGAATTTTTATTTGCATATTATATTATTATATATTATATTTGCATTGCAATTAAATGCAATAAATATATTATTAACAACACTAAAACATTAACAACATGGTTATAATCAAAAGTCATTTTGCATTCTCAGGAATCAATATTCCTAGTACAATCAATTGTTCAATCAACTCTTATTTCAAAGATGACCAATTAATTCAACAAATCAATTTCCCAACTATATCAATCACAGAACCTCTGGGACAAAGTTACATTAAATCAATAATTAATAACAATCTAAAAACACTAGACAATAACCTAACAGAATCACAAAAATACCCAAATGACTCAGAACTTGCATCAGAAACAGTGGAACTATATCATGCAATAAAACAATTAAACAAATACTTATTTACCAATAATCAAACATTTGACTTGGAATCATATAATCCAACAATACAAAACCTTATAAATAACTTAAAATAATCACTTTAAAAACTTAACATTATGAATGCTCTAGAATTCAATTATTATATTCACAATATTTAGACTAAGTTTCCATAATAATAACATAATCCTGAATGACTGGGAGACCTAAAAAGTCTCCCTTTCTTTTTGTGAATCAGAAAATTCCTACCAACAAAGGCCTAAACCGAAAAAGGCCTTTACCTTATGACAATTATTGTAATCCTGATTTTAGGGATTACCCAATAAATTACTTCCTACGCCCTATAACACATCCTGACCCAATATTCAGGAATTCAATCCTACACTTACCCACTGGGAGCAAAATTATTATATAATATATGATTGGAATAAAAATAAAATTATTATATTTGCATTGTATTATTAACAACTAAAATTTTATTTTATGGAAACAAAAAATTATTTAAAGAGAATGCAAGAATTAAATGCAATCGCAACAAATTTATTTATGGGACCCAACAGACCCCAATACAAACTTGCCATAATTTTAACCATTGACTATGCTGGAGCTTATGGGCTCTCATTACCTGGTAACCTAAACATTATTAATAACGAATACTTCGAAATAACGGGAGACCCAAATAACGAAGGTTACTTTGCTCAAATAACCTCTTTACCCTTCGAGGACCAGGTAAACCTAAAACACCAAATCGCTAACATAATAACCCATAACCTAAGTTACCTAAATAACTGGTTAAACTCCAATCCTGACGATGGGGACTATTTCGACTATATACCAAGCTTAATCGACCAAATGCTCCAATTAATAAACTTAGGCTTCAAAACCTTGGACAACTTTAAAAACGAATACGACTACATTTACGAAAAACTCCAAACACAAATTAATAAATATAACGAAATGGACCCCGAAAACGGTATTAACCACATTAACCTAAATACCTTCACCTTAACCGAAGGTTACATGATACATATGCACCTATAAAAAAACCTAAACCCAATTAGGAGCCCTCAACAATGGGCTCCTTTTATTTTCGCCTTAAAGGGACCACCTACGCCCTTTAAGCAAAATTAGCAAATTTTATCAATCGCTTGAATCCTTATATCGCTTGAAAATAACCACATACACTTGAAACTACTTACCTTTGATTATTCTTTTACTATCAAAGAAACAAGGCAATATATAAATATCATTCTAGAGCCTCAAAGAATTTAAACATATTTACTCTAATGGCCATAATTCTATTATTTCTAAGAAATATTACTTCCTACCTGATTTACTACATACCCAATTCTAAATATATAACCCAATATAAATACCAACAAATGATTTCCTAAACTATACATACCTAATCAGATAATTAATATATTGATAACAACGCATGTGCACCTTTCAGGCATACCAACAATGGTTCCCATCAACAAGGGCCTAATCTTACTAACGCCTTCAGACCCCCGTGGCAAATTTGTAAAAAATTGTAAAAAGAAATAAAAATAAAAATTATTTATTTTCATTCTAAATAATATTATTTATATTGATTCTAAATTATTTTATTTAGAAAAATTCTAAATAAAAATATTTTATATTTTTTAACTTCAAAAGTATTGACAAACGGATAAAAATATATTATCTTTGTTGTGTAATCGAAAGGGAAATATTTCCTAATTCATTACACATTATTATATTATTGTTTAACTTTCTAATTTTTTTATTTTATGGAAACAAAAAATTTTATCGACGAATTATTAACAAGTGATGTATTTGTTAAAAATTCAAATGGAAAAAAATCCTCAATTTATAAGAGGGAATTATTTGCTGGATTATTGGACAATGACAAAAAAAAATTACGTAGAAAATTGCGTAAAACTTTACAAAACAAATTTTTAGCCACATTTTTAACAATTCGTAAAAATGAAAATGAATTGAAAAAATTGTCAAAAATTTGGATTGAATTCGCAAACAAAGTATATAATAATATAGATATTGTTTGCGAATCAAATACAGATTTGGAAACGCAAAAATTGATTAAACAATTTTTAGAATCAATGAAAAATTGTGAAGCAAAAACAAAATAAATTTCTAATTGAGTAGGGGATAACTCCCCTACTCCAAAAATCAAAAATTATGAAAAGAGAAAATAAACGTTATATCAACTTTGTTAGAAAGGAAATACAAAATGAGTTAGATATTTTTCAAAGTTTTTTTTCAACTCCAATTTTTGAAAAAAAAGTTGTGTATAAAGATGGGGATAAGATTTATATTTGCTTTCGTGATAATGAAAAGTTTTTAGAAAAATTTAATCAAAATTTTTACAAAGACTTAAAAAGAAAAATTCTTATTTCTATTCGTTCTAAACTAATTCGTGATAAAAAATTTAAGTTAAAACGATTGGTCAATTTTGAAAAACAAAATATTACTGCAATCATTTATGAAACTCTTTAATGCTTTATAATTATGAATACAAATGATAAACAAAGATTAAGTTTAATTTTTAAATTTGTAGAAACCTTTCAAAATCAAATTAGATTGTTTGATTTTGATGTAAATTGCAATCAAAATGAACAAATTTGCGGAGTAATTAGATTAAATGAAAATTCAAATTTGGAAGAGATGGAACAATTTCTAATTGAAAATAAATGCAACTCGATTTTTGATTATTACGAAGTAGATAAAGATAATTTAATAATTGAAATGGAATAAATTTTTAGTTAATTAAGTTAATAAATAGGGGACAAAATTTGTCCCCTATTTTTTTACATAATTTAGTTAAAATAAACCTACCCTATCCCCCTCCCAAAGCCACAACTTTTAGAGCCCATAGTAATGGGAACCCAAGGGAACCAGAGAGAGAAGAGAACCCAACACAACAACAAATAACCCCATAGAAACCCCCGAAAGCCAAAAAAAACAACCAATCCATAATAATCCATAACCAATAACAACCCCCCCCTCTCTAATCAATCCAACAAAACCCAAATTATCCTTCAAACCCAATTTCAAAAAAAAAATCCCAATCCCCCAATAGTAATGGGAATCCCAATCTCTATTTCAATTAAAAAGGGTTACCTCCAAGAAAATATAAATATATCTTCAAAGAGATAACCCTAAAATAAAAACTAAAACTCTAGAAAAGAATATAAAGAATAAATCCTATGCCATATAAAATAACCATAACTGAATTCCATAAATCCTTATTGAATACTTTATTCAAATGGTCAAATACAATTGAGATTAGGTTTAATATTAAAACCAGGGAAAGGATTATTACCAATATAATGGATTTCTCATCACCAGCAAAATATTGCATTAGGAAAAACCCAAAAGAAAATCCAAAGAGTAGATTTATAATATCCCTTGTCATCCTGTTACTTTTATATCAAATAAACCTTCCATTTCCTCTATGGTAATTCCAAGGTATTCCAATTCCAATCTAAGGATATCAAATTCCTCATCTGTGGTTTCAGATATACTGGTTTCCGATAAATACCTGAATGTAATATAATCATTGAAGGATAGAATATTCCTATTATTATCTATACTTAATAGGACCTTGAAATTAATTGCCATATCAGATGATATAGAATTTATAATTCCAATAAATTTACTAAATTTAGCTGTACCTTTGATGGTAACTAAGGTTCCTTTTTCTAATTCCATAACTTATAAACTTTTTTTAAAAAATCCACTATCAATTAATTCAACTATAATAATTACTATCAATGATGCTGGACTAAGGACTACAAGGAATAAACCCCATAATAAATCCCCAATAGTACATTTATCATTCCATTTTAATTTAATTAGAATAGCTGAAACTATTATTACACTAAGTATGCAGTATATTATAACCAAGGTCATTGCTTATTCCTCCCATTCTATCTTTTGTATTCTAATAACATTAGCTGTGGTTTCTCTTGCAATTTTCTCGGCAGTTTCTTTATCATATATGGCTTCTTTATGAATAATTATCCATCCCTCTTTCTTCTGGGGGAGCATCATTAAGTCATGGTTATGACATTTTCCTGATTCATATAACCCATCTTTGGTATAGCTGTATACAGACTCGCTATAAGTGCCTTCATTTACCAAGGCCACAATAGAAAAGGCTTGCCCGTTATAAAGATGCTTTCTGTCAAAGCAAATAATCCTTGCCTTTCTTCCATCTCTCGTGCAGACTGGTTTGCCTGCTTTGGCTGCTTCAAGGTTAAATTCTTTTAAGTTTAATTTCTTTTCTTTCATATCTTCTTTGTTTTGTTTAATCTCTACAAATATCTCATCTTTTAGGCATGAATATGCAGGTTGATGGTTTATATAGTAACTCAATTTGCAGTTTCTTGAAAAATTATCATAAAAAGCACAATTATTACAAAGAGAATCAGGGACCTTTATTTTCTGATATGATTTATTCTCTACCATAATTGGATTCCCAACCTTTTCAAGTTTCCTAAAAACTACGGATTTATAATCTTTCCTATAAGGTGGTAAACAATTTCCTATTATATTAAGTACATTATTACAACAAATATTATTATGAGTATTGAAATGGCATATAATACACCCATACCCAGTATTCTCAATACATTGGTACCAATTATCCTGATAATTAAATATTTCACCTATTTTTCGTTCCATAATTCCAATTGTTTCCTTTCTCTTTTTTCCTGTAATTCATATACATTTTCATATAAATCCCTAATCTTCTTAAAGGTAATTTTAATTTTTCTAGAACCTTCTAGTTTTACACTTACTCTTTCCATATAACCCCTAGTTTCAAAACTACTTCTATATCCCAAAATTGTTGTATGTGAATAACCAAGGTCATTTATTAAATCCATAAAATCAAATTTTTCACCTACTGGTATTTGATTAAATCTTTTCCTAAGGATATCAAATTTACTCATAATATTAATTGTTTTATATTGAATATGTCTACTATATCTCAATTTGGTCATAAAAAAATTCCTCTACTTGGAATAGAGGAATTGAATAGTAAAAGAAGGAAGAACCAAATACTTCTTTTATCTTAAAATTTCAATATTAATACATTCTAATCCCCAAGATTCTTCCACACTGGGGTCAAAATTACCAGTTGTAGAGATTTGTAAGCCACCAAACATAAATTTTGTACCAATAGAACTTGGGGCAGTAGAAGTAAGGTATACAGTAGTAAAATTTCTTTGTAAAGCATTAGCATTACTGGGGTCAAAATTAATACCATGTAAATCAACATATTTATTGTTACTTACCATAATATTACAATATCTTTTTGAAGTAGGAATATTCTGAATAACAGAACATGCAAATAGACGTATCAATGGTGTATTATCACTTCTAGTAACATATATATCAAATGCAATATCACTGGGAGTTAATGATTTAGCTGACATTCTATTGAATACATTGGCCAAATAAAATGCCATTTCTTTAGTAATAGCAGAAAATTTTACTTCAAACCCATCTAATTCATCTTTGGGCATAATTGGGATTATTATCATACTGTTCTATTTTTTTAGATTATTTTTTGGTTCTTCATATCAAAATAGTATATACAAAAAAACCACCAATATTTTCTCAAACCTTGGTGGCAAACAGTGAAACATAAATTCAGGAACGAGGTAAACATAAACTCATAGATGAGTTTCTTTACTATGGTTTTTAAAAAGTGTTATTACTGTATATAATAGTAAACTAAGAATTAATACTGGGGATATCATAAAAGTAATTACCATTATAAAAAAATGCCTTATATTATTCTTTGTACCTTTTACACCTGATTTCCTAACAGTATAATCTATTGCTATGGTTAATATTAACCCAATAAAATATATAATAATTAAAATTTTCATTGCCATAACCCTATACTGTTGCTAGAAATGAAAGGAATAATCCACCAATAATTAAAGCAATGATTACCAATGGTACAAAAAAGGTTCTAAAATTAGAACATTCTTCATCTAAACCTTTAAATATAGCCCAAATACTAAAAAAGCTATCTGTTGTTACTTTGTCAAATTTCCTTAGGATTAAAAAATCCAACATCTTTCTAATCATAAATATTTTTCCTCCATTTTTCTAAGTTTATTGTACAATTTAACCACTGATTCATTAGGTAATTTCCCTAATCCTTCATTAATTTTACCCAAAATTCTGGGTATTCTTTCCATGGATAATAAATAATTATATTTATCCTCATCAAATAGTTCAACCTTGAACTTAGAAGTAACAATACTGATAATATTTAGGTTATTATCTATGGTCATCCCATTATTAAGTTTGTATTTATTACCTTTTAATACAGAATCCACCAAAGCTTTTTCATAATGTGCTGGTCCAGTTACCAATAAAGCATCTTTTTCTTTAAGTTTCATATTTTTTGCATTATATAATTAAATTCAATAAGAAGTAGTATTTCGCAATACCTTTGTTGTATAATATATAATCTCTAAAACTTATAAAAATCATGGGTAAATTAAGAGTACTTGGAGTATGTGGAGCTCAAGGAGCTTTATTATTCCCTTTTAAAAAGTATTTAATCAGTAATATTGAACCAAGAGCAGTATTTCATACAAAAAATGAAGAACAATGGAAATTAAATTTTGGTGAAATACCTTTCAAAAGAGACCTTGAATCATTTAAAGGCCAAGTAGATATTATAATTGGTTCCCCTTCTTGTGGTCATTCTAGTGTTTTTAGTTATTCAAGGAAGAAAACCCTTGGTAAACCAAAAGAAGATAAAACTTTGAATCTATTTTTAACCTCTTTGAGCATGTTTAAACCAAAAATATTCCTAATGGAAAACCTCCCAAAACTTTTTGATTTAATTCCAAGAGAGGAATGGGAAGCAAAATTGCAAAATTATCACCTAATTGTCCATTGCCATTCAGTATTTGATTTTGGTAATTCACAAAAATCACGAAAAAGATTAATCCTAATTGGTATTAGAAAGGATTCTAATATAAAAGTATCAAACTTTGAAAATATTTTTCCAGTATCAACTCCAATGTTAGTATCAGAAATTGAAAAACTGATAAGAAAGGACATTAATTTCAAAGAAAATGATAATAAAAAATTAGCCATGTACCATTATTCTGATAAATCAAAGAAAACCTTAACAGTAAAGGAAGTAAAAAATCTTTGGTTGAGTGAATTTAAAAAAGAATATAAATGGCCAATGAAAAATACCAAAATGAAAACTCTTCCAGGAGTGTATAGAAATAGAAAAAATAGTTATCCATTAACTGTAAGACCATCAAATAGGCAATTTAATCCTGATGGGGATATCATGGGCCTAGAAGAATATAGGATTATTATGGGATTCCCAAAAAGGTTCAAGGTATATATGGATACTGAAAATTTAAATTATTGGCTCAATAAAGGAAGAAATACATTAACAAAAGGCTCAGTTTATGAAGTTGGGGTATGGTTTAAAAAATGCCTGAAAAAACAATTCAGGAATATGGAAACCCCCTAACGCGTACGTATGCGCTTATTATTAATTAAATAAATATATAGATAGATATATAATATCTATCTATATATTACGCATATGCGCTATTATAAGGTTACGTGTACACGTGTACGTAATATATTTATACCCTCTAAAAGGGTAAATAAATATATTTTACTCTTTTTAGAGGAGGGAATAAATCAAAAAGAATAAGGGGGAACTATTGGTTATAAATCCCAAAAATTTTATGTTATGAAAATCCTATGGTCAATTTTGAAAATCCTAATCCCAATTGTTTTATGTTTTTTGATTGGTTATCACCTTGGTTCATTGAAACATAAATCTGATTCAAAACCCAACAATCAAAAACCAGATACAGTTTATATTGATAAGCCTTTTGTTCCAGAGGAACCATTTGATGAACCAAAAGAACCAGAAGTTATTTATGTTCATACTTTGGATACGATAGAAATTTTAAATATCATTTACCATAATGATACAATAAAACTATTATATCCTGATTCAAGTTTTATTTCAGTATCACCTCAGTTTCTTTCTCAATTCCCAAATTCAAGTAAGCTAATTCAATTTCTTCTAACTGATACTGATTTAAAACTTGGATTATTAAACACAGATGGAAAGCTCTTTGAAAAGGTTTATTCAATTGATACTGATAAATATTCATACAATTATTTTGAGGATAATATGACTCAAAAAAGAAAATCCTTCATAAAAAGATTTTCACCATTAACTGAACTTCAATGGAGACCATTCAACAATTTATGGGATTTGAATTTAGGTTTAAAATACAATACCAGTAAATTTAATTATGAACTTGGGTTGAACTTATTTTATTACCCAAGGATTAAAACAAATCCTGGAACAGATTTATACTTCAAATTAAATTATCAATTCTAACTATGGCAAGGATATTAAAAGAAGATAAAAGCTTAAACCAGGAACAACTAAGAATTTTATCTAGAGTATCAAAAGATGTATTTTTATTCTCTACCTTTGTTTGGGTAGTTAACCCAGTACTGGGTATGGTAAAATTTAATTTATACCCATACCAAAAATCAGTTCTTTATCAATTCCTAAAACATAGGTTCAATATAATCCTAAAATTCAGACAAGCTGGAATTACAGAATTGATTGCTATGTACTGTTTATGGTTAGCTATGTATCACCCAAACAAAAAAATAAACATCATATCAATCAAGGATACTATAGCAAAGAAGGTACTTAAGAAAATTAAGTTCATGTATAAGAATTTACCTTGGTACCTTCAAACACCAATCATAAATGGTAGGGTAGGGGAATTTGGTAGTACAACTACCATGGAATTCTCAAATGGTTCAATTATAGAATCAATCCCTACTTCTGAACAAGCTGGTCGTTCAGAATCTCTATCTTTACTTGTTATAGATGAAGCTGCTGCAGTAAGATGGGCTAACCAAATTTGGGCAGCAGCTTTCCCTACTCTATCAACTGGTGGTTCAGCAATCATTAATTCTACTCCATTAGGAGTTGGTGGATTTTATCATTCAAGTTGGGTAGATGCTATATCTGGTGGTAATCCAATGAATCCAATCAGATTATATTGGCAAATGCACCCAGATAGAGATGATAAATGGTACCAAGAAATGGCATCTGCACTTGGACCAAGAAGAACTGCCCAAGAAATAGATGGTGACTTTTTATCCTCAGGTAATACAGTATTTGATATGTCTGATATCAAAGGTATTGAAGAAATGTTATCTGAATATCCTCCAATATTAACAAAAATGGGTGGTCAATATAGAGAATTCAATGAAGTAGACCCAGATAAGGAATATTTCATTGGTGCAGACTGTTCAACTGGTAGAGCAACTGACTACTCTTCTTTCACATGTATGGATAAATTTGGTGAAGAACAGGTTATATACAAAGGGAGGTTACCTCTAGATAGATATGCAAAGTTACTTGGTGATACTGGAATGAAATTTAATAATGCACTTCTAGCACCAGAAACAAATGATATAGGGGCAGCTGTTACTGCAATGCTTCAAGCTGAAGGTTATCCAAATCTTTATTACTATACAAAAATCCTTAAAAAGAAGGGTAAAAGTAGACCAGAAGAAGAAAAAATTCCTGGTTGGTTAACAACCACTAAAAATAGAACAGTTATAATAGAGGGTCTGGAAGAGGATATTAGAAAAGAAAATATAATCATAAAGGACCCATTCTTTATACAAGAAGCCTATACCTTTATATATGATGCAACAGGGAGACCAGTTGCAAGAGGTAAACATAGAACATCATCTAGTTCAGCTTCTGATATAGATATGGATGACCAAACTTATTCAGATGATGATATATTTGGTAAAGCAATAACCAACCATATAAGGAAGTCAAATCAATACAATGGATATGTATTACCCCAATAATAAAAATCTATGAATTTATTTGCATGGTTTAGAAAAAAACCAGTACCACAACAATTGGTAAACCAAGATAGAAAAGATGATTCATCAATACCTCCTGGTAGAGTATCAGTTCCTAATGAACCATCATTTAATAATCTAATAAGTGTAATGGGGGTTAAAGACTTGGTATTACCAAGTTTTAGGACTGAAATAATTCCACTTATAAGAGATTTATATAAAGTTAATCCAGATGTTAGTATAGCTTTACAAGATATGTTTAAGTTATCTAATACTGGTCATACTATATCATTCCCAAATAATACCCCAGAAGAAGCAGAAAAAATGAGTTCACACTTAAAACAAGCAAGTAAGAGGTGGACTAATTATACTGCTGGTATTGATGGTTTAGTAAATAAATTTATGGTACAATGTTTAATAGGTGGTGCAATATCCATTGAAGCAGTACCAGATAATAAACTAAATGGGATATCAACCATAGTATTTGTAAACCCAGAATCAATTATATTCAGGAGAATGGGTAATGGGGTATACCACCCATATCAAAAAAATCCATATTCCCCCCAAAATCAAAAACCAGATTATATAAAACTTAATACTGAAACTTATTTATATGTTGGTATGTATAATGATACTGATGAACCTTATGGGGTACCACCTTTTATGGCTGCATTAGATTCATTAAAAGGTCAACATGAAATGAGAGTCAATTTTAAGAATATGATGGAAGTAATGGGTATGGTTGGTTTCTTGGAAGCTAAAATGCAAAAACCCCAAAGATTACCATCGGAAAGTATAGAAAAATATCAAGATAGGTTAATTGGTTTATTAAAACAACTAAAAGTGAACCTAATGAATGGTATGAAAGATGGTATAGTAACTGGGTTCATTGAAGACCATGAATTTAAATTAAATTCAACTACCCAAAACTTACAAAATCTAGATAAACCTTGGACCATGAATCAACAATCAGTTGCAAATGGTTTAGGGGTTAGTGGTAATTTAATTGGAGTTACTTCAAATACTACTGAGGGTGGTGCTGGTATTTTATTATCAAAGATTATCTCCCAGTTAAAAAATTTACAAACCCTTACTTCTTTTGTATTAGAATTTATTTATTCTCTAGAATTACGTCTAGCTGGTCTTCCAAATAAGGGTATTAAAGTTACATTTGGAACTACCACAATATCTGATGAAGTAAAAGTTCAACAAGGATTAGAATATAAGATTAGAAATTTAACCTCTCTTTATAATCAAGGAATAATTGGGCAAGAAAAATTTGCTTGGGAAATGGGCTATGATAAACCCGACCAAAAAGAACCAAGAATTAAACCAGAAGAATCCAATCAAGTATCATCACCAGGTGATAATGCAAAGAAACAAAAAAGGGAGGCAGATAAAGATACCTCAGATAGAAAAACAAGGGATAAAAATAATCCAAATCCTAAAAGGGCTGACCAAGATACAAGAAAACGATAAATAATAAATATTATGACAAATTATGTTGATACCATGATACTTGGAAATGGACATAGTATATTAATGTCCCATGTACCTAACCATCATGAAGAAATTTCTAATAGGTTTTTTAGTGAAGCTAAACCTAATAAGGATTCAATAGACCAATTTGGTTTATTTGGTTCAGGAGCTAATTATAATACTTTTTATCAAGATGTAGACCCAGAAGATTTACATCCCAATGATGAAGAGTTTATAGAACCAATGTTTAGGTTACTTTCAGCTTGTATAGTTTCAAAGAATTATATTCCAACTGAATTTCCCAAGAATGTTCTTAAAGATTCTATGAATCTTTTAGTTGGTCAAACAGTAAATTGTGACCATGAAACTGATGTAGCCAATGCTATTGGTTCCATTAAATCAGTTTTATGGCAAGAATCATATACAGTTGATGGAGTAACTATACCTGCTGGAATAAATGGGGTACTAAAAATAGATGGTAAATCAAACCCAAGAATTGCAAGAGGTATAAATATGGACCCCCCTTCTATACATTCCAATTCAGTAACTGTTCAATTCGAATGGAAACCATCACATAGCTTTGAAAAAGAATGGGAATTTTATGATAAATTAGGTACCATAGCTAAAGATGGTA